>Ga0181562_10000080_pt1 | contig 64752 bp, 52 predicted proteins | sample 011ome_26_FD_139344 | JGI IMG/M metagenome (GOLD analysis project Ga0181562, IMG submission 139344) | Coastal salt marsh microbial communities from the Groves Creek Marsh, Skidaway Island, Georgia - 011511BT metaG (megahit assembly) | ecosystem: Environmental > Aquatic > Marine > Intertidal...
CTGGGCGAGAAACTTCGGTACCTTTGGCTCAAACGCTGACTTATCAGCCGAGATGACAGTTGCTTACATGAAGGGGTTTCAGGGCGAGGGTCTTAGTGACCAAAGCGTCATGACCATGGTCAAGCACTTCCCCGGAGGCGGCCCTCAGCTCGACGGTTTGGACCCTCACCTCAAATCGGGCGAGAGTCAGGTATACCCCGGTGAAAACTTTGAGTATCACCTAGCCCCGTTTATTGCCGCCATTGAGAACGACATGCGCGTTGTTATGCCCTACTACGGCATCCCCACGGCGCAAACCGACGAAGATGTTGCGATGGCTTACAACCGTTACATCCTGACCGACCTCCTTCGTGACCAGCTGGGGTTCGAAGGGGTTGTTTGCACGGACTGGGGCGTTGTCACAGGTCGTATCTGGGGTGTTGAGGAGCTCACCGTCGAAGAGCGTTACTTAAAATCCGTTGAAGCCGGCGTGGATCAGTACGGTGGTGAAAGCGATCCCGAGTACATCGTCGACCTCGTTAACAGGGGTGCGATTAGCGAGGCGCGCATTGATGAATCGGTGCGCCGAATCCTGAAAAATAAATTCGATCTCGGCCTTTTCGAAGAGCCATTCGTCGACGAAGCAGTGATTAATGAGCTGGTTAACCTTCCTGAGTACACGGCGCTAGGCATGCAGGCACAACGCAACGCCGTTGTGTTGCTCGATAACGAGACCGCTACGCTACCACTCGCCGCCAAAACGCGGATTTTCGTCGATGGCCTCGAGCCTGATGTTGCGGCGAAGTACGGCACTGTTGTTGATAGCCCCGAAGAAGCCGACGTGGTACTCCTCTTTCTCAACACCGTCTTTAATGGCAACCAACCAGCAGGTACCGATCGCACACTTGATCAGATGATGGCCTCACGCTTCCCTGACACTAACTTGGCTTTCAATGACGAGATCCTTACTAAAGCGAAGTCCTACAGCGACTTAAGTCAGCTTGTAACCTTGGTGGACCTTAATCGGCCGGCGGTTTTGACCGAACTCAAAGGTATGAGTAGCGCCTTGGTCGGGACGTTTGGTGTGTCCGATGAAGCCATGCTGGATGTTGTCTTCGGTAAGCACAACCCGAGTGGGAAGTTACCGTTCGAACTCCCCTCGTCGATGGCCGAGGTCGAAGCGCAGCTGGAGGATGTACCGGACGATACTGCCAACCCACTGTTTCCCTACGGCTGGGGATTAACGTACCCGTAGCGATTAGAGGAGAGTGAAAGGCATGGTCTTGTTGCTCTCACTAGTCTGCACGTTTGGCGAAGACACTGTTAAGCCGAGTCTTAAACTGTAACTGGTATCCAGATTTCTCAAACAGCTGAAATAAATCGAGTTTCCAAAGCTCCTGAGAGTTTTCAATCACGATGACATCAGGAAACATTTCACGCGGAGCGTGCTCAAAAAAGGGCGCTAATGCAGCATCTTCTGCGCCCTCAATATCAATTTTCAGACCACTTATTTTTTCAACGCCCAGGTCACGCATCACCGTTAACAGAGGTTTGCACGCTACGCTTACCGTCTCACCCGACTCCGCCACCAGTGAACTACCACCTAAATTATCGGCATTTAAATAAAGATCGAAAGACGCCTCTTCAGCGGCGACGCCAAGCTGCATCAACGCAACGTCCGCACTCACGGAAGCTTCGTTGAGTGACACATTCTTTGAGAGACGATCATGCGCTCTGGGGTTTGGCTCAAAAGAAATAACCCGCCCCTTGTCTGATAGATGCTTAGCAACAAAGAGCGTGTAGATTCCTACATTTGCACCAATATCAACAAAGACACCATCAACCGGGATCGAATCAACGAGAAACAAGCGCTCTCGCTGATCGAAACGCCAGGGCATAAAGAGATACTTTTTCTCTGAGTTGTTGTCTTTCAAAAAAAATTCGAACTGGAGACCATCTACTTGGCAACGAAGGGGTAAGTCTGCAAATTGCATAACGAGCTTCCTCAGCAGCTGCGCAATTTGCTGTCCAAGCCAGTTTTGGGGCATCCACTGAGCAAGTTTTACCGCATACGCTACCCATACTTGCTTTTGCTGCATCATCGACCCTCAATATGCCTAGCAAATGACTCTAAAATTATAAGCTACTATACAAGCTCAATCGCCACATCATCCTCAGAAACAGGATCACCCTCGGCAATATGTAGCGCGGTAATCGTACCTGAATGGGGAGCCTCGTACGGCACCTCCATCTTCATGACTTCAAGAATGAATAAGGTCTGCCCTTCCTCAACGGAATCACCCTCCGCAACCAGAAGCTTCCAGACGGACCCGCCAGTTTCCAGCTCAATTTTTGTCATTATGGTCTCCGTTTACTATTGAGGTTCTCACAGTTTGCGCTACGTCTTTCAGCGTCTTGATTAAGGTCTAATGGCGAAGGCCGTTGGCCCGAGCAAATCAAGAAGTAACGGCTGTACACGGGCAAGCCACTTACAAAGTTCGGGTCGCGTCTCCCTCGGGTCAATCAGATCATGAACCGACAGCGCTTCCGCACGCGGGAAAGGCGACTGTTTTGCCGCTAACATTTCCTCTAACTCTCGACGCTTGGCGTCAGGATCTGGCGCTGCCTCGATCTCACGGCGGAAGGCCACAGCAACGCCACCCTCCACCGGCAGTGGCCCACTTTCCGCTGATGGCCACGCCAGAACATAGGCTTCTGGACCATAATGCGCCGCTTGAGCGACACCGAAAGAACGCCGCACCATCACAGCGGCCCAGGGCACGGTGGTCATTGCGGCCGTCAATACGGCAGACGTCCCGTGGCGAATCGTTGCCTCCCGCTCGGCCTGGCTACCAATCATGAATCCAGGCTCATCCACTAAGGTCACAATGGGGAAACTAAAGGTCTCACAGAGTTCCATAAACCGACGCGCTTTCTGCGCGCCGTCTGCGGTCATGGAGCCCGCAAGGAATTTGCAATCGTTACCCCAAACCCCAATCGTCTGCCCGTTGAGCCGCGCAAGACCCGTAATTTGAGAACGGCCGTAGCCCTTCCCCATTTCAAAAAAACTGTCCTCATCAAACACGGCTTTGATGACCTTACGCATCTCAAACGCAACGCGTCGATCACGCGGCACGATCTCAAGCAGCGACTCGTCGCAGCGGTCAACCGGGTCATCACAATCAAGGACGGGGGCGAGCTGATTGATGTTGTCAGGCATGTACGAGAGAAAACGTTTTATCTCCTCGATGCAGGCACTCTCGTCGTCCGCACCGTTATCGACAGTGCCGTTTTTGGTATGCACCTTCCAGCCGCCTAGCTCATCTTTGGTCTTCTTCTCACCCATGGCGCGCTCAACCACGGCGGGGCCCGCGGTAATGATTTGTGCGGTGCTTTTAGACATAACTGAGAAGTGCGAAGCAACAAGCCTTCCTGCCGGAAGCCCTGCTACCGCCCCCATTGCCGCGGTCGCCACCGGCACAGTCGCCATTGCTTGTGCTACAGACCGAAAACGAGACGGCGCATTCACCGGACCGGGAAGATTGGGGCCTTTACCGCCGGTACCTCCGACGCTGCCGCCAGAGCCCTCGTGCAAGCGAATCAGCGGCACCTTGTACTGAACAGCAAGATCTTCAGCGTAAACACTTTTCCGAAGACCCGCTGGTGAGGGCGAGCCACCGCGCATAGTAAAGTCCTCGCCGCCCACGATGACGCGACGACCGTTGACTTTGCCAAAACCCAAAATGAAGTTGGCTGGGTCGTAACTAACGAGTTCACCCGCCTCGTTATAAACAGGCGTTCCCGCGACAGGACCCAATTCCTCAAACGATCCCTCATCGAGCAGCTGATTAACACGCTCGCGAATGGTCAGTCGGTTCTGACTGTGCTGTTTGGCAACGGCATCAGCGCCGCCTTGAGCGAGTGCAAGCTCGCGGCGCCTCTTAATTTCATCTACTTCAGGTTTCCAGCTCACTCGTCACTCCTGTCTCTTGACTCTTTACTCTTGACTCGGACGTATCGTCCAACGTCAGATCCATAGTCAGTCATAACTTCTGGCGTTGCGCCTTGAGCGCCTGCTGTTGCATTTCGGTGATGCGACCTTCCATTTCCATAACAGGCATACCAGAACGTAAAGAGTCTGCAATGAATAGGAAGTAATGTCGAAGCGCTGCGATATCTTCAGACGTCAAATGGTCATGCTTCGGCATCCCCAAAGGTGCGAGCAGGCCTTCAACAACAATCTGCTCTAGGTTGTCGTAGGTCGTCTTAGATGATCGAGCGAGATCAGGAACAGCACCGCCGCCCGAACCAACCGCACCGTGACAGGCGATGCAGTTACGCATATAAAGGTTGTAGCCATGTCCCACCTCTACATCCACTCCGTTGAAAGCCTCCGAAGTTAAGGGCCTTTCGATAACGTCTTCTCGTGGCGGCAACGCTTCAGTACCGCCCAATTTGAAGGTGTAGACCGAACCGGGATAAAGCTTATCGACATGTTTCATGGTCTGACCGGCGCCGCCTCCCCAACCCACGAGTAGCGTGATGTATTGCTCACCATCAACCAAATAAGTGATGGGAGGGGCTATGACGCCGCTACGGACATCGAGCGCATGCAGCTCTTCCCCTGTCTCATCGTCGAAAAACCTTAGATAGCCCTCTGCATCTCCCTGCAGCACGAGTCCACCTGCAGTACTAACCACACCACCGTTATATTGTGAGACTTGTGGAATCGTCCAAACCCGCCTTTGTTCACGAGGGTCGTAGGCAATCAATTCACCGGTAGCGCTACCGGGCAGTGGCGCATCGGGATGGGTGTCAAAAACCATCTCGGTGGCCCGATCAAAGGCAAACGACGCCATCACCTCATGTCCCGTACCAAAAGCGTTTACCGCCTCGGGACCTTGGATAACGGTATTTGCGAAAGGCGCAGCCATGCGGGTTGTCGGTATATAAACGAGTCCGGTTCGAGCACTGTAGGACATGGGCTGCCAACTGTGAGCGCCGTAAGAACTGGGTGTTACCCAATGCGCCCGGCCGTCGGTATAGCGCGCGCCTTCTCGCTCCACGGGTCGACCACTTGCATCAAGGCCATGTGCCCAGCTGACATAGGTGTATTTGTCGCCCGAGAGGAATTCGCCGGTCTCTCTGTCGAGCACATAGAAAAAGCCATTCTTCGGTGCCTGCAGGAGGACCTTGCGTAGGTCATCATCGATCGTTAAATCAGCCAACACAATGTGCTGTGTTGCGGTGTAGTCCCAGCTATCACCCGGAGTTGTCTGAAAATGCCAACGGTAGGCTCCTGTGTCTGCGTCCAGCGCGACAATACTCGATAGGAAAAGGTTATCCCCACCGTCAGGGCTTCTTAATTGGTGGTTCCAGTGCGTCCCATTTCCTACACCAAGGTAGATCAGGTTTAGCTCAGGATCGTAGACAATCGCATCCCAAACCGTGCCACCACCACCTTGCTCCCACCAGCTCCCCGTCCAGGTCTCTGCAGCTAGGGCGAGCGCCTCAGACTCAAACCCAAGCTCCGGATTACCGGGTACCGTGTAAAAGCGCCATTGCTCTTTACCCGACGCAGCGTCGTAAGCCGTGACGTAGCCGCGAACCCCTTGGTATTCCCCACCCGCATTACCAATCACAACATTACCTTTGACGACCCGAGGTGCGCCCGTTATGGAGTAATTCGAATCCTGCGGTACGGTTTCTTGTTCCCAATTAACACGACCCGTCGCGCCGTCGATTGAAATCAGGCGTCCGTCGAGCGTGCCAAGGAATAATGCTCCTCGATAGGCGGCCAGCCCTCGGTTAACAACACCGCAACAAAAATCGGCTGCCTTGCTCCTATCTACTTGCGGGTCGAATGACCACAAGATGCTTCCTGTCCGCGCATCAACCGCATAAACCACAGACCAGGTTGCGGTAAAAAACAGAATCCCGTCGATAGCGAGTGGCGTCGCCTGAATACCTCTGCGATCTCCCAACTCAAGGTGCCACGCCAAGCCAAGCTCATCCAAATTTGAGCGGTTAATCTTTGCCAACGGTGAGTACCGCTGCTCACGGTAAGTTTGCCCGTAGGTAATCCAATCACCATCGGGGTTATCCGATGTCAGTGCTCGGTCGTCAATGGCGGTGAGAATGGCTTCGAGATGTGCAGGAGAGCCTTTTTGCGGACCGGATAAGGTGCTGGGCTCGCACCCCAGCACACCGGCAAGAAAAACACTAAGGAAAAAAGGACGTAGTTTCATGAAATGAATATCACACCTCACTAAGCTCTCGAGACTCCACTCACCGTCCCCAGTAATGTCGGTCTCAACACACCCAAATCAGACGTTACTGAATTTCGAGCCCCTTGAGATCGCCGGCCTCGCGCCACTTTTCCATCAAATTAAAGAACTCGATGGGACCGCCACCATAAAACGTGTTCTGTGACTCAAATTCCACGTGCCCCTCGTTGTTGTAATAGCCAGGGGTACAAGACTTCTGAAAGTCCTCGGTTTGTCGTGCAACACGCTTAATGGTGTTGATCCAAGCGGCCTCTGCCTTTTCCGAGGCATCGACGCGCGTCGCCCCACGTTTTTTCATTTCTCCCAAGATGTATGCTGTTTGCATCGCATTCTCATCGAGCGCAAAGGTGTAAGTAGCGGTAAAACCCGATTGCTGGGGACCGAAGAAAAACGCGTTAGGGAATCCCCGTGTATGCAGGCCGTGGAAGGTCGCCATACCGCCCGCCCATTTATCCGAGATCGTTAAGCCATCGATACCCGCAATGGAATAACCGGCGCGACGGGAATAGTCGGTACCCACCTCAAATCCTGTAGCGAAAACAATGCAATCGACTTCGAACTCCTGACCGTTGGCTACAACCCCTCTCTCCGTAAACGCCTCGACACCTTGGCCGTCCGTGTCCACGAGCGTCACATTAGGGTTGTTAAAGGCTTGCAAGTACTCGTCATGGAAACAGGGCCGCTTGCAGAACTGCCGGTAGTAGGGCTTGAGTGATTCTGCTGTCTCAGCGTTATCAACAACAGAGTCAGCGCGTGCTCGGACCTTCTCCATTTTGGCGAAATCTGCCATCTCCATTTTTTCCTGAAGACCCATTTCAACCATTGCCTTGTCGGTGAGGTACTGTTTGAGGCCTCGCTCTTTGCGCGCACTTGAAAGGGCCCAGCCGACACTCCACATCAACAAACGCCAACCACTGGGTCGATACTGCCGCATGCCGCCAAAAATATCCCTGAACGCCTCGGTCCAACCGTCACGAACCAAGTCCTCTTTCACCGGCATACCCGCGAGAAGCGATTCAAAGTTCGTTCTGCGCTTGTGATGCCAACCTGGTTGCTGCGCCTTAACCCAATCCTCATCAATGTCAGTGTTGTCACGGACATCAATCGACGACGGTGTTCGCTGGAACACATAGAGTTCTTTTGCACCTGCCGCGAGATGCGGCACGCACTGAACTGCGGTAGCCCCAGTGCCGATAACCGCCACGCGCTTATCAGAAAGCTTGTCGAGGCCACCAAAGGGGCCGCCACCGGTATAGTCATAATCCCAACGGCTCGTGTGGAACGTGTGGCCGGTGTACTTGTCGATACCCGCTATGCCAGGCAACTTCGGCCGGTTTAAGGGTCCGTTTGAATGAATGACGAAGCGCGCCTTAATCGTATCGCCGCGGTTAGTGCGCGCGATCCAAGCGCCCTCCGCCTCTGACCAATCGGTACTCAAAATTTGCGTTTGCATGAGCGCAATGTCATGCAGCTTGTATTGCTCCGCGATGACCTGGCAGTACTCGAGTGTCTCGGTTGCGTTGGTGTAACGCTGCTTGGGAACAAATCCTGTCTCCTCAAGAAGCGGGAAATACACCAGTGATTCGATGTCACAGGAAGCGCCGGGGTAACGATTCCAATACCAGGTACCGCCAAAGCCTCCGCCCTTTTCAACAATCATTAAATCGTTTATGCCAGTATCACGGAGACGCGCCGCCGCAAGCATGCCGCCAAAGCCGCCGCCAATGATCAGGACTTCCACTTCTGCGTTGACGGCGTCGCGCTCAAAGCCGGGTTCTACGTAGGGGTCGTCAACATAGTGAGAGAAGTCTCCGGTCACCTCGATGTACTGATCGTTGCCGTCGGCTCGGATACGCTTGTCGCGCTCCTGCCGATACTTCTCTCGCAACTGATCAGGATCAAAGTTGAGATTGCCAGATACTGCTGCTGTCATGTGACGTCCTCACTACTCGATATTATTATTCGTCACAGTTTGTTTGGGCGTGCTCCGAGAAAGCTAGCTGTGATCGATCCTTAATGTAGCAAAGTCTTACCTCATTTGGCGCTAGTCTGTTCTTACTACTCTGGCACCACACTGCTGTGAGCAAGATTGCCCTGGATCCACATTTCTGTTTTAACTGAGGAATAAAAACGAGGATGGGCGTAATGAACGATCTAAGCCAAGGCCAACACCACGAACTCACCGCTGAGCAACAGTGGGAGCAATTCTCAGAGCTCAAAACAGCTGAGGACTACGTCCAAAGTCTTAGAGACCGAAATCTCGATGTATTTTTATTGGGAGAGCGTATCGACGAGCCCGTTGACCACCCGATCATCCGACCGTCTATCAACGCCATGGCAGAGTCTTACATTCTCGCTCAAGAGGACCCAGACCTCGCCACCGTCTGGTCCTCTATCTCCGAGCAGCAGATCAATCGGTTCTTACACGTGCCCGAGTCCCCGCAAGATCTTGTACAAAAGAACAAGATGCAGCGGCGTATGGGGCAACTCACGGGCACCTGCTTTCAGCGTTGTGCGGGACTCGACACGCTGAGCGTTCTTTTTTCAATCACTTACGACATAGATAAAAAGCACGGCACGCCTTATCACGCGCGTTATGTAAACTTTTTAAAGAAGGCGCAGAAAAATAACCTGATTGTGGGTGCAGGTATGACCGACCCCAAAGGAGATAGAAGTAAGCGCCCCAGCGATCAAACCGACCCCGATCTCTTCATGCACGTCACCCGGCGGACCGACGAGGGTCTCTACGTCAAAGGCGCAAAAGCCCATATGACAGGTGGTCTGAATTCACATTGGATCTGCGTAATGCCGACGATGAATATGCTCGAGGGCGATAAGGACTACGCGGTGATTGGCATGATTCCAGCCACAGCACCAGGGCTTACCTATGTTTATGGGCGACAGTCTTGCGACACGCGGGCTCTCGAGGCGGGTGATATCGACAAGGGAAACGCCAAGTACGGCGGTCAGGAAACTTTGGTGATTTTCGAGGACGTATTCATCCCTTGGGAGCACGTCCTCATGGACGGCGAATACGAGTTCGCACAGGAACTCGTCTCGCGATTCACCGCTTACCATCGCGCGAGTTACGTCTGCAAAACCGGCCTAGGCGACGTCATGATCGGCGCCGCTTCAAGTGTTGCTGAAATGAACGGCGCAGAAACCGCCAGCCACGTCCGCGACAAACTTGTTGAGATGACGCACCTCAACGAGACGATTTACTCGTCGGGTATCGCATCATCTTACGAAGCGACAAAACACGAGAGCGGAGCCTTTATAAATGACCCTATCCTCGCCAACATTTGTAAGCACAACGTCACGCGTTTTCCCTACGAAATCTCGCGGCTTGCGCAGGACCTCGCGGGCGGTCTTATGGTCACCCTTCCCTCGCAGGCAGATTTTGAGCACGAGACCATTGGTCCACAGCTCGAAAAATATCTTAAAGGCAAGACCTCGGTCAGCACCGAGGATCGAACAAGGATGCTCCGTCTCATAGAGAACATGACACTGGGGCGAAATGCGGTCGGGTATCTGACCGAGTCAATGCATGGTGCGGGCTCGCCCCAAGCACAGCGCATTCAGGTACTGCGAGAAACCGACTTCGGTAAAAAACAGTCGCTCGCGAAACGACTCGCAGGCATTATCGCGACTGACGCCGATTCCCAGTTGGCATAAGCGCCACCAAAACCAACCAAGATAGACGTACGGATACCTCCTGCAGATAACTTTATCAGTGAGGGCCTGCCTCATTAGGGCACTATTTTTCGGTGAGGCCCAGCCTCACTAAGGCACTTTTTTCCGTGAGGCCCGGCCTCACTAAGGCAATATGTCGCAGTATCACCGCATTATCCGATCGCCCTATTTGCACGCGGCGGCAGCGATTTTCTTTGCATCGTGCATGAACGCAGTGATCAAAGGTCTCTCCGCTTATGAAAGTGTTGTGGTTGTTACCGCTTGGCGCTACTCACTTGGCGCGTGCTTGGCGCTCGTACTATGGGCGATCTTTCGCCCCAAGCTCCCGGGCTGGCGCGCAGTCCCGTTTCACTTACTGCGCGGCTTTTTTCAGATCATGTCAGCCGGACTTTTCTTCTGGGGCGTGTCGGTCATACCCCTAGCAACCGCTGCTGCGCTTGGCCTCACAGGTACGTTAATGGTCGGACCGCTCGCCTGGCTCCTTCTCAAAGAGCCGCTCAAGCGCGACGTTATCGTCGGCACGTTGCTCGGTTTTGGCGGCGCGCTTTACATCATCAACTTCGAGGCGGATCTTTTTTCCGCGAATCTCGAGGGCCCCCTCTTCGGCTACCTTGCACCAATATTCGCATCGCTGTTCCACTCGGTGTCGGTCGTCTTACTCAGATTCCGGTCACGAAGCGAGGATCCAATCGTTGTGGCGTTTTTTGCTAATACGTTGCCCGCGCTATACGTGCTGCCAATCTTTTTCCTGATGGATATTCAGCCCGTCGAAGGGCTTATCGGGGGCTACGTCATGGCAGCATTTCTCGGCGTCAGCTTCTGGTCTCTGACTACCTTGGCCTATTCCGGCGCACCAGCAGCTAAGCTTGCGCCCTTTACCTACACCCAACTCATTTGGTCAGCATTGATCGGCCTCGCCATTTTTAATGAGTGGCCAGGGATCCATACTTGGATAGGTGCGTCTATTATCGTCGCGGCCTGTCTACACGTTATGCGTGCAATCTCACCCACCACCGCCTCCAGAGAGAAAAAATGAGTTTTTGGACGCCAATAGCTTCAGTAGCCACGAAGGAGTGGTTTTCAGTCAAAGCCACACGCGCGATGTGTGTGGGACCCGAGGATGTGGAGTTCGTTATGGGCGGTGTCGCACAAGCGATTGCCATTGATGCCGCTGAATTGGCCACAGGTAAGCCGCTACTATGGAGCACCATCCAATTCAACGCGGCGGCGCGAAATCATCAGGTGATTGGTGCCGAGGTCATTCCTCAAAGTGGGGGGCGGAGTTTGACCCAAGTGCGTGTCGAGGTAACCGCAGATAAAAATCCTGTGCAGTCCATGTTCGCCGCGCTGGGTACACGCCCCGGTAGCACAATACAATTCATTAAAATGCCCAAGGTGGATGGGCCGGAGAACTGCCCCAAGAAAGATGACCCTCTCATCCAAAGCACTGGCAATTTGATCTATGAGTTCGATCGACGGACGGCGCTCGAAGATGCGGAGGCGGGGCTTGAATACATGTGGATCAGACCAGTGAAGCACATGCCCATAACCGCAGGCCTGTTGGCGTTGACCTCCGACTTCATGCTGGGGGCACACGAAGACACGCGAGGGGGTATGAGCCTCGATAACACACTCCGTGTATTCTCTGTCGAACCCACTGACTGGATCCTATCCGTCACGCAGATGTCAGGGTTCCGAGCAGGCGTCGCAATGGGTGTTACCCACCAATTCACTCAGGACGGGCAATTGCTGTCGACCTCGAGTCAGACGGGGCTACTCCCTAGAAGGTAGTTAGCAAGCGCCGACGTCTTGATATGTTTTCCTCAACCGAAGCGCCCCAACAAGCTAGAGCTACGGACGATATCGCCTTGATATAGAAGGATGCTCGGTGCTTGGCCAGCATCCCTCCCGATACGACAAATATATGTTCAAACAGCCTGCCAGCGCGCGAAGTAGTAATCTTTGGCTAGGATCGTTGCGCCAGAGTTTCCAAGTTTGCCTCGTGCTTTTTTCGATCAACGGAATAGAGCGATAGACAGGCAATCATGATCATCCATAATCCGAAAATAGTGGGTACATAGAGCCACCCAAACGTGTTGAGCACAGGTTCGGGCACCTGATCGGGAGTGGCGCCCACAGGAAACTGACTGATTGTCAGCAGTACGCCCGCTACGGCCGCACCAATGCCCTGCGTGACTTTTCGAACAAAGGTGACGGAGGCAAAAAACACGCCCTCGTTACGCCGCTGTGTTTTGATTTCCGCCTCCTCTACCAAGTCAGCAATCATCGACGAAGAGAGCGTTTGGTAAGCAATGATAAGGGCGACGTCGACCACGATGATACTCAGTACCAGCGGGAATAAAGCGGGGTCACCGTTTTCCGGCATCAGTCCCAGTAGCCTTAGAAAAATAGGCGCAGGTGCCACAGTGAAGGCCATTAATCCAATTGTGATTGCGCCTCGTTTTTTGCCGAGTTTCTTTGAAATCACGGGGGAGATAATAAAGGCCATTACGGCTGAAATTACGACACTGAGTGACATCAGACCGATCTGTTCGGTAGAGAAGCCCCAAAAAAAAGTAGAGAAATAAAAACTCAGTGTTGTGGAAACACCGGAAGCAACGGCACCAAAAAGCGCTGCTAAGAAAAGCGCCAAAAATGAGCGACTGGCGAGTGTCTCAAAGACCTCTCGATAGATAAGACCTATGCTCATTTGTCGCGCTGGTGGCGGCGGTTTTAACTCAGGGATCATCTTATGCGTCCCGAGCGCTGAAATCATGATCGCAAGAAAAATGACCGCTGAGGCGATGGCACCAACCTGACCATGTCCCTCTACATTGAACATGCCGTTACTAATCGTTGCCGTCGGCACTAAGATAAAAATGGTCGCAAAGGCACCCATCAGCGTACCGCCCGTCCACCCAAAGAAATATCGGTAACTCAACATGCTGGTGCGCTCGTCGTAGTCATCTGACATTTCCGCAACCAGCGAGGAACTGGGAATTTCGTAAACAGTTATGAGAGTCCTCACCAAGACAGCAATTGTCACGATGTAGGGAAAGAGCGCATCACCTTCGAGTCCCACTGGTGGATTCCAGACAAAGTAGTAAGCGACGGAAGCGGGTATAGCCGCAGCATACATGAACGGATGTCGTCGCCCCCACCGGGACCGAGTGTTATCGGATAAGTAGCCAATGAGTGGGTCGCTCAAGGCGTCTACAACGAGAGCAATCATCAGCGCAAGACTGACTAAGTAAGCACTCACCCCCATAACCTGGCTATAAAAAATAAGGAAGAAGTAATCGAAGCCGTTGCTTTTAACGCCAAAGGCCACCGAGCCAAACCCATAGGCAACCTTGCGGCCGATGCTGACTTCTCTCGAGCTAGACATAAATTACTCCCGGTCGGGCGCTTGACAGAACGCCCGATGGATTAGCTCCGCCATTCTTTTTATTTTTTAAGAGCCTTCTGTTGATCGAGAGTAACGAATATCTGAGAGCCTTGAAAGAGCCAAAGAACAGCCTCGAACCTGCGCTCCATCGGCTTCAGTAATTCGCATTCCAGAAACCGGTGTATCGGCGCGCTAAAGGTGAGCACCCGGCGCCCGTGATGGTTTCTTGTCACCGTTGACAGTGCACGGATACGACACTCAGCCACCCGCTACTCATTAGGAAGACAACGCAATGACAAGCTCGCCATAATCAATAAACTCGTTATTATCGTGGGATGCCAATACCGAGACGACTCATGAAATACCTATTACTTCCTTTTGTCCTTTTGATCACTGCACCTTCGTTCGGGCAAAGCCTGACGCTCAGCGACATCTTCGATGAACCACCCAGACTCAATGGGTCGATTCCTGCACCTAAGGACATCACTAATGTGCAAGTAGGAGAACGACATTGGTATCACTACGAGATTGTGAACTACCTTGACGCATTGGCGGAGGCGTCACCCAGAATGGTGGCGCTTGGAGAGCATGCGCGTACATACGGTGGCAGACCCCTCGTGAGCTATGCCATATCAACTCCTGAAAATCTTGCCCGTCTCGATGAGATCAAAGCCACTCGAGCAGCCATCATCGACCCTGACTCCGAAATTGATCTCAGTGCGCAACCCGCCGTACTCCACATGATGTATAGCATCCACGGCAATGAGCCCAGCGGTGCCAACTCAACCCCGTTGGTCGCCTACTACCTCAACGCCGCACAAGATGATGAGCTACTGAAGCAACTCGAGAACGTCGTCATTATTTTCAACCCCATGCTCAACCCCGACGGCCTCGATCGTTTTGCCTACTGGAGTAATGCGCATCGAGGAATGAACCCAAGCTTCGATGCCAATGACCGGGAGCACGCACAGTCGGTCCCCAATGGCCGCACCAACTACTACTGGTTTGACCTCAACCGCGACTGGTTGCCACATCAGCATCCGGAGAGTCGAGGACGACTGAGTCTGTTCCACGAATGGAAGCCCAACGTGCAACTCGATTTCCACGAACAGGGAAGTAACAGCAACTTCTTTTTCATGCCCGGAAAGCCCGAACGTACCAACCCCCTAACGCCCGATATCAATCAGGTTCTCACGGCCAAAATTGGCGAGTACCACGCGCAAGCCTTCGACGCTGAAGGAATCCGATTCTTCACCGAGGAAGGCTACGACGACTTCTTTATGGGTAAAGGCTCTACCTACCCGGACCTGTTCGGCACGGTGGGTATTTTATTTGAGCAACCTTCCTCGCGCGGCGCTGGGCAAGACACGGTTAACGGAAAACTTACCTTCCCCTTCAGCGTCTCGAATCAGTTCAGAGCGTCACTGTCCTCGATCAAAGCCACATCCGCATTGAAAGATGAGCTGTTGAACTATCAGCGAAACTTCTACACCCAGCAAAAGCGGAAGCGCGGACACTATCTCGCCAGCGCCGACGGTGACCCCACGCGCTTAGCTGAGTTTGTACGCATCTTGCGCGGGCACCAACTCGAGGTCGAGGTCCTGGCCAGTGATATCACCGCAGAGGGTAAAACGTTCAAAGCGGGCGAAGCGATTGCCATTTCACTAGATCAGCCACAGGCCACCTATCTGGAAACCCTATGGCGCGAGCAGCTCGAATTTGAAGAGAACGTGTTCTACGACGTTTCCACTTGGACACTTCCTTGGGCCTTCAATCTCTCACATACACGCGAACCCGTGAAGAACGCTAAGACCCAACCCATGGTTTCACCATCGGAGGGGACAACTCAACTTGGGCGGTCCTCAGTCGGTTACCTTATCGACTGGCGTGATTCAGCAAGCCCCGCATTGCTCTACGACCTCCTCGAAGCAGGTGCAAACGTGCGCGTAGCCAATGCGCCATTTACAGCCCTGACCACGAGCGAAGGCGCGGTCGAATTTGGTTTCGGTACCTTATTTGTTGCGCCGAGGCTACAAGAGTCCATCCCCGAGGCAGCCATGGCATTGCTCACCGAGGCACATTCGAAAGGCTTGAACATCCATCCTGCGGCAAGTAGCTACACCCCTAAGGGTATCGATTTAGGCAGTAGGGCATTTGATGTGCTCACGCTACCAAAGGTGCTCATGGTTACGGGCCCGGGCACGTCTGCCTACGGCACCGGCGAAATCTGGCATTTGCTCGATACGCGCGTTGATATGCCGATCACCATGGTGGATAGCCACAACTTAAGAGGCGTCGATCTCGACAACTACACGCATGTCATCATGACGACACCTCTGCGGGTTACGGGTGCCACAGAACAGTTAGATACCTTCGTTAAAGGTGGTGGCGTCTTGTGGCTGCAGGGCGCATCCACCGTTGCGTGGGCGGCAGATCAAAAGCTGACCGAGGCGACATGGCGGATGTCACCTTCGCAGCAACAAGCGGCTGATCTGAAGAACGCAAAGAAAAAGAGCGCGAGCGCTGATACTCAAGGCGGCTTACTACCCGAGCGCAAACCATTTTCGACAGCTGCTGACGAGTACGCGTTTACACTGGTACGCGGAGCCATCTTGCAGGGAGATCTCGATACCTCGCACCCACTAGGCTACGGCTATTCGTCTAATGAGCTCGCGGTATTCAGGACTACAAATCGGTTCATGAACCCATCATCGAATGCTTACTCGTCACCCGTTGTTTACACCGATTCGCCCCTGTTATCGGGCTACATGTCCGACGAGAACCGGGCGCTCGTTGCTAATTCAGCGGGCTTGGTGGTGGATGAGCGAGGTGACGGGGCCGTTGTTCTCAGCCTGGATAGTCCAACCTTTCGAGCATTCTGGTGGGGAACACAGCGCTTACTCGTAAACGGTATTTTCTTTGGCGACCTTCTTCGAGAACCTCGCTAACTCCCGCAGCGTCGCTGATACTAAAAGGCCGATTCATTTAACTAGGACTTAAATTTGAAAGAGAACAAAACTGTGAAAGCTCGATTTACGCTCACACTTACCGTATTCCTCATCACTGCGCTCTCTGGGGTGCATGTTGCAGCAGATACCTCTGAAAAATTGAAAGCCGCTATCGCCGACGAGAGTAGAGGCAGTGCGGATATGGCGCGCGACGCTAATCGAAAGCCTCTACAAACGCTTGGTTTTTTTGGCTTGAAGGACGACATGAAGGTTCTCGAGCTTGTTCCGGGTGGTGGTTGGTACACAAAAATTCTGGCTCCCGTTCTTGCTGAGTCTGGAAACTTACAGGTTGCTATCGGCACAGATCGAGTAAAAGCAATGGTGGAGGCCGGAGAGCTTAAGAACGTTGATGTCGTCTCTATTAGCATGAGCAAAATGGCGCGCGACGAAGGTGGGCGAAGATTCGTGATTGAAGATTTAGCTATCGATACTTCTGACGTCGACATGGTGCTGACCTTCCGCAACCTCCACAACTTTACCGAAAGCTCTCGTGCGCAGCTTAATGCGGAAGCCTTCCGGGTGCTGAAGAGCGGTGGCCTCTACGGTGTTGTTGACCATACCCGTCGACACATGCAGTTGGATAATTCTGAAAACTGGCGGCGCATGGACCCGGTTCTGATGATCAAGGAGATCGAAGCGGCAGGCTTCGAATTCGTCGACTTCTCTGACCTGCACTACCGCTACGATGATGAGCTTGTCTACGAAGTAGGACGTCGCTCGGTAACAGGAAATACCGATCGCTTTACCTTGTTGTTCAAGAAGCCCGAGTAAGCATCAAGCCCACGAATAGTGTGAAGCAGAATCCGCCTTACCGTGAGGAGCCCTCACTCATCGTAAAACCAGCGAACTGTGGAAAAGTAACCTAGGGTTTACGAGGCATCTCAGATACCCTGCGGCCGCATAAAGACTGGCGAGAATAGCCATCATATTTTTTATCAGGGGGTTCGCTGTGGGCGAAAAAATCAAGGTCGAGAAGCCACTCGTTGTTCTGCATGGTGACGAGATGGCACAAGTTGCCTTCAACGAAATTCTGGCGCGCTTTGTCTCGCTGCCACTCGATATCAATCTTGTCGAAATCGATCTATCTGCACCCAAGCGTTTTACCAGTAATGGAAAGGTGATTCACGCCGCCATCGCCGCACTGAAGGAGCATGGTGTTGGCATCAAAAACGCCGGTATGACCGTTAACCGTGCACAGCTTGATGACCTTCTGGCCAAATACCCTGACATCAAAGAATCTGAGCTCGACCCTCTCGCCACAAAGTCACCTAATGGTGCCATCCGTAAAGGCATCAGCGGCAACATCACACGTGAGGACATCGAGTTTAAAAATCTGAAAAGTGTTCGTCCCGATTGGATCGATCGCGACATCGAGGTCGACACAATGGAGACCGGCGGCTTGGACTTCAGCTATAGCGAGCTCTCCAATGCAACGGGAGTGGCTAAGGTCATGTTCGTAGGGTCAAGCGGCGACCCTGTGGAGCTACATCGACGCTCGCTCAATAAGGGCGATCCCTGGATGCTAGCGACGAACGACCTCGATGAGGTAAAGGCTTGGGCACATCGTTTCTTCCAGCGTGCGATCGACGAAAAGCGTGACATCTACCTCGGACTCAAAGACACCGTAGTCTCGGGCTACGACGGCGTTATGCGTACAGCGATCGAAGCGATTTTCGAGCAAGACTACAAGGCAAAGGTTGCGGAGGCCGGCCTAACTTATCACTACGAGCTGATTGACGCGCAGGCAGCGCGCATCGTCTCGAATCCACCCGAGCGAGCTCTATGGGGTATCCCTGATAATGTCAGCGGGATGAAACTGTTCAAACTCGTTCAGCAGCTCAAGCGCTACGGCCTGCCGGAGCGCAAAGCGCACGTATCCATATCAAGAATGAGCGCCGGCGGCGGCGATCAGTACGGCAGCTACAACGCGCCCGCGCCCGAGAAAGGCGTGATCAAGTTGATCGTTGATGGCGAAGAAAAGCACGCTCGCTATGTGGACGAGGGCGACCCTATCCTATTTATGTCGAACGACCGTGAGGCAATCAAAGACTGGGTCAGCCAGGTCTTCCACGATGCGGCGCTCAACAAGAAAGAAGTCTATTTCGGCTTGAAGCGCGAGTTCGTTAACTATGATGAAGTTTACAGCTCGATTATCTTAGAAATTCGAAAGGAGTTGGCAGCGCTCGATACGCCACCCCCCTCTTTCATGATCATGCGTCCATCTCGTCAGCTCAGTAAGATGATCTGTGATCCACCTCGCTGGGGGCTTTACCCAGCCCAAAACCTCGATGGCGATATCTTCTCTGATATCTCTGCAGCACTGGGAGGAAGTCTAGCAACAGCAAGCTCAGTGATTATCAGCAAAGACGGTACCAAACTATTCGAGGCTCCTCACGGCACGGCGCACGATCTCTACCTTCGCTACCTTGAGACCGATGGTAAAGAGGCTAATTTCAACTCGTCTGCACTGATTTTTGCGGTTGCGAGCGCCTTAGAAGAACTTGCCATCCGAGAAGATAATGTAGCGCTGAGTGACTACGCTAAGCGCTTGAAAGCTGCTCTGATCGAGACAGTTGCACAGGGTACGATCACCGGGGACTTAAAAGGTAAGACGACGACACCCGAGAACGAGCGAGTCGTCGATATGCATGGCTTCCTCGACGCCATCGCAGAGAACCTGAAAAGCGACTGAGCAGCATTAGCTTAATTACAAAAATCTCAGCTCCGGAGCATTAAACTATGTCTGAGGCACGCAACGCTCGCGCAGCGCTCTTGGAGAATATTACCCTCGTTATCACGGTAGTTTCTGGCGTGGGAATGACGACTAAGTGGCTAGACCCGGTTCTCTCGTTTGCGCTCTGGTGCGTTGGTTATTCGATTGCGATTGCGGGGGCCTACCTTAGGAAAAACCGGCGCAACGTCGCGCTCTTCACATTTCTCGCTGTGAATACAGGCTACGGCGCATTCAACTGGATGTAATGCGCTGACCTTTGACTGCGCGCAGGCCAAGGTACAAGAGTAAGCCAAATGGGCCCGCCATTAGCGTAAAGAATAGGCAGGGCAAAATCAGAAAGTGGTTTATCTGATGATCCTGGCTATCTCTCAGAATCCAAGCTCCAATAAAAAGATCAAACGCCAAGTAGTGAATCCATCCCGCGAGCAAGAGGGCGTCGATACTAAAGAGCGCCTTGACCTCCGCTAAGGTGCCAAAACCACCTTCATCGGGCGCTTCACCCTGAAAGCTAATCATCAAATAGAGATAAACCATTCCAAGCATGACTGGCGCCGCGACTGAGGGATACAAGCGACGCGTGAGGTCTGATTTTGGTGTGAGTACCAATCCCAACCATCCGAGCATCGCTAAACCACTACAAAGACTAAATAGTGTTTCCAAAGACATGCGCTTACCCTTATTTTTCTCACATACTAACTCTTATAACAGAGCAGCCATGGCCGTCGCTATTTATGAGGTGACGAGAAACACACGAGGCACCAGATGTGCTGCTGAGAAGCGTTAACAAACCTCGCTATTACAGGCCCTCGCAGTTTACTGGGCATAAATAACAACCCAAAGATTAAGCGTCCTATGAGCATTTCAAAACAGCAACAACCCATCGAAACCGGTTTTAGCAGTAAACCCGAGTCGAGTGAGGTCATCGCAGGCCTAGACCTCTCAGGGAAAGTAGCACTCGTAACCGGAGGATACTCTGGCATTGGTATCGAGACCGTGAGGGCGCTGACCGCGGCAGGTGCCAACGTTTTTGTTCCCTCGCGAGATGTTGATCGCGCAGTCAAAACCCTCGAAGGTATTATTCCTGCGGAGCAGATCGGATTTATGGATTTAGCTGACTTACCCAGCGTAACTCGGTTTGGTGAGGCCTTCGCTGACCACCATGTGAAGATCGACCTCGCCATCCTCAACGCAGGTGTCATGGCCTGTCCGCTTGGGCGCACCCTGCAGGGATTAGAGTGGCAACTGGGAGTTAATCACGTAGGCCATTTTGCGCTGCTGCAAACATTGCTTCCGTCCCTACGTCGCGCAAACAACGCACGCCTGATCACCCTGTCTTCGATCGCCCACCGCATGAGTCCTGTCCGCTTTGATGACATGAACTATCAACAGCGCGAGTATGACAAATGGCAAGCTTACGGACAGGCGAAGTCTGCGCAATCGCTGATGGCAGTCGAGTTGGATCGCCGCGAGAGAGCCAACGGGATACGCGCGTTTTCTGTGCATCCGGGCGGCATCTTCACACCGCTACAACGTCATCTTGGCAACACGGAGATGGCTGAATTTGGCTGGACGGATGCCGATGGAAACCCATCAGCGGTCGCTGAAAAGCTCTTTAAGACAACAAGTCAGGGCTGTGCCACATCGCTCTGGGCGGCCACGGCAACGTCTCTCGACAGCATGGGCGGCGTGTACTGCGAGGACTGTAATATCTCTGAAGTTGTCCCCGACGACAGCAACGCCTTCACCGGCGTTCGACAATGGGCTATTGATTCAGAAATTGCAGAGCGCACATGGGGAGAAACCGAGGCGTTGATAGCAGGGTTATAATGAAGAGCAAGGCGTTAATTTGCTTTTGGTGGTTAAGCACCGAAGCCACTGAACCAAATGAGATTGCGGGGAAGCGTTCAGAGAACACCCTCGGAAGCAGAGCGAACCTTCGAGCGGCTTTTTCTCAACACCATTAAAACGAGCCGGCCACGTCGGAAGTCGGAAGTCGGCCTTAAGAAATTCATCGGGACATCGATAAGAAAATGAAGATTCAATTCATCTCAACGGGCGGTACGATCGATAAGATTTACTTCGATGCGCTGAGCCAATTTGAAGTGGGCGACTCAATCGCCACAGCGATCTTGACCGATGCCCTAGTGGACTTTGACTACGACGTCGTCGCACTCATGAAGAAAGACAGCATCGAAATGACGGGAACGGATCGCGAGAGCATTCGATCTCATATCCAGAACGATTCAAACACGCAATTCGTTATTACCCACGGTACTGACACCATGCCTGAGACTGCGAAGGCGCTCGAGGGTATTCCCGGAAAAACAATTGTCCTCACAGGTGCGTTGACGCCGGCCCGTTTTAGAACCACTGACGCGGTGTTCAATTTGGGTATGGCCGTGGCAGCCGTGCAAACAGCCAAACCGGGCGTTTACATTGCCATGAGCGGTCAGGTTTTTGAGGCCAGTCGCGTACGAAAAAACCGCGAAGAAAATCGTTTCGAGGCTATCTGATACCCAAAGCCGAACTCAACCCTGACGCCGACGAGACCGGCATCCACCGCCTTCAGAACCGCGAGTCGACAAATCCGGCCATGGTTTACCCAGTTGCTCTGCCATTACCACAGGATCAAACGCTCTTGGGGATGTTGAATTCAATGCTTCAACCATCGCGGCCAAATGTTCAGGAGTGGTACCGCAACATCCGCCGATAACCGTCGCACCCGCGTCTCGCGCGTGCAGCGCATAGTTCGCCATTAACTCGGGACTACCATGGAAATGAATTTCACCGTCGACATACTGAGGAATACCGCAGTTACCCTTGGCGATAACGGGTAAGCCTGAATCCGCACGGAGTAACTCAGTCGTGGAATCCATCAGCTCAGCTGGACCAATACCGCAGTTAGAGCCGATCAGGTCTAACCCGATTTCTTTGGCAAACGCTGCGTATTGAGTTGGGGTGACACCCATCATGGATCGGCGCGCTGTGTCGAATGTGAGCGTTGCCGCGACGGGCAAACCGGTTTTCTTAGCAGCCTCAGCAGCTGCAGCAACCTCCTCCGTTGACGACATGGTCTCAATCCAAAGCACATCGGCTCCACCTTCGGCGAGAGCCTCTGCCTGCTCCGCAAAAAAAGCGACCGTAGACTCGTGCGTTAGCTCACCCATGGGGGCGAATAGCTCACCCGTAGGTCCCATAGATCCAGCAACGACTGCTTCATTCCCGTCGATCTCCGCCTGCACTGCGACCGCTTGGCACGCCAGTTGAGCGGCAGCCTTGTTGATCTCGCCAACACGGTGCTCGCTTTTGTGGAGCTTTAGCCGCGGCGCGTTGGCACCAAAACTGTTCGTTAGAATCACGTCCGCGCCGGCCTTTAGAAACTCCCTGTGAAGCCAAAGCACCTCGTCGGGGCGCTCGACACACCAAAGCTCTGGCGGATAGCCCGCCTCAAGCCCACGACCGAAAAAGTTAGAACCCGTTGCACCATCGGTAACACACCATCCCTTTCGGGAAATGACTTCGAGAATTGGATTAGCCATCGGAACTCCCATACCAAAAAAACATCGATCGCGATGCGGCTGGATATTACCCGCTTTCCTTGCCGCCCGCGTGAACCAGAACCACTTCGCGGCGTCACTTTGTAATTTAACGGGGGAACGTCTAGTTATCACTCTCAATAGCACAGTTGCCTAATGCTCAGAGTTTTCAGGGTTTGTGAGCGCACCTCACAGCCACTCACGAACGAGGCTCAGCCATAGCTCGAACAACCGGCGCTTTTCTGTGAGGTCATAATGAACGCCCTGCTGTAGGACGAGCCCTCGCAAAAGATATACCGTCAGTTCAACAAGGTCCTCCACGCGCGAACACTTCTCGCCGCTAATGCGTTGCGTGACTTGACTGGCTTCATAGCCCAGCAGGCGCATGGCTCGCAGGGACGACAAATCAGTTTCTGCAACAACCTGCTTCAATGAATCATCGGTGCGCGCTGCAACCATCGCCTCAACCCAACACACTTGATGCGTATATGAAAGTGGATTGACGTTTATGAACAGCCCTTTACTCCCCTACAAACATGTAATGACACTCACACTAGACGTCGACTCGGCCAATTCGTTTTCCGTGGGCGCCACACCTAATGGACGACGGACCGTCGCACCGATTAGAGGTGGACGCTTTGACGGGGAATTGCTGCGTGGCGATGTCCTGCCGGGCGGTGCGGACTGGGTGCTATTTCGCGCTGACGGCGTGATGAAAATAGACGTGCGTCTGAGCTTAAAAACCGATGAAGGTAGCCCAATGTACCTGAGCTACTCGGGACAGTTTGTCGCCAGCGCCGAAGCGATGAAGTTGTTGGCCTCAGGCGCAGAACTTCCCCCGGAAAGCTATTCACTCACCGTTATTGCTCGGCTAGAGACCGGTGACACGTCTTTAGGATGGCTCGCCGACAGCGCTATCGTGGGTGTGGGAAAGCAGTCGGGATTTAACCCAACCTACGACTTTTACGTCATTGGTCGCGAATTCTAGTCGGGAGCCCTCGGGGACTCCCGACCCATGCTTTATCAATCGTCGTCTAACGCGCGATCGATATTCATAACCAATAACTTGGCATGCGCCTGGGAAACACGATCGCCGCGGCGCTTATTAGCTAACTGCTCTCGTAGCTCAGACAAAGTCAAAACCGCCAGTGCTTGCGCGGTGCTGTGATACTTCGATGCACCTTCCTCACTCGCCATCATGGCCAGGCGATCAACATACTCGACCTGTAAGTTACGACGGAAGCTGTTAACACTACCGCGTGCATCCGCAGCAAATACCGCATCCGTAAGATCCTCGAACACTTCTACCAATGGATACTCGTTTCCATAGAGCTCGGTATCTGTGATTCGCTTCAAGACAGTGGGGTTTAGCAGATGATCAAAGACACGTTTCTGTGCCGACAACACCGCACGGTGGACCTTAGGGTCTTCTGTTTGACCACCGTGGCTGAACCCACGACGCTCGGGTGCGGCTTGGCGCCACAGTGCACCATCGACCTCAAAGGCTTCTGGACCGAAAAGCTGATCGGCTAACGCTGCCATTGCCGCTTTCTGTCGCTCGCGCTCAACCGGTCTAAACGGCTCTGTAGCACCCTCTTGTCCTACCACCGCACGGTCAACATAGACACCGCCGATCCAGCGCGAAATAACACCTGCGTTGGTGCCCCAAAGACGCACAAGCAAGGCAACACCGTCGACAACATCTTCATAGGAATCACCTTCATCTGGAGTCCACTCAGCCGTCTTGTTAAGGGTATCGTGCATAAGCTTCATTTGGTTCGACGCGTAAGCAATCGAGTCAGAGCTGTTGTCATAAATATTGACGCGCGGGTCGAGGCCGCGGCCCGGACTTCGCATATCGTCAGCATCATTACCAAACGCCAAGGCATGCTCTGTTGACCGTGCAGCAATTGCCTCGAGTCGTTCCGCCTCTGCCTCAGGGTCAGCCAAACCGGGCGAATAGGCGTACTCGATGTACCAATCATCGTAGGGGCCCGGCGCGATGGTATAGAACAAGGTTTGATCATCGCGATCTGCCGCGTAGTTCACTGCGGGGTAGTCCATGACCGAACCAGAAATGATGCCTGACTCGAGTACTGCAGGATCCTCAAGCTGCTCTGGCGTAAGCAACTGTGTGGCTTTCATGTTGTGGTTCATACCCAGCGTATGGCCGAGCTCGTGCAGAATGAGGTAATACATGCGGTCGCGTTTGAGCTGCTCTTCGACTTCCGCATCACCACCATCCATTTGGATCGCAATATCAGCCATGAGCCCACCCTCGGCGATTGCATGTCCCACCGAGCAAAGGCGCGCATCGTGACCACCCAGCATCATAGGCTCCAAAGCCTCACCCTGAATCAGCTCGCGCGTCAGCTTTGAGCGGTTGAGGAAGGAATACTCAAGCATGATGTCGGCACCGAGTAATTGACCTGTGCGTGGATTAGAGAAACTTGGGCCATAACCGCCAAACGGAGGACGTGGTGAAGAGGTCCAACGCAGCACGTTGTAACGAATGTCGCCTGCATCCCAGTCAGCATCGTCAGGCTGCACTTTAACCACCATTGCGTTGCTGAAACCTGCGTGCTCAAACGCCTTATTCCATTCCAACGCGGCGCCCATAATTAGATCGCGCCATTCAACCGGCGTGGTGTTCTCGATCCACCATGTGATGGGTTCAACAGGGTCAGAAATCTCTGCAGTCGGGTCTTTTTTTACGAGATGCCAACGTTCAAGCAAGTCGCGATATGGCGCGGAATCCGAGGACGTAAGATCCGTAACCTCAACGTTAAATGAGCCAAGGCGTGCATCAGCAAAACGTGGCTGATAATCGTTCTCGGGGACCTCGATCCATGTGTGACGAACAGTGATTGATACATTTCGCGCATCGGTTACCGCATCGCTGCCACCGTTCTTGGGCTTCGGATTGTTGAATACGTACTCAACTTCGACAGCCGTGTTTTCAGGGTAATTGCGAAGCTCAAGAATCTGACTCTTTTCCGCATCCAGACCGCCCAGCTTAAAGCGGTCACCCGAATCGTCGTCTCCACGCGAGTAGGTCACATTGGCAAAGGCCTCAGACAGGAACAGTGAATCCGAATCGATCAGCACTTCGCCTGTTTCCTCGTCTTCAGCAACAATACCCGTGACCGCAAGAACGGCTCGTGAAATATTCGCTTCCGAGGCACGAGAAATCGCATTTTCTGGGTCGAAGTAATAGGCGGTGTTTTGACGGATAAACTGCAATTTGTCGAAGCGACGCTCGATGGTGAAAATATACTGATCACCATATGAGCCGGTGAAAGCACCCGCATCGGTGACGCCATTCATAGTGTGCTTAAAGTAAATAAACTCGTTCTCGAGCTGATCCCCTTGGAGCAACATTTTGGTAGCACCCGTCTTGGGGTCGCGGAACATGGTAAACAAACCATCGATTCGATCCATCTCCTCAGTGAGCTCGGCGATGGTCTTAGGTTCTTCTTCCTCTGCTTCTCCGTCGCCCTCAGCAGATTCCTTATCTTCGTCTGAGTCACTGTCTGGCGCCTCTTCTGCGACTTCCTCATTAGCGGGCGCAGGGGTGTCAGGGGCGTCTTCGGCGAGTGTTTTTACAGATAGTGTTACTGATAGAGGCAGAACCAGTAACAGCAACTTCCACAGATCAATACGATTCATTTTTATTCCTTGGTAAAGCAAGAGTGAGACGAAACTTGAGTAAGCGTACAAAAGCCCCGTCAATTCGAGACCAGAAAAGATACTCCCACCCGCAGGTGTAAATCAAAAAAAACAACACCATAGGTAGGAATGGCCTCAAAATCTGTCGATTACATGGTCACAAGAGCAGTACACTTTCGCCAACATAATAGGAGTCCCGATAATGCGTGCGCTCTACCCCCCTCTTGAACCCTCCCATCACGACTGGCTAGATGTCGGCGATGGTCACAACGTCTATTTCGAGGAATCGGGTAACCCCGACGGTAAGCCCTGTATTTTTGTTCACGGCGGTCCCGGTGGAGGCTCATCGCCAGCGGCGCGACAATTCTTCGACCCTGAGCGCTATCGCATCATTCTATTCGACCAACGTGGCTGCGGTCGTTCAACCCCTCACGCATCACTCGAAGCCAATACAACCTGGGACTTGGTTGCCGATATGGAGCAATTGCGCGAGCACCTTGGTATCGACCGCTGGCTCGTCTTTGGTGGTTCTTGGGGGAGCACACTCAGCCTCGCCTACGCGCAGACACACCCGGATCGCGTGACCGAACTCGTGTTAAGGGGCATTTTCCTACTGAGGCCTCAGGAAATCCGATGGTTCTATCAGGAGGGTGCGAGCGCCATGTACCCCGATACCTGGCAGAACTACTTAGCTCCAATCCCCGAGGAAGAACGCTCGGATCTTGTAAGCGCTTTCCACAAGCGCCTAACCAGCAATGACGAAGCGGTACGTTTGGCGGCGGCACGCGCCTGGTCGGTCTGGGAAGCCTCAACCAGTTTTCTTCATCAAAACAGAGACTTCATGGAAAAACTGGATGAACCCGAGGCCGCATTGGCTATGGCCCGCATCGAGTGCCACTACTTTGTAAACGGCGGCTTCCTTGGGACACCGAATCAGCTGCTCGATAACATCGATACTATCCGCCATATCCCTACAGAAATTGTTCAGGGACGCTACGACGTGGTGTGCCCACCAACGACCGCGTGGGAGCTACACCAGGCTTGGCCCGAGGCGACGCTTACCATGGTTCAAAATGCAGGTCACTCCGCCTTTGACCCAGCAAACGCGAGCGCCCTAGTCGCGGCCACTGATCGATTTGCTTATAGCTAGTACCAGTCATTGAACCCTAATGGCGGGTAACAAGGGTTAGCAATGGTTTAGAGACCGGCTTGATCAAGGGATACCTGCAGTACGGTTGTGACCTAACAAGTCCCCGCTTTAGGGAGAGTGGTAAAAGAACAAAGATTAGGCTGCAGGCTTTATAGAGCGAACGGCAATGAAACTCTTTATGAACCGATCAATGGCCTCATCACCACCCCAATCATCCTCATAAAAGCCCGCAATCAAGAAGCCCGCATCGAGCTGCCCTCCCAACTGATCGTCAAGCGAATGCACAAATTCAATCGGTGCATCGGCACCGAACCATTCGACACGATCGGCCTCACTCACGTTCAGATCCGAATGTGGCATCGGGAACTTCAGCTTAAAAATCCCCTGCTCAAGGAGTTCAGGGTCAAACAGCCCATGAATAGGCTTAACAAAGCCACTGACAATCGAACCACCCGGGCGCAATACGCGATATGCCTCCTGCCAGACGGGTCTTATCGACTCCGCAAAACAGTTAGAACAGGGGTGGAAAATAAAATCAAAGATCTCGTCTTCGAAACAGGACAGGTCCGCCATGTCGCCCTGCACGGTAGTGAGAGAAAGTCCGTCTCGCTCAGCCACTAAGCGATCCTGCGCGAGCTGTTTATCAGAAGCATCGAAAACCGTAACATCCGCCCCCGCGGCTGCAAGGATTGGACCTTGCTGCCCTCCTCCTGATGCGAGACAGAGCACTTGGCAGCCCTCTAGATCTGGAAACCAAGCGTCGGGTACCGCTAAAGATGGTGTAAGTACTAACTGCCAATCGCCCTTGCGCGCCTTTGCAATATCTTCTTCGCTGACGGGAACCGTCCACCTATTACCCGACGCTACAAGCAGATCCCAAGCACGCTGATTAAATTCAAAAACATTCACGACACGCTCCGTCACCCGACCGAAAACCCTGCGCTTTGTTATCGATACCGCAAGTTAGCCCGACTAAGCTCTCGGACATGCTTTACGCCCATCAGGCGCATATCGCGCTCGATCTCTGTACGAAGATTACCCAATGCGCGTTCAACGCCGGGCTGTCCGGCAGCTGCCAGCGCGTATAGATAAAGCCGACCGCCCGACACGGCTTTTGCCCCCACGGAAAGCGCCTTAAGTACATGTGTACCACGCTGAATACCGCCCTCGCAGATGACGTCGATTTTGTCGCCCACCGCGTCACAGATTTCGGCCAATTGATCGAAAGGTGCGCGCGACCCATCGAGCTGACGGCCCCCGTGGTTAGACACCATGATGCCGGTACAACCAATGTCTACCGCGCGTTTAGCATCTTCAACTGACATGATGCCTTTGAGTGCGAACTCACCATTCCATTGTGCGCAGAGCTTTTCAGCATCCTTCCATGTCATGGTCGGGTCGAGCATGCTCGAAAAGTACTCGCCAACCGAGACAGCGACATTGGTTCCCTGATCAACGTGACCCGACAAGTGTGGCATATCGAATTTTTCCTTCGTGAAGAAATTCCATGCCCAAGCAGGATGGGTAGCAAAACTCCAAGCCGACTGCAGATTCAGCTTTGGCGGCGAGGTAAAGCCGGTCCGTAGGTCGCGTTCGCGATTACCTCCGGTAATCGTGTCCACCGTAAGGGCCATGACGTTGAATTTGGCCGCACGCGCCCGTTCTAAAAGTGCATCGTTTAACCCACGATCTTTATGAAAATAAAACTGGAACATCTTTGGACCAGGTGCGAGTGCTGCAATCTCCTCAACCGTAACCGTCGCCAACGACGACACACCGAACATAGTGCCAAACTTCGTAGCCGCCCTTCCCACAGCACGCTCACCATCATGATGAAAGAGTCTTTGAAGTGCAGTGGGTGCGCAGTAGAGCGGCATATCGAGCTTTTGCCCCATCACCTCGACTGACATATCCACCGCATCAACCCCATTAAGAACATTGGGGACTAAATCGACTGACTCATAGGCCTCGGTATTACGCCGATACGTGACTTCATCATCCGCTGCACCGTCGATATAGTGAAAAATGGGTCCGGGCAGTCGTTTTTTAGCAAGACGTCTAAAGTCGGTGAAGTTATGACAATCCGATAATCGCATGTGTTTTTCCTAATTACGTCGCTCGCTTCTCTACTGCACTGCGCCACTACACTGCGCTGAGTACCATGCTGGTTAATTGGGCAACAGCGCTATTTTCAAGACCGGCATAGCACGTCATGATAAAGGACTCGACGCCCAGCGTAGCGCAACACGCTGACAGTTCAGCTTGCGGGCAGTTTATGTGTCCCCACGACATTAGGAAATGAATAACCATGTTTACGCTCAGAAACCTATTACTCGCCACTGTCGCGACCACACTCATCGCCCAGAGCGCGTCGGCGAGTTTACTGATGAAACCGACGACGAACCCTGACCTGCGCTACAGCGGGAAGATTCTAGACGGGAACTATACTGAGACCATTACAGAGCCTGAGACCCTTCTCGGATTTGAAGCAGGCCAACGCGTTGCCGATCCAACTCAGGTCAGTAAGGCCATAGCCACATGGCAGGGGCAATCTGACCGTCTTAGAGTCGTCGAGTATGCGCGAACCCATGAGGGCAGACCTCTCTTCGCCGTATTCATTTCCTCACCTGAAAATCTAGCGCGACTGGATGACATCAAGGCGCAAATTACACGTCTCTCTGACGCAAGAAGTGTCAGTGATAGTGAGGCAAGTACCATCATAAAATCGTTGCCCGCTGTAGCATGGATGGCCTACTCCATCCACGGCAACGAGACCTCGGGTGCTGATGCAGCGCTGGCAAGTATTTATCACCTCATCGCCAGTGTCGACGAGGGTGTGGCGTCGATGCTCGACAACATGATCGTGGTCATTGACCCAATGATGAACCCCGATGGCCGAGCCCGTTTTGCGAAATCATTAGAGCAATACCGTGGCACGGCGCCCAATGTGGATGATCAGTCGCTACTACACACCGGAGATTGGCCATTCGGACGGACTAATCATTACTTTTTCGACCTCAACCGCGACTTTTTCCTCCTTACCCAACCCGAGACCCAGGGTAGGGTTGCGTTGATTAACCAATGGCGTCCACAACTTATTATCGATGGTCACGAGATGGGCTCCCAAAGTACGTTCCTGATGGGACCACCGCGACAGCCGCTCAACACCAATATCGATAAAGATTTACAACGCTGGGCGCGCGTTTTTTCAGATGAACAAAGCACGGCGTTCGATGAGCGATCGTGGCGGTACTTCACCGGTGAGTGGTTTGAGAACTGGTATCCCGGATACTCCAACTATGCTGAGTACCGTGGAAGCATGCACATCCTTTACGAACAATCGCGCATGGCTGAAGACGGTGTGCGTCGCCCCGAGGGCACTATTCAGACCTACATGGAGTCAGTGCACCACCAGTTCGTCAGCACCATGGCGAACTTAGCATCTCTCGCAACCCACTCCCAAGCCATGTATCGAGACTATTGGGATGGTCGAAAATATAACGTCTCCGCGAAAGGCACGTTCGGCAACCGTAGCTATGTGTTCTTAGCCAATGAAAATCACGGCCGCATGAAGGCGTTGGTTGAGCGCTTAGAGGCTCAGGGCATCGAGCTATACACTAATGACCAATCGATCACCGTTGCCTCTGCGACCACGCAGCTCGGCGAAGAGGTAAGGAGTGTTGAAATCCCGGCGGGCAGCCTTATCGTTCCCAATCGACAACCCGACGCCCCCTTAGTTGCAGCGATCTTGGAGTTCGACGCAGACGTAAAAAAATCGGTCCTAGTTGAAGAGCGGCAACGCACGCTCAGGGACGGGTCTTCGCTGATGTACGACACAACGGCGTGGAACTTCAGCATGATGTACGGACTCCCCTCCATCACCGTGCCACAGCATTTGTCCAAAGGCTTGTCGCCCTGGAGGTCGCACGAAGCCACCCAATCTATTGATGAATCCGCACTTGCTTGGGCAGTGAGTGGGGAGGACGATCGCTCTGTCGCTTTCGCAGCGCGCCTCATGGAGCAAGGGATCAGCGTCAGAATTATCGACAAGGCCACGGTGCTGTCAGAGCAGACATTGCCGCGCGGTACGGTGTTTGTAACGGCTATGGATAACCCAAAGCGTGACGATGTGGTTGCACTTGTCAGCGCTGAAGCCAAAACACTCGATGTGGACGTAGTCTCTGTCGGCTCAGGTTATGGAGCTGGCGATCTACCCGATTGGGGCGGGGCGCATTTCAGAATGTTATCACGCCCGCAAATCGCCATTCTCAGTCAGCAGGGTTTTAGTAGCTATGACGTTGGCTCGAGCTGGTGGGCCATCGACACTCACCTCGGTATTCGCCACAGCCAGATCGACACAGCCTACCTCTCGCGTGCAGATCTGAGGCGCTATAACACCATCGTGATGCCAAACGGCTATCGCCCGATGAGTAGCGCCGAGACTAATGCACTGACCGACTGGGTAAAGCAAGGCGGCACCCTCATTGCTCATGACAACAGCGCCGCTCAAATCGCTAAAGACGGTGGCATTGGGCAGGTGCGCTCGGTTGGTGATGCGCTCGAGAGTGCGCTGGACTACGACATTGCTTTACAGCGCGAGCGTTTATCTACAAGTGATCAACTCGACATGGCGGCCGTTAGTGCACATCGTGTCAGTAGCGCAGTCGACTACCCATGGGATCAAGGTGATAAGGCCTTGTCGGCGGACGAGCTAAAGCGAAGAGAGGCGTGGCAGAAGCGCTTCATGCCCTCAGGGGCCATGGTCGCAGGACACGTCGACACGCTTCATTGGATGAGCTTTGGTACACCCGAGATGCTGCCGCTCCTTTACGAAAATCAACCTGTGCTGATGACAAAAGGCCGTCAACAAGCGGTCGTTCGTGTGGGTGTCCTGAGCGAGGACAGTGCAGTCGAGAAGGCACAAACCATTAACTGGTCCACTGTACCTGCAGGGAATTCACTCGCTGTGCGAATGAGCGGGCTCATTTGGCCCGAAGCTGCCGCGCGGATTGCTAACTCAGCCTATGTTACACGTGAGAGCGTCGGCAAAGGCCAGGTCATCCTGTTCTCAGGCCAACCCAACTTCCGCGGCTCAACTCGTGGCGTTGGGCGTATCTGGCTCAATGCAGTGGTTTATGGGGCGGGTCTTGGCGCCTCGCCCAAAGTGGCACTTTAAATGGCTCCTTGATTGGAGTGGCCCCATGCTGTGAGTAGCCCCGTGAATAATGCCGCCTGTCTGGGCGTCTGTACTTCAGGGCGTAAGGCAAAGAGGTACAGGGAGCAGTGGCGCGAAGGAAGAAAGAGTCCGGTTAATAGAGATGCCCCACCTCGATTGGATTGACCGTTGCAATTTCAGAGCGCTTTCGTAAGTCTCTGTAGCAGTAAATCCTGCAAAGGGCCTAGATAACGATTTATGCTCGGTGACCCGAGCATCTTTGTATAAGCTAAAGAACTCACAACTCAACAAACTGATTAACACAACACACTCAAATAAGGAGAAGCGGTATGCCGCGAGTAAATCTAGAAGGTAGTTCTTCCATCGTCACAGGCGGTGCTTCAGGAATTGGAGAGGCCTGTGCACGCCAATTGGCTGAGCTGGGTTCGAAGGTCGTCATTGCTGATCTCAATGAGGAGCGTGGCACGCAGGTCGCCAATGAAATCGGCGGACAGTTCGTTAAGTGCGACGTCTCCAGCATCGAAGATGCCGACGCTGCAGTTGCTGCAGCGGCTGCAATGGGACCTCTGCGTGCTTGCGTGAACTCAGCGGGCCTCGGCGCCGCGGGTCGTACTGTCAGCCGCGATGGTGAGCCCTTTCCACTCGACAAATTCAGCTTTGTGATCAAGGTGAACCTCATCGGGACGTTCAACATGCTCAGCCGCGCGGCTGCGCAAATGGCGAAGCAGGAGCCGCTGGACGATGATGGCGGTCGCGGCGCGATCGTGAACCTCGCCTCGGCAGCCGCTTTCGACGGGCAGATTGGTCAGTGTGCCTACTCTGCGTCGAAAGCGGGTGTTGTTGGCATGGCGCTCCCAATCGCTCGGGACCTTGCTGCGGTGGGTGTTCGTGTGAATACCGTAGCACCAGGACTCATCGATACGCCTATATACGGTGAAGGACCTGAATCGGAAGCATTTAAAGCACACCTGGGTAAGTCAGTGCTTTTCCCCAAGCGCTTGGGCTCCGCTGAAGAGCTCGCGTTCTCTGTGATCGATTGCATCACTAACCCCTACATGAACGCAGAGGTTATTCGCCTAGATGGTGGTATCCGTATGCCGCCAAAGTAAATGTGGTTTAAACGTCACTGGTGGGCGTTGATCGCCCCTCAAGAGAAAAGCCCTCAACCGTTGTAGATGAGGGCTTTTTTTTGCTTCAGAAATTATGGCCAACGATCTGTCATTAATTAACAGCGTCTTCGGCTTGTGCTCCGAAATTATCGAGGAAGGCCCGACGTATCACTAGCCCTGTGATCCCGGGCACTGGCCGTCGTCATCGTCATCGTCATCGTCATCCGTCGAATTATCGTCTGATCCATCAGTCGTTCCATCAGAGCCATCAGAAGAGTCTGATCCATCGGCAGTATCTGAGTCGTCAGAGGCTACTTCACAGGCTTCGTCGTCTGAACTCGAGCCGCTGTCGTCATCGCTAGAGCTTGAGTCGTCATCATCCGAACCCGAGTCATCATCGTCATCGTCGTCGTCGTCGAATTCATAGCCACCATCCGGTCGACCTGGATCCTCAAACTCTAATTCGTCAGCAACGCCATCCAGCGGATCCTCATCCTCCAGCTTCACCAGGAACCCTGTGGAGATTTCAGCAAAGAACGCGCTTGCAGGAACGTCACCACCTCCAATTGACTCGTATTCGGTATCAGAATCCACCGCGAACTGGAGGCCTAAGAGGGTAATGCTCTCCTCAGCGACATAGTCGTCAACCGGCGCCTGCAGCGATATCTCTTCTTCGTCCTCATCTTCGTCCTCGCGGTCGACCCGTGTCGCGACAAGGGCGCCATCAACGTCGATTGCTTCAATTTCGAGGAAGTCACCCACCATGAGGTCTTCAAAGTTAAAACGCTGGTCACGATTGTCTCGGTCATCATCCATTAACGTTTGCGCGTTGATGGCAACGTTGAGAACACCGACTCCAAGATTCAACGTGACCGTCTGCGCAGATTCATTAAGCGCACTCACTCGCGCTTCTATCTCGATGCGTCCTCTTCGACTCTTGATTTCTTCGGCGATGAGCACATCACCAGAGAACGTACCTTCCACCTGAACGATTAAGCCGTCTTCTAGGGTCAGATTGCCGGGAATGAGCTGGGCGGACGAAGCATCAACGGTTGTACCGTTAAGGGTGAAAGTGTTGGTGGTGGCGTCAAAGCCACTAATCGTGCCTTCAGTGGTGAACTCATCGTCGTCACCCAGCGATGTATCGACATCTATCTCACCATCATCTTCCGCGTCTCCTCCATCGATACCCGTGGGCTCAATTTTTGTCGCATCGATAACTAAGCTATCTGCCGACGCAAGGGTTCCCTTCACCTCGACTAACAACCCATCAGCAAATGCTGATTCATCAATATCATCAAAGACTGCTGCGCTATAGTTCACCGCGTAGGTGCCTAACATGAAAGTTTCAGCCGTCGTATCGAGAACGTCGACCGCACCATAGACTTCCACCTTGGTGACACCTGCCACGAAATTCTCGAGCTCGACCCTTGTGGCGCGAATATTATTTCCCGACTCGGCAAACCCGTAGATTTCGACAAAATCCCCGGTGGCCAAAGACTCAAACGTTGTATCCTCGAATACGGTACCGGTCCTCTCTACCACGACATCTATGCCAAGCACCGTTATTTGACGAGCGTCGAGCAGTTCGCCCGACTCATTTGTCGCGCTCGTTATTTCGCTAATTGGCCCTTTCAAATTGTCATCGACAATAACGACCTCAGCGACACCCGTTTCGCCGTCCTCATTCACTGTTCCTTGGATAAATACCACCATACCGACGCCAAGATCGTCCTCAGTTGCAATCACACCATTAACAACGATGACCGCCTCTGACGTGTCGTACTCAACACCATTAACAAAAATACTTCCGAACTGCGTGATGACACCGATGGCCTTGCCACTCCCACTGATACCCGCATCGGTATCTCCCGCATCGCCACCACCACTGCCGGAGCCACCACCAGACCCCGACGAGCCTCCAGAGCCATCACCGCCACCCGTACCTATCGACCCACCCGAGACGACTTCGGGCGCAGAGCCACCGCCGCCACCGCAGGCGGTAAGTACAGCGGCAAGAGCAAACGTAAATAAGTGTCGGTATGTCATTTCTGTTTACCTTCTTCAGAATTCTCAAATATGGAGCGCTCAGTACGATCACTGGCATAGAAATAGATCCCCACCGATACCGCCTTATTTTTCACGACATCATCAGTGGAGGTAAATTGGCGTGCGCGGTTGGTAAGCCAGGCATCGTAAGTTTCGAGTAATGCCTGTGACTGTTCGTCGCTAAAAGCACGAAAATCCGCGACATCATCTGCACTTAACTGGTCAACCGACACCTTTCGTTGGAAAACTCGCTGATCGGGAGCGGCATCTATGTTGTGCGCAATGGTTGTTATTAACTCGTTGGCATCCGTCCCGAGGATCTCTAGCCGCTCAATAGGTGTTCCCATCGGTATGTAGGCATCGCTAAGTAATCGGACAGTAGTATCGCCATTTTCAACAGCGCCATTGCGTATCAAAAGCGCTAAAATGGAGCTTGCAGTCACGTCCGATCCGTAGCGCCGCACTAACTCCGCGAATGAGCCTGATTCACCCGTAAGCGGGAGTATCTTGGGCTGACCTTGGTTACTGAAATCTGGATCATTAGACCAGCCACTCATAACTTGAGCTGCTCGATTACGTTTTTGCTCGGTCTCGACTAGCTCAGCGTCACCTCCTTTACTGAGTCGGCTCACCTCTTTACGCGACAAGCCAGTGAGTGCTGATACGGCGCTTGCTGTGGCTTTTTGATTCTCACGCTGCAACTGTTTGTAGGCCTGCTCAACAAATACTGATCGAGCAATTTCCGAAAACGTGCCGTATGAAAAACCATAGCGAATCATGACGCGCACAAGTGGTGTGAGAACCTTTCTCAGTGCGTCATTCATGGACCGGAGTATTTGTTTTTGCGTTTCCATTTTTGGGAATTTAATCCCAAAAAAGATGAAAATCAAGATTATGGGAAAAAAATCCCAATTAATTTTCAAGCAGACGACATAATTTCACAGAAAGACCTCGAATTTCTTATTAAAAGAATTCAGCCGTTCGCTGCCAACTTCCGTAACACGTAGCGTATTTAACGCAAAAATTCACAGAATGGCGGCTACGTTCAATTTGCCGCTCCAATTCATGTTTCACTTGGTTAAACCAAGTAGATGGTGCGCTGATGTTGCCGACAAGATCGACGCGAGCCCCCATCGACAACCCGCGTTGTCATATCAGTTATCACTCACACATCGGAGTTCGGGATGGATAAGCCCACGTTTAAAGAGGAATCTCTCAACTATCACATCGAGGGAAAACCGGGGAAGCTAGAGGTACGAGCAACCACGCCTCTTGAAACACAAGCCGATCTTTCAATGGCTTACTCACCGGGTGTTGCACATGCCTGCGAGTACATTGTCGAAGACCCATTAAACGCATCAAAGGTTACCGCCCGCGGCAACCTAGTAGCAGTTATCAGTAACGGCACCGCTGTGTTGGGCCTTGGGGCTATCGGCGCACTCGCTTCCAAGCCCGTGATGGAAGGCAAGGCGGTGTTGATGAAGAAATTCTCGGACATCGACACCTTCGATTTAGAGATCGACGAAACCGACCCTGAAAAGCTCGTCAATATCATCGCCGCGCTAGAACCGACCTTTGGCGGAATTGTGCTTGAGGACATCAAGGCGCCCGAGTGCTTTTATGTAGAGCGGCAGCTTCGCGAACGTATGAATATCCCAGTTTTTCACGACGACCAGCACGGTACGGCTGTTGTATCGACAGCAGCTGTGATCTCCTGGCTCAAGCTCACTGGCAAGAAGATGGAAGAGGTCAAACTCGTTATCTCCGGAGCGGGCTCAGCGAGTATGTCGTGTGCGGACCTCATCGTAAGTCTCGGTCTGAAGCGTGAGAACGTCTTCATGTGTGACAGTAAAGGCCTCATTTACGAGGGTCGCCAGGAGGGCATGAACGAATTCAAGGCGCGCTACGCACGTAAAACCGAGAAGCGAACCTTGGCCGAGGCCATGGAAGGCGCAGACATTTTCTTTGGTCTCTCCACCGGAAATTGTGTAACACAGGATATGGTCAAGCAAATGGGGCCAAGTCCCCTGATTCTTGCCATGGCAAACCCCAATCCAGAGATTCATCCAGACCTTGCACGCGAAGCGCGACCTGACGCAATCATCGGTACAGGGCGATCTGACTTTCCTAATCAGGTCAACAACGTCCTCTGCTTCCCATTTTTATTCCGTGGCGCGCTCGACTGTGGCGCGACAACCATCAACGACGAGATGAAGATCGCCTGCGCCTACGGCCTTGTCGACCTCGCACAGCAAGAAGCATCGGAGGAAGTCGCACTCGCCTACGATGGTCAGTCGCTCAAGTTTGGTCCCGACTACATTATTCCAAAGCCTTTTGACCCTCGGCTCTTCGAGCGCGTCCCTGTTGCCGTAGTCGAGGCTGCGATGAAGACCGGGGTCGCAAGTCGACCGATCGAGGACATGGATGCCTATCGCCGCATATTGAGCAAACACGTCAACCGCTCGGGTATGTTCATGCAGCCGGTGATTAACGCTGCAGCCAACAGCGGACTGAAGCTTGTCTACTCCGACGCGGAGAATGAAACCGTTATTCGTGCTGTGCAAACTGTGGTCGACGAGGCCATTGCCAGGCCCATTCTGGTTGGACGTCCCGATCGGCTAGATGAAATTATCGAAGAGCTCGGGCTTCGCATACGCTTGGGCGAAGATGTGGACGTCATCAATCCGCGTCAATATGACAAATACGAAGAATACTCACACGACTATCACCAAATCGCTGGCCGAAACGGTGTCTCAGTTGAGCGCAGTAGCGTACTCCTGCGTACTGACAGCACAGTTATTGCTGCCATGGCGCTTCGTAACGGCGATGCAGACGGCATGATCTGCGGAAAGGTCGGTCGATTTACCGACCACTTTCAGACGCTCCGTGCAGTGATCGGTACGCAAGGTAACGATGTTCGCGCATCAACCCTAACTACCTTGTTGTTTGACGATGGACCTCTCTTCATGACGGACTGCTTTATCGACCTGGATCCAACGGTCGAGCAAATCGTCTCAAAGACGTTACTCGGTATTGAGCAGGTACGTCAATTTGGTATCACACCTCGAGTGGCGCTCTTATCACACTCGAATTTCGGTTCTTCGAATGCGCCTTCTGCACGCAAAATGCGTCAGGCGAGTGAAATCTTGCGCGAGCGACTTCCGGACGTAGAGATCGATGGTGAGATGCATTCGCTTACCGCGCTCGACTCCGCGTACCGGCAAACCATCTTTGATAACAGTCAGCTTCAGGGTAAGGCCAACCTGCTCGTCTTTCCAGGGCTCGATGCAGCTAACATCGCTCTGGGACTTCTGCGCCAGAAAGCGAACGGTCTACTCATCGGACCTTACATGTCGGGGCTCAAACGTCCCGCGCACATCATGGTGAACTCGGCGACACCTCGTGCGATCTTTAACGTGAGCGCCATGGCGGCGGCAGAAATCCTGGGCAAGAAAAGTTAGCCTTTGCATACCTGAAAACTCCCTCTGCCGACAGTGAACGGTAGAGGGAAGATTCACTTGGTCAACCTCTTCTCCTACCACTCTCCTGCCAGCACTCTAATGCGGGCTTCCTCCAACGGATTCACGCCAAAGCAGAGTAATTTAAGCGCACGACAGGACTATGCACACTTTTTTACACGAGGAGCCATGGCCGCCCGTGCTGTCCGTGAACAGAGTTTTAGAGAGCGACTCTCAGGCCCTAAGCTTCATCCAAATCAGACTCACACTCGTCAACAATAAAGCTCTGAGTTCGATCTCGATCAAAAAGCTGTTCTTCATCGGCTGATAGCTCCGCCTGCGCAGCATCGGCTGTCATCTCAACCATAGCGGCTTCCATCGCGTGATAGCTGTCGAACCAGACCTCCATCATCACATCGAATTCGGGATCATCTGCACCATCTCCAGCCAGTATCGGATAGCGACGAACATACCTTAAGGCGTGGGGTGCTAAATATTTTTCACCGAGCTTACGGTGGTGCGTTTCGTAGTAATCGCGAAACGCCTCCTTGGTCAGCCCCGATTTTTTAAACAGCAACGTCACAACTTTGATCATGATCTTCGCTCCCTTGGCACCCTACGGGCGACCCATCCGACCCACTTTCAAATCTCGATGTCAGCGGATCGCTATCGCTCTCTCCGCGATCATTTCAGTGCAAATAAAGACCCGGCGATCTCACTTCATCGACTGAGATACAAGGTGGTCAGCGCCCTCTATCTTGGCGAACTGCTCCGCGCGCTGACTAAACATATTTTCCGGGCTAACAGATTCATGCTGAGCTGTTGCATCATCCGGGTCAGAGTAAAAACCGAGCACATACCCGCCCTTTGAATACCCGATCAGGGCTCGGAGCTCAGGGCTAAGACGACCCGCGTGATGGGGCGGACAAGAGAGATACTGGTTCTCTTCTTGCCGAAGCCAACCCAACGCATAGTGCATGAAGACACCCGTGCGAACTTCACTGCTGGTGGCATTCGCCCCGCCACCGTGCAACACCGTGCCGTTGTAGCAGAGCACTGAACCAGGGCTCATTTCCGCATAAGCGATCTCATGAGGCTCGGGTTGACGTTCCTTATCCCAAAGATGCGAGCCAGGCACAACCTGAGTCGCGCCGTTTGCCCGAGTAAATGGGGTAATCGACCAGATGGTGCTGAATAGAGGCTCTACCCTGCGAGGCAAATAGCCGCCCCAAATACCGCGGTCTCGATGCAAGATCTGTGCACTCTCCCCAGGGGCGATAGCAACGGCAGACGTAAAGTGCAGCTGTACATCATCGCAGTGCCGCTTCAAATATTGCCGCGCGGCGGCCAGCATCAAGGGATTCAATGCAACGTCACCACACGCCTCAGATCTGGCAATCAAGGCACCAATACGCTGCGTTTTGAACCCAGTAAACTCGTCACGGCCGTACACTTCTTTAGAGAGATACGGTGCGAGTTCATTGTTCAAACGAGCGATATCCGACTCAGCCAAGACATTATCCACAATGACAGCACCATCTCGCTCGATAGTGGCGACGATATCGTCGGTGCTGGCTGAACTAGGAAGATGCACGATGCTCGCCATCGCAGTTACCTCTCACTGTCGCCTGTTATATTTATTATCTGCCGCTTTGGACATAGTAAATCAATAATCGGGCGCGTCCACCGCCATTGAATTTGCGGGGGGGGCAGTAGCACTATCCGCCTTTCTCTGACTACTTACATACCCCGACAGAATCAAAAGCCGGTAGTGGTGTTGATTGCATCGGGTTCTAGGCTCAGACTCATCACAAGTCCCAATAATGATTTACGTCAGGCTGTCAGATAGTGAAAAGCAGCGCTAAACGTCAAAGAGGTGAAGTGTTATGACATCGCCCAATGCAGTGCACCACATTGCGATATCGACCGCCGATATGAAATCCCAGATCGCCTTTTTCACTGACGTCTTGGGCATGTCCCTGACAGGTCTATTTTGGATGCACGGTGTCCCCAATGCGTGGCACGCCTTCCTAGCCATGGGCGAGGCATCTTTTTCCTTTGTCTTCATCCCAGGCAATGAAGGTAAAGACACAGTCATGGGCCAGACCCATGCAGGCACCGGTGCAGGCTCCTCGGCACCTGGCACCATGCAGCACATTGCGCTGAACGTCGACACCATGGAAGACCTGCTGAATATGCGCGACCGAATCCGCTCCAGAGGCGTACCCGTCTTCGGGCCTTTGGATCACGGTCTTTGCCATTCGATTTACTTTGCTGGACCCGAGCATCTTACCCTCGAGGTAGCCACCACCGATTGCGTCGAGCACCCCCTCGATTCGGAGGGGACTTGGATTGATCAAGAAGTGGTAGACCTAGCAGGAATATCCCCGAGAGAACTGCAGTCCTTCATCCACCCCGCTGAATTTGAAGGCCAGAGCGGTGGTGTCGAACAACCCGATTACGACGCGACAAAGCCTCACTTGGGCTATCCCAAAGAGGTGTATCCCTCCATGCTAAAAATGTCAGACGCGGAGTTCAGAACCCGCCCCGAGGATCGTGAACCGCCGGGCCTGAGTAAGACCAAATAAAGCCAGCTATACGGGGAAATTGTATTCCCGCAACCACCCTAGAACATGTTGGGCTGCCTCTGAGGCCAACTCGGGTTGACCCATGTAATAGTGATTCGCACCCTTGATATCGATGCGAGCTTTTCGGTGATGCGACACCGCGTCGAATAAACCCTGAGTATGACTGGGCGTACAGGCATCATCCGCGGTATTTCCTACTACCAAGACGGGCACCCTTACCTGAGCCAAACTCGTTGGGCCACAGGCGTTGGCGTCGTCGATACTCCATTGCGACAACCAACTGCGGAGCGTGCAAAAACGCGCCAAGCCGACCGGTCCGTTATTCACAACCTTGGGATCACCGAGATAACAGCTGCCTGGAGTACGATCATTCGGATCGATTGATGGGTCTAACCATCTCGGGTCCGCCATCGTGCCGTGTGTCACGAAAGCAAACTCATCATTAAATCGCCCTTGCCGCTGGAGTTCATCCAATTTTTCCTTCACCCAAGCCGTTATTCTGCGGTTTCTCGCGACCTGCGCAGCGCGATATCGCTCGAGGAATTCACCCGTAAAAGGGAGGGAGACGTCAGGGCCGTAAATGTCGAGCTCAGAGTCCCGAAGCTCGGGGTTTGTTTCATCCAAAATGGATGCGTCAATCCACTCAGTGAGCGTGCCATGTCGAGAAACATGCGCAGCCATCATGATGATTGCATCAGCAGGTAACAGACCTGCTCGGGTCAAATCGGGTCCACCACCGCAGGGACTTGATGTCACCGTAGGGTTTTCGGCCTGTGCTTGGTAAAACGCTGAGAGCGAACCCCCACCGCTCCAGCCAAGCAGCACAACGTATTTGTAGCCTAGGACCTCGCGCGCATGACGCATGCAAGAACCGAGGTCGACAGTCACCTTTTCCATATTGAGCGCATAGTCTGCGCCGCGATAGCGGCTGTCACATGCCAGCACGTGGACTCCTGCGCGCGCGAATGTACTCATGATAGGCAGCCAGCCCGTACCGCCAATGGGATGCATAGTCAGCAAGCAGGTATCAGACGGCACCGATGTTCTAACAAGCGTACAGAAAACCGTGACTATATCCTCTGCGCCACCGTAGGTTTCTTTGAAGCCCGACTTCTCCACTGAGACGATCGGGAATGGCGTTCTTATAAGTTTTTCTGCCATCCTACCCTCCGCTTTTTTATCACCTTAGCATCGACTGTTAAAAACGTGAAAGCGCAAAAACCTTTGTAACCCCGCGGCTAAAAGTCATCGCTTTGGCAACTAAATCACGTACTCTGTTCGCACAATGATAAAACGCGTTCACACGAGGTAACCCATATGTTCAATGCATTACTCGCCACCAAAGAGGACGGTAATCACAGCGTCAACGTCACTGAAATTGATCACTCGGTACTCGCCGACTCAGGCGTCCTGATCAAAGTGGACTTCAGTACCATCAACTACAAAGATGCCTTGGCGGTAACGGCTGCGGCACCCATCATTCGGCAATATCCATTGGTGCCCGGTATCGATCTCGCCGGCACCGTCGAAGAGAGTGATGATCCCCAATGGTCCGCTGGCGACAAGGTAGTGGTAAACGGCTGGGGCATGGGTGAAGGGCTTTCGGGCGGCCTCGCACAATACGCACGCGTTCCTGCAAGTTTTCTAATCAAGCTCCCGCAAAACATGTCCACGCGCCATGCGATGGCGATTGGTACCGCCGGTTACACCGCTGCTCTTTGTGTAGACGCGCTTGAGGCACAAGGTGTTACGCCTGATGACGGTGATATCTTGGTCACAGGTGCCAGTGGTGGCGTGGGCAGCGTCGCAGTTGCGCTATTGGCGGCAAGAGGATTTTCGGTAGCCGCATCCACAGGCAAGCCCGACGCAGCGGATTACTTAAAGCACCTTGGCGCCTCATCAATTGTTGATCGAAATACGCTTTCAGAGGCGGGTAAGCCACTCCAAGCCGAGCAATGGGCCGGGGTGGTTGATGCTGTTGGCGGTAATACGCTGGCCAATGCGTGTGCACAAACTCGATACGGCGGCGTGGTAACGGCCTGTGGTCTCGCCGAGAGCGCCGCTCTACCTGCTACCGTAATGCCTTTCATATTGCGCGGTGTCATTCTGCGCGGCGTCGACAGTGTCATGGCCCCGGCAGAACCGCGTCTGTCCGCATGGGCCCGTCTCGCACGCGATATGAATCTCGACTTACTGGAGACCATGATTACCGAAATCGGCCTGTCGGAGGTTAACGCTGTTGCCCCAGACGTGCTCGCTGGAAAAATCACCGGGCGTCTATTGGTTGACGTTAACCGCTAACGGTTGCTCCGAAGTGAGCGCTTGATAAATCGCTGCGAACGGCTCTGCTAACCCGACAGCTGACTCATTTAGGGTCAGCCCAAGTCGGACCATGACGAGCTCAGCCTCGGGCACGACCACCACGAATTGACCGGAATTTCCTCCAGCATGAAAGGTGTTAGCGGGCAACTCGGGGTAGTCGGAGAGACGTGTATTGAGCCAGAAACTCAAGCCGTAAAAATCCGCTGTGTCTGAGGGTGTAACAGCAAGCCGTTGCCAGTCTTGTGATAACAGTGCGTCTCGTCCGTGCCAGGCGTCTAGCCACCACTGCCCATAGCGCGCCCAATCTCGAGCTGTGAGATAGGCAAAGCTCGAGCCAACCTGCACGCCGCTGATATCAGGTTCGAGAATGGGATCATCCAAACCCAAGCGCTGATTGACCTCGCGATCAATCCAGTCCACATAAGCCTCGTCGTCAAGGGTGGACTGCCACAAGTAAGACACCACATTCGTATCGCCGCTTGAGTAAACGAACTCCTCACCGGGCGCAACGCGCTGCCCCTGCGCTAGAGGCACCTGCCACATCGGCACGCCGCCGTAAAGCATCTCAGTAACATCATCACCCGGCAGGTAACGCTCATCGAAATCAAGGCCGCTTGCCATAGTCATGAGGTGCTTGAGCGTCATTTCAGGAGCAACACCTTCGCTGATATTGGATGCTACACCCAGTCCCTCAACGCGATCTTTTACTGGCCACGAGAGGTCCATCAGCCTGCGACCCACCTGAACCCCTACATAGGAGGCCATAAGGCTCTTATTCATCGACCAGCCCTGCAGTCGTGTTCTTGGCCCTACGGGCGCGGCGTAACGCTCAGTGACGATTTCACCCTTGTGCATGACTAAGACAGCCAGTGTGTTGCGTCCACCCTCCGCTGGCTCTGCAAAAAGTGCATTGATCGCTTTTTCGATCTCGGGATCACCAGATTCATACTGCGAAGCGGGTGCGGCGCGAGCGTCGCCGTTTTCTGACAACGCGTCTGCGATTGTTGACTGTGAAGGCTCGCCATGAAGCGTGCAGCCGTAGCGATCACGATACGTCGCAGTCGCAGACGCTGTAAGAATGCTAACCGTTGCCTCGCGGTCGCCGACCTCCGCATCAACAAATCGGTCCATGCCAGCCACCGTGGCCATGCGTGGCAGGATGTCTTTTTCTAATACAAATTCCGCGGGTAATTGGCTGACGAATACGCCCGAGCAAAGTTGCTTTGCCGAGTAGCCAACACCGATTTTTGCCGCCCCATCTAATGCCCAGACAAAGGCAACGATGACTAAGGAACCTAGAACAAGTGCAATTCGGCGCATGCGTTTCTCACAATAAATTTAGGGTGAATTAACCTGAAGCAGTCGAAGTGTAGCGATCAGACCCGGGCTTAAAAAGACTGTTTCAGCACTAGTCTATGATCGTGTGGTTCGCGTCAAAAATCTCATTGATCAACGCCGTGACGTTCGCCAGCGCGAGTAGGACCACACCGATAACTAAGGCCAGTCCCGACTGTGAGGGCAGTAAATTTGAGGCGTCTAACGCATCGAACAAGATAGGAAGACCACCCATGACATCTAGCAAGCCTAAAGCAATCAGCGCATACCCCAACCATCTAAAGATCCCCGAGGAGCCAATCCACGGCTTCGAAACAACGCCCTGTAAATTAATGTAGTCGTTCATGAACTCCCCCCGCAAGGTTAACTGTGCCGCAGGGGTGAACGGAAAAGCAAGCAGGCTTCAAACATCGGAGCACATGCTGCGTGACAGGCTCTTCACTACAACTGCATTCGAGAGAAGTAATCCCTCGCTGCCACCATCACACGTGGCGCCAAGATGATCGTGCTGACCATGGTCGGTAAGGCCATCAAACCATAACTTCCAGAAATCACGTTAAAAACAACGTCGACACTTACGCTGGCGCCGAAAATAACCGTGGCAATGAAAAACCATCGAAAGTAAGCCTGCTTATCGGCACCCACCAAGAAGCCAAAACATTTGGCGCCGAAATACCATCCAGTAAACATGGTGGTTGTGCTCAAAATAAGCGCAACGAACGCCAATGCCAAAAGTCCGGGCGTACCCATTTCGGTTTGAACCGCATTGGCTGTCAGCGTGATCCCTGACAAATCTCCGGGCGACTGCCAATCGCTCGCGAGGAGAATAACCAACGCAGTGCAAGTACAGATCAGCAAGGTGTCAAAGATCGGGCCAAGCGTGGCAACCATGCCCTCTCGAATGGGTTCATTGGTTCGCGCGGCGCCATGCGCCATGACCTCGGTTCCAACACCGGCTTCATTGGAAAAAACGCCTCTACTCACACCGATCAGCATAATGCCGATAAAGCCACCGCCGACAGCTGTTGGATTGAAGGCCTCAGAAACGATCAACCACAGTAATGCAGGTACTTCAGTGATATGGGTTAAGACCACATAAAGCGTCATGGTCACGTAGACCACAACCATGGCAGGAAGTGAGCGCACGGCAACCTTTGCAACCCTCGGCAAGCCACCAAAAATCACAACCCCGACCAGCACCGCCAAGATAATTCCAGTGGCAAAACCGGACCAAGACGGCGGCGCACCATCAAACACGGTTTGCCCGATCAGTGCTGTTAATTGGTTTGCCTGAAACATCGGCAGCGTGCCGATCATTCCTGCAGCGGAGAACAAAACAGCAAGTGGATAATAGGATCTCGGCAGGGCTTCTCGGATAACGTACATGGGGCCGCCCTGCAGGTTGCCCTCACTATCCAAACCTCGATACATGACACCCAATGAACAGGTAAAGAACTTGGTTGCAATACCGACTACCGCCGACATCCACATCCAAAAAACGGCGCCTGGCCCACCCGCGACGATCGCGAGCGCCACGCCTCCGATATTTCCCAAGCCCATGGTGTTTGAGAGCGCTGCAGCCAAGGCTTGAAAATGCGATAACTCGCCCTGTTCATCAGGCGTGTCGTAACGTCCAGACATCACCGCAAAGCCATGCCCCAAATGTCGGTACGGCAGTGCGCGCGAGATAACGAGAAAGAAAGCGCCACCACCCAAAAGAAGGGCAACCATTGGTAAACCCCACACCGCATCGGCAAAGGCGACAGACCAGGCTTCTAAATTTTCGAACATCGTTTTTTCTCACTGCAGCACATCTGAGTTACCCAGAACACCTACTTCAAACCAAAGAGTTCCAGATTTAAAAATGCGCGATCGCTATAGATTTGCTAGGTACTATACACAGTAGATGGCGGCGACACCTACGAGGTCTAAGTGGACGACATCGGCATCCAGCGCGGATTGAGGAAGTTGATCGCTGCATATCGACTAAAGGAAATAGACCCAAAGGAAATCGACCTCACCAACCCCAACAACCCCAATAACCCCAATAACCCCAATAACCTAGTGATTGAGGCTTAAGGTGCTTAACGAAGAGACATGACAAAAACACTTTTTTACATCCTCACTATTGCAGGCGCACTTGTGCTTATTTTTGGCACGCAACCGGCGCTCAAGAAATTGAACATAAGACTTGAGGATCCCCACATTGAAAAAGTGACCGGGGCCCTCGTCGCGATTTACTTTTGTCTGACGGCATTCATTTATGTAACCACTGCGCAATAGCGCTCTCATCAGCACTTTTGAACTCAACGTTCTGCAGTGTCATGATCAGCGGAACAGCGGCTTAATCACACAAGCCTGTACCAGAACAAAAGGCAACGGCGTTAGACCAAAACAACGCTCGAAACCAATAATAAGAACAGGAGAAACTTCATGACATCAACTTTATTTAATGGAAAGACCGCTCTGATTTCGGGTGGTGCCTCAGGCATTGGTCTTGCAACTGCAAAGCGCTTAATTGCGAGCGGAGCAACGGTTTGGATCACCGACATTCAGGACGAACTGGGAGAGCAAGTGGCCGAAGAGATTGGTGCCACATATGTTCATCTGGATGTAGTGAATGAAGAAGAGTGGATTTCGGTAGTGGAGCTCATCGCCAGCCAGGGGCAAGGCCTCCACTACGTCATGAATAACGCAGGCATTGCAGCAAATGGCAATCTCGAGACTGAGACTGTTGATGGCTTTATGAAAACAATTAACATCAATCTCCTAGGTGTCTTCCTAGGTTGCAAAGTCTGTGCACCACTCATGCAAGTGTCGGGTGGCGGTGCCATCGTTAATGTGTCGTCGATTTACGGCATGGTCTCATCTCCCAAGGTGCTCGCTTACTCGGCGTCCAAGGGCGGCGTACGAGCCATGACCAAATCGATGGCCCTCGATCTTGCAGAGCGCGAGACGGGTATTCGAGTAAACTCCATCCATCCGGGATTCGCCGCTACCCCACTCGTTGAGAACGCCATCGCGGAGCTCGAACCCGAGGAAGGTGAGCAATTCTCAGCACAGATTGCTGCGCGTGCAAAATTGGGTCTCGCTGACCCCGACCAAATAGCCGCTGCCGCTGTTTTTTTATTTTCTGACGACAGCTCTTTCATGACAGGGTCAGAATTGGTTGTCGATGGTGGCTACACCGCAGGCTAGGAGCCATAGCGCAAGTTAGTGCCTAAGCCACTGGCTAACTGCAATTGCGATCAACAGGTAAGAAGAGCTCATGATCAGAATGACTTCCCAAAAAATTGACCCTCAAGCTTTCATAGGGCGGCTCGTCTTTTACGTGTCGCTGCTTTATCTCGGGTTTGCCGCCGCGGTAGGCGCCAAAGACACTCCAGTTAACCACCCGCAAACACCGCTCTTTGGCGACACCCACCTGCACTCCTCCTGGTCGACCGATGCGGGTATGGGCGGTGCCAGCTTGGGGCCCGAGGTCGCTTACCGTGCGTCACGCGGTGACCGAGTCACCAGTCATACGGGTCTCAGCTTTCAGCTGGACCGTCCGCTGGACTTCGTGGTACTCGCTGATCATGCCGAGAACTTAGGGCTGGCAGATTTCTTGCGTCGTTCAGATCCCTTAGTACTCAACAACGCGACAGGTAAACGTTGGCATGATTGGTTAAAGGCCGGTAATGGCACGCTGGCCTTTCAGGAATGGCTCATGAACGACAACGTCGACATGATCAAAGAGCCCGCCATGGCACTGGATGCGTGGACAAAATCCACATCTTTGGCAGATGAGTTCTATGACCCGGGCACCTTTACTACCTTGCATGGCTTCGAATGGACCTCACACCCAGGTGGAAACAATATCCACCGCGTGGTTGTCTTTCGCGACGACAAAGTCCGTACTCAACAGATCCTGCCGTTCTCACAATTTGACTCCACCGACCCTGAGGACTTGTGGCAGTTTCTCGCCGACTACGAAAAGGATACCGGCGGACGTGTATTGGCGATCCCTCACAACAGCAATCTGTCCAATGGACTTATGTTCGCCACGCGCCGTATGGGCGATAAAGGACCTATGACTCAAGCCTATGCGAAGCAGCGCTCCCACTTCGAGCCGTTAGTTGAGATTACCCAGATTAAAGGCACCAGCGAGGCACACCCATTACTTTCACCCGATGATCAGTTTGCCGATTACGAATTACTGGATATTGCCAATATCAGCGGCAAAGCCGCGAAAGAGGAATGGATGTTGTCGGGCGAGTATGTCCGCTCGGCGATGACGAATGGACTCGCTATTGAGCAAAATATCGGCACCAATCCATTTCAATTTGGTGTCCTAGGCAGTACCGACGCACACACATCCCTGCCATCGCCGCGCGAGGACAACTTTTTCGGAAAAGCTCATATCGCAGAGCCCGGTAAAGACCGAATCAACAAGGTGCTCATTCAAGGCGCCATTCCCGACCTGTCTATGCACATCCGCGATCTTGGCGCCTCGGGCCTGGCAGCTGTATGGGCAAACGAAAACACCCGTGAATCTATTTGGGATGCCATGGCGCGTCGAGAGGTCTATGCAACGACCGGAAGTCGAATGACTGTGCGATTGTTTGCGGGATGGTCGTTTTCAGAAGCCGACTTAAATAGCCCTGACCGTGCAGCAATTGGCTACCAAAAAGGCGTTCCTATGGGGGGGGTACTAAGCGCCTCCGCCACCAAGCAACCACTTACCATAATGGTCAGTGCGGCGAGAGACCCCCTCGGCGCCAACTTGGATCGCATTCAGATCGTCAAAGGTTGGGTCGACAAAACAGGCGCCACCCACGAGCGCATCTTTGATGTTGCCGTAAGTGACGACAGGACGATATCAGAGGCGGGCAGAGCAAATGTCGCGGTAGGTAGTACCGTGGACCTAACAACAGCGACCTACGAGAACACGATTGGTGACGCCTTGCTCAGCGCACTCTGGACCGACCCGGACTTTGATCCTTCCCAAGCTTCCTTCTACTACGCACGGGTTATCGAAATCCCGACGCCCCGATGGAACGCCTATGATCGCGTCCGATACGGAGCTAAGTCAGAGGTACCTGTAACCGAAGTGGTGCAAGACCGCGCCTATACAAGCGCAATTTGGTATCGGCCATCGCCCTAAGTATTTCACCGCTAAAACCATCTCCGCCACCTAAAAAATGCGAGCATAGCGAGGCTGATGGCGCCACAAACAAAAATAAGCCAACCGAAAGCTTTAGGCTGGTCTAAACCGGGTACACCGCCAATATTTACCCCCAAAAGACCAGTTAAGAAGCCAAGAGGCAGAAAGATCACTGCCACAATAGTAAAGATGTAAGTCTTACGATTCATATCGTCGGCAAGCCTCGCAGATAGCTCTTCGTGCGCAAGGATCGCTCGATCTCGAACCTGGTCAAGATCCTCAATATAACGGATGAGTCGGTCAGTAATATCTCGCAGTCTTACTCGTGAGTATTCGTCGAGCCAAGAGAGGTTTTCACTACTTAACTTTGCGAGCGCTTCGCGCTGGGGTGACAGATAGCGTCGCATGAACATGGCGCGCTGCCTTAGTTTGACGATCGACTGCCGTGCGGCAGCCACATCCATCGTATCGATTAAGCTCACGATGTCATCAACTTGCTCCTCGAGTTCGTTTATGGCTCCGGCCATATCGTCGGTAATACTTTCAACCCAGTTCACCAAAAGCTCTGGGATAGTTATCGCACCCTCTCCCGCTGCCAGCGAATCGATCACGGATTGCGTAGAAGCCAGTGGCTTAAAACGGCTACTGATAATACGAGCACCGTCAGTCCACAGCCGCACAGAGATCATTTCCTCAGAGCCTTGCTCGCGATCACTACTCAGTCCGCGCAAAGTCACGATAAGATTGTCCGCGCGCCTCAATACTCTCGGTCGCGTCTCTGAGCTAGTAAGTGCGCTGGCGGCAATATTATTGAGTCCAGCAACATCCATCAGCCAAGACGTGATGTCATCCTCACTGATATCAAAGTGGAGCCAGCTTCCCTCCCAAGCTTCTAATTCCTGCATTGAACTTACAGAACCCTTGCCATCAAGTTGATAGGCGTGGAGCAGATTGGCCGGTAGGGTTTTCTGAGAATTGACCATCGAATCTGAGTGATTGTTTATTATGTCGGCCAAAAGTCACCGAATTTAACGGTGAGTGCAATCTTTTTATCCACGCCATGGGATTTGTCGATGCTCGGCGTTGGTCTGGATATCTAAAAAATCCTCCAATCAAATTGCGAAATGGGTAGTATGCGCGCTGGGTTTACTGGAGGCGCCAATGCGCAGAATTATTCTTTCAATTGTTCTAGCGGTGCTCGCTTCCGCAGCACACGCTGACTACTCGCGCCTCTATTTTGATCACACGCCCACCACCTCTACTCAATCGGGCAATACTGAAATTGCGTTTCGCATTTTCAACCGCGGCGCTGATAACCCAAAACTGCTTCTCATCATGGGCTTAGGTGGTGCAGGCGTTGCTTGGGGTGATGCCTTCATTCAAGGACTTGAGTTCGAAGGGTTCGAGATCATCGTGATCGACAATCGCGATACCGGGAGCTCTACAATGTTTACGGACTGGGGAAAACCCACGCTTTGGTGGCAAATACTCAAGTACGAGCTAGGCTTCTCCGTGGACGCGCCCTACAGCCTGAATGAGATGGCAGCCGACAGTATTGCCGTGCTCGATGCGGCTGGCTATGAGCAAGTTCACGTCATGGGGGTTTCCATGGGGGGCATGATTGCTCAGATACTCGCGGCGCAGTATCCAGAGCGCGTCGCCAGCCTGACTTCTGTTATGTCGACAACCTTTGCGCCTCATCTTCCGCCCCCAACGGCAGCGGCAGAAGGCAACCTCAGATCGCTCGCTGAGGGTGACGCTGAGGCCTCGCGCGAGGAAGCTATGCGCAACCGCGGTTTCTATCCGGAGTCGATGGAGCGTCACCTTATGGCCGTGTTCAGCACAGGCGATCGAACTGAGGAAGTTCAAAGGATCGACAAGCCTACACTCGTCATTCATGGCTCCGAGGATCCTCTCATTCCACCGGAGCACGGGGTACATACAGCTGAGCAAATTAAGGGCGCTAAGTTTGTTCTCGTCGAGGGGATGGGACACAACCTTCCCGAGCGCTTCCACCCACAGATAATCGGATTAATGTCAGCGCATATCAACAAAGCTCACACTCCATAGTTGGCGTAACGCATACCCGTCAGCAAAGCGCAGTATCACCTCACATCTAACCGTCAGATGGTGGGCTCTACCATTACTCGATCTCCCACTCTCCCTAATCGCAAAAGTGTGTACGATAGTCGGTGTCATCTAACTTAAAGTACTGGGCGATGATGCTGCGAGACATTGGTGACCTGTAGCAGCAAGAGAGCAACCTTGACGTACGATGACCATAAAGGAGGCACAATCACATGCGACACACGCCAACCAAAGCACTCTTCTTTAAGGGGCGCATAACTGTCAGCGAAATAGTCCTCTCCCTGATGATTTCGGTTATCTTCTCCAGCTCAATTTGGGCGCAAGAGACAGCGCAGTCAGGGCTAGACTCACTCATCGATGGTCTTCATCAAGACGCCCATGAAGGAAACTTTGACACCTATTTCGATCGCTATACAAAAGATGCTGTCTTCATGGGAACTGATAAGACAGAGCGATGGACAATTGATGAATTCAAGACCTACGCGGCGCCTGCATTCGAGGATGGGCATGGCTGGACCTATCGGGTTGTCGAGCGAAACTGGGAAGGCGACAGCAATACCCGCTGGTTCGACGAAATTCTATTCAACGAGAAACTGGGACATTGCCGCGGAACGGGTGTGGTCAAAAGAGTGGACGGCAATTGGAAGATCGCCCATTACTCGCTGACCCTACTCATCCCAAATGACATTGCCGAGGTTGTCGGCAACCAGTCAAAACGTGCCGATAATTGAATTGCTCCTGAGCCAAAGACGTCAGCGACGGTCCTTTCAGAAATAGCAGGCGGTGAGTATGCAATCGCAAAAAGGCCAGACGAGCACCGTGATGCAGGTCTTTGCCTGGCTCAGTTTTATGGCGCTAGGCGTACTGTTTTTTGGTGATCAGCTCGAATCACAATACAACCCCAACCGCCAAGTAGAGACACAGCAATCCTCCAACGTCACAGAGGTGCGCCTGCAACGCAATAGACTTGGCCATTACGTCACAGCAGGGACTATCAATAACCAACCCGTCACTTTCTTGCTCGATACCGGTGCCACGGGTGTTGCCATACCGACAGCTATCGCCAAAACACTCGAACTGACGCGTGGCAGACCGATTGCCACACGCACAGCAAACGGCATCGTGACTTCCTACCTGACAGCACTCGATGAAGTAAGTGTTGGCGGTATCAGAGTGAGGAATGTCGGAGCCACAATCGCTCCGGGACTCAGAGGTAACGAAATCCTTTTGGGCATGAGCTTTCTCAAAAACATTGAGTTTGCCCAGCGGGGTGATACGTTGATTCTTCGGCAATACTCTAGCAACTGACGGCGCTAATCTAAAAAGCCTTGCTCTCTAGAGCGCACTGAGCGTTGCGCTCGTGACATCAGCGTGTAAACAAAAACGCCCCTGTTAGGGGCGGTTGCGTTGTGAAATGGTTCAAGCGCTAAAACTGAGTGCTCAGCGCGAGACGAACATTCAGAGGCGCGCCGACAGTCGCTTGGTGAGTGCTATGCGCGTTAGGGAAGTAGAGCTCATCAGTTGCATTCTCGACGTTGAGTTGGAGTGTCGTTTGCTCTGATAACTGATAACGCAGAGACGCGTCGATACGGGTATAGCTCGGTAGTACCGCACTATTACTGTTATTAATGAAGCTCTCACTCTGATGGGTAAGCCCCAAACCGACTTCCAAATCATTTGTTAGCGAAAACTGATTCCAGATTGAGAACATCGAGTCGGGAAGTTCACGAGGCTTCAAACCCGTTCGCCCCATACGGTTTACCTGCTCTCCATCAAGAGCGCTGTATGCAGCCGACACTTGCCAGTATGAGTTCACAGTGCCTTGGAGCTGAAACTCAAAACCATCGACTTGCGATTCGATAACGTCGAGCGTTGCCGGGTCATTATCCGCCACTTGGGGTGAGCGCTGCTCGATTTCAAAGGCAGCTGCAGTGAAACTGAGCCCTGAAGCAAAATCGTATTTCAAGCCCACCTCGCGGTTACTGAACGTATTCGGCGCTAGCTGGTCGTTACTTCCATTGATATTGGCAAACTGCTCTCCGCTACGAGGTAAAAACGACTCGCTGTAGCTGGCATAGACCGAGATATTGTCGTCCGGTTTATAGACGACCCCCAGTCGTGGCGAGATTTCGCTGTCCGTGCGTGCCCGCGTCTCTGCTGCCACAACATTAAAGACTTCGATATCAAAGCTGTCATAGCGCATTCCTGCCACCAGTCTAAAGCTATCGGTCAGTGCGATCTCGTCTTGTAGGTAGAGCGAAGTGACATCGATTTCCACCTCAGTGTCATCGTTGATATCCACGCCAAAATCGTTCGCGACTCGTAGCCCCGAAATATTTTCGCCAATGCCGCCCCGAATACTCAATCGGTCTGTAATAGCGAACACCTCCGTGTCTCCAAGCGACACATCCCAGAAGCTGTTATAGCGGTCCTGGTTACTTTTGGTGGAAATTACTTCTGCACCAACAAGTATTGTGTGCTCAACATCACCCCAATTAGATTCACTGACAAGACCCGCAGACAAAATAGTGTTTTCACGCTGTGTCGTATCGAGATAGCCGTCTAAAGTGACTTGGTCAGGCGTTGAAACTTCACTGTATTCCGACGTGTAGAAATTCTGATATCGCTTGTCGTAGTCACCATGGAAGGCAGAGATATTTGCTTTCAACGATTCGCTGAAACTGTATTGCAACGCAACTCGCCATAAATCGGCTCTCAAGTCCGAGGTGTTAACCTCAGGGTCACCAAAAACAATGTCTTTAAACGCTTCGATAGGTCGGCCATCAGCACCGGTGGGAACGCCTCTATCGATAAATCGCTCGTGGTCGATGTACTCATAGGAAATATCGATCTGACTGTTCGCCGTCTCGAAGTGCAAGGTGGGGTTTATCCCGACGCGATCTCCATCGTAGTAATCGCGGTGGTTATCCAGATGTTCAACCATAGCGTTCAGCCGAAAAGCCGTCGAATCACTCAGGCCTAAATTGTAATCAAGCTGCCCACCCAACTCTCCAAGGCTGTCAACATTCAGCGCAGCCTGTGTAAATTGACGCTCCACGGCGGCTTTTTTTGTAACTCTGTTGAGCACACCACCTGTGCCACCTCGTCCAAACAACAAGGCATTTGGGCCACGCAACACCTCTACCTGCTCTAGGTTGTAAAGCGGTCGATAGTATTCAACATCATCACGGACACCATCCATATAAAAGTCTGCCGTTGAGCGAACCCCTCTGAAAACGACCGCGTCCCGGTGCCCCTCACCCTGAGAAGTAGTGACGCCCGGCATATAAGCAACAATCTCACCCACGCTATTAAAACCGCGATCGCGGATATCATCTGCCGTCATCAAGCTGAGGCTTTGCGGAACATCTAGGATGGGTGTGGGTGTTTTCAGCGCATTCACCGTGTCCGAGTACAAAAACTGTCCGGAAACGACAACTTCTTCGATGGATTGAGCTTCACTCTCGCTATCGACTTGTGCAAGAGCTGACCCCGACAGCGTCAGGCTCAAAATCGAGATGTATCCAAAAAGTGTTTTCATGTGCACAGTAAATCAGTATGGGAGCGAAATGTTAATGAGAACAATTAGCATTTACAATATTATTTTGCCTCCCGCATGACTTAAGTTCGAAATTGAGCGCGAAAGGGTCTGCCTCAGTTCTACTGATTCTGTGATAGTTAACAGGAAGCCCCTGAGTTACGCCAAAGCTAGAGGCGCGTTAGAGCGCCCCAAGGATTACTTGCGCCGACAACTTCGAGGTGCGATGCAAATAAAGCGACGCATCTTTACAGGACTAATCGACCATACTGGGAATGCAGAAGCGGTAATCTGCTGTACCACTTACGATGCAATACCGAACGACTTTGGGGCCGTCGCCATCGTCTCTAACAACACCGGAAAAAGGCGTCATACCAGAATACTGGCCAATAATTCCTTTCGAGTCGACCAGACCGGCGAACCGATAACCGTAGGTGGCCTCGACTCGCGCAACAGGAACTACTCCCTCAAGCCCCCGATAGCACTTGAGCTCCTCAAAAATGACAGACTCAGGGTCACCCATCCGCGAGGTAATAAAGGGAGTCGCAACCGCCAGGCACTCTTCCTGAGTCATCGATCGCCCAAAATCTGCTGTATCGATTTCCTGCTCAGTAGGTGTTGAGGAACAGCCTATAAGGCCTACAGCAATTAAAGGAAGTATTATTTTTTTCATGGCGACACTCTCTGAGGTACGCTTACGTAATAACAATAGACTCAACCAGATCAGCCAACAAGGTCTCGAGTCAAAACCAGTAGGGGCATCGTACGTTGAGATCATATTTTGTCCGGCCAGACACTTATGAGACGCCGAAATGATTTGGCTTTCGAGCGCAGTATTATCCGCGCTGGTTGCTACCGTAACGTTTTGGGTCGCGCCGGCAGGTATCAGCCACGGCAATGCCGAGCCCGCGGGGTTCCTGCTTTTATGGACACGATACTCGGCGCACCTCGCCTTCTTCTTTCTTATCGTGGCGTTTAGCGCAAGCACTCTCAAGCGCTACAGCCATAATTTGGTTACCACTTACTTGATGCGCCACCGGCGGCAACTCGGCCTGGGGTTTGCGACAGCGCATTTCGCTCACCTTACAGCGCTCTCACTCTTCTTGAGTCAGCTGGGAAGCTTGGCCATGGACGCCGGTACCGCAGTAGCGGGTTTCGGCTACGTCGTCTTAATCGTCCTCACGCTCACATCCAATGATTGGAGCGTTAGACGTATGGGAATATCCGCATGGCGCCAACTACACACTTACGGCATAAACATTTTAATGCTGTATTTCTTTATCGCATTCAGCGCCACCTTGCTGACGAAAGGCGGCGCCATCTACGGACTTTACGTGGCCGTCATTATCTTGGCCGTTACCGCAAAAATCAGGATAAAACGGGCGCCTCGCCCTATTACTGCTGGCTGAAGTAGATATTTCTCAGGAAAATTTCTCGCTCTGGCGCACGTTCTTGGCTGAGGAATGCAATCAGATTCGTCACATCGGTCATATCCGAACCGCCATCGATTTCGGCAATGGGCAGTGCGACCGATTGCCACTCGTCGCTAATCCGGCGCTCACTATTAGGTCCAAAGCTCGCAAAATTATTGATCTGATCACCGCGTAAAAACGCTCCTGTTTGAAACCCGAGATTGAAATTTACGTCGTCGCTGCCACGAATCTCAAAGTGCAGTGTGCCCTGTTTGAATGCCGAAAGATCCTCGCCATGCTGTGCGTCCAACTCAAGGCTTGCACCCCACCAATCGCCCGCCCGCGTCTCAATACGCACCACGCCATCGGGTATCAGTTCGATCGCTGTCGTTCCCTCCCACGGTGTGAGCTTGAGCGTTGCGCTGGGGAACGTGGTGTCAGGTGAATCAGACGATAAAGTGTCATGCACAATAACCAGGTTCTGCTCGGTCACCTGCTCGCCCGCTACTCGCGCCGTATTCACCGTGTCAATCTTACGAACGGCCATTTGGCTTTTAAAGGGGGGGGCTACGGCACTTGCCAACAGAGCATCAATCTCCCCTGAGAAACTTTTCTTTAGGGGCTTACCATCTCGCGTTAATCCCGTAAATTGCCCTTCATCAAACGCATCCCACAACGTGTACTTGACCTGATTATCCAGTGTGACCAAGCCAAAGTGGTTTTCTGAATGATCGGGGCTGTCAGCATTCTTCCACTGCTCGTCGAACGCCTCGAAAAAGAAGAGCGAAATACCTGCTTCGTCGGTCCATGCCCGCAGCCGATCGTGAAACGCTTTCTGCTTGTACTCGTCTGCCGCCTTTGACCCGTTTACACCGTAGGCCGTGCCATCAATACTTGCCCAACCGGTCTCGCCAATGTGAACGGGCTTTTCGATATTGAGCTCTGCCATGTAATCCAGAACTGACTGGTATTGGCCCTTGGCATAGGTTACCGCGCGATCCATAGCGAACCCCGTCATCTCCTCAACTGACAGGGCCTCCTCATCAGGCAAAACGCCCCAAAACGATGGATTGTAAAAGGAGTCATGGAAAGGGTAGGTGTGGACAGACACAAAGTCGACTGCTTCGAACAACTGGGTGAGGTCTTCTGTGTGGTAAATCGTGTTACCACCTCCCCACGACTCGTAGTTATCCGAGCTGGTCATCCAAACGTCTGCTTTTAAGGCGCCACTTGCCTTGGCTTCCTGCAGATAGTTCACCCACTTCAAAATCGTCTTTGGATAAACGAAGTATGTAACCGCCCACTGCACCATTGCCTCGTTGCCAACAGCAATGGCTTTTACAATGTCTGGGTACTCATTTGCCAGCCGAATAGCCGCCTCAATCTCGCGCGAATTATTCTCCTGATTTCCCTGGGTATGATCGGGCCCTGTCCCCTCAACCCACGCGTCGTTTTCCACATCCCAAACCGCTTCGGTCCATGAATTTTTGGCCTCAACCCACGCACCGAGCATCACGTACATTTCGAAATTCGGGTCTACCATTTTCTCTCGTCGAATCGCCTCGAGTAAGCGTTCTGCCTGAGGAAACTGGGACGTGTTGTAGGTGCGAAGCAGCTTGACGCCCATTGCGTTGAGAATTCGGATGTCATCAGTAAGTTGCTCAACGGACGGGCCCTCTTCACGAGTCTTACCTCGATAGCCGCCGTAGGAAATCGCTCGGTAGTCAGGGTTACCAAAAATCTCTGCGGGCGTTGGCCCCCAGTCAGGACTGCTCGATGGCGAAGAGCACGCAATGATCGATGCAAAAGTGGTTAATAAAGCGATTCGAAAAAAGTTAGGGACGGTGCGCACAGTGATCTCCGTAAAAGAGCGTATAGGTATTATGAAACCAGCCTCCTACCTCCCGGGAATCGCTTGTCTCAGAACTCGCCCCATTCGACGTGAACAGAGCATCGACGTAGGTGTTCAGCGCCTTTATATAGAGAGTCGGATTAAGTACGATACGCGCCTTAAAACCTCAGCTGTAATCTGATCCTGACTCCAAATGCACTGCCTCAAACACCCATCGTTTACGCAACTGATAGCCACTTTTATCGGCTTTCTCGGTCTACTGGCTTTCAGCAATGCGACCCTGTCTAATACTGCAGGCGTCTTCCCTCCAGTGGTCCAAGAAGGACATCGATCACTGCAGTACCGCGTCACGTTAGACCCAGACACTGGCGCTCTCGGTACACGACTCCACTATCAGGAAAGCTTGAACGGTGACGTGATGCTTCGCGGCATTGTTCATGCGTCAGAGAGTGCAAGTGGTCACTCAAAAGTGGATTTTCTCCAGGGCGAGTTATTTTGGGATTTGAGCGACGATACTGATGAACTGCGCCATGGATTCCGCTTTGATGCCCGTGCGCATGGCCGAGGTGGGCCCACTTCTGTCTCCCTAAATTATGGACTCCAGTACGATATCGGTACGAGTTGGCAAGCGAGACTGGCAGTCTTAAACACTCGGTCTTTTGGAAGCGAGGCTAATAGCGACATCCAATTTCAAGCACGTAGCCAACTAAGCTATCGCGCAAGCCCAGCGATCAGTCTAAACATCGAGTACTACTCGCAGTTGGGCGCCCTCGATGATTTCAACCCGTGGAAAAATCAAAAACATCAAATCGGCCCGAGTGTGAATTGGCTCATTGCGAATGGCTGGACCCTCCATAGTGGCCTCCTTTCGAGCATGAATAACAGCTCACCCGATACGGTCTATCGGATGTGGATCACAAAAGCGTTTTAAGGACACGAACAGCACACTTAAACTCCAAAACGCTCGGGCACAAAAAAGGGAGCACGGCTCCCTCTCTCGTCTCTCTGCTAATTACTGCCGATATTGCCGGAGCCCTTGCCTTCTTTCAGCAAGCGCCTTTGGAGCGACCGTCATCATGAGTCACCTCATTAAAACAGGTTGTTACTAGGGTTTATTACAGACCGTTCATGATGAGTGTGATAGCCACGCAGAGCATCACAAGCCAGGTACCGATGTTGCCAACCATACCAAACGGGTTAGGCAGCTTTGCTTGTTGGATACCAACGGCATGCAATATACGCACTACTAATAAGGTGCCGCCGAGAATATGAACAGTTTGTGCTGAGGCGCCAGCCATCGCCATGAGTCCAAGGCCGATCAAAATACTCGGCACGTATTCGATATTGTTTCCATGCGCGCGGATCGCCTTTTCAAGTGTTGCTGGATCGCCAGAGTCGCCTTGTGACTTAAAACGGTTTCGAACCACATTCATCGCTAACAGGAATGTGAGCAGAATATTGAGGCCTAGCCAAAGCGATAGTGCGTTAAGTTGTGCTGCTTCCATGGTGTCTGATCTCCAATTATCGTTGCGTTTAGATTTATTATTACGTTACGTTTTTTCGCGCGACCACACGTTCGTTACACTGATTCTATGGTGAGTATCGAGCCCCGAATACTGTCGCTGGAGCATGGACTCTGCCCTCATTTTAGAGCGCCGTAAACTATGTTTTTGAGTTGGCCTCTAAAATTAAACGTTGACGACGGAATAAGCTGCGTCATAAAAATGACCTGCAAATCCTCCTCAGGATCAACCCAAAAAAGGGTAGAGGCACGACCGCCCCAATAGAAATCGCCAGCTCCCACACTGGTGGATGTAGCCTCATCTAGCGTGGAGGCGAAGCCTAGGCCGAAGCCCACACCTTCATTCGTCGTCTCAGAAAAAGCGCCCATAGCCATCTGCGCAAGCGACTTTCCACCCAACAGATGGTTGGCCGTCATGAGCTCAAGTGTTCGTCGACCCAACAGCTGATACCCCTTGTACTGGCCCCCTTGGCGTAACATCTCGCAAAACGCCGTGTAATCTGCAGTGGTGCCAACGAGCCCACCACCGCCTGAGAAGAAGTTACGCTTGTGTCGGTAATGACTCGTCGCGGGGTCGTCCTCTAGAACAAGTCGTTTATCAGGCATTCTGATGTAGCAAGCAGCAAAGCGGTCTAACTGGTCGTCACTGACCCTGAAACCCGTGTCAATCATTCCCAATGGCTGCAATATCCGTTCTTGGAGAAAAGCCTCGAAGGGCTGGCCTGAGATAATCTCGACCAAGGCGCCACACACATCGGTCGCGAGTGAGTAACACCAGTGCTGTCCAGGGTCATAAAGAAGTGGAACGCGACCCAACTTATCCGCAAACTCGAGTAATGTTTCACCCCCCCCTCTTGCAACACCGAGGTCTTGATAAAATTCATCTACCGGAGATTCAAGGCCGGGCAAAAGGCCGCCATAAGTAAGCCCAGCCGTGTGACTAAGAATATGCTGCATCGTGGGCGGTGCGAGCGGTTTGCGTGTCGCGATGTTCTTGCCAGCGCCTTTCTCCCATACCTTTTGAGCTCGCCACGAAGGGATGAAGCGATGTACCGGATCGCTGAGCTGAAAACGTCCTTCTTCCCACAGCATCATCAGGGCAACAGACGTGATCGGCTTGGTCATAGAATAGATGCGGAAAATAGTATCGTCGCGCATCGCTTTATTACGCTCTCGATCCATGAGCCCGATTGACTCGAAGTACGCGGGCATACCGTGTCGAGACACCAAAACCTGACATCCGGGAATCTTGCCAGGATCGACGTAGTTTTCTCTCAGGTGTGTGCCAATCCTGGCGAGCTTTTCTTCTTGGAATCCCGCGGCCCTCGCGTCTACTTCCATCATGTTTTTACCTCGTTATTCTCGGATCGCGTTACTCCACTTTACACGACCCACTTTTACACAAACATTGTGGCTTTGAGCACCGAACGCCCCTAATCGCATGGCCTAATAGTCGCCTCATGAGGACGGCAACGCAATTCAACGATGCGTCTGTCAAATAAATGTCTAAACTGACGGCATAAGCGAAGATAATAAGGAACAGCCATGAATATGCAGCTCGCGATCATTGATCTCCTCAGAGGCATGCCTCGACCACTTCTTCGCATGCTCGCAGGCAAGCCCGCCAGCATCGACGGTAATACGCTCGATCTCAACATGCATATGATGGCCAAGCTTGCGGCAAGAGGCGCGAGCGATGACGACGCGCCGATATCAGTCGCCGCTTTAAGGGAGGTTGCAAGTGCCTATAACGGTCTCAATTTACCCGTAGCTAAGGGTGTCACTACATCAGACACAGCCTTTTCACTGCTTGGAAATAACTTACAAGCGCGTGTTTATCGACCCGCGACCCTCTCCGGACCGCTACCAGCGGTTCTCTTTTTCCACCAAGGTGGGCTCGTCATCATGGATCATCTAACCGATGATCATTTCTGCTCACTCATGGCTGCACGATGCAAAGCTGTTGTTATTTCACTCGCCTATCGGCTTTGCCCAGAGCATGCCTTCCCAGCACCCATTGAGGATGCCGAGGCGCTCTGGCATCACGTACAAGAGAACGCCGATGCCATGAATATCGACCCTGAGCGAGTAGCGCTTTCAGGCGACAGTGCCGGAGGGCTTATCAGCAGCAGCTTGGCGATTAGCTTGCGAGACCGAGGGGGTGTACAGCCCGCGGCTATGTGCCTTGCTTACCCCTGGGTAACCACAAATAACGAGAACCAACCCTCGCTAAGCAGCTGTGCCAACACCTTCCCACTAACGGCCGATACCATGCATTTTTTTAGCGAGCAGGCATTTGCAAACGATCGAGAGAAAGACAGCGCCCTGGCCAATCCGCTGCAGGTAGAGGACCTAGGTAAGTTGCCACCCACAGTCATTGGAACCGCGGGATTCGATCCGATCCGCGACCAAGGCAATGCCTTTGCACAGCGACTTATCGATGCAGGTAATGAGGTCGAACATTTCTGCTTCGGGAGCCTGACTCACAGCTACCTTATGTTCGGTCGCGTGAGTCGCGCAGCGGAAGACGCCTGCGAAACTCTAGCCTCCTCGCTCTCGAAGATACTGAACCGAGCAAGCTAGAAACTGCTGGAGGGGCATTAGCCAACCATCCGACGAGTGAGCCATCGACTTACTCCCATGCCAAAGAACCTACTCAATCGATGCCAGGTTCTCGTTGACGAGCCCAGTATGTGGTGAAGTTCACGTCTTTGTGTCAGACCGAAGACCGCCGAGGCGACTGCGCTGGGCTTCATTTCCCAGGTCATATTTTCGATATGCCGAGGATCCAAGGAGCGGCCCATTTCAGTGTCAATGACCGGCGGCTTGATACACGTCACGTAGATGTCGTCTCCTTCCCACTCCAGATTGAGCGCTTGCGTAATCCCATCAACGTAGAACTTCGTGGCGCTGTAAACAGCCAACAGTGGAATGCCGTGAATACTTGATGCGGAACAAAGATTGATGACCATAGCGCCCTCAGTGGCTTTGAGTAGAGGATGCGCAGCACAAGAGACTAACGTCAGACCGGTCACATTCACGTCCACCATTGCACGAATCTGACTCTCGGTGTGGGTCATTATTTCGCCGCCCGATAAAACCCCTGCATTGTTAACGAGGACATCGAGCCGGCCGCCCGAAGCTTGTGAAAAAGTAGCTAATGCTTGATCGATGGAGGCACTGTCGCGAACGTCACAGAATCCAGCGACGGCGTCCTTGAATTCAGGCTCAGACAAGAGCGCTTCACAGCGGGCCGCGTTGATATCAAATAAGCCAACTCGATAGCCTTCACTCGCGAACTGGCGTGCTATCGCTAAACCAATACCCTGCGCAGCGCCTGTGATAAAGACTGCCTTCATAGGTCACCCCACTCTTTTCTAGTTATTTTCTTCATTTTAATCATCGTCGTTTTTCTATTTCTTCTTCTCGCCCGAGCACTGCTCGTTATTTTTATCGTGTTCTGTTGCAAACCACTCGCCAACCACCCCGTCAGTAGAGCACGGATAAGGAGCTAGCCCAAGAACCGAAGCCCGAAGCCCGAAGCCCGAAGCCCAAAGCCCAAAGCCCAAAGCCCAAAGCCCAAAGCCCAAAGCCCAAAGCCCAAAGCCCAAAGCTCAAAGCTCAAAGCTCAAAGCTCAAAGCTCAAAGCTCAAAGCTCAAAGCTCAAAGCTCAAAGCTCAAAGCTCAAAGCTCAAAGCTCAAAGCTCAAAAAA
>Ga0181562_10000083_pt1 | contig 63935 bp, 60 predicted proteins | sample 011ome_26_FD_139344 | JGI IMG/M metagenome (GOLD analysis project Ga0181562, IMG submission 139344) | Coastal salt marsh microbial communities from the Groves Creek Marsh, Skidaway Island, Georgia - 011511BT metaG (megahit assembly) | ecosystem: Environmental > Aquatic > Marine > Intertidal...
CACCGTGACATCAAACCCGAGAACGTCCTGATCTCCGATGACGGCCGTGTCAAAGTTGCGGACTTTGGCCTAGCCCGAGCGGTCGCCAGCAGTGAGTCAACCCAAACGGCGGGCATGATTATTGGAACAGTTACCTACCTCGCGCCAGAACAGGTCGAAAGTGGCGACGCTGATGCTCGCTCTGATATCTACTCAACGGGAATTCTCCTCTTCGAAATGATCACGGGGACCGTTCCACATTCCGGGGAGAGCCCACTGTCAATCGCCTACAAACACGTCAACAGTGATGTCCCAGAACCAACAAGTATTCGTACGGACATACCCCGTGAAGCTGATGCGCTCGTGCTGTCGGCCACGAGGCGCGATCCGGCCCTGAGATACCAAACTGCCCACGAGTTTCTCGCCGATGTTCGTCGAATTCGCAAAAGCCTGCCACCGCCCAGACCATTTGTTGACGTTCGGGACACCTTGGTTGTCTCACGCGAAGACCCTCAAATGGGAAACTCCCAAACAACACAGACCGGAAAGTCATTTTCCCCGCGTGAATTCCCAGAGAAGAAACCTCGCAAAAAGGGCCTCCTCGTCACCCTTGGTCTGGTGATCGCTATCGCGATTGCAGGCTTTGCTGGCTGGTGGTTAGCCGTGGGTCCGGGCACAAATATTGCAGCGCCTGACCTCATTGGACAAACATTCGAGCAAGCTCAAACCACGATCGCCGCTACCGAATTGAGACTCGAGACCGGCGAATCCATATTCAGCGAGACGGTCCCTGCCGGCGTAATTGTCAGCACGGATCCAGAACCAGGTGGCGGCATTAAACCCGATGGAACAATTAGCGCATCGGTTTCCCAAGGTCCAGAGAGATATCTGGTTCCCGATGTCAAAGGCGAAACCCCTGAAGTTGCATCCACGGCAATAACCGGGGCCAACTTGGCACTGGGAGGACGCACTGAGGCATTTGATAACAATGTTCCTGAAGGACTAGTTGCCAAGACTGACCCAAAAATTGGTTCTGAGCTCAAACCAGACACTCGAGTTGATCTCATTATTTCTAAAGGACCCAAGCCCGTAAACGTGCCCAAGGTTGTTGGCACAAGAATAAAAGCTGCCAATGACACGCTCACGGCACTCGGTTTAGAAGTTAATCGCAGTGACTCCTACTCTGAAAGTGTTGACAAGAACAAAGTTATCTCCGTTAAACCCAAGGCGGGATCTACCGTGAACTCTGGATCAACAGTAGATGTCGTTGTTTCCAAAGGCCCACCTCCTGTTACGGTGCCAAACTTGGTGGATATGCCACGCAAGAAGGCCATCGCGGCGCTTCAAAAACTTGGCTTGAGGGCTAATGTTCAGGTGGGTCAGGTAGCGCCGTTGAATAGAGTAATTAGCCAGACACCAGCACCTGGCACTGAAATACCCAAAGGATCTGTAGTAACAATCCGAATCATTTAAGGTTCAAACGATCCCTGGACCGATTTAGTAATCAACACCCTCGTGTGCGAGCAATTCAAGTTTGATCTCGGGACCGTATCCATAGCCACCGAGCCCATTACTAGAAACAACTCGATGACATGGAATGACCAACGCCACCTGATTGCGCGCACACACCGTTCCAACGGCCCGTGCAGCTCGCGGAAATCCCGCCCTCGCGGCGAGTTGTCCATATGTCTCAACACTGCCCGGTGGAATTTCACGCATCCGATCATAAACAGAAGCAGAAAATTCAGTGCCGTCTTGTTCGACGGTAATTCCCGTGAATGCGCTGAGGTTTCCTTCGGCGTACTCGGCGAAGGCGTCGTGGAATGTGGACTTTTTTCTCAACTTTAGGTTGTCGTCACGATCTTGATAACTTGCCCACACCAGAGAGTTCGAAGGGTCGTTAACCGCGAAGTGGATTTGGCCGCCAGGGGTAAGGGCCGTGCCCCGCCATTGATCCGACACGTGCGTTTACCGCTTGATAAGCATGTCAGCAACCATGAAAGCGAGCTCCAAACTCTGCTCACGGTTGAGACGCGGATCGCACGCGGTCTCATAACGCTGATGCAGGTCACTTTCTTCGACCCCACCCGTGCCACCCACGCACTCTGTGACATCGTCGCCGGTTAGCTCTATGTGGATACCACCCGGGAACGTTCCAAGATTGCGATGGACATCAAAGTAACCCTCGACTTCAGCGATTACATCATCAAAAAGTCGGGTCTTGTGTCCTGTGGCCGCCTCACGGGTATTCCCATGCATGGGATCGCAGACCCACACCACTGGAACTCCACTTGCATCCACTTTTTGGACAATGGCGGGCAGTTTGTCTTTGACCTCGCCCGCACCCATTCTCGTGATCAACGAGAGCCTGCCAGGGATGTTATTTGGGTTAAGGATTCGCGCTGCCTCAACAATGTCCTCAGGTGAAGCGGTCGGCCCAACTTTCATTCCGATGGGATTGGAAATTGTCGAGGCAAAGTGAACATGTGCACCATCGAGTTGACGGGTGCGCTCACCGATCCACAGAAAGTGACCTGACACGTCATACGGATTACCCGTGCGGGAATCAATTCGAGTGAGTGCGCGTTCGTAGTCCATAGAAAGCGCCTCATGGGCCGCGTAAAACTCGACCCGCTGGAATTCCTCAGGGTCGGCACCGCATGCGTGCATGAACGCCAATGCACGATCAATATCAGCAGCCATTAATTCATAACGCTGACCGGCAACCGAGTCACGCACAAAATCTTGATTCCACGCGTGCACCTGACGCAAGTCCGCAAAGCCGCCCATGGTGAAAGCGCGAACGAGATTTAATGCAGAGCCTGACGCGTGGTAGGCCCGCAATAGCCTCTCTGGGTCGGGCCTGCGAGCACCCGCCTCGAATTCGATGGCATTAACCGCATCGCCCAGGTAGGAGGTCATTTCAACACCCTCGCGCACCTCGATGGTCTTGCTTCTCGGTTTGAAGTACTGACCAGCCAGACGCCCCATTTTGACAACGGGCAGTGATGCGGCGTAGGTCAGAATCACTGACATCTGCAGTACTGTCTGGAGCCTGGCACGGATTGAATCGGCCGTATTGGCCTCGAAAGTTTCGGCGCAGTCGCCACCCGTCAAGACAAAAGCCTCACCGCGAGATGCTGCAGCCAGACGGTTGGTGAGTTGATCGCACTCCCCGGCGAAGACCAAAGGAGGCATCCGTCGCAGGGATGCGACGGATCGCTCAAGGGCATCGGCATCGGGCCACGGCGGCTGCTGAGCGGCGGAAAGCTCAGGCCATTCAACGACCATTGGGGTTTCGGAGCGTGATTGCATGTGAGTAGGTTAGAGGTGCGGCTCAGCCGAAGAACGCAGTGGCTTCGCGGTAACGCTCGAGAGGTACCGTTTTCAGGGTTCCCGTCGCTACCTTTAAGGGCACACGAACAATGTCAGTGCCCTGAAGGCCCACCATGGTTCCCCACGCGCCCTCTTTGACCGATTCAATCGCCTTGAGACCAAAACGGGTGGCAAGTACGCGATCAAATGCCGTCGGGGTGCCACCACGCTGCACATGGCCGAGCACTGTGGTGCGGGCTTCGTGGCCCGTTCGCTCTTCAAGCGCTTTGGCCAACCATTCACCGATTCCAGCCAATTGCACGTGGCCGAATGCATCCAAGGGGGCGTCCTTGGACATTAACTCCCCATCCTTGGGCACAGCACCCTCAGCCACACAAATAATGGGTGCGTAATTGGTTTCAAACCGAGAATTAACCCAGCCAACAACCTCATCAAGGTCAAAAGGTACTTCGGGGATCAAAATCACGTTGGCACCGGCTGCCATACCCGAATGAAGGGCGATCCATCCAGCGTGTCGGCCCATGACCTCGCAGATCAAAATTCGGTGGTGTGACTCCGCCGTGGTGTGCAGACGATCCATGGCTTCGGTGGCAATCGTGACCGCTGTGTCAAAACCAAATGTGAAATCGGTGCCGCTGAGGTCGTTATCAATAGTTTTGGGCACACCGACAACGGGAAAACCAACTCCGGTCAGTGCGGTGGCAACCCCGAGAGTGTCTTCTCCACCGATAGCAACGAGAGCATCAAGCCCAAGATCACTCATGTTCTTTTTGATTTTGTCTACTCCCCCATCAACTTTGATCGGGTTGGTGCGCGAGGACCCAAGAATTGTGCCACCGCGCGGCAGGATTCCACGAACCGTTTCGATGTTGAGCTCCATGGTAAGACCTTCGAGGGGGCCTTTCCATCCGTCACGGAAGCCAACGAATTCAAAGCCGTATTCCTGTACGCCTCGGCGAACAACCGCTCGAATAACAGCATTCAATCCAGGGCAATCTCCGCCACCGGTCAACACACCAACACGCATTGCAACACCTTTCACAGGAATTCAATCACGAGAATCAAACGATATGTAAACGCTATCATCACAAAGCTTTTGTGCGCCAGAGCCCTGCAAGTACAGTTTGAAGGTGCATTCCGTGCGTTCACAGGTGCTGGCCATCGATGCCGGCACGACCGGCATGACCGCCCTTCTCATTAACCACCATGGCGAGATCACCGCACAGGGCTATCAGGAGTTCCCTCAGCATTTCCCATTTGATGGTTGGGTTGAACATGACTTGGCTGAAATCTGGGCCGCAACACTGGACGCAACCAAATCCGCACTAACGTCATTTCACGATTCCCACGGAAGTCAACCGGAAATCGTGGCAATCGGAATTACTAACCAACGTGAGACCATCTGTTTCTGGGACAGGGAAACTTTGGGATCGCCAAGAACTGCCATTGTCTGGCAAGACCGCCGGACTGCAGCCATGTGTGCTGAATTGAAAGATCAAGGTCTCGAGGATCGTGTTCGGCAATTAACGGGTTTACGGCTTGACCCCTATTTCAGCGCCACCAAGATTGCCTGGGTTAAAGCAAGTGACTCGAATACGTGGGCTCAGGTTGAGAGCGGACGGGTTGCCATTGGAACAGTCGACTCTTACTTGATCGCTCGCATGACTCGTGGACTCGAACACATCACAGATCACACCAACGCCTCAAGAACTTTGCTCTACGACATCGAATCAGGCTCTTGGAGCAGTGAGTTATGCGAAATTTTCGGCGTACCGCTCAGCGCACTTCCGGAGATTGTTCCTTCGTACGGCGTTCTTGCCCACGCCGACCCTCAGGTCTTTCTCGGTATAGATGCTCCGATTTCTGGTGTTGCCGGTGATCAACAGGCAGCGCTCGTTGGCCATGGTGGCTTCACTGCGGGAAGTGCCAAATGCACCTATGGCACCGGATCCTTTCTGTTAATGCATACGGGCGCTCAAATCGTCCACTCCCCACATGGGTTACTCACAACCGTTGCCTTGGGAGAGCCCGGTGGTGAGCGAGCATTTGCACTCGAAGGTTCAATTTTTGTCACGGGCGCTGCTGTCCAGTGGTTACGCGATGGACTTGGCATCATTCATAGCGCAAGTGAGATCGAGGAAATAGCCGGAGAGGTGGAAGATTCTGGCGGCGTCATTTTTGTTCCAGCATTGACCGGACTCGCGGCCCCGGATTGGGACCCACATGCGCGTGGACTCATCATCGGCATCACTCGGGCAACCACTCGCGCTCACATAGCTCGCGCCACGTTGAGTGCGATCGCTTGTGAAGTAAAAGATGCAGTTGACCTAATGGTCGCCGAAGGTTCCCACGAGTTGCCATTTCTGGCCGTTGATGGCGGCGCCGCAGAAAATAAATTGCTGTGTCAGCTTCAAGCGGACTTCATCAACATTCCTGTCAAGCGCAGTCAGCAACTGCAAACAACTGGGTTGGGAGCAGGATTCCTTGCAGGCCTCGGAGTGGGCTTTTGGCAAACCAAAGAAGAAGTGGTCCAACGCGCGCATACCCTGGGAGAGTTCATTCCTCAAAAGGACCGAACGAAAGAGCACATGCAGTGGCGCCGCGCGGTAGAGCGCTCCCTCAATTGGGTTGACTAGTAATTGGGTGAGCCGGGCAACACAATTTCAGGATGGCAATGCCGAACGCGAGTCTGCATGCTCGCCCTTTGAGATCAATTCCTTTGCGCGTGTCGCATACATATCAACATATTCCTGACCCGAAAGCGTCATCAACTCATACATGACTTCATCTGTTACAGAACGAAGCACGAATCGGTCATCTTCCAAGCCTTCGTATCGCGAAAAGTCGAGTGGCTTCCCAAACCGAATACCAACACGCATCAATTGCGGCCGAATGGTTCCGGGTGGCTGAATCTCATAAGTATTGATCATGGCAACGGGCATGATCGGCGCGTTACCTTCCAGCGCCATGCGAGCCAACCCTGTCTTGCCTCTGTAAAGAATTCCATTCGGCGATCGAGTGCCCTCCGGATATATGCCAAGAATTTTTCCGCGCCCAAGAACCTGAAGTGCGGTCAAAATCGCAGCTTCCGAGGCTCTCCCACCCGATCTATCAACAGGAAGTTGACCCACCCCACTGAAAAACATTCTTGTGAAAAAACCTTTGAAACCCTTGCCTGTGAAGTAGTCACTTTTTGCGAGGAAGGTCATTGGGCGCTTGACCATGAGTGGCAGGAAAAATGAATCGGAAAAAGAAAGGTGATTGCTCGCCATAATGAGTGGGCCCGATTCAGGAATATATTCCTCTCCCTCAATCCATGGACGAAAAAGCACCTTGAGCCACGGCCCAATGAGGATGTACTTCAAAAACCAGTACAACATCACTGCACCTCCCTCGGGTATCTCGCTTCAGCCCAGAGCCTAAGGCGTAGGTGCTGTCTAAACTCGCAGGGTACAGAATGGGCACATCAAGTTGTGTCGAGTCAGACAAGGAGATCTCATGCCGCTGATGCCTGGTGCCGAACCGTGGTTTCACGATGGAAATTCCACCGGAGTCCTCCTAATCCACGGCTTTACCGGATCCCCTGCCTCAATGACACCGTGGGCGAAAGCAATGGCCCAGCACGGATGGACCATTCGAGTTCCCCGGCTACCAGGTCACGGTTCTCGCTGGCAGGACATGAATTTGACCACCTGGGAAGACTGGTACTCCGAAGTGGAACGAAATTTTCAAATTTTGAAAGCCAGTTGCGATCATGTTTTCGTGTGTGGTCTATCCATGGGTGGCTCCTTAACTCTCAGGCTCGCCGAACAGCACGGCAGCGAAATCTCTGGGATTGTTTTGGTCAATGCGGCTGTCCATTCTGAGCGACCCGACCGGCACCTTCTCCCAGCAATATCACGAGTTCTCAAGTCCTTTCCAGGAATTTCAAATGACATTAAGAAACCCGGACAGGATGAAGTTGCCTACGACAAGATTCCATTAAAAGCTGCGCATTCACTGTCCAAACTTTGGAAAATTGTCAAGAGTGACATTGCTCGAGTGGATCAGCCAATTTTACTTTTCCGCAGCGAAGACGATCACGTTGTTGAAGCATCCAACGCCGAATGGATTCTCGCTCATGTCAGTTCGACATCAACACGTGAAGTAATACTCCATGACTCGTATCACGTGGCAACTCTCGATAACGATGCTGACATTATTGAATCAATGAGTGCTGACTTCATAATTGAAATTACTGGCAAGTAGCCATGCCTGAGCACGAAGATGGTGACATCACTCCCGAGGAGAACAATGCCTGGGATGCAATCGTGGCTGACCTCAGCGGACAGGTGAATCTGGGACCCCAGTTCACTCCAGAGCCTGAGCCCAAAGAACTGGCGCCAGAATCACCTGACTACATCGATGCCTACTTTGATGAGGGTTACGAACCGCCAGAACCGCCCCCAATAAAAGCACCCGATGACGCCATCGCTAGGTTCGCGTGGGCCGGAGTCATAGGTGGACCGGTTGCAATGCTGGGCAATTACGTCATCGGTCTTGGAACCGTTGTTTCAGTTGCAGGGCTCGTTGCAACGATTGGTGGCTTCGCGTTCCTCATCTCCCGTAGAGACAAACACGTGCCTCCGGGCGAGGATTTCGGTGATGGTGCCGTCGTTTGACGGGACCAGATGCCACATAGACACGTGATGGTGCCGTCGTTTGACGGGACCAGAAGCAATCTGACTATCCAGCCTGCGATGACTTCAAGCAACTAGTTAATTGATGAGAACTTCCTGCGGGCGAGATCTGCTGCTCCCACAATGCCGGCTTTATTTCCCAGTTCTGCGGCTTTGATTGTCGGAATTGGGCGGTAGGCCCGCCCCATTACGCGATCGGCCAGGGTTGTGCGAGCACTATTGAGTAGCAGGTCACCAGCCTCGGATACACCGCCCCCAATAATGAACATTTCCGGGTCTAAAACGGCGGTGAGGCTGGCCAGCCCTCGACCCAGCCACATGCCTAGGGATTCCAACGATGCCAACGCAACGGGATCGCCTTCCATCGCCGCTTGAGTGATGTGTTCACCTGTAATGCCCTCCGGTGTTCCCTCGCCGAGTGAAAGCAAGATGCCAGCGTCAAACAGTCTCTCGGCCGCAAGTCTCCGGGTTTCACGAACAAGCGCATTTCCACTTGCGTACTGCTCCCAACACCCTTTGCGGCCGCATCCACAGAGCAGTCCGTCCGCGACAGCTCCCATGTGACCGATCTCGCCTGCGGCGCCATGTGCGCCACGAAGAAGTTCGCCGTTGAGGATCACACCTCCACCGATACCAGTCCCAACAGTCACCGTGACAACGTTTTTGGCTCCCGCTCCAGCGCCAAAAACATCCTCTCCCCATGCCGCCGCATTTCCGTCGTTCTCCACGAGTACGGGAAGACTGGTGGCATTCTCGAGGATCGCTCTCGCGGGAACATCTGCCCACTGCAAATTGGGGGCAAAAAGGACGGTCGAACCTGATAGATCAACAGGACCTGCAATCGCGACACCAATTCCAGCAATGGTCCCGTCGACATTTGCAATAGTTTCATCGATAACTTCCGCGACGACCTCAAGGACACCCAATGCATCGGCTCTTGGAGTCTTCTTGCGCACTTTGGTCAGGATTTCACCATGACCGTCGACCAAGCCGGCCAAAATTTTCGTGCCACCGATATCGACCCCGACGCTAATTCCCACGGAGCAGAGCGTAACTACCCTCGGTTTACCAAGGTCCCCCGACTAACTCCGACTGATGGGCAGCCATCGGATGTGCTGTCGTTCTAGCGATGAAGTGATCGGGTCATTGGAATGGCTTGAGCTCGTTTCAATTCCCACTCCGCCAAGCATCCTCATGAGCGCTCCGATATCGATTGACCGCAGGTCAGCGGGCATCAAGCTCGTGATGGACGAGGGGGTTCCCAAGGATTCCAGCCAAGCAGCTAACTCCATGGGTTCCTCTGACGACTCACCCTCAGATGCACTCGGATTCTCATTTACATTGTTGGCCATAAGTTCCTCTTCGCGCTCAGGTGAATCGAGATTCCTTGGCCATCGAGATGCACACGCTCAGCTGTCATTCGTGAACACGCCGCTGGCAACTCGATGGATCGGCGGACCCCTTGCAAGTCAATGATGAGGACGTTGCCCAAAACACCAACGTCAAGAGGCATTCTTTTCGCGCGCTTCATGATCAAGGAATACACGTAGTTTCCGTCACCAGCGTCTGTAACGTCTCCTGGGACAAGACATTTGCCACGACGCGTCCTTTTGTCAATTTTCTTGGAGTATTTGCCAAGCTCGGGTGCATGGATGACCGCGATTGAGCCCGCGCCTGCTCTTCTGAGTTTCTTAATCCACGCCTCTTGCTTACGGGAGTTCACCAACGAATCTGATACCAAGATAACTTGGTCAACGCGTAATCCCAACAAACCTGCCTGTTGAATGTTGAGCCGTTCCCGATCGACACAAAAGTGCGAAGCCCCAATGACTGAGATCACACTTGTGGACTCGGATCGGAGCGCAGTAAGTGTTTTGTTCACCTCGGCTTGTAGCTCCAACAACGCAGTCCGAGCCTCAGACTGGTGAGTGCCGCACCACATGGCAAAGGATGGTGAATCAATTTGATTTAAGAATTGCTGAAGTGCATCAAGATCTGAAACTGCACCGACTAACCCCGATAGCGATTGCCATTCAATGAGTTCTGAGGATTGATCCCCTGGAAACCTCTGAAAATTTGAGAACAAGGATAGGTTGTCGACGACATCAAGACTAGGCTGCGCAAAATCATTTTTCGCATGTAAAGCAGAAAAAAAATGCTTCAAGGCTCTAGGAATTTGCGAACGTTCCGCTGAAGTTGAACTCAACCCTAATTCGTGGGCCGCTGCGCCGCAGAGAAATCGTATACCCATGATGAATGCTTAAGCTGAAGCTCCGGATTCGACGCGCTGCTTTAGTCCCTTAAGTGCAGTATCGACAATTACTTTTTCCGCTTTGCGCTTGAGCATGCCAATCATGGGGATTTTGACGTCAACCGAAAGTCGATAATGAACTGTGGTCGTTCCATCACCGTTATCCGAGAGTTCATATTCACCATCCATTGCCGTCAACATTTCAGCTTTGGTGAGCGTCCATGTGACCTTGCTGTTGCCAGTCCAGTCGTATTCCAATTCGTAGGTGTCCTTTATCGGGCCCGATGCCAAAGTGAAGCGCGCATCAGCGGGACGATCATCGTCTTCGAATTTACTCAAAATAGTGACCGACGTAATTCCATCGCTCCATTGGGGGTACGCCTCAAGGTCGGCAATAACCTGCATGATGCGTTCAGGCGTGGCGTCTATCGAAATACTTGATTGGGTTTGTTCAGCCATGAGCCAACCGTACTCCTAATCAATCTTTGCCATTAGAGATCTATCACGAATGGTGTTTGGCGACCGTGAAAATGCCCCACATTGATGCATTCAGTTTTCCCCATTCGGACTCTGGAACGCAATGGTTGGTGCACGTGACCAAAAAAGTGATACTTAGGCTGGTATTCAACGATGTATTCCGTCAGTGCTGAACTTCCCACCTCAAATCGCCGGGCCACGGTGTCGTAATTGAGGAGCTCATGTCTCGGAGGAATATGCGTGAATAGAACATCCACCTGCCCCATCGCTTGCAACTTGGTTGCATACTCCTCAGGAGTCAATTCATATGGTGTGCGCATGGGACTCACCAACCCTCCGCCCAGAAAGCCCCAACGCTTGCCATCGATTTCGATGACCTCTCCGTCAAGGACTTGGTGTTCGGTTTTGATGAATTCCGGCCAGAGCGCCGGCACATCCACATTGCCATAGGTAAGAATCGCAGGGGCAGGCATCGCCTCAAACATGATCTCGTACTGCTCACGCACCTTTTGCTGGAGCACGCCCCACCGCTGATCTTGACTAGATACCCCAATGCCTTGCCATGCATTCGCACTGAACTCTCGGGCCTCATCAAATTTATTCGCGGTGCGTAATTCAATATAAGTACGGGCGTAATCCTCGCCAAAAAGATCCGCATATATTCCATGACCCGGATCGTCGTAATCGAGAAACAATATTAAGTCTCCGAGACACACGAAGACGTCACTGCCTTGCGCAGCCGCACTTATCGCCTTGGTCGCACCGTGTACGTCACTCGCAATATGGACGCGCACACTCACGCAACTCCGGGGCGCGAATGATTGGCGCCCAATTCGAGGTCATCTTTAATTTGCCAAATGATTTTTTTCCACGAAGTCACTTGCCTGTGGCGAATTTTCGAAACATACCTTTGAGCGCGAGGAGAACCCGTGAACTCACGGCGTTGAGTGGTGCTGCCCTCCACCGTTGGGTCAACGCGTAGGTAGTAGTGCACGATCACACCAGCATGGGCTTGCTCCAGCCAAACTTCAGACGAGCCAATGAATTCACCCGTTACCGTCCAGCGAAGGCCTTTTTCACCTCTATCGTTGTAGACGGTCAAGAGTCGATCAGGCCACCACGTTCGCCAACGCGCTTCATCACGAAAAACTGCAGAAACCCGCGAAATATTGGCAACAATGTAGGTGTCATCGGCGATGTCAATGGCCACCTGGGTCATACCGCTCATGGAAGAACGATAACCCCTGTGATCGCGGTGAAATTCCTCAGTAAAGATCCCTAGCCAATTACTAGGAATTCGCGTACCGTAGGCCAATAAGTAGCCCCCATACAAACAGATCTCGTAAGTGGACTTGTCCCCATGACTTGCGTCCCCGATTTCGCTAGCGAAAGGTATCGTCGCCATGCTCAAGGAGTTCAGTATCCCGGCAATCGTGCCCGCCCCCACCTCAGGCAACCTGACGGACCACGTCTTGGAAAATGCCGCGACAAATCCCGGCCAAATTGTGTTCTCGATTCCCCGCGGGGATGCTTGGGTCGGGGTCTCCACGGAAGAGTTCCTGTCACAGGTCAAAGCCGTGGCCAAGGGAATCATCGCCAGTGGAATTCAAGCCGGCGATCGCATTGCCGTCATGTCGCGCACTCGATACGAATGGACCTTGGTCGATTACGCCATTTGGTGGGCTGGCTGCATCAGCGTCCCCGTTTATGAAACCTCATCGGCTGAGCAGGTTCAATGGATTTTGTCCGATTCGAATGCCGTAGCACTGTTCTGTGAGCGACATTCAAATAAAGAAGTTTTCGATGAAGTAGCTGTCGATCTACCTGACGTCACACACGTTTGGGTTTTTGATGAGGGCGCAATTGACACGCTCTCGAGTGCGGGAGTCGATGTCTCCGACTCCGAGCTGGAGGCACGTCGCATCTCGCTACAACCGGAGACTATTGCCACCATCATTTACACCTCGGGCACAACTGGGCGCCCCAAAGGCTGCATGCTCACGCACAAGAACTTCATGTTTGAAGTGGACAATATTGTTCAAGGACTCTCCGACGTATTCTTGAGTCCCAATTCATCCACTCTGTTGTTCCTGCCCATCGCTCACGTATTCGGTCGCACAATTCAACTGGGTTGTGTCCGTGCTCGCGTCCGCATGGGCCATGCCCCAGACGTCAAGGAACTCCTCCCTCTTCTCGGGAGTTTCCAGCCAACATTTGTGCTTTCCGTGCCTCGCGTTTTTGAAAAGATTTTTAACTCATCTCAACAGAAGGCCATAGCGGGCGGCAAAGGCAACATCTTTGAGAGTGCAACCAAGGTGGCAATCGAATACAGCGAAGCACTCGATGAGGGTGGCGCAGGAATCGGCTTGAAAATCAAACACGCCATCTTTGACAAGTTGGTCTACAGCAAAATCCGTGCTGCCATGGGCGGCAAGATCGAATGGGCCGTCTCAGGTGGCGCTCCACTGGGGTCTCGCCTCGGTCACTTCTTCCGCGGCATCGGTGTAACAATCCTTGAGGGATACGGGTTGACTGAGACCGCTGCATCAACAACGGTCAACCGACCCAATGCATTGACGATTGGTTCCGTTGGCCAACCATTCCCTGGTGCGAGTGTCAAGGTCGCCGAAGACGGCGAACTCCTCCTCGCGGGTGATCAAATATTCGCTGGCTACTGGAATAACCCAGCAGCCTCAGCAGAGGTTCTTGAAGCCGATGGCTGGTTCCATTCGGGCGACATCGGTGAAATTGACGATCGTGGCTTTGTCCGGATCACCGGTCGCAAAAAGGAACTTCTCGTGACTTCCGGCGGTAAGAACGTCGCTCCCGCTGTCCTAGAAGATCGACTGAGGTCCAACTATCTCGTTAGCCAGTGCATGGTCGTAGGAGATGCCCAACCGTTTATCGCCGCTCTTGTCACCCTTGACCCGGAGGCCATCCCTGCATGGCTCAAGCAACAGGGTCGTGCCGAGGACACCCCGATCGCAGACTTGGTAAGTGACGAGGTTCTCCTGGCTGAAATTCAAGGGGCAGTTGATGGAGCCAATAAAGCGGTTTCCAATGCAGAGGCGATTAAAAAGTTCACGGTTCTGCCCATTGATTGGACTGAGGAGGACGGCCAAATGACCCCTTCAATGAAACTCAAGCGCAATGTGGTCATGAAAGACCATGAGGCTGAGATCTTCGCTCTTTACAACTAGCAGACCTCAAGAATACGAACTGGGCAAACCCTCAGGGTTTGCCCAGTTTCTTTTGCTCAAAACGAATTTTTATTAACCCACACGACCAATGCCGCTAAAGCGTGTGTTGTACCAGGGCCCCAAGATGTTGGAGACAATCACACCGCTACTGGGGTTGGCCGCGTGGACCATTTTTCCGCCACCGATGTAGAGACCAACATGGTGGGCCCCGCTACCGAAGTAGAAAACTAGGTCACCGGGTTGCGCCTGGCTCAATGGAATTCGTCGGGTGCTGCTGTACTGAGAACGACTGTAATGTGGAAGCGAAACGCCCGCTTGGCGCCAGGCGGCCATGGTCAAACCTGAACAATCAAAGGAACTTGGCCCGCTGGCAGCGGCCACATAGCGGTCTCCCACCTGCGACAGCGCGTATTGGAGTACTCGAGCAACTCGCCCGCCACCGGTGAAACCACCGCCTGTCGATGAACTCCCTGAACTGATCGCCTGAGAAGCAGCTCGAGCTGCGGCCAAGGCCGCGGCTCGCTCATCTGCCGCCATTTGGGCAATACGCCGACGCTCAGCCGCTTCAAGTCCGGCAAGGACCGCTTGAGCCTCACGAAGGCGGTTATTTGCCTCCGATTTGGCATCGCCCATCTCACTGCGGATTTTCTTTGCAGTAGTTTCCTTGTCAAGAAGTGCTGCCTCAGTTTGGGCCAGCCTCAATCGCGTGGTCTGCGTTGAGCGAATGGCAGCAGCTTGGCCTTTTTGCACCTGATCGAGTGCTGCTGCTTGGGACAGGAATTCATTGGGGTCCTCGGCTAAGAGGATCTGAAGTGAAGAATCAATACCACCCGATGTGTAGGTGGCGCGGGCGAGATCATCGACCGAACCCATGATTTGGTTGAGTTCCTTGCGCTCCCGCTTAACTTTGGCCTTGAGAGTGTCTAACTCCTTTTGAATGCTGCCAAGGCGGTTTCTAGCATCGTTATAGCGTTCCGTAGCCGCTTCAGCCTTACCCTGGAGATCCATGACCTGCATGCGCACTTGCTGAAGATTTGCGGCACCTGCACTCGGAGCTACGACAAAACCTGAAACGAGGAGTCCAGCAACACCTGTTGCGATCCCAATGCTGGAGATGGCGCGACGGAGGTGACGGTTGCGCATACACGTCCTCCTGTCGATTTGCTCGGTCAAGCGGCCTTCGCTGGAGAGTTAGATCTCAACTCAAATGGGGAGAGATGCACCTCTGACGTGGTCTGAGGGGGCATCGTTCCCAAATATCCCAAAAAGGTAACAGATTGATGTCGATCTGCATCCCAGAGACCCCATATTGGGGGTTTTAACCCGTCTTTTGTGAGGGAATCAGCCTCAAGGGGGGCACAAGTCCAGAGTCAGCCAAAACCGATAACGCCCCCACATGCTCGTCAGAGACCTCAGCCTTCAGGGGCATTTCAGGTACCCCTAAGAGCACGGACACAACACAGTCCTGACAGGCCAACCCTGCGACCTCACACGTACCGCAATCAATAACCATGGCAATACGCTAAGTCAGACCCCTGACATTCACCGCCTTGTGGGGTAGCGCCCGTGCACAAATCGGGGCCTAGACCCCGCCGTCTCCCGCAGCTTCCATGTCAGGTCCGCCAAACTCAGGCCGGAGGACAATCTCGATTCGATCCGAGGCTCCGCACCACCGGCAGGAAACGGAAGATACGTCTTCACCTTTGACAGTGGTCTCCTCGATGTGAACATTGCCCGCCATATCAACATGCCAAAACTCATTGGTGGTTGCAGTTCGGGTGACATCAAAGCGGGTCAAGTTCCCACAGTGAGCACAGCGGAAGCGAGACTTTGCGTCGGGCAGTTCATTCATGTCCCAACGCTATCGCGTCCAACTCCAATAACTTCCCACTGACTCGGGCACGTGTCAGGGATAGGGCTTACCGTTGGTCCGTGTCCATGCCCATGTCCAGTCAGGCCACGCAATTGTCGTGGACTGATTTGGGCTCAGCCCTCTCGGACCTGACATTTGTAGTTGTTGACTTGGAAACAACTGGCGGCGCCGCGGTAGATGCGGGCATCACTGAAATTGGCGCGGTCAAAGTTCGTGGCGGCGAAATCATCGGTGAATTCACAACCCTGGTCAATCCCGGAATCCCCATCCCGCCTTTCATCGCATCCCTTACTGGCATTAATGACTCCATGGTGGCTGCCTCGCCCAATGTCCACATTGCGGTCAGCATGTTTTTGGAATTCTCAGGTGAGTGTGTTTTCGTCGCGCACAACGCTCCCTACGACATTGGATTTCTTAAAGGAGCCTGCGCAAAATTCGATCTACCATGGCCCAACAATCGAGTCATTGACACGGCGCGCATCGCGCGATTAGCGCTCCACCGCGATGAGGTGCGCAATTGCAAACTCGGAACCCTGGCCAAGTTCTTTAACACGGAAATACAACCAACACATCGCGCTTTCGATGACGCTCGCGCAACAACTGACGTATTACATCGACTTTTTGAACGTCTTGGTGACTACGGTGTTCACACACTTGAAGACCTCAACGCATTCACCAGTCGTGTTAGTGACGTACAGCGAACCAAACGGCATTTAGCCGATGGTCTGCCAGCAAAGCCGGGTGTGTACATTTTTCAAGATCCCCAAGGGAAATCACTTTACATCGGCACCTCAAAGAATATTCGGAATCGAGTCCGCACTTATTTCACCGCGAGTGAAAACCGCCGGCGCATGTCCGAGATGATCAATATCGCTGTGCGAGTTACCCCAATAGTTTGTGCCACAATTCTTGAGGCCAAGATCCGTGAACTGCGGCTCATTGTTAGCGAGCAGCCCCGCTACAACCGAAGGTCACGCGCGGCGGACACGGTGAGTTGGCTCAAACTCACAGTGGAACCTGCACCTCGAATTATCATCACTAACACAATCAAGGCTGATGTAGCACAAGGTGCCCGGTATATAGGCCCATTCACGTCGAGAGCCGCCGCCCAACAGGCCATGAGTGCCATCAATGAGACCGTGAACCTTCGAACCTGCACACTTAAAATTGCCACCAGCCCGAAATCGAATATCCCCGGTTGTGTTCGTGCAGAAATCGGAAAGTGCGCGGCCCCGTGCACCAGCGACCACGACCGCGATGTCTACTCATTGGTTGTTAATTCGGCCGCCATGTGCATGTCCGGTGATGTACGCCCAGTGGTCCAATACATCACCGAACGCATGAACAAACTCTCACAAGAGGAACGATTCGAAGAAGCCGCCGCATGGCGTGAAGCGCTTGGTCATTATGTGAACGCGTCTTTTCGCACATATCGATTGCGTTGGTTGTCGACACAAAGTGAAGTAGTTGCGGCTCAGCCAACCATCGATGGAGGTTGGGAAATTCACGTTATTCGCTTTGGCCGGCTCGCCGCAGCTGGCACCGTTGAGCCCGGGTTCGACCCCATGCCTCACATTGACGCGCTTATTGCCACCGCCGAGTTCATTGTTCCTGGGTTAGACCCAGCCCCTGCAGGAGTCACCGAGGAAACATTTGACCTGCTTCGGTGGTTAGAAACTGACGGAGTGCGTTTAGTCTCGGTCAGTACCCCAGCTCATATGCCCATCCATTGTGGCGGCAAAGAAACTGTTCAACTTTCTGACATTCGCCGAGTTGTCAACGAACGACTTTCGGCAGTGTCCGACCCAGGTGGCTACTCACGCCCTGAAGGCAAACGCTCAGCAATGACTCGCATGGTGAATTTCTAGGTTGTCAATAATTCACACCTCGCGCGATGTAGTGACCCACTTTTGGAGTAAAGCCCAAGCCGCCCCGCTATTAATTGCATCCATGCATTGCGGGATAAACAAGTTGATGCGCTCAGCCAACGTTCCTTGAGTGGTCTGCCCTGCGGCCGAGCTCGCAGCCACAAGAGCGGCAGCGGCGTTCACCGCAACACTCATGCGAATAGCCACGATTTTCGTTGCATCATCACCGCTTGGCTGACCGCCTAAAACTTTAATGAGTAACTCTGCATTTCGATCTCGCTCGCCTCCGCGCAAATCCTCGCTGGAAAAGTTCATAACACCAAAATCTGATGGTTGAAGGAGTTCTTCTCTCACCGTGCCGCCTGTGGCATCCCAGACCTGGGTGGGATTGGAAAGTGAGATTTCATCGAGGCCATCGGTTCCGCGAACCACGAGGGCACTGACTCCTCGTTCCTGCAGAACCCTGGCCATGATGGGCGCGAGGTCAAGATTGGCGCAGCCAATAAGTCCCGCATTAGCGCCGGCAGGGTTGGTGAGTGGGCCGAGAATGTTAAAAACAGTTGGAATTCCCAGCAACTTTCGTGCGGGAACGGCAAATCGTGTGGCTGGATGATGAAGTGGCGCAAAACAAAATGCGATGCCAGCATCGCGCGCGACACGGGACACCTGCTCGGGATCAAGCTCGATAACAACGCCTAATTCCTCGAGGACATCGGCAGCGCCGGTTGCGCTGGATACCGCACGGTTTCCGTGCTTGATCACAGGAAAGCCGCATGCCGCGGCAACTATGGCCGACATGGTGCTGATGTTCACCGAATGGGAGCCATCCCCGCCGGTTCCCACAATGTCCAAGATGACCGAGTGACCGTGATTTTGAGGTACTAGTTGCGCATGATCGAGCATGACGCTGGCCAGAGCGGTGACATGCTCTGGAGTTTCCCCTCGGAGCTTGAGCCCGAGAATAAAGGCGGTCACATGGGCATCTGTTGCCCGCTCGCCCAAGATTTCTTCCATGGCCCAGGACACAGTTTCAGGCTTCAGGGGTTGAGAGGTGTCGGCCAACTCGCCAAAAACCAGCGGCCAGGTCAACTCAGTGGTCATCACTCTGATTATGAACTTAGAGCGATGCGCGTGCTTAGCAATTTGGTAACCGCTTTGGCCGTGGCTACAGGCTCAATGGGAAGGGCTACGACAGCGTCGGCTCGGGACCACGTGGCCAACCATGCATCCTGAGGGCGGGCTATCAGGACAAGAATGGGTGGACAATTAAAAATTTCATCTTTCAACTGGCGGGCAATGCCCATGCCGCCGGCAGGAGCTGCTTCACCGTCAAGAATGATCAGGTCATACTTGTCGTGATCAACCAGAGTGATGAGGGCAGGTTCGGTGGCAGCCTCCGTGTATTTCACAGGGGGAAGGTCGGTCGAGGGTCGCGCACCCAAGGCATTTATCACGTCGCTGCGTACATTCTTATTGCTGCTGTAGACGAGCACTGATAGGTCAGAATCCACATTCCAACTCTAATGAGATTGCTCCTCAACAGGCACATCGGGTGAGCCCAACGTTGCCCCACCCGAATGAGGGGGAAATCACGCTGAAAAACGAGGGGGTCAAGGAGAAAAAATAAGGGTGATCTGACAGACTCTGCATGTGGCTAATGCAACGGTGATCCCTCAGGCTTATGAGCACGCTCCCGCGAACCGTCCGAATATGGTTTCGATCGGGACAATCGTGTGGCTGTCCAGTGAATTGATGTTCTTCGCCGCCCTCTTTGCAATGTATTTCACCTTGCGGGCAGTCAACCCCGAGTTGTGGGCCGAGGAAACCACAATCCTCAACATTCCCTTTGCGAGTTTAAACACGACCATTCTCGTTCTGAGCTCGGTTACCTGCCAACTTGGTGTATTCGCAGCTGAGCGCGGCGATGTCAAGGGACTACGCCGCTGGTTCATCATCACCTTTCTCATGGGGGCATTTTTTATCGGCGGACAAATCACCGAGTACACCGAACTGGTCCATGAAGGCTTAACCCTCTCGAGCAACGCATACGGTTCAGCTTTTTACCTGACAACTGGGTTCCATGGAATGCACGTGACCGGTGGCCTCATCGCCTTCCTCTTGGTACTTGCAACGACTTACGTGGCAAAACGTTTCACCCACGAGCAAGCAACTCGCGCAATCGTTGTCTCCTACTACTGGCACTTTGTTGACGTTGTTTGGATCGCATTGTTCTTCATGATTTACATCTTGAAATAGTTCGAACCGCACTGTTACAAGAGTGGCACTCCCCCAAGGTGCACACACATATAGATATTTGGCAACACCTAGATAAGGAAGGCTCCACCACTGTGAAGTTCCTGTCAGCACGCCGGCGCAACCCCTTGGTTGCCCTGTTCTTGCTCGTGGCAGCGCTCGGCATGACCGGGGTTGGTTACTCCGTGATTTCAAATGCCAAGCCTGCTGAGGCAGCCATGGGTTCACAAACCCAAGTCGAAGATGGCAAGAAGCTCTACCTCGAGGGATGCAGTTCCTGCCATGGCCTTGACGCGCAGGGAACAATGAATGGCCCAACCCTTCTCGGAGTTGGCGCCGCTTCCGTGCACTTTCAAGTTGCTACTGGCCGCATGCCACTTGCAGCACCCGGGGCACAGGCAGTTGCCAAAGATCCCATCTATGACGTTGAACAAATTGCCGCAATGAGCGCCTACATTGCATCCCTCGCTCCTGGTCCTGCAATCCCAACAGCAGAAGACCTCAGTTACGAGGGAGCAGACCAGGCAAAGGGTGGCGAACTTTTCCGCATCAACTGTGCACAGTGCCATCAGGCCGCTGGTCAAGGTGGAGCCTTGACGCAAGGCAAGTACGCCCCAAGTTTGATGGAGGCAACACCACAGGAAATCTACGAGGCCATGGTCACCGGGCCCCAGAGCATGCCTGTGTTTTCCAACGAAACTCTGCCGATCGAACAAAAGCAGGAAATCACCGCTTACATTATGGGACTGCAAGAAGCGCCAAGCCCTGGTGGTCTTTCGCTCGGTCGACTTGGCCCAGTTGTTGAAGGCCTGTTCATGTGGGTCGCCGTCTTTGCCGCGCTTATCGCCGCGGCCGTCTGGATTGGAATCAAAGCACGATGACCGATATAGATCACAAGCATGCGGCGAACGACGACGCGCACGAACATGGCTCGGAAGTGGCCACCAAGGTCGGACACTCACCCGTAGCAGACATCCCGCACAAGCCACGTGTAACGGACACCGACCCTAAAGCTGCCCGCAGAGCCGAACGTCAAGTAGCCGGCATGTTCACACTGTCCATGATCTTCGTCATTGCGTTTGTTGTTGCCTATGTCGCAATCGACAAGGGAACTTACGTGTACATCCCAGTTCTCGGCGATGTAGGCGCCAGTAACGTGGTCCTAGGCTTCACGTTCGGGGCTGCCGTCTTCCTCATTGGTGCCGGCGCAATTCAATGGGCCAAGAAGCTCATGCCCGATGTAGAAGTAGTTCAACAAAGACACGACATGACCTCTGACAAAAGCGATGAGGAAGCCGCCGCCGCAAACTACGAGCGCGGCAAGGAAGAATCAGGCTTCGCTCGCTACAAAATTATTCGCCGCTCACTTCTGGGTGCCATGGCACTCTTCCCGATCCCGATCATTGTTGTTCTCCGTGACCTGTGGATCACGCCACCCGGTGAAAACCCCGTTGAGATCTTGTCCACCACACCGTGGGAGGACGGCGTCATGATCATCCCCGACGTTGGTGATCAAACTGGGCTCTCACCTGAGACTTCACGCGGAATTCGTCCCGAAGATCTTCCAGTTGGTGGCTTGGTATCCGCACTACCCGTGGACATCGGTGTGATCCAAGAGGAAGAACACAACCTCAATGCTCGCGGCAAAGCAGCGATCATTCTCGTCCGCATGGAACCCAGCGAAATCCGTTCACAACAGGGTGAAGGCTGGGACTACAACGGGATCGTGGCGTTCTCCAAGATTTGCACCCACGTGGGCTGCCCCATTGCACTGTATGAACAGCGCACCCACCACCTGCTCTGCCCATGTCATCAGTCAACATTTGACCTCGCCGACAGCGGAGATGTTGTCTTCGGGCCAGCAGCCCGTCGCATGCCCCAGTTGCCGATTGGTGTAAATGCTGAAGGATATCTAGTGGCGAAGGCACCCTTTGCCGAACCTGTTGGACCTAGTTTCTGGGAGCGTGATCGCACATGACCACCACGGTGAACACCAACACATTGGGTGATGCCGAAACGACACCGAAAGACGATCCACTTGAGATCGCCGGTGGAGCAACTGCAAAATATGTCGATCAACGCCTCGGTAGCAACAGGTTCCTCGGTCGTAATCTAGGCAAGGTCTTTCCTGATCACTGGTCATTCATGCTCGGTGAGATTGCTCTGTACTCATTCATCGTCGTACTTCTTACTGGCACATTTCTCACACTCTTTTACAAGCCCAGCATGGTTGAGGTCATGTATGACGGCGCCTACGTGCCCCTCAAGGGTGTCATGATGTCCGAGGCCTACGCCTCAACACTTGACATCTCATTCGAGGTTCGTGGCGGACTCCTGATACGTCAGATGCATCACTGGGCGGCACTTATTTTTGTCGCTGCCATCGCCGTTCACATGTTCCGCGTGTTCTTCACTGGTGCATTCCGCAAGCCTCGTGAGTTCAACTGGATCGTAGGTGTGACACTCACCGCACTGGCCCTTGGAGCCGGTTTCACCGGCTACAGCCTCCCCGACGATCTCCTTTCAGGCACCGGCCTTCAGATTATTCGCGGGATTTTGCAGTCCATACCCCTCGTCGGTACATGGGCCGCATTCCTAGTGTTCGGTGGGGAGTTCCCTGGTACGGACATTATTTCGCGCCTCTATGCAGCACATATTCTCTTGATTCCCGGGATCATTCTGGCCCTGATCACCGTTCACCTCATGATGGTCTGGACCCAGAAGCACACTCAGTTCCCTGGACCAGGTCGAACTAATGACAACGTGGTCGGCTACCCACTGCTTCCTGTGTACATGGCCAAGGCCGGTGGTTTCTTCTTCGTTGTGTTCGGAATCATCGCACTCATTGGCGGACTGGTTACCGTCAACCCAATTTGGATTTTTGGTCCCTACACGCCGGATCAAGTCTCGGCTGGTACACAACCAGACTGGTACATCGGGTGGCTCGATGGCGCCCTACGCCTTATGCCAAATATTGAAACGGTGCTCTTCGGGTTTACCATAAGTTGGAATGTTCTCGTTCCCTCTGTGATCATTCCCGGAATCCTGTTCACTGGACTTGCGCTCTACCCATTCCTCGAGGCGTGGGCAACGGGTGACAAGCGCGAGCACAACCTCCTCGATCGCCCTCGCAATGCTCCCGTCCGAACAGGAATTGGCGTCATGGCGATCGTCTTCTACGGCATTCTGTGGATCGGTGGTGGTAACGACATTGTCGCGACCACCTTCAACATGAGTATCAACTCCATTAGTTGGGCTCTTCGGGTGCTCTTGATCGTTGGTCCCCCAATTGCCTTCATCATTACCAAACGCATATGCCTTGGTCTTCAGCGCAAGGACCGCGACAAGTTACTTCACGGTTATGAATCTGGTCGAGTCTTGCGCCTGCCACACGGTGAGTTCATTGAGGTTCATCAACCACTGAACTACAAGGAACTCGCTGTAATTCAAGGCAAGGAAGACATTGCAGTCCTTCCCGCCCCTGAAAAAGCTGATGCAGATGGTGTGAAGAATAAGCTTTACCCGATTCATAATCTCCAGCACAAGCTCTCCAGCTTCTTCCTGCGCGACAACGTGGATAAGCCCAGCAAGGCTGAGATTGAAGCGGGCCAAGCTCATGCTGCTCACACAGCTGAATTAGAAGCGCCGCTCCACGACTACGAGGACCTAGATCAGGATCCAGTCGGCCACGGTGGAGTCTTGCACCACCCTGGCATGGCCATGACCAATCAGGAACAGATTGACCAGCGCCACTAGTAGCGCCTAAGCGTAAAAGACCCCGCCATTAAATTGGCGGGGTCTTTTACGTGGATAGGTTAATCAGACGTTCTTAGAAAGACTCAAAGGTGCGAACGCCCAAACGCCAAGTACCAATTACTTCAATCTTACCGATTTCATTGGGAGCAACGCGGCGTGGATCGGCGTGAAGGAGCACAAGATCTGCGATGGCTCCCGGCCGTATTACCCCTGCATCATCGCGTCCAGCTTGATATGCGACACCAGACGTATACGCTGCTAAACCATCATCGACCGAAACCCGCTCGTGGGGCATCCATGGTGGGCTAGAGGGTGCTGCCTGACGAGTAACTGCAATCTGCAGACATTCCAGTGGGTTATAGGTTGTCACGGGCCAATCGCTGCCAAAGGAGATCACCGCACCTGTGTCCGCCACAGTTTGAATCTGGAATTGTCTCCCTGCTCGCTCGGGACCAAGTCGCTCCGCAGTCAACTGCTCCTGCCATGCATCCATCTGAGCCCATAGTGGCTCAAAATTAGCCACGACACCCAGTTGTACGAATCGCTCAATATCAGTGGGGGCAATAAGTTGAGAGTGGACAATGACCCAACGTCGATCGCGGACTGGATTAGTTGCCGCACACTGTTCAAATGCATCCAGCGTCATTCGAATGGCGTAGTCGCCAATTGCATGCACATGTGCAGTGAAACCCAAAGCATCGATGGCTGCAACGGCAGCAGCCAACTCTCGTGGCTCCCAGTTTGGAAGGCCCTTGGAGTGGGGGCATCCGCAATATGGTTCAAGAAGTGCGCCCGTACCTGATTCAAAGATTCCATCGGCGAAGAATTTAATTCGGGTCGCCGAAAAATTTGAATCTCCACACGCGGTGGCAGCGTCCCTCGAAACCACGAAACTCTCTAGTTGAGCACGCCAATTATTCGGGTCTGCCCAGAGAGCCAGATCAACTCCGACACTCAATCGACCGGACTGATGCGCTGCGATCCAAGTTTCGATGTCACGCGGTTCGGTCCATCCCTCTTGGATCCACGTGATCCCCGCCGCTGCGAGTTTGGCGGTTGCCTGCGACAGAGCCTCAATCCGAACATCTTCCATTGCAGGCGGCAGCAATTCGGCAACGGGGCGCCAGGCCCCCCACTCTTTTAAAGTTCCAACCGGTGCACCCAACTCATCCACCACAATCTCACCATCATGGGGCTGCGTGATTTCACCCACGTATCCAGCTAATTGAAGCGCCATTGAATTGACCCACACCGTGTGATAGTCCGATGCCCGCAGGTACACCGGTCGATCGGGAACAAACTCATCAAGCCAGGCCGCCTGAAAGATACCGCCTGGAGCCAAGGCCAAATCAAAACCGGAACCCTCAATCCACTTCTTTTCCGGGTGCTCCGCTGCCCAACGACCAACAGACTTAGCAACTTCCCGAGCGCTTGCACAATCCCTTACGGGGGCGGATACCGCCTCCAAACCTCCAAAGAGTGTATGAATATGTCCGTCAGCAAACGCCGGTGCGAGGAATCCAGCTGCGCAGTCAACCGTGGTGTCTGCCCCCATGGCAATGGCACTCTCTCCCAGAGCAATAACCCGATCACCCTTGATAAGAACCGCATTGCTCGTGGCCCATTCGCCAGAGGGTGACCGGGAGCCGAGCCAGACCGTCGCGTTCTTGAAAAGCGTTGAACCCATAACGCCGAAGTCTAGGGCGCCAATTCATGGATCTCACATGGATCGGTATTTAAACGCGCAGTGTGCCGCCACCACGCGGTGTGAATGGGAATTTCTGCGCACTGCCATCCGCCCAGGGCTTGCCAGGCCTCAACGAGATACGGCAAAAGTAACCTGTTGTCGAAATCGCACTGCGTACCTTTCCCCGTCTGTCAAGGAGGTTTCCTTCACATTGCTCAGGCATTGAGGAGTCTCGTGTGCGGGACGCACCTCCTCAGCAGGCGTGAAAAATCAACAGGCAAACCCTCTGTGGACCGTGCGCCAATTAAATACTGGAAACGAGGCCCTTCGATTGAATTCGAGGCGCGTTACCAACCTGCGAAATAGCATCCATAACCTGTTGCAGTGCCTTCATACTGTGGCCAGAGAGGAACGTGTCTACGTAGGGCAACGCTGTTGCCATGCCGCCCACCAGAGGTTCGTAGTCCATTCCCGCTTTACGTGGATTGACCCAAATGATGTGGTAGGCCAACCGGGATAATTGCTCCATGGCTTTTTTGAGTTCAGCCGTGTCACCCATCTCCCAACCATCGCTCACGATTACGACAACAGACCCGCGAGCCATACCTCGACGACCAAATTTATCGATGAACTCCTGAATAGCCCCACCAATCTTGGTTCCGCCCGACCAGTCCTTGGCACTCTGCGCCGCCTTTTGATACGCAATCTCGGTGTGGGTCGTGGTCAACTGGCGGGTGAGGTGGGTCAAATGAGTGGCAAAAACAAATGCCTCGGCTCCAATGGCTTTGACGGCTCCGCGCATGAGGTGAAGGTAGATCCGCGCATATGGCTCCATGGATCCGGAGACATCGGCGATAAGAATAATTTTGCGCGGTTTGGACTCCGGTTTGCGCATGACTTGAACCACAGGGTCACCGCCTGTCCGATGCGCCCGTCGCAGTGTGGCGCGGACATCCCACTGCTTTCCCTGATTATGCTTAGAGCTACGACGCCCTTTGCGCATGGGCGGCACAACAGGCAACTGTTCAATGAGTTGCCTGATCAAATCAAGCTCTTGTTCGGTGAGCGCCGAAAATGGTTTGTCATTGATGCGCTCTTGATCACTAACTGCAGCTAAGACACTGATGTCATCCTCGTCATGTTCATCGCCACTTTCAGCGCCCGGGGTCGCACTGGTGCCATTGGGTGATGAAGCGCTCTCCCCTTCGCGCTGAGGATCGCCCGGACTCTTTTCATCGGATGCTGTTGAGGTTGGCGGTGGTGGCAACTCACTCGTTGGCTGGCGATAATCAGCAAAATCAATGATTCCCTGGAAAATCTGACGAAAGACATTGTCAAAGATTGTTACCTGCTCTTGCGAAGTCACCAAGGTTGCCCGCGCCACCCAATAAAGATCATCAACACTCACAGGCTGGGCTAGTAGCACTGCCTCAGCGAAACGAGCACTTCGCTCTGGGGTTACTGGAAGGCCAGCGGAATGCAGCAGGTGTCCGAAACCACTTGTAATCTCAACAAGGCCTGCGCCCTTTGATTCCTGCAACTAGACCCCTGCGACCCAACCCACACCTTGATCAATTGCGGCGTCTTGGTCCTCACGGTATTTCAACACAGAGCCGAGGGTTCGCATGACATCGTCACCATTGAGATTCTGAATCCCGAGAAGTTGTGCCGCGTGAGCCCAGTCAATGGCCTCAGCGATACCAGGTGGTTTTTGCAAGTCGAGACTGCGAAGGCGTTGAACCGCACCTGCAATCTGCGCGACAAGTTTCTCATTGGCATCCGGCAGTCGCATGTGAACAATGCGTGTTGCATGCTCTAGGTCGGGGTAATCAATCCAGTGATAAAGACAGCGGCGCTTGAGCGCATCGTGCAAATCTCTGGTTCGGTTTGATGTCAAAATGACAATCGGTGGCTGAGTGGCACGCAAGGTTCCCAATTCGGGAACGGTAACCGTGCACTCGGCTAGCATTTCAAAGAGGAAAGCCTCAAATTCCTCATCAGCTCGATCAACCTCGTCAATTAAAAGCACGGCTGGGTTAGGGCCTTTATGCTCAAGTGCTTGCAGGAGAGGTCGATCAATGAGGTAGTCCCTGCCAAAAAGGGTTTCCTCACCGATGTCCTGGCCCTGGGATTCAGCAACCCGGATTGATAGAAGCTGGCGCGGATAATTCCACTCATAGAGTGCTTCGGATGCATCTATACCCTCGTAACATTGCAAACGAATAAGTGGTGTGTCTAATAGATCTGCAATCGACTTAGCGGCTTGGGTTTTACCAACCCCTGCTTCACCCTCGAGCAAGAGCGGCTGCGGCAAGCGCATGTTCAGAAAAAGTGATGTGGCTAGACCCAACTCGGCGAGATACCCCGCGCCCTCAAGGGCATTGATGAGTGTCTGGGGCGAATCAATTTCGGCTGCTTGAGTCATGGGCTAAGCCTGCTGGAAAGCAGCAGGGTTCGCAACAAATGCCTTTTTGCAGCCGGGAGCGCAAAAGTACCAACGCTCGCCATCGACATCAGCGTGGATAGAAGTTTCAACAGCGGCAACGGTCATCTTGCAAATCGGATCAATGGCCGTGAGCGGCGTGACTTCAACCTGCTTGGAAGGCATCGCGTCAGAGGGCGCACGCCTTAACTCAGTTATCTCGGCAAAGATCGAAAGTGCACTTTCCTCGGGTGTTCGTGCACCGATGTTCAGTCCTGCCGGTGAGTGCAGTACCTGTCTCTGGTGATCTGGCAGGTCAAGTGATTCTTTGACCGCAGCAGCACGCTTTGGGCTGGCGATTAAGCCAACATATGGAACTTGAGCCTTGATGGCATGCTCAAGGATCAACTCTTCATCATTGCCATGTGAGGCTACGACGACTGCATCAACACCTTGTAAATTTGAACCGTCCCAATCGTGGACGCGGTATCCCATTGCCGCGCCAATATTTTGCAATGCACGAGCGATGGGTGATTCGCCAAATACCTGAAGAATTGGTGCGGGAATTATCGGCTCCATGAAAATCTCCAGACTTCCCCCAGACAAACAGTGATTGTGAACCACGATTTTCCCAGGTTGATTGTCCTCCGGATTGGGCGTGATGCGAAGCAGAATTGGATCTCCAGATCGCAACAATTCCAGAGCTTGATTGCGCACGGTTGCCACGGCGCAATGTCCGCCGACGAAGCCTTCTATGGTGCCATCTTCCAAGATGATGGCTTCATCACCAGGATTGGCCGATGTTGGTCGTTCAGCTAAAACCACACGAGCGTGCACGAAAGGAGTCCGCTCGGCGCGTAACCGCTCGGCCCTTTCATGCACGCTCGACATGATCATGTGTTTATCGCTTGGATTCTTGGCTTTACTCGACTGCCATGTCAACGCGGATTGGGTTACCCTGAATCGCACGCCACACGTTGGCAGGTGTGAGTGGCATGTCAGCGTGACGGACACCAAATGGTGCAAGGGCGTCGATAACTGCGTTTACAACCGCAGGTGGCGAACCAACTGTTGCTGATTCACCAACACCCTTAGCGCCAATTGGGTGGTGTGGTGACGGTGTAACCGTCTCACCCAATTCGTAGGTGGGGCATTCCATTGCGGTTGGCAACAGGTAGTCCATGAAGGATCCACCAAGGTTGTTGCCGTCCTCATCGAATGCAATCAGCTCCATGAGTGCCATGCCGATGCCGTCGGCCAAGCCACCGTGGACTTGACCTTCAACGACCATTGGGTTGATGCGAGTACCGCAATCATCAACTGCAATGAATCGACGAACCTTGACCTGCCCTGTGCCAGGATCAACGTCAACGACGCAGATGTAGCAACCGTATGGGTACGTCAGGTTTGGTGGGTTGTAAACGGCCGTAGCATCGAGGTGACCCTCAACGCCCTCTGGCAGTTCCAATGAACCATGGGACAGAAGTGCGATCTCGGTGATGGTCTTGCCGCGCTCCTTATCACCCTTGACAAACCAGCGGCCCAACTCCCACTCGAGGTCATCGGGTGAGCACTCCAGGGCTGCAGCAGCAACCTGGCGGGCCCGCTCTTTGACCTTACGGGAAACAACTGCAGCAGCTGCACCCGACACAGGCGTTGAACGCGAACCATAAGTGCCAAGTCCGAATGGAGTCTGGTCCGTGTCACCGTGCACAACCTCAATGTCTTCAGGGTTGATGCCCAACTCATGAGCAACGATCTGCGCATAAGTTGTTTCATGTGCCTGACCCTGGCTCTGCACCGAGAGACGAAGTACTGCCTTGCCCGTGGGGTGCACGCGCAATTCGATGCCGTCTGCCATTCCGAGGCCGAGGATGTCCATGTCCTTGCGGGGACCAGCGCCGACACCTTCTGTGAAGAAGGAGAATCCGATGCCCATGTACTCGCCGCGAGCGCGTTTTTCTTCCTGCTCTTTGCGCAGTTCGTCGTAGCCAGCAATTTCCATTGCCACGCGCATGGTCTTTTCGTACTCGCCTGAGTCATACTCCCAGCCTGTTGGCGAGGTGTATGGGAACTGCTCTGGACGCAGTAGATTCTTCAAACGAAGTTCCGCTGGATCCATGTTGAGCTCGGCAGCCAAGCAGTCAACCAGACGTTCGATCAGATAAACAGCCTCGGTGATGCGGAATGAGCATGCATATGCCACGCCACCGGGTGCCTTATTTGTGTAGACCGGTGTCACCTTGCAGTGCGCATGTGGGTAGTCATAGGAGCCCGAGAAAATGTGGAAGAAGCCAGCCGGGTAGTTCGTTGGCTGTGCCACACCATTGAAGGCGCCATGATCTGCGAGAACATCGACGTCAACAGCGAGGATCTTGCCCTCTTTAGTTGCCGCAATGGTTCCCGTCATGTGGTAGTCACGAGCGAAGGATGTTGACATGAGGTTCTCCCCACGGTCTTCCATCCACTTGACCGGCTTGCCCGTGACGATTGTGCCAATCACTGAAAGGACGTAGCCCGGGTAGACACCCACCTTGTTGCCAAATCCACCACCGACGTCGGGACTGATGATGCGGATCTTGTGCTCCGGCAAACCTGCGACCATGGCGTAAACCGTCCGGTGCGCATGTGGTGCTTGGCTGGTTGTGTACATGGTCAATTGCCCAGTCACTTTGTCCAGGTAGGACACGGAACCACAGGTCTCCATGGGAGCTGGGTGCACACGTGGGTACATGATTTCCTGAGTCACAACGACACAGTTGGGGTCATTCTCAGCCTGTGCAATTGCCTCTGCGGTACCAATGGCGTTACCTGACTCCCAGGTCTTGTGACCGTGGACATCGGTGATCGAGTTATCGGTTTGACCCTTGTCATCACGGATAACAGGAGCACCTGGCTCCATTGCCTTTTTGGCATCCATGACTGGCTCGAGTTGTTCGTAGTCAACGTCGATCAGTTCCAGTGCATCCTTAGCAATGTAACGATCAGTTGCAACAACGAAAGCAACCTCCTGCCCCTGAAAACGGACTTTGTCCGTTGCGAGGACTGCCTGAGTGTCATAAGACAGCGTTGGCATCCAAGCGAAGTTGTCACCGAGGAGTGAAGGACGCGGAATTCCCTCGAGCGTCTTTCCCGTGATGACCGCTACAACACCCGGGAGTGCTTCAGCTGCCGAGGTGTCAATGCTCTTGATGCGGGCATGCGCGTATGGGCTGCGCAGAATCGCGCTGTGCAGCATGCCTGGGAGGTTAACGTCATCAACGTAGTTGCCTTCGCCACGAATAAAACGCTGATCCTCGACACGCTTCATGTTGCCGAACCCAATGGGGTTACCTGCGGGACTGAGAGGTGCTTCCTCTACTGCGGTCATGCCTTTACCTCATTCTCTGCGGGGTGCTCAGCTGCCCATTGGATTGACTTAACGATGTTGTGGTAACCGGTGCAGCGGCAAAGCTGGCCGGAGATTCCCTCGCGGATTTCTTCCTCGGAAGGATTGGGATTGTTGTCCAAGATCCAACGGCCGGTCATCATCATGCCTGGTGTGCAGAAGCCGCACTGGAGACCATGACACTCCCGGAAGCCTTCCTGGATTGGATCAAGTTGGCCATTTTGCTCGAGGCCCTCAACCGTGCGCACCTCGCGGCCATCTGCCATGGCTGCCAACATTGTGCAACTCTTGACCGGTTCGCCGTCAACCCACAGCACACAGGTACCGCAGTTGGAGGTGTCGCAACCCCAATGGGTGCCACGAAGTCCCACGATGTCGCGGATGAAGTGAACGAGCAGTGTGCGCGGTTCGCACTCTTTGGTGACTGATTCACCATTGATTGTCATTGTTACCTGCATGTCAGGCTCCTTGGCTTGATTGGACGGAACGGCGAAGCGCACGCAGGGTGAGCTCCTTGGCAAGATGCTTTTTGTAGTCAGCAGGCCCGCGTTGGTCAGATGATGGGTTGCACCCCTCAGCTGCCAAGGTTGCAGCCTGTACGAGGTTTTCTTCGGTCGGCGCTTTGCCGATCAAGAATTCCTCAGCTGCTGGCACGCAGAAGTGCTCTGCACCAACGGCCGCAAGGCCAATGCCACAGTCTTCGACGACACCGTTCTTCACCACGACAAAGGTGCCCACGGACGTAACCGCCCAGTCACCAACACGACGTTCGACTTTTTCGTAAGCACTGCCTGCGCCGGGACGGATTGGGAATCGAACCTCGGTCAGAATCTCGCCGTCGCCCACCTGAGTCATATAAGGACCGAAGTGGAACTCACGCATGGGGACCGTGCGGGTACCCGTGGAATTCTGAATGACAACGGAACCCCTGAGCGCTGAGCCTAGGGCGGACAGATCTTCAGAAGGGTCGGCTTGGCAGTAAGAGCCACCCACGGTTCCACGATTGCGCACTACTGGGTCAGCGATGACCTTTTCGCATTCGCGGAAAATCGGGTAGTGCTCGAAGAGTAAAGGTGAGTCAAGAACCTCGCGGTGGCGAACCATCGCGCCAATCACGATTTCGTTCCCTTCCACCTTGATGGACTTCAATTCATCGAGGTCGTTAATGTCAATAAGCGCCTCAGGGCGTGCAAGGCGCAAGCGCATCATCGGGATGAGACTGTGCCCACCCGCAACGAGACGTGCATCCTCGCCATATTTTTCCAGTTGCGCGATTGCATCTGCGACCGATGTGGCGCGCACATATTCCTCTAATGGTGCGGGAGTTTGCATCCCGTCCCCTTTCCCTTTGTGCCGAGCATTCCTACAATTGTGGGAACGCAGTTATTTATTTATGCGGTTCTAAACTTTCCCGCCAATGCGCCGTGCGCAATCGAAGGGGTCCCCCACGACTACTTGGCGATCAACCACCAGATAACACCAATAACAACAACGGCTCCGATGACCACTGGAATAGCACGCTTGAGCACGGGTCCCATAGCAACGGAACCAAGATCCAAAGCCTCTGCCTGCTTTACAGGTGCTGGGGCAGCTGCAGTGGCAGATGTTCCATCAGCGGCTGGAGCGGCGGCTGGAGCGCTACCCGCAGCAATGACCTGCTCTAGGTTTCCTGCAAATTGATCAACCAAACGTCCGGCAACTTCTTGCATAACGCCGCGACCGAATTGTGCTGCCTTTCCCGTAATGGTCAAGTCGGTTGTGACATCGACGCGAGTCGTTGTTGGGCTCTCAGCAATGAGTTCAGTGGTGACGTGCGCCTTGGCGGTACCGGTACCGCGGCTTTCTTTGCCCGTGCCCTCGATGATGGCGATGTGCGCGGCCGCATCTTTGCTCACGAAACGAGCCTCTCCACCGTATGTCATAGAGACGGGGCCCAATTTGACCTTCACGTTGCCGGTGAATTCGTCACCATCAACGGATTCCAGAGTCGCACCAGGCATGCACGGCGCGATGGACTCTACGTTTAACAGAGTGTTCCACGCTGTCTCCACGTCGGCCGGGACGGTGAACGAGTTCTTCAGTTCCATTAATGCTCCTGTGCTCTGTTTTTTCACGAACGATTCGCGCCCCCGAACCTTAGGGCAATACTGCACCTTGCACCACAGCAGCGCACCCCAAACCAGGAAACTTGACTGATCAATTTCTCAATTTGTATATTTCGGGCATTTGGGGCACGCCGTATTGGAAAATCCAGTTGCCTTCTCAGCTGAACCGAGGACAGGCTCCATCGTCGGTGGCAGGCTTGCCCCATGAATCCGAATGGCTCCGAATCGACAAGCGTCCAACGCATTTGCCCCTTATGCGAGGCCAACTGCGGACTCACTCTCACCATCGAACATTCTCAGGTCACCTCGGTGAGGGGGGACTCGGACGATGTATTCAGCCATGGATTCATCTGCCCCAAGGGCGTGGCCCTCGGTGAACTTCATGTGGATCCCACCAGGCTTCGAAATCCCCTGGTGCGCAATGCGTCGGGCAACCTCGTTCCTGCCACCTGGGATGAAGCCTTCGGTGTTGTTCGGACCCGTCTTGGCGCAATCATGCGAGATGTTGGACCTGAAGCAGTAGGAATGTTCTTGGGCAATCCCAATATTCACAGTCTGGCTGGGACTTTCATGCTACCCGCATTTATCAAGGCGCTCGGGACTACTCAACGCTTTTCTGCCAGTACCGTGGATCAAATGCCCAAGCAGGCCGCCTCGGCCATGATGTACGGGACAGCACTTTCCGTCGCCATCCCAGATATTGATCGCACCGACTACTTTCTAGTGATTGGCGCCAACCCGATGGTGTCCAACGGATCCATGATGACCGCTGCAGACTTTCCCGGGCGGCTGCGGGCCCTGCGCAAGCGTGGTGGCCGAGTAATCGTCATCGATCCAATCCGCACTCGAACGGCCGAATTTGCCGATGAGCACCTCACTATTCGACCTGGTAGCGATGCCCTCTGGCTTGCCGCTCTCGCTCACGTGTTACTCATCGAGAGTTCCCCCACACTTGGCGCCGCAGCTGAGTGGATTGACCCTGAGCAAGTGCATCGCGTTACCGAATCTCTCGCCGCATTTACCCCAGAGTCAGTCGCTGCCGTTACCGGCATCGAGGCGACGACAACGCGCAGGATCGCTCAGGAACTCTCACAAGCACAAAGCGCAGCTGTCTACGGACGCATGGGAACTACAACCTCCGGTTTGAGCGTCAATGGGCAAATCGTTCCCTTCGCGACCGTAGGCTCATGGTTAATTGATGTAGTGAACATTGCCATTGGCTCCCTTGATAAACCAGGTGGAGTCATGTTCCCCCTCGCCGTTGCGGGAGGGCCCTCAACAGAAGGAACCTCAGGCACCGGGCACGGCGTCAGCATCCCCGGACGGCGGCGCACGAGAGTACGCAAACTCCCTAGCGTTCTCGGTGAATTCCCTGTTTCCACTCTCGCGGAGGAAATAGACACCCCTGACCCAGAAACTGGGGAGCGCATTCGAGCTGTTTTCGTTGTGGGTGGTAATCCAATCGTCTCAACGCCCGACTCAGGCAGGCTCACCAAAGCATTCAAGTCTTTGGATCTTTTCGTTTCCGTAGACCCATTTCTCACCGCGACCAACTCATTAGCTGATGTCATTTTGCCCGTTGCCTCGCCGCTGACTCGGCCACATCATGACATTGCGTTTAATAACTTGGCTGTTCGCGATCAAGCTCGCTACTCCCCTGCCATCTTTGAAATCCCAGACGGCGAGAAGGACGAAGCCGAAGTGCTCCTGACCTTGGCATCGATAGCGGTGGGAATTACTACAGGCAATGAACCAACGGCCGAGGCGATGGATGACTTTGTGGCATACGCGGTTGCCGCACAGGCAGCCAAAGATTCGGCATCGCGGTGTCATGGTCAAACGGCAGAATCAATACTGGCCGCTGTCGCACCGCGCCGCGGGGTTGATCGACTTCTCGACATCCGCATTCGCAGTGGTCCCTACGGTGATGGATGTGGGACTTATTCAGGAGGCCTGACACTGCAACACCTGATCGATGCCCCGCACGGCATCGATCTCGGAGCTCTCAAGCCCCGCCTCCCGGAAATGTTGCGCACCCCCAGCGGCCGCATTGAATTTGGGCCTGAAGTCCTAGTTACTGCATTGTCAGAGGCTTCAGTGCACCTTTCCCAGATCCCTCAGACAGACCCAGGTTCATTCCTGCTCATTGGTCGCAGGCAATTGCGCTCCAATAACTCATGGATGAAAGACATTCCAACTCTTCAGGGTGGTTCAAATCTGCCGACGGCGATGATGCATCCCGACGATGTCGCCGCAATCTCAGTATCCGATGGATCACTTCTGAGGGTTTCCAGCGAAGTCGGTTCCATCGATATTCCGGTGTTGGCATCTGATTCGGTCATGCAAGGGTGCATCTGCATTCCTCATGGGTGGAGCGACTTCAATGTCAACACTTTGGTCAGTACATCATCGATTGACCCACTTGGCGGAACAGCCGTGCTCTCCGGGATCCCAGTGAGTGTCCGCGCCGCAGGCACCTAGAAAAGCCCGCGCGCCAGGCGTATAGGAGCGTCAGCCAACCTGAGAGTTACCGCGAAGTGATTTGGTGAATTGCGGTCCGGTCGCTGATCGACTCAGCCATTCGTCCCAGGGTTCATTCCAAACGGTGAGTCCGTTGCCGTCATTTGTTTGTTGAATCGGCGTGTTTTCAACAATGACGACATCACCGATTTCGTTTTCATTCCACCACCAGGCCGCATTAGTTGTGCTCATGCCAACGCAACCATGGGACACGTTGGCACTTCCCTGACTGCCCGTGCTCCAGGGAGCGGCATGCACAAATTCGCCGGAATAGGTCATGCGCATGGCGTACTCAGCATTTACCCGGTAATACTCCGGATTACCCTCACTGGTTCCACCTGTGGCTGCATCCATGATCCGGGATCGCTCTTTAGTGATGAGGACTTTCGTTCCCGATCGTGTTTCAAAGCCTGGCTTGCCGGTGGTTACCGGGATGGTCTTAACCAACTCTCCATTTTCAAAAACATCCATGGTGTGTTTATCCGCATCGACCACGCTGACCATGGAACGACGAAACGAGAAATTATCGGTCGAATCAAATTTTCCAAAGACGCCTGGTTTGGCCTGCACACCCATGAGGTTGAGATCTACTTCCACTTCAGTATTTCCTGGCCACAAGTCTTTTGGCCTAAATTCGGCCGTTCGGTTATCGATCCACGCCCAGGCACCGAGCACTGGGGTGGAGGTTCGAACAACGATGGCACTTTCCACTGCATCCTTGTTTTCAACCTTCTTGTTAAAAGTAACTCTGATTGGCTCCCCAACCCCAACGATTTCTCCTGCAGTCGGGGATACCTCAGCCTTGAAAAATTTCTCCGGTTCGATAGTGTCAAATGTGTTAGTGAATTCCTGAGTACGGCCACGCGAATCTGCGCCCGTGGCCGTCACCGTGTATGTCGCTGAGTAGTCAAGTGGTCCCGCGGTAGCAGTCCATTGAGAGCCGTCTTCGGATAAAATTCCTGAGACCTCCCCTTCAGGACCCATCACAGCCACCTGTGTCAAAATCCCACCTTGTGCCTGCACCACTACCTGGGTATCCGGTTCCACGGGTGAGGTGGCCACGGGTTGGGCAAGTACGCTGACGCGCGGGGTGCCGTCAGGGGCAACGGTGGTGAGGGTCAACGTAGGTGTGCAGGCCGTCACGCCAAGTGTCAGCGCGCCAAGGCAGACGCAAAGTTGAATACTTCTAAGCGTGGGGGAAGCCATGCTAACTCCGTTTCATTTCCAAACACTGCACTACGAGCGTACGACGAAAATTGCTCGAATGCTGTTTCAAAACGCCCGTCAATACCTTTTCTGGTACATCAAGCGGGTGCTCGCTAGTGAGCGAATTCGCCTCGGTAATACTCGAACAGCCATCCAACTATGGCAAAAACCAGTGCGGCAACACCGAGAACGATCAGCCAGACGGCGAAAATCAAACCGAAAACTACGAGAGTCACCGAGGCCGCCACAACAAAAGGCCACCATGAGTGGGGGCTGAAAAATCCATACTCCGGGTCAGCCTCGTCGATCTCAGCATCGAGGCGATCCTCCGGGCGCGGATAAACACGCTTAGAGGTGTACATCGCGTAAAAAGCCACCAAAAATGCGAGCGCACCGGTCAGAGCAAGAGCCGTTGTCCCTACTTCATCGCGGCTGACATACCAATAGATGGCAGCAATTACGGAATAGAAGATGAACCCTAGAAAAAATACGAGACTTTCTATTTTCACTTGCCTGCCCCCTGAATTGTCGGAGCTGGCTTGCGCACCGCGGGGTGGTCAGCAAGTTCTGGATGGTGCAGATCAAATGCCGGACGCTCGGAGCGGATCCGAGGCAGAGATACAAAGTTGTGGCGCGGCGGTGGGCATGAAGTCGCCCACTCCAATGATCCGCTCCAACCCCAGGGGTCATCAACCGTAACCTTGGGGGCTGTTTTTGCTGTCTTGAGCACATTCCACAGGAAGAAGAAGGTAGACACACCCAAAATTGCCGCACCCGTCGTTGAAACGATGTTAAGGGTTTGGAAATCGTCAATTGGCAGGTAATCGCCATAACGGCGAGGCATGCCTTGCACTCCAAGCCAGTGCTGGACCAAGAAGGTCACTTGGAAGCCAATGAATAGAAGCCAGAAGTGGATTTTGCCCAGCTTCTCGTCCAACATCTTGCCAGTCATTTTCGGCCACCAGAAGTACAGACCGGCGAACATCATGAAGACAACAGTTCCAAACACCGTGTAGTGGAAGTGAGCCACCACAAAGTAGGAATCTGAAACATGGAAATCAAGTGGCGGCGCTGACAGGATCACGCCGGTCAAGCCTCCGAACAGGAAGGTGAACAAGAAGCCCATGGTCCAGAGCATCGGGGTGTCAAAGGACACCGAGCCTTTCCACATGGTCCCAATCCAGTTGAAGAATTTAACTCCCGTGGGGACCGCGATGAGCATGGTTGTCGCGGCGAAGAACGGCAGGTACACAGACCCCGTTACGTACATATGGTGAGCCCATACGGCGACGGACAGGGCACCAATGGCCATCGTTGCCATGACCAAACCCTTGTAACCAAAGATAGGTTTGCGAGCAAATGTTGGAATGATCTCGCTTGCAATTCCAAAGAACGGCAACGCAATGATGTACACCTCAGGGTGGCCGAAGAACCAGAAAAGATGCTGCCACAAAATCGCTCCACCATTTTCAGGAGCAAAGACGACAGCGCCGTACTGACGGTCAATGAAGGCAACAGCAAGCGCTGCGGCAAGAACTGGGAAAGCAACCAGTACCAAAACACTGGTGATGAGGATGGTCCACGTGAAAATCGGCATGCGGAACATGGTCATTCCCGGGGCCCGCATGGTGAAGATCGTGGTAATGAAGTTAACTCCACCAAGGATTGTTCCCAGACCACCCATGGCCAAACCCAGCAGCCAAAGATCTGCACCCACTTCGGGGGAATTCACCGCATTGCTCAGTGGCGCGTAAGCGAACCATCCGAATGCAGCAGCCCCTCCAGGTGTGAAAAATCCCGCCGCCACGATCAGTCCACCGAAGAGGAAAAGCCAGTAGCCGAACATGTTTAGGCGAGGGAACGCAACGTCCGGAGCGCCAATTTGCAGAGGCATGATCACATTGCCAAATCCGACAAAGAGTGGCGTGGCAAAAAGGAACAGCATGATGGTGCCGTGCATGGTGAATAGCTGGTTGTATTGCTCAAGGGAGACCACCTGTATGCCGGGTACGGCCAACTCTGCACGAATAACCAAGGCCATGAGACCTGCAACGAAGAACCACAGCACCGAAGTGATCAGATACATGTAACCGATCAACTTGTGGTCCGTCGAGGTCATCCAGTTAACAACGTGGGCTCCAAAACTCTTTTTGCGCGCTGGCACTGCACTCTCCGGGATTGGAGAAGTAGTTGGGCGCTCATTCAGAATTGTCATATTGTCCGCTCCCCTGGTCGCTGACCATCAGAATTAGATTGACCGGTTTGGATGGTGCCTGTTTGCCCTTGAGCCCTTAAACCTTCGATGTAAGCGTCAAACTCAGCCCGCTCAACTACCTTGACGTTGAAAAGCATCTGCGAGTGATAAGTGCCGCACAGTTCAGCACACTTGCCCGCGAACGTTCCAATTTTGTCCGGTGTTAATTCGAAAGCGTTCGTCTTACCTGGGATGACATCCATCTTGAACAGAAAGGAAGGAACCCAGAAACTATGAATAACATCCGGTGAGGTCAACTCGAACCGAACTTTTTCATCGACCGGCAAAACAAGCATCGGCAGTTGCAATTCAGCGATGGCAGGGTCTTCAGAAACCATCTGTGAATCGGCCGGCATTCCGATGGAATACACATCTTCATCCAAATAATTGAAAGCCCACGACCAGCGAAATCCAACGACATTAACCGTTTGGCTCTGATCGTTATCGAGTGTCAGGATCTCACTCTGATCTTTCGCGGTAAACCAGAAAAGGCCCGCGACCATGATCAGTGGCACGAGTGTGTAAAGGATTTCGAGCGGAATGTTGTACTTGGTTTGCTCGGGAACCTGGTTGATCTTGCGGCGGCGATACGCGAAAATCGCCCACAGCATAAGGCCCCAGGTGAATATTCCAACACCCCAAGCAGCGATCCAGGAGCCATTCCACAGATTCAAAATGATGGGAGCTTCTGCTGAAGCCGGCTCTGGCATGTCAAAAAAGAACGCTTCATTGGCGGTGCAACCACTGAGCAGGAATAGACCTGCAGTCGCGCCAGCACCAAGGAGTGCCTTCTTGCCTGCACCTGCAGTGCGAGTCATTCTCACTACCTTCACAAGTCATCCCGCACGGCGTACGGACTAATGTCATAATCGCGGTTCTCCGCGGACATGAGACTAGCGCACTTGGCCCCCATTTTCTCCTCAGGGTTATGGGGAAAGCTGAACGACTAGATCACATCTAGGCGCAGCCCAAAAATATGGCTAGTCTCGGGGCATGTCAGTTGCCCCTCCACCTGGATTGCTCGATGCCATCGCGGGGGTACCTCTATCGCCCGCAGTGCTTTCTGCATGGAACAGCGCAGCCAGTCAGGCCTATTCAGACCCCGCAAGGATGCACCATGCAGGGCGAAAAAGTGGCCTACTTCTAGAGAGTGCCCGCACGAGCATCTCGCATTCACTGGGAGTTTCACCACAGAATGTGTTCTTCGCGGCATCGGCACCAGATGCCATCAGGGCTGCAATTGTCGGTATTTACCGGGTAAGGAGCGCTATTTCTCATCAAGTGCTCGTCGGAGCCGTCGAGTCCATGGCGGTCATGGGCAGCACTCAGTCACTTCCAGAGGTTGAAATAGTCACGATCGATTGCAATGAGTGGGGCGCTATTTCGATTGATTCGCTCCTCAATTCGCTCGAGCAAGCACCCCCAAACGGGCCCGCACTGGTCTGCCTCCAGGTTGCCAATGCCGAAGTGGGTACGCGGCAACCATTTGGACAAGCCCTGGCGGCTTGTAGGGAGCGAGGGGTCCCAGTGATCGCCGATTCGACAGCTGTCATCACCCGTGATCAACTCCCTGCAGATTTCGATGTACTGATTGCCCCCGCGCGGGATTGGGGGGGGCCACCGGGCGTTGCCATCTTGATCACTGCCCCTCACTTGCGGTGGAGACCCGAAGAAGCCCCCGACCGAGGATGGATCGGAGGGTTCCCTGATATCCCAGCCGCTGCGGCAGCCGCAGTTGCCTTAGAGGAATCAATCGACTGGTCGTCCTCTGCGAACCAAGCCAGACATCAGATCAGTCAGGTGCGCACCGCACTCGAAGCATCTGGACTGACCTGTGCTGGCGATGAGAACAATCGCTTGCCCCATATTCTCACTTTCACGATCACGGGTGCGGCCGCAGGCGCCCTAGTAACCGAACTCGATAAACGCGGAATCTCCGTTGCAGCGGGATCCGCCTGCACAGCAGACACGCGAATGCCATCCCATGTCCTTGAGGCCATGGGCCTGCCCAATGATGCAAGCATTCGAATTTCTTTGCCTCGCAACTGCAGTCAGGAAACTATCGACACGTTCCTTCGCGAACTCCCTCTAGCATTAGAACACGTGCGCAACAACTAACGCGATGCTGTCAAAAGCATGCTCGGTTCTTTAGCGCGACTTGAAGGGATTCGAGATATTCATCACGAGAAATCTCAATAACTCCCATGGATGCCAGATGGTCAGTTTTCCACTGAACATCGAGAAGTCTCGGGCCCTGACATTTCAATAGTTTTTCCACCAAAGCCGAGAGGGCAACTTTCGACGCGTCCCGTTCACGATGAAACATGGACTCCCCTGCAAAAAGTCCGCCTAACTCGATTCCATAAAGTCCGCCAATGAGTTCGCCGGTCTGATTCCACACTTCTACAGAGTGCGCGAAGCCCATCTCATGTAATTGCCCATAGCAGTTGATGAATTCCTGTGTGATCCACTGCCCTTCTTCACCGGGCCGTTGGCATCCATTCATAACTTCGACGAATGCACTGTCAAAAGTGACCTCAAACTTCTTCATCGAATGAGAAAGGGACCTCGATACTCGTAGTTCAGATAGTGGGAGAACGCCTCTTGGGTTGGGAGACCACCAACCAAGCACCGGGGAGTCTTCTGAATCAGCAAGATTCACCTGCATTGGGAAAAGCCCTGTGGCATATCCATGGAGAACTGTGGCGGGATCCATATCTGCACCAATGCCAACTAGATCCTCATCAGGGTCAGCACCGGATGGATCAGGCAATTGCCAATAACACTGTGGGAGTGCAATGCCCCCTGCCTCAAGCGGTCGCATTGCTGTGGTCAGCTACGGCCTTGAACAGGAAATATGTTCTTGAACCTCAGCAGCGGCATCATCACCATAACTCTGAGCCATGCGGTCCAGGAAATGCTGTTGCGCCAATTCATATTCCTGCGTACCAACCGTTTCAATAACGTAGGTGGCGAGAAGTGCACCAATTTGCGCGGAGCGTTCATCGCCCAAACTCCACGCTTGCCCGGCAAGGAACCCAGCTCGAAATGCATCTCCCACGCCTGTTGGGTCGGCCTTGCGAAGTTCCTCAGCTATGGGAACTTCAATGATTTCCTGGCCACGACGTGCAATGCGAGCACCATTGGCACCCATGGTGGTCACACGAACGTTCACCATTCCAGCAATGTCAGCCACATTCCACCCCGTTTTTTGTTCAATGAGAGCAGATTCATACTCGTTGGTGAATAAGTATTCGGCGCCCTCGATCAGAGGTTTCACTTCATCGCCATTCATGCGAGCAAGTTGCTGCGAAGGATCGGCGGCGAACGGATACCCGCGGAATCGACATTCCTCAGTGTGGCGAATCATCGCCTGTGGATCATTTGCTCCGATCAGAACAACCTCGACAGAGCCTGCTTGATCGACAATCGGTTTGAGTTCAATATTTCGAGCCTCGCTCATGGCACCCGCATAAAACGTGGCTATCTGATTTTGCTCAGCATCCGTGGTGCATACGAATCGGGCCGTGTGCGCGCTGTCCGAGATGTGGACACCGCTGGTGTCTACCCCATGTCGCCCCAACCAACTGTCGTAGTCCGCGAAGTCGGGGCCAGCAGCTCCAACGAGCACCGGGTTCAGTCCCAAACAGCCCATTCCGAATGCAATATTTGGTGCAACCCCACCACGCCGAATCTCGAGTTCGTCGACCAAAAAAGAGAGCGAAACTTTGTCTAGCTGTCCCTCAACCAGGGAGTCAACAAAATTGCCCGGAAATGTCATCAGGTGATCGGTTGCAATGGAACCGGTAATGAGAATAGCCACTTGCGGGAGCCTACATGCCTTCCGCGTTATTAACACCGAGGATCACAAATTGACACACAGAAAGGGAAGGGAAATGAATGTGGGTCACTGATTTCCCAGTGACCCACGCATACATACGTTTTTTTACTAGTGGAAGCTGTCTCCACATGCGCAGGAACCCGTGGCATTTGGGTTATCGATGGTGAAGCCTTGCTTTTCAATCGTGTCAACGAAGTCGATCGTGGCGCCGCTCAGATAGGGGGCACTCATGCGGTCCGTGACAACATTGACACCGTCAAAGTCCTTGTTGACATCGCCATCAAGGTTGCGATCATCAAAGAAAAGTTGGTATCGAAGACCCGAGCATCCACCTGGCTGCACTGCGATGCGCAGCGCAAGGTCATTGCGACCTTCAGCCTCGAGGAGGACCTTTACTTTGTCTGCCGCAGCGGGACTCAGGAGAAGGCCATCGGATACTGCTGGGTCGGATACGGGGGTTTCTGTGGTCATCTGTGTGCCTACTTTCTTCGTGTTCTTCATCGGCATTCGTACCGAACCTGTGAATCTGCCAAGCCTTGCTCATATTCACGTATGCAGTCAAGGGTAAGCCCGTTGTGCCTATTACGCTCGTTGCACCCCCATTTTGCACGCACATTGATCTTCTACCGCGCTTTGACCGGTCCGCAGAGTGTGCATTGCTCAACCCCAAAATCCCTGGACGCAACCCGAAACGAGACAATAAGCAGATGACGGGAACATTCACGGATCCGACACCTTCTCCCCTCGCATTGCTCTTACTCGGCCATCAGGCTGATTCGAAAAGTGAACGTGGAGTGGAATGCCCCGGCGATCTGCCTCCAGCTTCTGATCCTGATCTGGTGGCTCGCGCTCAAAAAGCAAAATCGCAACTGGGCGATCGTGTTTTCATTCTGGGCCACCACTATCAACGCGATGAAGTAATCCAATTCGCCGATGTCACAGGCGATTCATTCAAACTGGCGCAGAAGGCTGCAGCGCAGCCACAAGCCGAATTTATTGTTTTTTGCGGCGTGCACTTCATGGCGGAGAGCGCCGATATTTTGACCGCTGATTCACAGAAAGTCATACTTCCTGATCTCGCTGCAGGTTGCTCCATGGCTGACATGGCCGAGATTACTCAAGTTGAGCAATGCTGGGCTGACCTCACCGCCGCAGGAGTTGCAGCCACGACAATTCCCATTACGTACATGAACTCCACAGCCGCGATCAAGGCATTCACCGGCCGCCACGGTGGTTCCGTGTGCACGTCGAGCAATGCGAAGGTCAGCCTCGAGTGGGCATTCGCGCAGGGTGAGAAGGTTCTCTTCCTCCCTGACCAGCACCTCGGGCGCAATACCGCGGTCAGGGACCTTGGGCTGAGTTTGGATGACTGCGTTGTGTACAACCCAAATCGACCCAACGGCGGACTCACGGTAGAGCAGATTCAACAAGCAAAGGTCATTTTGTGGAAAGGGCACTGCAGCGTACACGGTCGATTCACACCCGAATGCGTTGACGAAGTACGCGCAAAAGTCCCTGGAATCACGGTAATCGTGCACCCAGAATGTACCTATGATGTCGTTGAAAAAGCAGATCAAGTTGGATCAACTGAAAAGATTATTGCTGCAATCGAAGCGGCCCCTGCAGGCTCCGCGTGGGCAATCGGGACTGAACTGAACCTTGTTAAGCGACTGGCACTCGCGCACCCAGATAAGGAAATTGTTTATCTCGACAAAACGGTGTGCTTCTGTTCAACCATGAACCGCATTGATCTACCCCACCTGGTGTGGTCGTTGGAGCAGCTCGTTGAGGGTAACTCCGTCAATCAGATCACCGTTGATGCCGATACCAGCGAATGGGCTCGAGTTGCTTTGGATCGGATGCTTGCCTTGCCTGGTGCATCACCTGCAACTGATTAGAAAGCGCCCAAGAAACAAGTTCTTGGGCGCCTGAGAAATTTGGGTCAATCAGGTTGTCTTGACAAGAAGTGCCTTGTCGTTTTCGTCGTAGAGGCCGATCAGGCCTTGGTCCCCATTGCCACAAAGTCCCTTACTGCCACGGCAGGGTCCCATTTCAAGTCCATAGTAAAAAGAACCTTTGCGGCCAAACTCCGCGTTGATGGTGAACTGACCGTTCTTTCGCATCGTGGTGCAGGCACCTTCGAGGGTTTGCCATGGCCAAGAACCATCGGCTTCTGGCTTGGTCTTGTAGCGCGTCAGACAGACAATGTTGTCGCCCTTTGTCCACTTCTTGAGATTTTTTTGAGCCGTCACGGAAAGACTGCCAGTGAAAGTAACCGTGTCACCCGATGGAACTCTCTGGTCCTGCACTTGCATACACGCATACGTTCTATCGCCAGTGTCTACAGAGCACACGGATGAGGCGGGAGTGGGTAGGTCTGCAGCACTGGCACTCGAGGCTGTCACAAATGGCATAGTGGCTGCGACCATTGTCGCGGAAGCCAGAATCATTGTAATTTTTTTCATGACGAATCTTTACATGACCAGCAAGAAAATCCGGGATTCACATGGCAATAGGAATGATGACCTCATTGCGCCGCGCGAACCATGGTTTCCAGGGAGGGTCATATCGAGCCCAGCGGGGTTCACCCGCCGAGTGAAAACCCAATTCCACCAGCTTTCTGCTTAGCACCTCAATCCGCTTTTCAACTTCCGAGTATTTCCAGGAACCCGACCAAGTTGCGGCAATGCATAGTTGCTCAGGAACGTGACGCAGACTCACTCGGGAATCTCGGGGGGTAGGCAATTGCTTGAGTTCTTGCCCCTCTGGGAGCACGAAGGCAACATTCCATTCGCCGCTTGCATCACCTTTTTCCTGGATTACAGGTGATGTCATTGCAATTTTATTTTGGCTGATGTAGCCAACGAGAGGCCCAAAGGCTTTGTTGCCAACCTTGCTTGCCTCCCCCGCCATGGTTACCTCAGCGATGACGCACGGGGCATACTCTCGAATTTCAAAGTCATCGTGGAAGTCCACTACCCGATACTTTTGTTGTTCGGTCATAACGTGACCATTCCGGGTGCATCCCATAAGGCAAACCATCGCGACACATCTGTCTCGAGTGGAAGTTCACCGGTCAGTTTGTCTCGCAGCTTCAGTTCAGCCACGTTATCGCGCACCTTGTCTCCCTGCGCAGGAACAAATGGGTAGAAAGTGCCTCGCTTGTATAGATAAACAAGACCTGAAACACGGCCATCTTGGTCAGCGAATGGAAAAAGTGAGCACAACAATTGTGGTCCAAATCCAGCTTGTACAAGCGAGCTATTTACCGCATGTGCATCGGTGACAACCGCCGATAAATCCGGGGGGTCTGACTTCACCGTTAACCAATCAAATCCGTATTCATCTGCACTCGCCACCACTTGAGGCCCACCATCGGCATCCAGTAACTCACGGATCTCTGCCTCAAGGTCGCTGAAGGCTTTGCCCTCAGGCGCACGAAAACACACTCCACCAATCCCCGTTGACGTTAGGCCAAGGTCTACCTGCATGGTGATCGCAGCAGAAGGCAGGGCAAATAATGCATCGAGATTCGGGCGAACCGGATCCTTTCGCCCGCGAATAGCGTCGAGGAATCCCACGGTCAGCGATCACCCAATTGCGCCGAGATCTTGGCCAGTTGCTCAAGGCGCTTTTCTAGCGGCGGGTGAGTTGCAAATATGGCTTCCATTCCGAGCCCTTTGCCACCCTTGAAAGCAGGAGCGAATGCAAAAGCACTAACCGGTTCCATTGCACGCAAGTCTTTGTCTGGGATAACACTCATTTCACCGCTGATTTTGACCAATGCGCTAGCTAGTGCGCTCGGCTTGCCCGTGAGCATGGCTGCACCGCGATCCGCACCAAGTTCCCTGTAACGCGATAGCGCTCGTATTAAGAGAAATGAGATGAAATAAACGATGATGCTGACAGCCATAACTGCCATGAATACGACAGCCGTGTTCTGATCTCGACGGTCGCGCATCATGGATCCCCACATTGCACTCCTCGTGAGAAAACCCGCAAGTATGGATGTGAATGAGGCAATTGTCATCACCGTCACATCACGGTGTGCAACATGTGAGAGCTCGTGAGCCAGAACGCCCTCAAGCTCGGCTTCGTCCAATTTTTTCAATATTCCTGTTGTTACCACGATGACTGACCGATTCGGACTGCGGCCCGTAGCAAAAGCATTGGGCACAGGTGAATCTGAAATTCCGACGCGAGGCTTTTCCATGTCGGCCATCGCACAAATGCGATCGACAAGTGCATGCAGTTGTGGTGCCTGCTCGGGGCTCACTTCGACCGCCCGCATGGCTTTCATGGACAAGGTGTCTGAAAACCACCATTGGGCGAAAAGGAATCCGCCGGACAGGACAAGAACAAAGACGGCATTAACACCAACTGCAATCAGAACCCCAGCAAGCACGACATAGAGCAAACCCAAACCAAAAAGCGTGCCGAACATCCGGGCCGTTAAGCCCGAATCTTTGCCGTATCGAGTTGTTGCCATGGTCTTGATCATTCCTTTGTCGCGTGGGGCACATTGACCACGTTTGCAGTGGTCAAATTCTCAATGCTCCAGTCCGTATATGCATAGTGCGCTAATTTTTCCGCCAACGCAAATGGGTTTGAAAGCATGACGCAGTGATCCCCTTGCATCCGGTCTGGGACAAGTCCAGCTTTGCGCGCAAAACTCTCCGCCAATGGTGGTTTAAAGGTCACATCCTGTTCAAGTAGTAGATACACGGCCGGTACGGCTCGGGAATCAACGCCATGAACGATTTCAGTCAGGTAGGGCTCAAATGGCTGGGGCGTTAACTGCATATAGGCGCTCTGAGCTTGGGCAGAATCTAGATGTGAAAAGAATCTGCGGCGTGCGTTGTCGAACGCGGGAAGAATTGTGTAGTCCCCTGAGTCTTGGGCCATGTCGAAGTAGGTGCCGCGTCGATCTTCAGGGATGGAGTCGATACCCCGCTCCCCCGAATTGAGCACAACGCTTGCCAAAAACACCAGGCCCATCACCTTTCCAGGCCTGGCAGTTGCCACCCCCGGGATAGTTATGCCTGCCAGTGAATGCCCAACCACCACCACACGATCGGACTCAATTGCGTCAACCATCGCGATGGTCGCCGCTATGTAGTCGTTCAGAGTGATGTCACGCCGGGGGCTTTGATCCATTCCTGAGCCAGGGAGATCGAAGGCCGTGGACTCAACTCCGAGCATGCCCAATTCACTGATCACATTGGTCCAACACCACGCGCCATGCGAGGCCCCGTGCACCAAAAGAAGATGGGCCGGAGAGTTTATCCCCATAGCGCACCCAACCTCACTCCTGGAACTTATTCCTCGATGGCTCTTTTCTCGGCAGATCCCAGTTGATTTTTCATTGCGGCAAGTTGGGCTTCAACCTCTGACTCGCTCGCCATGCGCTCAAGTTCGACCGTGATGCTGTCCTTACTCATCCCGGATGGATCTTCAAGTGCGCCCGATGCCATGAGTTCATCAATGGCTCCGGCCCGCGCCTGCATTTCAGCTGTCTTGTCTTCAGCTCTCTGCACTGCCAAACCAACATCACCGAGTTCCGAAGAAATTCCCGTAAATGCCTCGTTGATTTTGGTCTGAGCTTCAGCCGCCGAATAAGTTGCCTTGATGGTTTCTTTACGACTGCGAAAAGCTTCCACTTTGCTTTGTAATTGCTGAGACGCAACAACGAGTTTTTCTTCTTGCTCCTGCAACTGGGCGAGTTGGACGTTGAGATCAGCGATTTGCTGATGCAGTCCACTGCGTCGCACTAATGCCTCACGTGCAAGATCCTCCCGGTTTCCTGCCAAAGCCGCGCGGGCTTGCTCCTCGAGCTTGACCTCCTGTTTTTCCAGGCCTTGAACCTGCAATTCAATTCGTTTGCGACTTGTGGCGACATCAGCCACGCCCCGTCGAACCTTTTGAAGAAGTTCCAGTTGCTTTTCATAGGAGTAATCCAGAATTTCCCTAGGATCTTCTGCCTTGTTCAAAGCCTTATTCGCTTTTGACTTGAAAATTAAGGTGAATCTCTGCCATAAGCCCATGGTTTCTTCCCTTCAATTGCTGGTCAATTCCTCGACGGAATGTGACTCTAGGGTAATTGGAGCAACCCGCGGCCGTCCATGGCACTAGGGCTACGCTGGGACCATCATGTTTGGATTAAAGAAGTCGAGCCCAGAAGATCAGTCCCTTCCGGCGTCCACGAGCGAGTCGGCAGGCAAAGGTCGGCCCACCCCCACCCGTAAGGAAGCAGAGGCAGCGCGCAAAGCTTCCGTGCGAGTTCCTCGTGGAACCAAGGACGGTAAGAAGGCTTCGAAAGAAGCGGATCGTGCTGCGCGCGCCCGACAACGTGAGGGAATGCTGGCTGGAGACCCCCGGTACCTACCAGCCAGGGACCAGGGACCAGCACGAGCTTTTGTTCGCGATTTTGTTGATGGTCGCTACACGGTGGCCGAGTACTTCATATTCATGGCGGTCATCGTGCTCGCACTCGGATTCATTCCGAACGTGGCAGTGCAGCAACTGGTGTCACTCATTTTCTTTGGAGTTGCAATCCTGATCGTCGTGGACACCGCAATTCTTGTTGTTCAACTCAACAGCAGGGCCAAAAAAGAATTCCCAGATAAAGCAGACCGTCGTGGTCTCACGCTCTACGCACTCATGAGGACTCTGCAATACCGCCGACTCCGAATGCCAAAACCTAGAGTCCAGCGCGGACGAAAGAAAGGGAAGTAGTTATGGAATTTCGTCACCTAGGGCGCAGTGGCCTCAAAATCAGTGAGATCACCTACGGCAACTGGATTACCCATGGTTCACAGGTTCACGATGATCTAGCTATAAAAACCATGCATGCAGCCCTTGATGCAGGAATTACCACCTTTGACACAGCAGACGTATACGCGGCGACCAAAGCCGAAGTTGTCATGGGCAAGGCTCTCAAAGGTCAACGCCGAGAAAGTCTTGAAATTTTTACCAAGGTTTATTGGCCCACGGGCGACGGAGTCAATGACCGCGGGCTCTCACGAAAGCACATTATGGAGTCTTGCAACGCTTCTCTCCAGCGCCTACAAACTGATTACGTCGATCTCTACCAAGCACACCGGTTTGATTATGAAACACCCCTCGAAGAAACCCTCCGTGCCTTCGATGACCTGGTTCGACAGGGCAAAGTTCTTTATGTTGGAGTGAGCGAATGGAATGCTCAGCAGATCCGAGATGCAGTCCGCATCGCCGCCGACATGGGGTTTGATCGCATAATCAGCAATCAGCCCCAGTACAACATGTTGTGGCGCGTCATTGAATCTGAAGTCATTCCGGCCAGCGAGGAACTTGGTCTGAGTCAAATCGTATGGTCTCCGATTGCGCAAGGAGTCCTCACCGGCAAATACAAAGCTGGAGAGCCGGTTCCTGAAGGTAGCCGTGCAACCGACAAAAATGGCGGCGCCGACATGGTTTCACGTTGGCTCACTGATGCCGTTCTTCATGCAGTAGCCAAATTGGAGCCCATCGCTGCTGACATGAAACTCACCATGTCTCAACTGGCAATCGCCTGGACACTGAGCAATCCCAATGTTGCATCGGCAATTGTTGGAGCTTCTCGCCCAGAGCAGATCACAGAGAATGCTCAGGCTGCGGGCATTACGCTGCCCGAGGACGTACTCAGCGCGATCGACTATGCACTTGGCGACCTCGTGCAGACAGACGCCGCTCTAACAGTTTCACCACAACCCCGAGCATAAGAAAATCTGGCCGAGAAAGGACAATTCCAATGGCATGGACATGGAGCTATTCCGACCTTGATGGGGCACCAATCATGGAGCCGCAAGAACCCTGCGTGACTTCAGGGTTTCCATCGCAGGCAGATGCTGAAGCATTTGTAAGTGACACGTGGCGCGAACTCCTTGCCTCCGGAGTGGGGTTTGTGACCCTGCTCGATGGCGACCGCGAGGTTTACGGCCCGATGAATTTACGGGCCGAGTAACAAACCCGCCTGCATAAAAGTCTCGGTAGTGACAGGCAACTCTTACAACAATGGAACCAATTAGCGCGTTCACGTTGACACGCGGCCCCCGTCCGTGGTGAGGTACTCCCACAACTGAATCGACGTGTGTGAATCTAGGGGAAGTTCGGTGAGAATCCGGCGCTGTCCCGCAACCGTGTGTCAGGTACTTGTTCACCTGATGAGTCGGAGCACCTAGCACATACGAGCGGTCACCGTCGAGGTAACGGGACGAGCGCTCAAGCGAAAGCTTGACTCTCCCTTGCTGCTGTTTGGCAAGGGTTTTTTTGGGTCTGCTTAGCGCAGGGCGTGGTCCAGCGACCACTCACCTGAAAGGACCACCATGGTCTCGAAATTACGTGCAGTATTAAAGAGCACTCGCAATACATTCATCGCAACCTGCGCCATCGCATTGTTAATTGGCACATCGGTATCGCCTGCACAGGCAGCCAATTCAGACAAGGGGCTTTACGGGACTACTGATCCCACCTATTCGGCCGTGTACAACCAATCACTTGCCATTCTTGGACTTGATTCAATCGGCGTGGGAGCGAATCGCGCCGCCATGACATGGCTTGTGAATCAACAGTGCGCAGACGGCGGATTCCAGGCGTACCGTCCCGACACAAATATCCCGTGTGCCGCGCCAGACCCGGAAAATTTCACTGGACCCAGTACAGATCAGACCGCTCTCGCCGCATTGGCACTCAATGCGCAGGGTAAGTTCGTTGAAAGCAAAAAGGCTCTCACTTGGCTCAAACGTGTGGCCACGAAGGATGCACAAGGTCTGACGGGCTTACCCACCATCCAGGGTGGCGCACCTGATGCGATCGCGACAGCTTTGGGTTACCTCGTGATCAATGATGCAGCCCCAACTTCTGCTCTGGCCAAATCCTTGCGGGCTTACCTGTCTGCGTTGGTAACACCATGTGGTCAAGAGCGTGGAGGCGCAGCTGCTTACTCTAATGAAGTTCCAGGTGCGAATAACTCTGCAACAGCCCATGTCTATTTCGGGCTTAAGGGCAATGCGCCAGTGTGGAAGGCAGGAAAACTAAAGGCGAATCCTCGATGTGGCGCGAATAAGACCACACGATTGGGTAGTTACCTTGCCAACCAAATGTCCACCGATGGATTGCTGAGTTATTACCCTTACGACGGCAACGATTTCGGCGCAACCGCAGCAACCGTTATCAGTTTGGGCATGGCTGGATATGGCAAGCAATCTGTTGCTAAGGGACTGGCGGCACTCAAGAAAAACACGAAGTCGTGGGCGCTAAAAGATTCCCAAACTAACGCTGGCGCAATTGGCTGGCTCATGATGGTGAGCAAGTCAACAGGAACCAACCCCAAGAAATTTGGCGGCGTCAACTTGGTTTCAACGCTGCTCGCGAGCCAAAAGTAGTAAAGCTCATGCATAGTGCGTCGGCCCTGGGTTCAGCGTGGCGAACACGTCTGGCTTCCCTCGGCATTTCTTTGGGAATGGTCTTGATGATCATGGCGCCCGGGGCCGCGCAGGCAAGCACATATCGATTTTGGAACTTCTGGACCGCTGAAGATGGGGTCTGGGCCTACTCACAGCTTGGACCAGCAAGCACGGTTCCACCCGATGGATCGGTTCAAGGTTGGGTGTTTGCAGCGACAGATGCCGCATCCGCTTCGGTCGCACCGAATCTAGACCCCAAGGAAGCTTTTGATGCGGCCTGCGCAAACACTCCTGCTCAAATGGATAAGAAGCGCGTTGCAATTGTCATTGATCCCGGTGCACTAGAGATTGCGCCCGTCGGACAGACACCACCAGCGCTTTCATCCGTTTGCGCGGTTGCGAGTGTTGGAGCTCAAGGCTATGAATTATTGAATTCTGTAACCGAACTGAGAACCGACAATGGATTCATTTGCGCAATCAATTCATATCCCGCAATGGAGTGCTCGGCCGAATTCGAGCCACTGCCGATTTCAGCGAGTGAGGAAGTTGCACAGGACGAGGGGCCAACTGACTTTGCCGAGGCTTTGCCACCGGAATCTGAAGAATCCAATGCACTGGCTCCAGTCTCAAGCGCCTTGGTCATTGGTCTTTTGGCTATCGCCGGCTTCTACTACTGGCGTAGGCGAACGAGATGACATCTCGAATGAGGCCCAGATGGCTCCACCCGATGGCATGGTGGGCTTGGGCTTTGTGTTTGGCTGCAGCGGCTACCAGAGTGACCAATCCCCTACTGCTGCTGTTGCTGATTGCCGCGGCGGCCGTAGTTGTGGCGGCAAGAAAACCAGATGCTCCATGGGGTAAATCATTTGAATTCTTTTTGATCCTTGGTGGGCTCATAATCGGGATCCGTGTCGTATTTCAAGTGCTCTTCGGTGCATCAACTGGCAATACGGTTCTAGTCACACTTCCTGGAATATCGCTACCAACGTGGATGAGCGGTTTGCGCCTCGGTGGTCCCATAACGCTCGAGTCATTATTAGGTGCCTTTTATGACGGCCTACGCCTTGCCACAATCGCGATTGTCATTGGCGCAGCTAATTCTTTGGCGTCTCCCGGAAAATTACTTAAAGCAATGCCCGCGGCACTCTATGAGTTGGGCGTGAGCGTAGTGGTTGCATTGAGTTTCATTCCACAACTCATTACAGACTTTGTTCGGATCAGGGATATGCGTCGACTTCGCGGGAGAAATGACCGAGGGATGCGCGGCTATGTGTCTCTAGCCATACCAGTGCTCGCTGGCGCACTCGATCGTTCAATCAATCTCGCAGCATCGATGGATTCACGTGGCTATGGTCGCGTGAGCAATCAGTCAACGAGCTCACGCCGAATAGTTGTGGGCTTGCTCATGGCCTCGATAGTGCTCGTCATGGTTGGCCTTTATGGACTATTCACGACAGCAGCACATCCCTTTCTTGGACTGCCCATAGTTTTCATGGGGCTCGTTGCCGGCGGTGCTTCACTGTGGCGCGGAAGCCGAGAGCGCGTTCGCACCGTCTACCGACCCGACCCATGGCTACTGCCTGAATATCTAGTGACTGGCTCAGGACTGGCCGTGCTGGGAATTTTTCTCTGGGCCGAACTCAGGGTAGGAGTAAATATCAAACTGTGGGAGCAACTACACCCGAGTCTAGATAGTTGGCCCTCGTTACCGCTCTGGGGAATAGCTGCATTCCTTATTGCTCTAATACCGGCCATTGCTAGTCCCCGGCCACCTTCAAACTCCAGTTCCGCAAGACAGACCAACGAACGGGAGGTCGTGTCTGCATGATTCATTTTGATCAAGTGACATTCACGTATCCCACTTCACCGGCACCCGTACTGAGGGACATATCCGCACATATTGCTGAGGGTGAGCTCGCACTGCTTGTCGGAGCAACAGGGAGCGGCAAGACCACCCTGTTGCGGGCTATCAATGGCTTGGTTCCCCATTTTTCAGGCGGCCACCTTGCGGGCAGCGTGACCATCGATGGTCGTAGAACTCAGGATTACCCGCCGCGAGAACTTGCCGATCTCGTGGGCTTTGTGCCTCAGGACCCCATGAGTGGGTTCGTCACTGACCTGGTTGAGGACGAACTGGCCTATTCGATGGAAAGTCTCGGAGTTGATCAGCAAACAATGCGCCGAAGAGTCGAAGAAACGCTTGACCTACTTGGCCTATCGGATCTGCGAAACCGAGCGCTACGAACATTGAGTGGTGGACAACAACAGCGTGTTGCCATCGGTGCAGTGCTCACTGCTCACCCCAAAGTTCTTGTGTTGGACGAACCCACTTCCGCACTCGACCCTGGCGCTGCGGAAGAGGTCCTCGCGGCCTTGCATCGTTTAGTTCATGATCTTGGAGTCACAGTCGTTTTGGCTGAGCACCGACTCGAACGCGTGGTGCAATACGCCGACTCAATTCTTTTGCTCAAGGACGGCCAGCTCAGTATTGCCAATCCCAGTTCAGCCATGGCGGAATCACCAATTGCGCCACCGGTTATCCACCTCGGGAAGCTTGCCGGCTGGTCACCACTGCCCATCTCGATTCGCGATGCCCGCCGTTGTGCAGGTCCCCTGCGCAACGCGCTTGTTGACCAACGCCCTCGCCTGCGAGCAGTCCCACATTCCTCGCCCGTCATTGCCACGGTCACCGATCTTGAAGTTGGGTATGGGCGCACACCCGTGCTCAGCGATATTTCTCTCCAATTCAATGCTGGAGAAATCATCGCCCTCATGGGTCGAAACGGTGCTGGAAAATCGACATTGCTGCGCAGCTTAATTGGACTGCACACCCCTGAGCACGGAAAGGTTCGGCTCGATCTCGTGACTCAGGGAGCGAGCCACAGCGCCGACCCTTCAGAACTCAATTCCCGCGAGCTACTCCATCACGTCGGGCTTGTCCCCCAGGAACCCAGCGACCTGTTTGAAGCACAGGATGTTGCACAGGAGTGTAGAAACTCCGATCGAGATGCCGGATGCACACCGGGTACTACTCGAGCATTGCTTGCATTGATGGCACCGGCGATTGTCGATTCAATGCACCCTCGCGATTTGTCTGATGGACAACAGATGCTTTTGGCCCTCTGCATTATCGTCGCAGCAAAACCACCCCTATTGCTTCTCGACGAACCAACCCGAGGTCTTGATTATCCAACCAAGACGAAATTGGTCGACATCTTGCGCGGGCTGGCTGATACCGGTCACTGCGTCGTGATGGCAACACATGACGTTGAGCTAGTGGCGGAGCTTGCAACTCGAGTAATCATCCTGGGTGACACCGAGGTGGTGGCAGATGGACCAACAGTTGATGTGGTTACGGGCTCCCCAATGTTTGCGCCACAGGTTGCAAAGATCCTGGCTCCACAACCGTGGCTCACGGTCGGTCAAGTTCACGACGCCCTCGCACGCGCAAACAAATTGGAAGATTTGTGACCAGCGCCATTCCCTTGGGAAAGAAGTCATCAGTAGCAGTTGCACTGATAACAATTATTGGCATAGCAAGTTTCCTGTGGCCATTTTTTGCCCCCACCGGTTCATTTGTAGTTGACCATGCCGCAGATGCGCCCTTGCTTTTTGCCGTGATCATTCCTTTATTGCTCCTGCTCGTCTTGGCCCAACTATCCGATGGAGGAATGGATGCAAAATCCATTGCACTCTTGGGCGTACTCGCGGCAACGATCGCAGCGCTTCGACCACTTGGGGCTGGACTCGGCGGCATCGAACCGATTTGGGTGATCTTGATTCTTGCCGGGCGAGCGCTCGGACCGGGATTTGGTTTTGTTCTTGGATCCGTATCCTTGTTTGTATCAGCCCTATTCACGGGCGGAGTAGGCCCGTGGCTTCCATTTCAGATGCTTGCGGCCGCCTGGGTGGGCCTGGGTGCAGGCCTGCTGCCTCGAGCCGCAGGCAAAAAGGAATTAGCTCTGCTCAGCGTTTATGCAGCGGGTGCAACGATCGCATTCGGATTCGTTCTGAACCTTTGGTTCTGGCCCTTCTCCTTGAACCTTCCTGCGCAAATCGCATTCACACCGGGTGCCGATCTAAGCGTCAACCTCATTGCCTGGCTGCGTTTCAACCTCGCAACATCACTCGGATTTGATCTGCCCCGTGCGGTGTTGACCGTGTTACTCATCTTGATTGCGGGCAAGCCCATTCTTTTCCTGCTTCGAAGAGCATCACGAAAAGCCGCGTTTGGTGCGCCAGTGACCTTCCAGCACTTCCCAGTTGACGCCTAGCGATCCATGCCAGGTGCCAGCCACCCTGACTATCCTTGGAATGTGGCCGAAACATTGGATCAGCTGGTTGCTCGGATAGAGCCTTTCATTCCGCAGGAAGTTGATGCGAGTTCGGATCGAGTGACAGGTGCTCTCACTGAACTCAGCAGTTGGTGGCAGCAACGAGCATCTGGCGCATTAAAGGCCTTGGAAATTCAATCCCCCGTCGTTACCAACATGGCCGAAGGAATAGCAACAGCGAATGCAGCAATTGATAGTGGGCATAACCTTTTGTTCCTCACCGCGGATTCAACTCCAAACTCAACCCCAGAATCACATCTGGTTCGGGCTCTCATCGGCATATTAACTCGCAAGGATGCCTATTCGGTCTTTTTTCAGGGGACCAATCAGCAAAGCGCCAGCGATCGAGCAGCCATGGTCTCAATGGCTGAAATCCGAGACCTGATGCGCGAACATCTTGAGGCTCGAGGTGAGCCCCTCAGACTTTCAGCACTCGATCCTCAGATCGACTTTGTCGTTGGGCTCCTTCTGGCCAGCAGCGCACGCAAGACGCCTGTCATTACCGGTACCAATGATCATTTAGTTGGTGCGTTGATTGCCCAACGTTTATGCATGAAAGCCAGCAGTTGGTGGCGCCACGGCTCCACATCGCCCGATCCCGCAACTTTGGCAGCCGTTGATCGCATGGGGATACCTCCCGGTTTACCACTGGATCTGAGTGACCAACTTGGTGTCGGTGCGCACGTTAGTGTGATGTTACTCCGGGAAATCGTCAAGAATTGAATGCTATTTGGGACTCGAGTCAACAAAAGGAAGTGACGTGCGTTCACATTCCAATGCTTTGCCTCTCACGTCAATGTAGAAGCCTGAGGGATCACTATCCATTGCAGCAGAATCAATAAGTGCCAATGCAATACCTTGCTTGAGCGACGGTGAGTAGGTGCCGCTGGTTACTTCGCCGACCTTGATGGTGAGCTCATCATCAGCGTAGACATCCATATGCGCTCGCGGTATACCTCTGCCCACTGATTTGAGAGCCACCCTTTTGCGTGGAGCACCTGCTTCACGCATGGTTGTCAAGGCGTCTTTGCCATGGAACTCTGGCTTCGCCCAACCGACGGACCATCCTAAAAGAGCCTCAACTGGAGTAATCAGTGGCGAAATATCTTGACCATGCAATGGGTATCCCATTTCAGTGCGGAGTAAATCTCGGGCACCAAGCCCAGCGGGCATCCCGCCTTGTTCGCCCGCCGCGTTCACGGCTGCTGTCCAAAGTGTCCGGAGAATTTCATTGGGAGCAACAACTTCAAAACCGACTTCGCCCGTGTATCCGGTGCGACACACCGTCACAGACTGCCCTTCGTAGGTTGCTTGCGAGAAACTCATGTAATCCAGGTCATTGGGAAGGTTGAGTGAGACGAGCACCTCGGGCGAGCGGGGGCCCTGGATCGCAATAATGCCGAATTCCTCATGCTCATTTGTCACATTCAGTCCGTTGGGCAACGCTTTTCGCAGGGCCTCAAAGACTTCTGAAGCATTCGCAGCATTTGGAATCACAAAAATGTCATCATCGGAAAATCTATAAATAATGAAATCGTCGATGATTCCACCCTTGTCGTTGCAAAGCATGGAGTACTGCGCCTGACCTGCGGTTATTTTCCCGAGCTCGCTCGTCACCACCGCGTTCAATGCAGAGACTGCCCCCGCACCTGTGATCCGTAGCTTTCCCATGTGTGAGACATCAAACACGCCAACCGCCGAGCGGGCTGCATCATGCTCGGCAACGGCTCCCGCGTACTCGATGGGCATTTCCCAGCCACCAAAATCGGCGCATTTGGCCCCTAGCGCCTCATGTTCCGAATAGATAGCGGTGTGCTGTAGTGCATTGTCCATGCCCCCAACCCTAGACACATGATTAGATTCGGGGCATGCCTACTTCAGATGACACCGCAACCAAGGTCCCTTCTTTCACGCTTAGTGCGTCTAAGCCCCGCGACATCGCGGCCGATGTCCTCTTGGTGAACACCACACCCGCCAAGGGAAAGAATATTGAATTGGTGGCCCACGGATTTACTCCTGCGCAAATGACCCGCATTCAGAAGGACATTGTGGCTCTCGGGGGGACCGGAAAGAGCGGCGAAGTCATCAAGTTGGTTGGCGTCACGGGTGTCAAGGCCTCCGTCGTTATCGCCGTCGGCCTCGGTGACTTCCGCAAAAATTTTGACCTTGAAGATTTCCGGCAGGCAATTGGTACCGGAGTGCGAGCTCTCAGCGGTTACAAAAAAGTTGTGATCTCGGCTGGGCACGCTCCCGATCACATCTATTCCACGGTGATTGCGGCCGGCCTTTCCTCGTACTCATTCACCAAATACCTCAAGAAAAAAGGCGATGGGATGCCGTCTGCTTTCGTGCTCGCCGTGCCTGGCGAGATCACATCTGAATTCAAATCAGCATTGGCTGGCGCACAGGCGGTTGTTTCCTCGATCTACCTCACCCGGGATTTGATTAACACGCCCCCCAACGATCTGGCACCCGCCGACCTGGCTCTAGCAGCCAAAACCGCAATGGCAGGACTGCCTGTCACCGTCAAAATCTGGGATGAAAAGGCATTAAAGGCCGACGGTTGCGGCGGAATCCTCGGCGTTGGACTGGGTTCGTCTCGACCCCCACGTTTGGTGAAAATGACCTACTCACCCAAAGGAGCAACCTCACATCTCTCATTGGTTGGCAAAGGCATCACCTTCGACACGGGCGGCATATCGATAAAGCCAGCAAGCAAAATGCATGAGATGAAGTCTGATATGTCCGGTGCTGCTGCCGTGATTGGTGCGGTTCAGGCAATTGCGACCTTGGGGTTGAAGGTCCAGGTCACCGGCTGGATCGCGATCGCTGAGAACATGCCCAGCGGCTCTGCTCAACGTCCAGGAGATGTCCTCACCACATTCGATGGCACTACCGTGGAAGTTCTCAACACTGATGCCGAAGGGCGCCTTGTGCTCGCCGACGCGATCGGGATGTCCGTCACGGAGAAGCCGGACCTGATGATCGACGTTGCAACATTGACCGGTGCCCAACGAATTGCCCTTGGGCGCAGGATGGCAGGAGTCATGAGCAACACTGACGCGGCACGAGATCAGGTCGTTGCGGCGGCGACGAAGGCTGGCGAAGAAGCCTGGCCAATGCCCCTACCCAAAGACCTTCGTGAGACTTTGAAGTCTGAGACCGCGGATATCGCCAATATTGGCGATGGCCTCGGTGGGATGCTCTCAGCAGGGGTGTTTCTGCGGGAGTTTGTGCCTGATTCCCAGGCATGGGTGCACATTGACGTTGCTGGCCCCGCATACAACGATGCAGCTCCTTTTGGTTATACGCCCAAAGGCGGGACCGGATCCATGGTTCGGACATTTGTCGAAATAGCCCGAGAAATGGCTAACTAAAGGTCTCCTCAACGCATCACACTTCGACGTTCCGACCCGAGTGTGCTGAATCCTTCCGCGGTGGAAGGATAGGGGCATGACTTCTGCTGATTCCACTTCATTTGATGTACTCATTCTCGGGGGCGGAAGCGGGGGCTACGCCTGCGCATTGCGGTCGGCTGAATTAGGACTGACGGTCGGGCTAATCGACAAAGACAAACTGGGTGGTACCTGCCTGCATCGTGGATGCATTCCGACCAAGGCACTCCTTCACGCCGCAGAGGTTGCAGACTCCAGTCGCGAGTCTGCGCATTTTGGCGTGAACACCACATTGCAGGGCATTGACATGCCCAAGGTCAATGAATACCGCGACGGTGTTGTTGGACGCCTCTACAAGGGGCTGCAAGGTTTGGTCAAAAGTCGCGATGTGAGCTTCATCGAAGGTGAAGGAAAACTTGTCGGACCGAACAGCATTGAGGTGAATGGAACGGTCTACACGGGCAAAAACGTGGTGTTAGCCACCGTCTCCTATGCAAAATCAATTCCGGGCCTGGAAATTACCGGCAAGATTATGACTTCAGATCAAGCCCTTAATCTCGATTACGTCCCCAACAGCGTGATTGTTCTCGGTGGTGGAGTCATTGGAGTCGAATTCGCCAGCGTCTGGAGATCATTTGGCTCTGATGTCACGATAGTTGAGGGCCTGCCGCATCTCGTTCCCAATGAAGATGAAGCATGCTCCAAGGCACTCGAGCGCGCATACCGCAAGCGTGGCATCAATTTCATTCTTGGAACAAAGTTTGCGTCTGCTACTCAGGATGCCAACGGGGTTCATGTCACCCTCGAGGATGGCAAAACTCTCGACGCGGACCTCCTGCTCGTAGCAATCGGTCGCGGCCCAAACACCGATGGGATGGGCTATGAAGCCCAGGGCGTGGCCATGGAGCGCGGTTGGGTCCTCGTCGATGATCGGCTGCGTACAAATGTGCCCAATGTTTATGCCGTCGGTGACATCACACCGGGGCTGCAACTTGCCCACCGCGGATTCCAACATGGAATTTTTGTCGCCGAGGAAATCGCTGGCATGAACCCGATCATGATCGAGGACATCAATATTCCCAAGGTCACCTACTGCGAGCCCGAAGTTGCCAGCGTTGGCATGACGGAGGCCCAGGCAAAGGCCCAATTCGGCGACGATGTTGTCGCATACGAATACAACCTCGGTGGCAACGGCAAGAGTCAAATTCTCGGCACGGCAGGGTTCATCAAATTAGTTCAAAAGAAAGATGGACCCGTAATCGGAATTCACATGGTTGGTTCACGTGTTGGTGAACAAATCGGTGAGGCTCAACTCATTGTCAACTGGGAAGCAACCCCAGAGGATGTCGCAACTTTGATTCACGCACACCCAACCCAAAATGAAGCAATGGGAGAAGCACACCTCGCACTTGCTGGCAAACCACTGCACGCTCACGCCTAACAGGAACCAATCACACCAAGGAGCACCACATGTCCGTGTCGGTCACAATGCCTCAACTGGGCGAAAGCGTCACTGAAGGCACCATCACCCGTTGGCTAAAAAATGTGGGAGATCACGTAACTGCAGACGAACCCCTCGTCGAAGTCTCCACCGACAAAGTGGACACCGAGATTCCATCCCCCGCAACGGGGATCCTGCTCTCACTGTCAGCCCAAGAAGATGACGTGGTTGAAGTTGGCTCCGAACTTGCGGTGATCGGAGAGGCATCCGAGGCGAAGGCTTCACCTCCCCCAGCTGCACCCGCAGCTCCAGCACCAGTAATGGAAGAGGTAGTAGAGCCTGCGGTCGAATTGCCAGCAGTTGTTGAACAAACAGTTGCTCCAACTCAGGCAACAGGTGCAGAAACGATTATCACTTTGCCTGCGCTGGGCGAAAGCGTCACCGAAGGAACCATCACTCGCTGGCTCAAGGCCGTTGGTGACAGCGTTGCCGCTGATGAACCAATCGTTGAAATCTCCACCGACAAAGTCGATACCGAGATCCCTGCGCCCGCCGCGGGAATCTTGACCGCAATTACAGCCCCCGAGGATGCCGTCATCGAAGTGGGCGCAGAGTTAGGTCGCATCGGCTCCAGTTCTGGCGCACCTGTAAGTGCTCCTGCCGCTCCCGCAGCTCCCGCAGCGCCCGCAAGCACACCGCCAAGCGCGCCTGCAACTTCAGATTCACCCGGATATGTCACACCATTGGTGCGCAAGATGGCCGCCGATGCAGGTATTGACCTCACCACCGTCACAGGCACGGGAGCGGGTGGCAGGATCACCAAAGCGGATGTTCAAGCAGCTGCTGGCAGCGCTCCTGCTGCTGTACCTGCGGTCAGTGCGCCACAACCTGCTGCTCCAGTTACAACCGCTCCGGCCACAACTCCAGCATCACCAACACCCGCTGCAACCTCAGCAGGTAAGCCTGCGCCGCACAAAACTGCTGGTCCCATCCCAGGCACAACTGAGCCACTCTCTCGCCTGCGCAAAGTGATCGCGGAGCGCATGGTGGAATCACTGCAAACGTCAGCTCAACTCACGACCGTCATTGAAGTTGATGTGACTCGCATTGCGACCTTGCGCAACAGTGTCAAGAAAACTTTCGAACAACGTGAAGGTGTGAAGCTTTCGTTCATGCCTTTCTTTGTCAAGGCAGCGGTTGAAGCTCTTAAGCAATATCCGCAAATTAATGCATCGATCGATGTCGATGCCGGGACCGTCACCTACTTCAGCCAAGAGAATATTGGCATCGCGGTCGATACCGAGCGGGGACTTCTCGTGCCCGTAATCCACGATGCAGGCGAACTCAATATCGCCGGCATTAGCCGCAGGATCGCGGATCTCGCAGACCGCACTAGAACGGGCAAGGTCTCCCCCGACGATCTTTCGGGCGGAACGTTCACCGTGACAAACACCGGTAGCCGTGGAGCACTGTTCGACACTCCCATTGTCAACTTGCCTCAGGTTGCCATCCTTGGAACAGGTGCAGTGGTCAAGCGCCCGGTGGCTGTCACCGACGACAACGGACAGGACGTCATCGCGATTCGCTCCATGGTTTACCTTGCACTCTCCTATGACCACCGTCTAGTTGATGGCGCCGACGCAGCACGATTCCTGAGCACAATGAAAGTCCGCCTCGAAGATGCTTCCTTTGACGCAGAATTGGGCGTCTGATAGTGAAAATCGCTGTCACCGGGGCATCGGGTCTCATTGGCACACCCCTTGTTGCTCACTTGCGCGACAAAGGTCACGACGTTTACCGCATGGTGCGTCGAGCCGCGAGTGCTCCGGATGAAATTACTTGGAATCCTGAATCTGGTTTCGTTGATTTGGAAAAACTCGCGGGATCCGAAGCAGTGATTCACCTTGCAGGGGCCGGTGTGGGAGACCATCGATGGACCGATGCATATAAGCGCGAAATCCTGGAAAGCCGTGTCAAAGGCACCGACACGATCGCTCGCGCCATGGCAGCCCTTGATCCACGACCTCGGGTGCTCGTTAGCGCGTCAGCAATCGGTTTCTATGGTGATACGGGAGATAAAGCAGTCACAGAAATGGATCCATCCGGCCACGGTTTTCTCGCTGATGTCGTCGTGGCTTGGGAGGCAGCCGCAAACCCAGCGCGTGATGCCGGCATTCGAGTCGTTCATCCTCGCACCGGGCTAGTTGTCGCCGCGGAAGGTGGCGCGTGGGGTCGCATGTTCCCGCTA
>Ga0181562_10000086_pt1 | contig 63427 bp, 43 predicted proteins | sample 011ome_26_FD_139344 | JGI IMG/M metagenome (GOLD analysis project Ga0181562, IMG submission 139344) | Coastal salt marsh microbial communities from the Groves Creek Marsh, Skidaway Island, Georgia - 011511BT metaG (megahit assembly) | ecosystem: Environmental > Aquatic > Marine > Intertidal...
AAAACACAGACCGCGGTGCTCTGCATTGCTGTCTCTAAACATTTGGTGTTCATTTAACACCACCACTCGAATGAAAGATGTACTTAAACTACACGAAAGCTTCTCCCCTCTCACTCGCGATGCGATCGCTTCATGTAATCTAAATTGACTAGTCCCGTCCACGCGCACACGCATCATCAATGCATGAATTAAACAAGTATGTACCGGTATGATATGTATCGATGATGATTTGTAGTACTGTGTTATACAAAGATACCACCACTGTGGTCATCAGCGAGGAACGCTGCTGATTGTCACGACGCCGCGGACACGCCGAGTACACTTTCGTGTCGCATTCGTATTTCCTCCCTACACCTCGCCTTTAAATAATCCTCCACGAACCCATCGAACCCACGTCCGCGACCGCTATATTCAACATCTAAGTCTTCAACTAAATATCGCTCGAGCGGCGTCGGGTCGTCGACACCGCCGCCGCGAATACGCCAAACGCGCGGCTGAAACGTTCGTCGCATCCGCGCCATCCGAACCGCGTCTTCGATGATCCCATCGAAGACGTCATCGTCGCCGTCGCGCGCCGCGCTGCTCCCGTAATACACGATGATATCCTGCGGCGCGTCTAGGATGTACACGCAATCGTCGCGCAACGCGTCCCGACGCAAACGAATGGGAGTCGTCTTCGTAGTAGTAGTAGTAGTCCCATCGCCGGCAAAGGCGAATTCTGTCAACGTCGGATACGCGTAGTCGGCGACGTCATCCGCGGAGCAACGCAACGCGCGGCTTCGCGCCACGCATCTCGCATCCGGAATGGCAAATGGAAACAACATTTTGGACCTGAGCAAGCCGTAGACGAGGCGCGTCGTGGGTGCCAAATGTGGGAGTAAGGAAAAATCGACGTCGACGTCATTTTGGGCGCCGGCGTCGTCACCGTCACCGCCGCCGCGGGCAAAGACGTGGGCTTTGGATACGAACGCCACGAGCCAATCGAGCGCGCGGGCGCGGGCTTCGACGAGACCGTATTCGTCGGCGTTTGCCAACGCGTGGTGCGCGATGAGCGCCGCGACGACGTTGACGTCGAGCGTCTTGTACGCTTCGCGAGCGCTTTTCGCCACCGCCGCGCGGGACGTGTGCACGCGTCGACATCGTCGACGCGTGACGATTCCGTCGGCGCTTCGCGTCGTCGTGGTGTATTCAAACGCCACTTGAATCGTCGGTGGCGACGACTTTGATGAAGACGCACTACGAAAATCACCATTCGTGTTTGCGGCTTGGGCGGCGTCGAAACTGCAATCAAACGCAAACGCGTCGTCAGGCGTACACGACGCGATGTGATACAATCCCGGGTACGCCGTGTCCGCCACGAGCGCGCCGTACGCTCGCGAGATATCCAAGCCGGGACTGCATCGCACGCGAAGCGTACAGTTGACGCCGCGCGAACGCGTCAGTAATCGAAAGACGTCGCCGACGACGGGGACATCCGCGCGGTCTTCATACATCATGACGCGCCCGCCGCTGCGCTCAGCGAGCGGTGCGAGCGTGCTCATGTCGCAAAATGTGTCACTGATGACGACGACGTCGACTTCGACGCCGCTTAAAGCGCATCGCTCGCCGACGAGTTCGTAATAATCGTGCGCGGGAATCATCAACGCTTCGGCTTCGCTCGACGCGAGTTCGAAATCCAACGTCGTCGGCGGCGCGACGTCCAGATTTTGGACTCGTTGAACGCCGCTGCCGTCGATGCCGCCGCGCGAGGCGACGTCGCACGCGCCGAGGCCGGCGTCGGGCGCGCCTCGTAGAAACGTCAACACTCGCGCGCTCGACATCAATCCTTCGTCAAACGCGTCTTCAATCACCCCGAGCGCTTCATCGAGCACCGGACCGAATATCCGTTTCGTGTCGCCGCTGCTGAAATCACCACCGCTACCCTGCGTGCCGCCGCTACACGTACCACCACCACTACTACCACTACTACCACTACTACCACTACGCAAACCGTTCTCCACGGCGTCTTCGATGGCGGCTCGACGCGTCAGCGCCGACGGCAACACATCCTCTAACGACGTCGGCACCGCATCGCGCACGCGACGAATAAACCCATGTTTCTTAGCATTCGCGTGCGTGTCAAAATATCTCAATCGTATGACGGAATTATTCGCGTCGGCGTCGCCGCCGCCGCGCGCCTCGTCGTCGACGTGTAAGACTTCGAGCGCGTCGCCTCGAAACGCAAACACACCAAATCGCACATCCTCCCCCGCGAGCGCCTCCACGCATCCCATAATCGTCGTGCGCATTAATTCACAATACTCCTCGCTCGCGTCGTTTAAATCGACGATGATGACGACGGCGCGACCATCTGAACGACGAGGACTCGACCGACGTCGACGCTCGGCATCCACTCGTCTTCGCCAATCATCCGGCGCCGCGTCATCAATCCCCGCTTCGTGCACCCCCGGCGCCAGCGCCGGCGTTGATATCACCTCACGCGCGATATCAAACGAATACGTCGCCGATTGCACTTCAGGTAAGCGCTGGAGCTCGGCGAACGGGACGTCCCGGTACCGCCCGCCTCGCGCCGCGCACGCGTCCCAAGACGTTCTCGCCTCGCACGTCGCACACACGAACCCTCGCGCGTCGATGACGCACGCTGAAGAGATGTAACCAAAGCATGCGTGGCATCTCGCGATGTGTTCCGCGGACTTGACGCGCACAAATCCTTCATCAGCATCGGCGTTGGCATCAGCATCAGCATCTTCAGTCCCGAGCAACGGGCGCACGACGACGCCGAGCGGGGCATCGATCGCTCGAGCGACGTCGGGGGATTTCGGCAGCGCGCGTGACGTCCAGCGCACGATGCGCGGCGCATCGGCATCGATGGGCATGGCTTTAAATAAGATACAGAGAGAAGATTAATCTACGCAGTCATGAGAGGCGACGAGTGACGCTATCGTGCGCTCGCGTACGTTACAACAGTGTGGTGGTCTAAGTAACAGTCGTCACGTACGCGATGATGATGAACATCACCATCCTAATCATCATCATCATCGCTTTGAAGGGGGTTCACGGATTTTCCAATTGACGCCGGCGGCGATTTTAGACTCAAAAAACGCCTCGAGCCGCGTCGAGCACTTGTAATAAATCGTATCCTGGCTATTGTAAATCCGACAATTGTTAAACATCAAGCGGAAATCCGCACAGAACATCTCGAGAGACAAGTAGTAATTCTCCGCCGTGACACGTTCCTTGATTAACTCCATGTCGAGCGGGTCTTTGACGACTTCGTAATAGTCTGGGACTTCGATGGGATTCACCGGACCGGCAAACGGCCACGCGTCGGCGTGCGCTTGGACAATATTTACGATTGATCGCATGAATTTATGCAGATTTTCTTTCGTGGGTAACCCATCGCCACATCCCGGGTGCACGAGACGGAACCGTGGCAACCCGGGGTCTTCCCATTTCGCCTCCTTTAAGCCTTTAATCTTCGAAACGTCCAACGGGACGTACTTTCCTTCGGCGCTCGGCTTGAAATGATCCTTCAATCCAGGATAAACGTTGTGCGCAGTACACATTTCGCGCACTTTGGCCTCCACCGCCTTGCGCTGTTCGCGAATTTGATTGACGAAATCCACGTACGAGACGTGACCGTCGAGTTGACACTCCATAATCGTCCCGCCGTCGTACTCTTTAATGTACCCAAACCACTTTTCGCGCTCCATCATGATCTCCTTGGTAAACCCCTGCTTTTGAAAGTACCCCACCGCGTTATTATCGGCAAACGTGATGAGATGCGTCATATTTTCCTTCTCCTTGGCGTACTCTTTAATATGATTCATCAATCGCGTACCGTATCCTTTCACTTGTTCGTTTGCGCTCACGGCGCAAAACGCGATTTCCGCCATGCGCTGCTTTGGAAACGGCCTATACGTAATCCCACCAATCACGCCCCCATTCTTCATACACAACATCGAGTGATGTCTGACATCAAACACCAATCGTACGATGTACTCCTTGGGCATGTTTGGGAGCTGTTTACTAAAGATATTCTTCAACGCCACCAAAAGTTTCACGTGTCGCGCGTCGCCGTCATTCTTAATCACCTCCCACTTAAGCTCACCATCGCGCTCTTGCTTGCGCAGATGACTCTCACGCGTGGCATACGCTCCAACCGTTGGACTCGACGCGTTCGCCGTGCCATCACGACGCGACGCCGAACCCGGCGTCGACGGATTCTTCCCATCGCGCGCGCGTCTCCCTTTGTCGTCGTCATCCTCCTCACCGCCTTCACCACCCTCGCCACCCTCGCCCCGCGCCGCCGCCGCAGGCGTCGATCGCCCATTGCATTCGTCCCCATCACCCGCGCTCGCGCCCACCTTGCGCGACTTCCCCCGCGCGCGCTCGACGTCAGAGTCAACGTCGAGCCCGAGCGCATCGTCTGCATCATCATCATCATCCCGCCGTCGCGTCTCCGTCATCGCCACCGCCACCGCGTGCGCACCGTCGCGTGCGCTGCGCCGACGTACTGCGTCGCGCGTCGGTGTCACGCCGCGCGCGCACCACTCGCGCCGGCGTCGTACAGTGCCGATCGAATCGACTTTGTGAATTCAAACGCACAGATCCAGCGTCATAGCTCACCTCGCTTTTATCGCGCGCGCCGCCCTCGCGCGCACGCGATGGACGGCGTAGATGACGACTCGAACGTCACGCTGCGCCGCGCGACGCACGACGCCGCCGAGGCGTGGTCGGTGCGCGCGAGAGACGTCGCATCGCGCGCACCGAGGGCTCCCGAACGCGAGCGCGAGCGCGCGCTGACGACGCTGAGCGAGCACCTGGCGCGCGCGCGCGACGACGCGGCGGTGCTGGAAGAACACCCGGAGATGAAGCGTCAGCGTAAGCTCGAGGAGACGAACGATGCGAACAAGGTGTGGGCGCACGGGGCGTGGGAAAGCGCGGTGAAGGGTGATGTTGGGGCGCCATTTTTAAAGTGGTGCGAGACGCACTTTAGACACGTGGATGCGCGAGACGTCGCGGTGTTGATGCCGGATGCGGCGCATGACATGGAGAATGATGGGGATTATTTACTTCCCGCGCTCGGGCGGCATTACGTGCACGGTGCGTGGTGATTGATTGGGATTGATTGTGATTTCGCTCGTCTCGGCGACGCGACGGTTTGGGACGGTTTGAGACTAACCTTTAGCGTCGTATACGCATCAACGACTAGGCTGGGAAGAGGAAGATAAACTCGAGGAACAACATAGAATGGAGCGTAAACGTTTAGCGGCGTTGGCAGCGGTGAACGGGGCGACGTCGTCAAAGACGACGCCCAAAAAGGGGACGTCGGCGCCCAAGCGTTCTCGGCCGAAAAAGATGCCCCCGCCGCGTGGAAATCAGGAAATCACGCGCGTATCGCCGTTAGTTAATCCAAGCGAAATCGATGAATGTTGTGGCGTGTGCTTTGACGGCGATTCGTACGAGGACAATCCAATTTTGTTTTGTGAAAAGTGCGACGTCGCCGTGCACCAAACGTGTTACGGGATAAAGAAAATTCCCCAAGGCGACTGGTTTTGCAAAGCTTGCACCGCACTCAAGCGCGACAATCGCGTCATAAACCCTCGCCCCAAGCAATGCTGTTTATGCACCGTGCCAGGCGGCGCCCTCAAACGCACGAGCGACGGTCGCTGGGCGCACTTATTCTGCAGTCAATGGATTCCCGAGCTCTTCATCGCCGACGTCGACGCGATGGAGCCCATCGAAAACGTCGCCGGCGTGCACAAAGACCGCCTCAAAATGACGTGCGTGGTGTGTAAAACCGCCGACGGCGCGTGCGTACAGTGCGCGTACGGGGTGTGCTCGGTGCCGTTTCATCCCATGTGCGCGTTGCGGGACGGTGTGCGCATGGAGGTGCGTTCGACGGAGGGTTCGAGCGACTGCGCGTACAATTGCTATTGCGAAAAGCACGTCAAGGAAATGGAGAAACGAGAGCGACGGGCGGCGCGCGCGGCGGCGGGTGGGGGTCCGGATACTCCAGGTGGCGATACCGGGGGCATGGAAGAACAGACGCCCAAGCCGACGCCTCCGCCGACGCCGAAACAAGAACAACAAGACGACGGGGACCGGGACGGAGACGGAGACGTCAAGCGCGAAGAGGATACGCCGTCGACGACGACGACGAAAGATACCAATGCTGGGCCTTCAACGACGACGACGACGACGACGACGACGACGACGATGGAGACGGATACCAAGGTGGTGCTCAGCGAACTCACCTCGCGCGAATGTCGCGCGCTCATTGACGCCATGTTTGAGCTCGAGGAGGACGCTGGCTCTGACGCCGACGCGCTGTGCGCCGACGCCGGCGTCTCGCGCGAAGACTTTGACGCGTGGCGTGCAAAGAATTCCGCGACGCGAGACGATACAGACATCAGTAAAGATGACGGTGACGCCGCGACAGTGGTTGATTCCGCCGTGCGCGAATGGCTCGCGCGAAGAACAACCGCAGAGCTCTTCAAACCCGTATGTGACCGGCTCGGCGGCGGCGCTTTGGCGTTCAATCCCGACGCCGACAACGACGCCGACAGCGAGACAAAGGCGCCATTGTCATCCACCGACCTAGGCTTGCCCGAACGTGTGCCGTACCCGATCGAACACCTCGCAGAGTACACGCGAGTGTCCCTCGACACCGTTCGAGCGCCTCCGCCTCCGCGCTCCGTCAAAGACGTCCTCGTCGACCCAGCCGGCTCCGCGGCTCAACCCATCCTTCGCCTCGCCAAGTGCCAAGTATGCGAAATTCACAAGCGTGGCATCTGTGGTACATCATCAGCGGTGATGCGATGTCTTCGACGCAAGGAAAACCTCGATAGAGCTCGCGCTGAACGCTCGGCGGAGCTCGCCGAGGACCCTGACCCAGAGGCGCGCATTCGGCGCGAGCTCAACCGCGTCGAAGGTGCCGTCGACGTCATGCGACTCGCGCCAGATGACGAAGTCGTCGCGGAGATTTATCGGTGTCAGACCGCGTTGGCGCGGCAGGCGTACGTGAATAAGACGTTACTCGCGCAATTGCTTGATAAAGTCTCGCGGGCGTTGCCAGCCGAAGCGGAGGCACGCGCCGAAACGGAGCGCGCGTTGCGCGATACCTCTGCGTACGAAGAACGCTGGCGTGGTGGTCGATGGCGCATGGAACGCCTGCGTAAAGAAGGTAAAGAGGATGACATACAATTCGAAGGCGGTGAGCTCGCTGGGGCAGATATGTGCGATCCTCTCGTTGAAAGCGGCGCCATGGAGGACGCGTTGTGTTGCGTCTGCGCGGGTGGCGAAAGCGAATTCCCGAATGAGATTGTCTTTTGCGAGCGGTGCGAAATGTGCGTGCATCAGCAGTGCTACGGGGTGACGAATATTCCCGAGGGCGAGTGGCTGTGCTGGCCTTGTCACGAAACGGAGCGGTTAGAACGGGAGAATGGATTGCCGGGGACGCGGCCACCGCGGTATATGCGCGAGGCGGGCGACGGAGCCATGTACGACCCGCGCGTGCAGTGCTTGTTGTGTCCAGTGAAGCGCGGGGCGTTGCGCACGGTGATTGACCCGAGGACGATGGCGAGCCCGGGGCCGATGTCGCCGCCGGTGAACGCGAACTCGACGGATGCGCCGGCGACGCCAAATTCCAATGGTACCAACGCCGCTCCGCCGACGCCCGGAAGCGCCGGGACGCTCCCTGGAGTCACCCCAACGCGCGGCGGTCGCCTTCGCTGGTGTCACGTCGTATGCGCGCACTGGCAACAAGCGGTGGATACCGATTTGTACCTCGAAGGACCCGCCGCGGTGAGCGGTTTGGATGACATTCGGGGCGCGTTTAAAAACGCTCGATGCTCGGCGTGTCGACTCGACGACGGCGCGTGCATCCCGTGCAGCGCCACGAATTGCTCGGTGGTGTTCCACCCTCTGTGCGCGCGTCGATGTGGATGGCACATGTTACCTCTTCAATCTCCCGAACCCATTGCGTTTTGTGCGCGGCACAGCGTCGATGAGCGCCGCGCGCCGGGATCGACAACGCGCGCCAAGTACAGCTCAAACACAAATGGCGCGCGTTTCGGTCAACGCCAATCGAGCAAAAAGAAGCGCACGCCCACGCTGGATGAGATGGACATGCTTCGCCGTGCGCGCGTGGGTCTCGAAACCTTGCGTTTGCTGTGCGACCGCGTGGTGAAGCGGGAAAAGATAAAACGCTTGCAACTCGAACAGCACCACGCGTTATGGCTGGCGCAAATTCGCGGAGACGCGAGCGGGCCAGTGTACGAACTCGGTGACGACACCCAGGCGCACGTGTACGTGCCTGACATTTCAAAAGAACGAAAGTTACTGTTTTTGACCACTCAGGAGTTTGAGGCGATTGAATCGACGCGCGGCATCTTTGGCGGATTACCAGAGGACGTTCGACTCGTGCGCTGCGACGCGAGCGAAGCCGAACGACGCGCCGAGGACGACCGCGCGGACGACGCTGACGACGGTAAAGACAACGGCGACGGCAATGACGACGAAACCAAACCCAACAATCAACAATAGCGCAATTCGCATCCATCACACGCGATTGCATTGCAATTTACTCCCTACTAGTAGTCAGTCAAAAAAGAAACAACGCCCGCGACGATCCGCTCGTGCGCCTCATAACGCTTCGCCCTTGAACCGTGACTGCGACGTTCATCCGCGTCAAAGACGCACACGCGCATCATGGGATGTTCTTCGAGTAAATCTTCGAGCGTCAACGCCGATGCGACCGCGGGCGAGGATGAGTTCTTTGACGCGAGCGAAGCGTTGTTGGCGCTGCCTTCGTTCATGCGCGCCAAGTCCCTCGAACGCCTAAGCTCCACGAGCGGCAAGCGCGCGAACGGTGAGCGAAACGGCACGGCGGGGTCTCTTAAGAGTTCGTCGACGCGCAAACCGCGATCGTTGCCGGATTCGGTGGCGAGTGGTATGTCCAAGTGCGTTGTCCCGGTGTTTGAGAGCGGTTTGGAGACGCTCGCCGACGAACGCGGCATGGCGTCGTGGAGCCCGAACCCGCGCGGTGTTGGGTTTAAACTTCGAGGGAAGACGTATAAGCGCGATAGAAAGAAGATTGCGAGCGGGGCGCCATTTTACGAAACCAAGGCGGTGATGGCGTTTAAATCGGATGAGAAGGTTGGCGATTGGATCAAAAATTTGTTTTCGGATGACTTAGGGACAAAGATACGAGATCAAGTACCTACGGTGCTGATTGCTAATATTATGGTGCCAGATTATAAGCCCACTGGGGGGATGTTTAAGAAGGGTGAGGATAACAACGGCCCAGGGCATAACGTTGTGTTGTTGTGTAAACTGAGCGATTTCGCGCGCAAGACTCTCGAAGAAACGGCGAATTGGGACGATTTACCGGCAGATTATAAATTATTATTGAGATATTTGAAAGGAGATGGCACTGGGCGCGTCGATACGCATCCGCACGAAATTGCGGTGCGTCAACAAACGAAGATGGTTGTCATGGTGGTGAGCGGAAATGAAAATTTGCCGTGGGTCGTGCGCACGGCTGTTAATCATGGGAACGGTAAGCCTTTCATGGTGAACAGAACGTCATCGTACATTCAACGTTCTGGTGCGATTGAAATTAATATTGACGCGCACAATTTCAGTAACATGGCGCTCAATGGGTTGCGCACGGTGCACACGTCGCTCGGAAAGTTGATTTTAGACGTCGGCGCCACGGTGCAAGGTGAGAATGAAGAGGAGCTTCCCGAACGTTTGTTGTTTTCATGCCGCGTAAACTATGCGAAGATTGAACTTATCGACGCGCATGTAGACATGATCGAGGTGAATCCAGAGGATCGCGTGTGGTTACCTCCAGTGAAAGCGGCGTTGTCGTGAACGGACTCTAGTTTTAAACGTGTAAAAATTGCTTCGCTTCATTCAATGAGTTTAATCGCTAGTAGTCGTGAAGTCGCCACCCATTTGTCCCATCGGACGGCGGTTCCAGTTTCCGTCGCCATCTGCGCCGAGCTCGACGTTGAGTTCGAGTCTCGCTGGCTTTTCGCCGCGTTCGATGGCGTCCAACCCAGCGCGCAAGTAGTCTGACTTTTGCTGAGCATCTTCTAAGCAGTCCCATTCAAAAATGGGGATGGAAAACACCCCAAGGTTTTCACCTTCGAGTTGACGCTGCTTCAAGCGCGTTTGTCCGAGAGGACGCTCGCGATCGTTGCGCGCAAAGTGTGACGGACCGTCAACCTCGATGACCACTCCATTGGGCTTCGCCGCCGGCAAGAGCAAATCACATCGGTAGCCACTCACCACGGCTTCTTCTTCGTACTTTTCGCCCATGTAGGATAAAATAGCGCCCACATCGCGTTGGAACCACGATACTACTGGCGGACGATGCTGTGTGTTCCACGCCTTGTCGGCGGCTTGGCCGAGTTCGGCGGGAAGCGGAGCAAAGCCGGCGCGTGTGGCGGTGAGCGCCGCTTGGTGCAACATATTTAACTGACGTCCCTTCCATGGACCAAATACGTTATCGTTGTGGTGTTCGTCATCGGTGCTTGCCGACGCATCGTGCTTGTGCACGACTTCAGCGTCGTGTTCGCCCCGGTGCACGATCTCAGCCCAAAGCGTCTTGAAAAAGAGCGAATCAAGAGCATCCTCCATGACACAAAATGACCACGCCAAAGAGGCCAAGATGGTGGCGTTAAATCGGTGAACTTGCGAAGCCGCGGCTTCTGTCGGCGACATGTCCGCTTTGCGCGCAGGCGCGCGAGTGACCCACACGTCCAAACCGTCGAGAAAGCCGTCGTGCTTGTGACCCAGGTGCGCAAACGCCCACGCGATGGTGGTGATTTGGTACGCCTGGAACCCCTTCATGCCGTGCACCGCCGCGTGAATGTCGAGTTCTTGGAAGAATCGATCAGACGCGTGGCGGGAGATTGCCAAAGACCACGCAATGTCAGCGATTTCATCCGACGAAAGCTTGTCCATCATGGAGGCGGCTCTGTTGGACAAGACCTCGAGCTCGGCGCTATTCGCACGCTCGCCCGAAATCACCCCGAGCGCCCAGCACGACTTTGAAAGCGAGTCTGGTGCGAGTAAGTCTTGGTTTGCCGAACGCGCGGCGGCGACGCAGGTTCCAATCAAGTGCGCCACTCTCGGGTCGCGTCGTAACCCCGCGAGTTCTTCGCGGTCGCAGCGCGAATGCTGCGCCTTTTGCGCGATGAGCTTCAACATCGACGCCGCAATATCGGGCGAAATTCTACGCAAGCCTGCATTTTCAAAAATTTTCACCGCATCGTGAGGGTAAACCGCAGCGCGAGCGTCGAGCTTGATGGTTTTCCATTCATCCTTTGTCATGCTGAACTGCGACACGTCGCGCGTCGGATCCATTTCCCACGCCGTATCCCGCAACAATTCCTCAATCCCGGGTTCGGGTTTCATGTAATTTCCATCATCATCCATCTCGTAACCACGCATCGCAGCCGTGCGCGCGCGATCTTCGTCTCGACCCGCGCGGTTGTACCTTCGTCCCGCGGGCGCTCCCGGTTGCGCCCCGCGCTCCTTACGAAACTCAGCCGCTCGCTTATTCGCCGTCGCTCGCGCCTTTTGCATCCAGTCGCTCTCATTTTCATCATTATCACCTTCACGCCCGGCGTACACGCGAACCGCGCGTTGCGAAGCACACACCGTCGACGTTTTCCCGACGACGCGTCGGGTTTGCCGCGCACGCGATCCCGTCCCCGCCCCAGCCGTCGCCCCAACCGTCGCCCCAACCGTCGCGTTCATCTCACCGTTTCTTCCCAGACGTCACACCTTGATTTAAGAAATCAAACTTACGCTTAAACTTGGCCGCTTGTCCAGTCGCCGGGCCTTTAATCACTCGCCCAGTGTACGCTGGGTGGTTGTTCGCGTCGAGCGCCAAAAACAAATAATCCCCGAGCTGCTTCACCGAAGTCCGCACGCGATGCGTCGCACCGTTCGTTGCCACGACTGTGAGTTTATGCAACAGTGGATGTATGCCCTTTCGTGGCTGTGAGCGCCGTGGGCGAGAGAAAACACGCGATTGGTGAGTACAAAACCTCGAGCATGCGCTGCGCGCGAAAGACGCGGTCCATCGCCGCCGTGACGGCGCTGACGCGCGCGCAATGCGCCGACGCGCGACGCACAGCGTGCGTTCGACGCGTTATGCATTGCGAGACGCGACGAGAACGAGCGCGACGTACCATCAACCGCGCGTGAGCAATTGTGAGGTTTGGTGTGCGCGCAGCGCCAGTGTTCGGCGCGCGCGCATGGCGACGCGCGTGACGTCGGCGCGCGCGATGGACGCCGCGCGCACAACGCGGACGCGCGTTGCGCCGCGCGCGGGCGACGCGCGACGGGGATGCGTCGTCGCGCGCGCGCTCGGTTCGGGCACGGTGACTCGCGTGGCGAGGTTGGGGAAAAACTTAACTTTTATTGATATTCTGTCGACGACGGCGATGGAGGTCGATGGCGATGCGCATACGCGAGTGATGTATGCGAAATGCGTTGAGGATGTGCCAAAGCTCGTGCGCGCGGGGGCGGTGATTGAGTTTGAATGGCAACCGCAGAGCGAGAGCGGGCGCGCGAGGAGAGACGACGGGACGTACGCCGACGCGAGGAACATTAGTGTGAAAACAGCCGCGCCTGTGCACGTGGTGGCGAATGCGACGGAGAAGATGTTAGATGATTTTGTACGGCACGCGCCAGCGCGTGGGGCGGGGTCGGCGGCGGCGGTGACGCCGAGAATTATTGACTTAAAGACGCGCGGGACGTCGACGATGACGCAATTTGGCATTTGTAAAGTCGTCCTCGGTGGAGGACGATGCGAGGACGTGACGTGCGCGAAACGTCACGACGTGTCGGCTTCGGAGTTGAAACTTGCACAGCAAAGTCGTGAACGCGCGAGAGAGCGGTCGCGGGCGGCGATGCGCGCTGAACGCAGTGACGACGACCCACACGGGGACGCGAATAAAGAATCCAAGGCGGTGAGCGACCGCTTGTTCGCCGAATGGTGCGTCAAGACGTTTGATTTGAACCAACGAAATCTCGTGGCGGATATTGCGGGTGGTAGTGGTACGCTGTCGTTTGAATTTCACGTGACGCATGGCATTGGGGCGATGCTCGTGGAGCCTCGATGTGTGTCGCTCTCGCCGCGGCAACGGGCGACGTGGAACAATTTACGGCGACGCGGTGCGAGACTGGATTCGGCATCGACCGCGCGCGCGTCTTGGTTGCGCAGTGAAATATGGGTAGCTTGTGCTGAAGAACAACGCGAGGAGCGCATGCGCATGCATACTAAACGGCTGATTGCGTATACGGATGCGGGAAGCGAAGAAGACGCCGAAGACGTCGAAGCGAGCGCTCCACCCACCGATCCCGCTGAGCTCGCCAAGCCGCCGAAGGATGTATTTCCGAGTCAAGTTCCCGCTGTCGTTCGTCACGCTGCGAAGTTGCATGCAAAGAATGACGATGATGAAGCGTACGTGGCGCCGTTTACGCACGTCCGCGACTTCATGTGGCGTCGCGAATCCGGCGTCGGCGACTTCCTCGCCGATGCTCAGCCATCCCTTCTCGTCGGCATGCACAGCGATCAAGCCACCGAAGCTATCATAGACGTCGCATTGAGCCTCAACGTTCCCTTTGCCGTCGTGCCTTGTTGTGTCCACGCGTCGACATTTCCAAACCGCCGCGCGCCGGATGGCTCCACAGTCGTCTCCTACCAACAGTTCGTAGACTACTTGCTCGCCAAGCATCCGAGCATTCAAAAGACATTTCTGCCATTCAAAGGCCGGAACCAAGTCATTTATAGAACCATAGATTAGTACCGTAGACAAAGCACGTGTATTATAGAGTAGAGATAGCGGTTGCTTTTGACGTCGACGACCGCACACCTCGACGCGACGCCATGCCCGCCGACGCTGACACCGACACCTCTCGCGTACCATCCACGGAGAAACCCGCGTTCGACCTCACCGACGCGGTCAACGAAGCCGTGAGCTCGTCCGGCGCGGACGCGGATGATCCTCGCGCGCGTGTCGAGCGCGCCCTCGCGTGTCCCTGCGTCGCTGATCTTCGCCAGAGCTCCTGCGGGACATCATTCGACGACGCTTTAACGTGCTACATGCTGGCGGACGACGGCGAGAAAGGGAAGAAGTGCGTAGAGGAGTTTGTGAGGTTGCACGCGTGCATGACGTCGCACGCGCGCGAGTTTTCGGCGTTTGCGGAGGAGCTTGAGGCGCACGCGATGGTGCGCGGGCCCGCAGAGGTTCGTAGCGATAGCACGTAGGATAGCTTTTTAGCGTTGTGGTGTTGTGATGTAATGATAGTTCTCGTAGTCAATGTTGATTGTTTTCATTACATGTCAGCAGACGGTGTGTTTGTCGTGGAACGAGGGCATCAGAGCGCGGCAACCTTGGCACGCCAGGCGGCGACGGCGTCCGAGCCATTGACGCCTTCGCACACGGCGCACAAATAGATGTCAGCTACAGTGGCGGCGCGACCGACGAGGAAACCAGACAGAGAGGCGCCGAGTGCTTTTTCAACCTTTGCCATGGCGGCATCGGCGCCGGCGTTCGCGGCTTCAAGTAATGCTTCGACGCGCGCCTGTTCGGCGCAGTCTGCGGGGTACAATCCGGCACCGACGCGGTAGGACTTGACGATATGACGCAAGATGGCCACCGGCGTGGAGAGCACCAAGTCTCCTTGCGTGAAGATGGGCGTGGCGCCGTCGGTTTCAGATTTGACATCCTCTGGGCACATCGCGGCGGGTTCGATCTTGACCGCCGCGCCGCATCGAGCGAGCGCTTGCTGAATAGCCTTTGACGCCGCGCACGGACCGGCGTTGACGTACACAGTGGCGTTGACGCCCGCAGCCGTCTGTGCGTCGTTGGAGGAGAATAAATTAGCCGGTGGCGTCGGCGGATCAATCAATTTACCCTTCTTGTCGAGCACCTTGACGAACGGAATGAATTCGATGCCATTCATCCACGGACGCAACGCCGGCGGCACAACCAAACCTTCGGGGGTTTGCCAGTTTTCAATCAAGCAGCACAGCGTACGCTCGGTGGCGGTGAGCGTCGAGTTCAACAAGTGCACGTAGTTCTTGCGCTTCTCCGGACCCTTTTGCGGCGCACCTTCGCGAATCTCTAATCGGCGAGACTGATAATCCGTGCAGTTTGAGCACGACACTAATTCGCGAAACGTGCGCGACGACGGAAACCACGCTTCCAAGTCATACTTTTTCGCCGCGGCGTCGTTCAACTCACCGCTCACAATGTTCACCACTTGGTATGGGATGTTCAATGACTGGTAGAACGCTTCAGAGTTGCCAATCAAACGCTCCATTTCTTCCCAGCTCGCGTTGCCTTCGCCCGAAACCGCGACGAATTGTTCAACCTTTTCAAACTGGTGCACGCGGAAAATCCCGAGCGTGTCTCGCCCGTGCGAGCCAACCTCCTTGCGGAAGCATGTCGAATAACCCGCCAAACGAATCGGCAAATCGTTCGTCGTTAACCAACGCTTACGCAAGTACGAACAGCACGTTTGCTCGCTCGTGGCAATCAAGTACTTATCCTCGCCTTCGCCCGTCACCTTGTAGAGCTGCTCGTCGAAATCCGCGAGCTGCGCGCACTCCGCCATACGATCCTTACGCATAAAAAACGGCGTCGCCAACGGTGTGTGTCCACGAGAAGATAAAAACGCGAGCGCATAATTCACCATAGCTTGGTTCAACAAGCACCCGGCACCCTTCAAATAATACCCTCGACCGCCCGCGACATCCGTCCCGCGCTCCACGTCGGCGATATCCAACATCCCAATCAAATCCACATGATTCGGTAAATTCTCCTCCATGCGCTTCTCCCCCCACACGCGCTCAATCTTATTATTCGCTTCATCATTCGATACCGGCACAGATTCGTGCACAATGTTCCCAATCTTCAACAACGCGACATTCGTCTTCGCTTCCCATTCTTTTTCCTCTTCGGCGCACGCCTTGCGTCTCGCGTCAATCTCCTTCACCGCCTCCATCTTCGGCAACGCCTCGTCCTTCTTCCCAGCCTTCATGAGCAACGCAATCTCTTTATTCGCCTTGTTGAACTCTTCATTGAGCTTATCCAACGCGAAGCGCGACTCGCGCCACTTCAAGTCGATCGCGAGCACGTCATCGACATCCTCCACGCGACCGAATCTTCGCCGCTCGCTCTCGCGCACGGCATCCTAATCGTCACAAACGCGCGATGGAAACGAACCGAGGTAAGTGTGTGCGCGCGTTGCGCGCGAGTGCGCGCGAGTGCGCGCGTCGCGTGCGCGCGTTGCGCGTCAGTGGCGAGCGACGGTTTTATCTTTCCCGCCGCCGCGTGGCGCGCATCGGAATGCAAAAACGTCGTGGTTTGCGCCGCGCGACGCGTGTACGCACCGGGTCACCGCCCTTATCGGGTCGTAATAAATTAATATCCAACATATCGCGCGGTGCGGGTGCGGGCGAAGTGCGCGCGCGGCGTCGTGTGCGGATGAAGATGATGTTGGCGAAACTTCGCGACCGATGCCCGCGACCTAAACCCTTGGTTTACGTATAATAGCGATTTTTATACTATATATATGTTGTGTAGTTGTGGGTGCGTCGGGTGGATGTCGACGATCAGCGCCCCGCGACGCGTCGTGCGACGCGTCTCGCGCGCCTCGACGTCGACACACCGAAGCACCCGCACGTGTGCTATCCAAAATCTATCATTACACGGCTATGGTCGTAAAGATGACGACGCGGGGGCGCCCCTCTCCTCCTTTGTGTCGATCGCGGCGCAACGCATCACACGGCAAAGAGCTCGCCAAAGTTACGGAACACGAACACGCTCGCGGCGAACATGGCGGCTGAACGCAACAGCACCATGTTCGCTTCGCGCACCGCCGGGTTGCCGTTGAATTCGTCGTTTAAGAAGCTCGCGAGGGACATGTGATTTGTGATTTGAGGCGAGAAATGGCGTCACTCGTAGGCGCGCGTGCGGTGTGTAATCGCATCCCATGGCGACGTAGACGTCGATCGACGACCACAGCGCGCGAGTACGGACGCGGCGTGGTATTTTTCAGCCTCGCGCAATGCGCGGTGACGGCGATGCGGACGATAGGGGCGACGGCGACGGCGCGAATGGTGAAATCGTGGCGCGTGAGACATCAACAGACTCTCGAGCGCACGCGTCGATAGGCGCGCTGAATCCCAACGCGCGCGCGATTGATGCCGCGATTGACGCGCAAGAGGATACGATTGAGCATCTCGTGCGTGCGTGTGAGTCGTTGCGCGGTGTGCTCGGCGATGGAGGGGAGACTGATGGCGCCGAGGAGGATTTCATCGCGGCTCGAGCCGCGACGCGCGTCGCTCGAGACATCGCGAGAGAAATGGCGGAAGCCACCGCGACGCTGGCGCGGGTGAAGAAAAAGCTTATCGACGCGGGCGTCGTTCGTGCGCGCGATCTCACGCCGTTTGTGCCCGAATGAATGGCTCACGTTAGACGTAGCGTAGACGCGTCACAACGCGACTGCGACGACGTCGTCCGTCGTCGTCGCGGTGTGTATATAGATAGATAGATAGATAGAACCAAACAAACACATACGCGCACGCGCACGCGCACGCGCACGTAGGCGTGAGTCGTACACCAGAAGACGAGAATGACGTCGACGCCGCCTTCGCGCGCGCCGCCTCGGCTCACCACCTTTCTCCGTGCCGCCTTTGCGGATAACCGCCCTGATTGCGTGCTGGACATTGACCTCGCGCGCGTTGAGCGCGCAGAGGCGCTCGAGAAGCGCGCGGCGCGCGGGGACGCGGCGACATCGACGGGGAGAGTTGAAGACGCGCGCGGGACGCCGAGCGCTCGGCTCGCGCGACTCGCGCTCGGATTCGCCGACGGCGACGTCAGCGTGGACGTGGACGATGACGCGATGACGGCATTGATTGGTGTCTGCCGTGACTTCATAGCCATCGTGCACGAGGCTTTAGGCAAAGATACAATGACTGAACACGCGCTCGGGGACGCCGCGACGACGGCGTACGAGGCAACGGAGACCTTTGCGGCGACGATACTCGACGAACGCACCGCGCTCGAGCGCGAGAAAGCGTATATGAGTGATGCAGAGACTGCGCAGAAGGTGTTTGACGCGCGTGCGCGTGGGTACAGGCGAGAGATGATGGAGAGCTTGACGAGAGCTTTGGGGCCGACGGAGTCGACGACGAAGACGGCGGCGGCGTTTGAAGCCGCTTTAATCGCTTTACTCACGCACGCACGCGACGTGCGCCATCGTGGGGGCGATACAGACAGTACTCAGGTTCTTGTTTCGTCGCGCAAGATGTTTGGCGAAAGTATTAAACTTAAACGCCCGGGCGAAGACGCGCAGAACGCTCGAGCGTCGCATTTGAAGCGCGCCATGCGCTCCAGTCTCGCAGAACGCCACGAACAAGAGCGCGCAAGAATCGAGTCTGAGAAACTCTCACATCCAGATGATCGACTGGAAAGTCAATGGGGTTCGGCGTCGTCGGCATCCATGGGTCCGTTGCCACACATTGAAAGCGACGCGACGACGCAACTGACGTGGCTCAAGACGCAATGCCAAAATTTCGCGGCGAGCGGCGAGCACGCGCTCGACCAGAGCTGGGACGTGGTCGCCACCGCGGTCGCGCGCGCGGTGTTAAATGCGTCAACATCTGATGATCAATGTGCGGCGGATTTGTACGAGTACTTGGGGGATTACGGGTTTGAGCTCATCGCTGGCGTCGTCGAGCGTCGCGGAGCGCTCGCTCGCGCTATTAAAACGCGCGCGCAAACTCTTCGAGAAACATTAACGCCACAGAACGGTGCGAGTGATGGTAGCGGCGCTGGCGCATCAGTGTCGCGAGTGGTGACGATTACATCGACATTGGATAAGCAGCTTGAGAAGACTCGGAGGAAAGAGGAACGCAAGACGAATAGACGACTCGCTTCGGGCGCCGGGGACGTCGTGGAATGGCTGCAATCCGTCGGTGTGGGCTTCGACGCCCTGTGTGAGGGCGATTGGGAAAACCAGAAACAGCTCTCGAGTGGTAGTGGTGATCGAGATGACATCTTAGCGGGCCTACGCGGGCTTGGTCGAGGTCCTGATGGCGGACGCAAGGCGTTGCCTCCGGGGACAACGCGAGTGGTACACGACGAAGGTTACGAAGAGATTCACGTGCCAGCACGCGTTCCCGATCCAGTTGCCCCCGGTGAGCTGTCGGTGGCGATCGAAGAGCTCGATGAATGGGCGCAGCCGGCGTTTGAAGGCATCACTACACTCAATAGGATTCAAAGTAGGATTTTTCCGCAAGCGTACCACACGAATGAAAATCTGTTGGTGTGCGCACCGACAGGCGCGGGTAAGACAAACATCGCCATGCTAACTGTGCTTCACGAAATAGGCAAGCATATTGACGAGCATGGGGATTATTTACCCGAAGATTTCAAGATTGTGTATGTGGCGCCGATGAAGGCTCTCGCGGCGGAAGTGACCAACGCGTTTAGCCGACGATTGGCGCCGCTCGACATCGTCGTCGCCGAACTTACCGGCGATACGCAGATGAGTAAGCGAGAGCTTGAAGAAACACAGATGATTGTCACGACGCCGGAGAAGTGGGATGTCATCACGCGAAAGGGTGGAGAGGTTTCAATCGCGAGTACGTTGCGTTTACTCATCATTGATGAAGTTCACTTGCTCAACGACGAACGCGGTCCAGTGATTGAAACGCTCGTCGCACGGACGTTAAGACAAGTTGAACAAACGCAGAGCATGATCCGCATCGTGGGTTTGTCGGCGACGTTGCCAAATCCGATGGATGTCGCGCGCTTTTTGGGCGTGAACCAAAACATGGGGTTGTTTGTGTTTGATCAATCATACCGGCCAATTCCATTAACGCAAAGATTCATCGGTGTTACAGAGAAGAACGCGATGAAGCGCCAAACGTTGATGGCTCAAATTGCGTACAATAAATGTTGTGAAGCGTTGCGCAAGGGTAAACAAGCGATGGTCTTCGTACACAGTCGTAAGGATACTGTGAAGACGGCAAAGCAACTCGCGGAATTCGCCGCCGCCCAAGACGGCATGGAACTCTTCTCCAACGACATGCATGACCGCAAGGCTGAATTCGCTCCGCAAGTAATGCGCAGCAGAAATAACGAGTTGAAAGACCTATTTCTAAAAGGTTTAGGGTGCCACAACGCCGGGATGCTGCGTGCGGATAGAACGCTTACTGAAAAACTCTTTGCCGCTGGTTTGATTAAAGTCCTGGTGTGCACGGCGACGTTGGCGTGGGGTGTCAACTTACCCGCGCACATGGTCGTCATCAAAGGCACGCAGCTCTATGATCCGCAACGCGGTGGTTTTAGAAATTTAGGCGTGCTTGACGTGCAGCAAATCTTTGGTCGAGCGGGTCGACCAGGGTTTGATACATCAGGCGAAGGCGTCATCGTCACCGAGCACAAAAATTTGGCACACTACGTCTCTATGCTCACGCACTCCACACCGATTGAGTCGCAGTTTGTGAGTAATTTAGCGGACAATTTGAATGCTGAGGTCACGCTTGGAACAGTGACAAACATACGCGAAGGTGCGCAATGGCTAGGGTACACGTACTTGCATACACGCATGGAGCAAAATCCGCTATCTTACGGCTTGACGTGGGACGATGTCCGACTCGATCCTGGTTTACTAGATCATCGCCGCAAGCTCATTCGTGAAGCCGCGCGTACACTAGACAGTGCGAAAATGATTCGATTCGACGAGCGCAGTGGACAATTGTATCAAACCGAGGGAGGACGCACGGCTAGCCACTTTTACATTCGCGTGAAATCCATGGAGGTGTTTGATGGGTTGATGCAACGTCACATGACCATGCCTGAAATCTTACACATGATTTCGCATTCGAGTGAATTTGAAAACATCGTCCCGCGAGAAGATGAAATTCCAGAGCTCGAGGCGCTGCGACGGAATCGTCACGTGGTGCCGATCGAAATCAAAGGCTCGCTCACTGACAAGGTTGGTAAGGTGAATTTGTTGCTTCAAGTATACATTTCTCGAGCAAATATGCAGTCGTTTTCTTTGATTGCGGACAGCATGTACATTTCTCAAAACGTCAGTAGAATTTGTCGCGCATTGTTTGAGCTGTGCTTACGACGAGGATGGCCATCGCTCGCCGAGCAGTTGCTGACAATGAGCAAGGCATGCGATTTGCGCATTTGGCCGCATCAGCACGAGTTGCGGCAATTTGAAAAGACGCTCAAGCCTGAAACGCTGTATAAACTTGAAGAAAAGAAAGCTACGCTCGATCGATTGTGGGATATGAGTGCAAGTGAAATCGGAAGCATGCTCCGACTGAACTCTCAAGTTGGAGGGCAGATAAAATCGTGCATGCGCGCCATGCCGCATTTGAACATGACGGCGGTGGTGCAGCCAATCACGCGAACCGTGCTTCGTGTCTCTGTGACACTCATACCAGAGTTTGAGTGGCGCGATAACATGCACGGTGCGCTCCAGCGATGGTTGATTTGGGTGGAAGATCCAGTCAACGAGCACATTTATCATCACGAGACGTTCAACTTGAGCAAAAAGCAGTGCAAAGATGGCGCGCAGTATTTGGCGTTCACCATTCCAATTTTCGAACCCGTTCCGCCGCAATATTTTCTGCGCGCCATGTCTGAGACTTGGCTCGGATGTGAGTCTTTCGTTGAGCTCAACTTCCAACACCTCATCTTGCCCGAAGAACATCCGCCGCATACTGAGTTGATGGACCTCGATCCGCTTCCACGTTCGGCGTTAAACAATCCAGTGTACGAATCCATGTACGAGAACAAGTTTACGCACTTCAACGCAATTCAAACTCAAGCATTTCATACACTTTATCACACCGATACAAATGTTCTGCTCGGTGCGCCAACGGGGTCGGGGAAAACGATCAGCTCCGAACTCGCAATGATGAAGGTGTTTCGAGACTCACCCGGATCAAAGGTGGTGTACATCGCTCCGCTCAAGGCGCTCGTGCGCGAGCGCATCAAGGATTGGCGCAAAAACTTGTGTCCGACGCTAGGATTGCGTATGGTTGAGCTCACGGGTGATTACACGCCTGATTTACGAGCGCTTCTTCAAGCAGATATTATTGTCAGTACGCCAGAAAAATGGGACGGCATTAGTCGTAATTGGCAGAGCCGCGCGTACGTGACCAAAGTCGCCTTGGTGGTCATCGATGAGATCCATCTCTTAGCAAGCGACAGAGGCCCTATTTTAGAAGTCATCGTATCGCGCATGCGTTACATTTCTTCTCGGACGGGGTCGAAAGTTCGTATTGTCGGGTTGTCTACGGCGCTTGCCAATGCGCACGACCTCGGCGATTGGCTCGGCATCGAAAAGGAAGGTTTATTCAACTTCCGGCCGTCTGTCCGTCCAGTGCCGCTCGAGTGCCACATTCAAGGGTTTCCGGGTAAGTTTTACTGCCCAAGGATGATGACGATGAATAAACCAACGTACGCTGCGATACGAACGCATAGCCCTAATAAGCCGGCGCTTGTGTTTGTGTCAAGTCGGCGACAAACGCGTTTGACGGCCCTGGATTTGATTGCGTATGCCGCCGCGGATGAGCGCCCGGATGGCTTTGTGAACATGTCTGATGATGACATGGCGATGTGCTTGAGTAAAGTCAAAGACCCAGCGCTAAAGCACACGTTGCAATTTGGGATTGGATTGCACCACGCAGGTTTGACGCCCGAGGATCGAGAAATGTGCGAAGAGCTGTTCGCAGAATGCAAGATTCAGGTTCTCGTGACAACGTCGACGCTCGCGTGGGGGGTCAACTTGCCCGCGCATTTAGTCGTCATCAAGGGTACCGAATACTTTGATGGTAAAACCAAGCGTTATCAAGACTTTCCAATTACAGATGTGCTGCAGATGATGGGTCGCGCTGGTCGTCCGCAATTCGATAAATCAGGATGTTGCGTCATACTCGTACACGAGCCAAAGAAGACATTTTACAAGAAGTTTCTCTACGAACCATTCCCAGTGGAATCTAGTTTGGCGGATAATTTGTGTGATCATTTCAACGCTGAAATTGTCAGCGGTACGATAAAGACAAAACAAGACGCCGTGGATTATTTAACGTGGACGTACTTTTTCCGTCGTTTACTCAAGAATCCAACGTATTACAACTTGGACACAACCGATTCTGACAATTTGAACACATATTTGAGCGATTTAGTGGAAAGCGCTTTGGAGTTGCTGGAAGATGCGCGATGCATCTCAATCGATGAAGAGGATGACGCCCTCGAGCCGCTCATGTTGGGGCGCGTCGCGTCGTACTACTACTTGCAGTATCCATCAGTGGCGCTCTTCGCCGCGAATATCAAGCATGACAGCACATTAGAATCGCTACTTCAAACATTGTGCGGCGTTGCTGAATATGACGAGCTTCCAGTGCGGCATAATGAAGATAAACTGAATGTCGATTTGGCGCACGTCGTCGCCGACGCCGGTGGATTTCAAGTCGACGCTCGCCTCGCCGAAGATCCACACGTCAAAACTTCGCTTCTGTTCCAGTGTCATTTCTTACGCTTACCTTTGCCATTGAGTGATTACTATACTGATACGAAGAGCGTTCTCGATCAGGCGATTCGTATTTTACAAGCCATGATTGATGTAACGTCTGACGCCGGCTGGCTACGAACGGCGCTGTCCACCATGAACTTGATGCAAATGATCATGCAAGGTCGCATGATCACCGAATCGTCGCTCCTAACGCTTCCGCACATCACGCGTGATCACGTGAATAAGCTCAAAGGACGAGGCATCACAGTATTACCGCAGCTGATGGACTTGTGCGCGACAAATGCGCAGCGAGCGCAAAAAACGCTCGCGGATTGCGGCGTGTCCCAACGCAATGCCGAGCAAACCGTCACGCTATGCCGACGATTACCAGTCGTCAATGTGAAAGCATTCGTAGACAAGACTTATAGCAGCGACGGTCGAACTATACATGTCAAGCTTCAACGAGAAGGAAAATCATGCGGTTCAAAGGCGCCGACAGCACACACGCCGCGATTTCCAAAAATTAAAGAAGAAGGTTGGTGGATCGTCGTCGGTGACGTCATCAATGACGAACTCTTAGCCCTTCGACGCATATCGTTTGGAGACCGCGCGCATGTGAAATTGAAGTGTCCTAAAGGGTCGTCGCACGGTGGACGAGCGCCAAAGTTGGTCGTGTTCTTCATGTCAGACTCGTACATTGGTCTTGACCAGGAGATTGAACTCAACGCCGCCGACGCGTTGAATAGCGACGTCGACGATGACGATGACGACGTGGATACCTTTTGGATACTTCCGCCGAAAGAAACTGAGCCGTTCTGGTTGGGCGAGTAGACGAGTGATGCAAGCACAAAAGCATGAACATTTTAGAAGATTTTATGAAAAATCATAGTCTACCAAATCGCGCTCGTCTACTACGTCGGCGTTGTCAAACTCATCAGATTCTTCCTGCGTGAAGCGCTTATTCTTCAGCAGCGCTTCGATAATTCCCCGAGTCGACTCTGCGAGATCTTCCAGTTTATCCACGCGTCTACTCTTCATGAATGGATGTTTGTATGCCTCGTGAGGGAGCGCCGGTCGCCACGTCGAGCCAGTGTCGATGAAGACTTGCGCCTGCAACATGGCTTCCAAAAGTCCGCCATACGCGTCATTATCGTCAATGAAAAATCTCACGCCTTGTTGGTCGTTGCTCATGTAAATATTCCGATTATCCACGCGCTGTCCGCGTTTATATTGCATCTCTTGTTTGTCTGGTTTTGGCTTGGCAAGCGTAATCATCAACGATTTGCACGGATCACCAGTCTTGCGCTCGACGCCGTCGTCTAAACTCCAACAGCACTCGCTCACGTCAATCGCGTCCCACGGCTTAGCGCCTGGTTTTTCTTTTTCTTTCTTCCAAAACTCTCGCGTGATGTCAAACTCACCGGCAACTTTGACGCGGACATTCTTTGAGTTGAAGGATACGCCGACGTCTTCGGCGTCAATCCAAAATGGTAATTCAAATTCCATCATCGCTTCTTCATTTGACTCTGTCATCTCATAAGGCGGCTCGAGGTGGCGCGCGTAATCCGGGTCCCCGACAAATAGCTTTTTCCAATCTTCACCGATGCGTGCCTTGCGAATCTCAAGCATAATCGCGCGTTTATCATCGGTGACGTACACTTCTACTGGATATCGATCGTCGGGCGTGTACGCGAGCTCGCGATCAATGACGGCGAGCGAATCCTCTGGTTGCAGTAATATCCCACCGCGACTGAATTCATAATGTAGATGCTTATCCGCGTATCCGGTCGGTATGTTCACCGCAATATACACCGAACGAAGGCTCTGCGCCCACATGTAATGCTTGGCCAGACGAATGTCGTACACGTGTCTGTGGCGACCATCCGGATGGTACACCTCGGCGGCAATTTCTTTAAACGTCCGCGAATCCTTCAACTCGTGTTCATTTCTATAATTCGGTGTCTCTCGCATGGCACGTTCGGCGTCTTCTCTAATTTTATTCTCCAACTCCTTCTTTCCGAGCTGGCGCGCCATGTGCCCTTCGACGTGCTGCACGGGCCAATGTAAGCCGACGTCGCCCTTCCAATGCATCTTGCGTTCACAGAAATCACAATACAACGCCGTACACGCGTAACACACTCGTGTGCTCGGTCTTCCACACACTTCACATAACGTCACTAACTGTGTGTCGCCGCAGATTGTTCCGAGCCCGAGTCGCTCGATGTCATCGAGTAAGACATCCTCACCGCCTGGCGCGCGTTGCGTGACGCCGCGAATGTACCTGTACTGGATCTCTGTCATCAACGAGTCATACGTCCGTCGCTTCGCGGGATCACTCAGCACCTCGTATGCTTTACGAACTTTCGCAAATGTTCTCGCATCGCCACCCTTATCGGGGTGATGCTCGCGTGCGGCGCGAATGAATGCAGACTTGAGCTCATCCCGCGTGGCTTCGCGGCGCACGCCGAGCGCCGCGTAGTGCGCATCGCCCCGTAAATCATCCACGTCGTCCCATACCGAGCGTTTGCGCGCGTCATATGCGGTCTTGGCGCCGTCGTCGTTGTCGTCGTTCGTAGGCGCGGAGACCATCGCGCGCGTTGCGCAGTGTGGCGCCATGCATGTTGATTTTGAGCGTTTTTTTTTGCGTTTTTCTACTAGAGTCGTTGTTGCAATGTACACGGCGTCTGGAAGACAATGGCGCATGATTTCAGCGCCCGCCAGATATCTATGGTGATGGAACAAATGTCTATGTATGCATGCATGAGTGCATGCACGCGTCTGGTCTATTTTTGATTGTACAGGCCTTGTAAGAACGCGCACACTTCGACGTACTCGCCTTCGGAGAAATCTGTCGATTGCTCCTGCACGACGTCGAGGATTTTAAACAACAGTTTCTGCTCTTTGGGGTTTAATTTCTTGCCGAGGACGGTGTCGCCGTACATGTCTTGATAACGCACGAGCGCCAGTAAGGCTTGTCTACACGGACCATGCGCCGTGGCTAGTAAAGCTCGAATATCGTGAGGCGCGGCGAATTGAAATCCGAAATTCATGCACTCGAGCGAGCCAACGCGAACGGCTTGCGGAAGGAATCGAGCATCGAGAAAGTCCGCTACTTCGTCTGGAGCGATGTCGCGCAAGAGCATGTTGCATATCTCAACAGATTTGACACGCGCGGCTTCGACAAAGCAGTCAGCGTGCACTGGGCACCCTTTCTGGATCAAGAAGCGTACAATCGGTTCGGCGCCCGCATTTGGAACCTTTGAAATCGCGCGGACGAGAACATGATGGTTCATCGGACACTGTCGATCCACGAGCGCCTCAACCAATGCATAGTTTGCCGACTCGGCGACGAGTGTCAACACGTCAGCGCTCAACTCACAATGATTGATGAGAAATTTCTCTCGCGGGCCGTAATGCGTCCCGCTTTGGTACATAAAACTGTTGAAACGGATGCGATCATTCTCGCCGCAATTTTGCAAAAACTCGATAACCTCAGACGTACTCCACGGTAATGCATCGACACCGCACGAGTTTTTCAAGAACTGAAGTCGTGCCAATGTGATATCCTGCGAGTATCCTGAGCGGTCGAGAGACAGGAGTTTCCGCATCGCGAACATCGTCTGATTACCGCACCGAGTAAACGCGTAATGCAAACACGGGTAGTGCTTAAACTTGCCCACGAATTCAACACTCTTCTCACCATACAACTTGTAGCAGCTGTCCTCTAACAACTTGTAGCAGCTGTCCTCTAACGCAATCAATTTCGCTATGTTTTCATCATCCCATGGTACGTTCATCTTTTCATGCACGTGCTGCAAAAGCGGCAAATCTCCGAGCGCAAAGGCGAGGAGCACAAAATGCGGCAAATAAAATGCGATGAATTTTTCACCAAGTCGCGCAAACATCGCTTTAAACTCATCCAAAGTCTCCATCGGTGCGTCAGCATCGAACGGCGGCGCGTTCGGCAGTTTCAACTGATGCATGGTCAAGAACTCTACCATTTTCGTCTGCCTAGAGGCCGCAGCTGCGGTGAACACTTTCTTGATGTCTTCGTCGTCCACGTAGCGGCGCTCGAGCAGGTGCCGCGTGACGTCAAAGTGGCTCGCGCACGCCGCCGCGATCACGTGATCCACATCCAACCGCGCGCCTCGCTCTTCACACCACTGAATACTCGTCAAGTCGCCACGTTCGCAGCAATCACGCAGGGCGTCGAGAATCTCCTCATCACACGTCCACGAGGACCGTCGATCATACAAAAACTTCACGCAGTCGAGATGTCCGCGACGCAACGCCTCCGCAGTAGCCGATTTACGGAATCGTTTCCGATTCTCCGGACACTGCGAGTCGAACAAATACTCCAACATTTTCAAATGTCCACGGCCACTGGCGCATATGATGGCGTCAGATTGCCAAGGACAGTCGAATTGACGCAACGCGTGACATCGTTCGACGTCGCCGCGCTCGACGGCGAAACGCATTGGATTAAATCGATCCAACACGAGCACGCGTTTTCCGCATTCAATGAAGTACCGCAAGCACGCCGCGTGAGAGGCGTTAAAATCATCCCATTCGTACGCATCCAATGCCAAATTCACGTCGTCGTCGATGCACGGCGTGAGCGTAAAGGCGAATTTTTTTGTCGTGAGCAACCAATCCAAAACATCTACCTGCCCGCCGTACACCGCGCTCAACAGCATTCGCATGCGATTCGCCAGCGATAATCGATCGAACGCGCGACTATCGTTGAGTTTGCGCAATGCCGACCAGTCCCCGGCGGCGCACGCGCGCGTGGCGTCGGACGATGTCAAGATGCGACGCACCGCATCCGACCCTTGACGCGCACCGTCGCCCCCTTCTGCGTCGCTCGCGCCGCCCGCACCGCTCGTCGACGTGTCGTTTGCGATATTTATGTCAAAATTACGCGCCGCGCGCGGTGCATCGCGCGCGCGTTTGCCCGGCATGCGGTGAGGCGCGATTTGACGCGTGGACTTCAAATCAACGCCACTACAGTCGCGGCATTGTGCCGCGCGCGCGACGTGATCGGCAGCGCTCGACGCGGATTCGCGAGAGTCATCCGGCGCAGACGGTGGCGTTGGGTATTTCTTATCGCTCGCGCGCGCGTTGGGGTGTCCGTGCGCCACGTGCGGGTGCGAGAGACACGTCAAACGTTCGTAGCCGTTAGACACCAACCGACACTTTTGCGTTGATACTTTCGCGCGTTGCGCTGCACGCGATGACGTCGAGGACGCTGGCGCGCGTGGAAAATGCGAAGACGATACTTGATCGTGCGTCGGCGCGGTTGCGTGAGGAGAAGGGCGGCGCGTCGCTAGGGAGAGGGCTGGGAAGGAGTGATGGGAAGGAGAACGCGGACGACTCCGCGACGAAACCGCGCGGCGATGGAGTCTTGACGCCACCAGTGGATGATGAGCGCAAGCCGTTCGATGGCTTATGCGTAGAAATCAAAGAGGTCGACGCGAATGAGGCGGGAGGCGAGCGTGCGGCTGGGGATGTCGTGGGAGCGTTGATGACGGATGACATGTTCGACGCGTGCGTGGGGAACGTCGTGTGCGACTGGTTTAGCGACGGCGATAGCATCACCGCGGAAGGTGATAAAGTATTAGGAATATGTTTGCAGAGTTTATACGCACCTTTGCGTGGCGATGAGACGTTGGAGGCGTTACGCATAGACAAGAGCGCGTTGAAGCGTCGACTGCGACGATTTGACTCGCGCGTAGCGCAGACGCGAGGCGATAAAGCCACAAAGGAGGACAAGAAGCATTTACGTCCATTGTACGTGCGCCTAGCTAAGATTAAGGATTTGATCGCCATACGCGAAGCGGGCGGGTGAAGGAACAACGAATGGACAAATGCAAACGGACAGTTGGTATATAAAACATAGCCCACGGCGCACGAGTCGACGTCGCGACCAAACGTGGAAACAACAATGTAAAAACAATGAATGCGTGCTGCTCATCACTAAAAACAAGGCTAACAAATAAATAATGTGCTATGCGTCATCGGCGGTGCGTAATCCCGGCACGCCGTTCTCGAGGTCGGGCAAGTTTAATGGAATCATCACCGCGTTCGCCCCCGTGGTATCCATCTTTGGTACCTTTGGATGCTTGGGTAACTCCGTACGCACCAAGTCGCTCACGTCCCACTCCGTTAGTAACTCTGCCACCGCATCTGTTTGTGCGATGTACTCCGCCTCGGTCATCGGGAAGCTCTTTTGCCCGACGAATTTCCACATCACCTGAAGATAAATCTGAAGCGTGTTAAACCTGTCCCGACGCTGACACACGCGCGTATCGTAAAGCTTCCCCCAGCGCTTCAGCACCATCGACCGAAGCTCTTCCCCGGTCATATCACCGCCCCAGTTTAATGAATCTTCCGCGCGGGCGCCCGACGTGCGCGCATCCATGGATTGTTCTAAAAAGGATAAAAAGTCATCGTCATCATCCGCGTCGGCGTTTTTCGTGGATGGATTCGACGGCGTCGCCGCGATGCGCGACGCATGCGGTCTTCGCGCGTTTCGCGTGCTGTGCGCTGCGACGCAAGGGGCGTGAATACGCGTCGCGATGGCGCGCATGTTTGGTTGAAGCGACGCTCGGGCGCGCGGCGAGCTATGAAGCGCTTTACTCATTAAATCCGTCTACGAGGGGAAGCACCAAGCGCGCGATGAGCACGGCGCCGAGCGTAAACGTCAATGCGATTAATAAATACCGTTCCATCACCTCCGCCATGCGTAACACGCGTATGAGGGACATTGTCGACGTCGACGTCGACGTCGACGCTGACGTTGCCGCCGCAAAGACGGCATCCGGAAGCCCAAACGCGCCAAATCCCAACGCTTTCGACGTCTTCGCGAGCGTCATCCAAGCTTTCGCAATCACACTCGCCGCCACACATGGTGTGGCTTCGTACACACTCGACGAAGCATCGGCGGCGCGGGCGAACAATTCATACGAACGCGTCGCGTTCGCCTGTACGCCGGCGCCAAAGAGGTGCGCCCAACCGAGATTCACGAGCGCCTCTGGATACGGATGCTCACTGAATGCTGCTTTCGCGAGACGATTCGCCGCGGCTGCGTCCTGTGCCGAGGCGTGCGCTAAGACATACTCGTATGGATGCATGAAATCGCTATCGTCTGGCTGCGCCTTGCCAGACGCGAGCGCTTGCGCTAAATCCACCGACGCCTCGGGCGAACCGTGGCAGTGGACAATGTCCCGCAACGCGCGCGCCGCGAGCTCAAATTTATCTTCACCCACGTACGCATTCGTGCGGCGAAGCAACCACGCGACGTTATTCGCGGCAGATTCCGAGCCGAGAGATGCAACCTGCGCGTACCGCACCAACGCGCCCCAAGGATTGCGATTGAGGATGACTTCTTCGATGGCGTCGTCTTCGTCTTTGGACCAATCAAAGCGTTCTTCGATAAAGGTGTGAAATAAATCCACCGACTTGGTGACGTTACGCTCGATGGCGACGCCGCTAGAGTAGACTAATCCAAGCTCATATGGCGCGCGCCAGTGTCCCAACTCGTTCGCTTTCGTCATTAATTCTAAGGATCGCGTGACGTTGGCGTCCACCACGCCTTCGTACCCGACGGCGTACATCTGAGCGAGATTAAAATACCCATCTGGGTCCTGTCTATTCGCCGCCTCTTCGAAATAATACATGGCTTTGGTGTAATTTTGCTCGCCACCTAATCCTTGAAAATTCAATACGCCCATGCCGTTAAATGCGGGCGCAATGGCACCAGTTTGTATGGCTTTTATAAACTCCTCACGCGCGCGCGTGTAGTTCTTCTCCGTCCCTAGTCCTTGCATGTGTAAAAATCCAAGATTGTAGTGTGCCTCTGGCACGTCCGCGCCCTGTGCGGCTTGCTCAAAATGTCTAAACGCCGCACGTTCATCGCGCGCTAATCCACGATCCCCCACAAGCGCTCGATAGCCTAATAACGCATTCGCCGCGTCGTCCCCTCGGTTGGCGGCGTCGATTTCCATTTGCAACTGCCCGTCGGCTTTATTCAACACCGATTCCGCCTGCCACGACGCATCTCGCTCTTTATCCCGCAACCACTCGCCACCGGACGCAGAATCAATTTCATACGACGTAGGTCCGCGTTCGAGCCCAATTTTCGCAACCTCACGAAATAATTCCAACGCCTTGTCTTCGTCCACGGCGTAGCCGTCGACGCCTTTCCACCAACGCCACCCGAGCGCGACGCGCGCCCATTCGTCTCCCATGCGCGCCGCGCGCTCCAGCGCCACCACATGCCACAGCGGACCACCACCGCTTAATACCTTGGCTAAACTACCATCGTCGTCGTCTCCGTGCGCGGAAATGATGCCGGGGATGTCGACGACGCCGACGCGGCTGACGCTCGCGAGCGCGTACAGCGCCTCTCGCGCGACAAGATCTTCATCTCGATCCACCTCGACGATGTATTCCGGGCGCGCGAGTAATTCTTCGAATGAAGGTACTAATGATGCTTCTCGTGCGAGGGCGATAACGGCATCGCGGACGTCGGGCGACGCGGAGTCTCGCGCGAGAAGGAGCTGTTCGAGCGTGTGCGCGTGAGCCTTGCGCACGGGAGATTCAGCGTCGGTGTCGTCGGATTCGGCGAGGACGACGCGCGAGACGAAGACGAACGCGCAGAGAAGGATGTGCGCGAGGCGTACGCGCCGCATGGCGAGCGCGCCGATCACGTGACGCGCCTGCTACTGACGATTGGTGCGTGAGATGGATTACTATTGCAGTAGTAATCTTTGGGATGACGCGAGTGAGATTTATGCTCGAAATATTTTGGTTTTACAACGCTCGAGCGCGCGAATATATGTTTGTTTTCTTGATGTGAGATGAATGTGGTGGTGGTGGTGGTGATGCAGGAGCGAGACTTGTATTGTGTTTAAGCCTCCTCGTTCGCGTCTTCTTGTTGTTCAGCCGACGGCACGGACATGTCGGCGAGGGACGGAATGGACATCTCGGTGGACGATTTCTGCGCCTTTTCCAAGGCGGCAGACCCGGCGGTGGACGCGGCGCTCATCGCGCTCGCACTTGCGGTGGATGCCAAGTCGCCTGCGATAGACGCCACCGGGGATAACGCTTGAGATAAATCTTCGAAGAGCGCTGCGGGAGATTCGTACGACGTCACCTTGTTGTAGAGAGACCATTGGAGGCCCATGAAACCGATAAAGGCGAGGGACTTTTCGTACTCACTCACGGCGTAGGCGAGGGCGAGGAAGCCAACCAATACAGCAGCCTTACCAGACGGACCGGTGGAGTCAACCGTGCTCTTGATGGACGTACGCGCCGTGCCAACGCGCGTTTGCACATACGTCGAACCCGCCTTGGCTAAATCAGACGTCTCTTCGCCGACGACATCCAAGACATTCTTGCCATAAGAAGCCTTGCGGCGAATCTTTAACCCTTCCGACCGCCATGCGTTGAAATCGCCCGCGACGGTGAAGCATTTGCGACCGCCGCCCATGGATTGGACTTGCTTGGCGAGCGCCGCGGCGTCTGGGCCTAAAAAGTAAACTTGCGCGCCGCGCTTCGTCAACTTCTGCACGAGCTCACCAGCGATGCGCAACTCTACCGCACGAGGATTTTGGGTGATGCGACGGGTGCGTTCATCCAACGTGAAGACTTCAACCGCGGCACCACGGTTGCGGGCAGACTTGCGTAAATCTGGCACACCGTTTTCCTTGCGGTCTTCAGCGTCGCGAGTATCAATCAAAAACGCTCGCGAGTTCTTTTCGAGCTGTTCGTTCACAAAAAATGGGCGCTTGGAGCCACCGTAGCCCCGGAGGTTGTCAAAGAACGCGCCGACGAGAGTCGGTGACAAAACCAAAAGTGCGGCGAGCGCGAGCGCAACATCTTGATCATCCTTGGCCATTTCAATCAAACCAGCAAATTCAGATGGAAGAACTCCCTTGACGGCGTCGAGGCCAGTGACGACAGCGCTGCTCGCACTAGACAAAACACCAGACTCGAACGCGTTAAGCGCATCGTTGGCACCCTTCAAAGAATCATCAAACGCGCCAGTGGCGCCGTTGAACGCATCCGTCGCGCCACTCGTCGCGCCGTTGAACGCATTCGTCGCACCGCTGAAGTCAAACTCCGGGGCGTCAACTTTGGGAATGTCAAACTTCGGCACGTTCGGCATATCAAACTTCGGCACGTCGGGAATCTTGATATCCTTGGGCAAGTCAAACTTGGGTACGTCGGGCATCTTGATATCCTTGGGCATATCAAACTTGGGCACGTCGGGCATCTTCATTTCAGGCATTTCAGGCATCTTCATTTCTGCCGCTGGCGGCGCAACGGGGGCGGGCGGCGCGACGGGCGCAGCGGCTACGGGCGCAGCGGGCACCGCGACGGGCGTAGGCGTCGCCGCCGGCACCTCGGGCATCTTAATCTCAGGCATTTCAGGCATTTCAGGCATCTTGAACGAATCCAAATCCATCTTTGGCACTTCAGGCATCTTGAACGAATCCATCTTTGGCACCTCAAACTTATCCAACGCCGCCGGCATCTTAAACGCACTCAAATCCACTTCTGGCGCCTTGAACCCATCAAGCTTGGGCATATCAATTTTCGGCATATCTGGCATCGTAAATGCCGACGCCCCAGAGGTGGCATCGCCGACAATCGGCGCTGAAACCTTGGGCGCGCGCTCCGTCGTCTTCATCACTTCGCTCCAATCCACCCCAGTGTAATCATCCGCCGCTGCCGCGCGCGCCGCGATCGCGTTCACCACCGCCCCGGTCGTCACCGCACCAATAATACGCGCACCATCGCACTCGTTCGCGTCGTCGCTCGACTCGGTCCGGCGTTTCATCGCCTGGGCGCCGATGCACTGGTGACGTCGTCGTCCACCGTCGATCGCGCGCACGCGCGCCGGGCGCGTCGTCGTCGCCGTACACGCGCCGCTGTGCGCGAGCGCCATGGACGACGCAGAGCGTGCGAGCATGGGTGCCGTGCGAGGTCTTTGAGCGCGCGAACACCGCCGGAAGGGTCGCGCGAGCGTGCGAATGCCGACGCGCGCGCGCTATCCGATGGATCATCGGTTCGCCGTCGTGATCGCGACGAAAACACCATGATGGTCATTGTGTTTTCACAGTACTATGTTTTGGTGCTTGTTTTTCATAAACTATTTTATGTTCAGCGTTGGCGCGATAGTACTCGTAGTCTGTTGTATTTTTTTCGTTATGCGTGTGTGTGTCGGGTGTGGACACGTGGCTCGTTGTCGCGGCGTGCGCCATTGCGCGCCGCCGTCGCCGTCGCCGAGTCGACGACGCGCACGCGAGCGGTCGAACGCGCGCGGCGATTTTTGCTCGTTCGCGTTTCGTCTCGCGTCATGCGCCGCGACGGTCGCGCGATGTCATCCAAGGCGATGGTGGTGCTGATTGTCGTTTTGTGTTCCCCCTTGGGCGCGCGCGCGTCGGTGTTCACGCGGCGCCAAGGTGCGGGTGACGCGGGCGATGCCGCGCGTGCGGTGGTGTTGAAAGGTTCGTCTCGTCGCGCGCTCGCGTGTGGCGAATGATGTCGACGTGGATTCACGATGCGCGCGCGTCGCGTGACTGACGCGAACGGCGCGTGCTCGAATGTTGTAGACGGAACGGCGCCGGTTTCGATCTACGTCGATGGTCCCATGCGCGTGATTGAAGGAAGTAGTGCGGTGCCGAGCGGGGTGGCGGTGAAAGGGCACTCGAGGATGGGTTTGAGTCGGGTGTTTGATGAAGTATCGGTGCGTATCGTCTCGTTTTGTTGTCGACGACGCGTTTTGGAGCGCGTGTCGCCCGCGTACTGACGATGGTTATATTGATTGCAGGTCACCGTGATCGATCGCGGTGGGTTTATGAGCGCGAATTGTGCGTTGTATCACGCGTGGCAAGTGCCGGTGTTTAACATGACGACAAATGTGACGAATATTGAGTGGAAGTATGCGAAAATGCCGACTAAGCGCGAGCGAGATAAAACGGTTGCTGGAATCTCCAATGCCCCGAGCTCAACCGTGCGAACAGTGATTGGACCGTACGAGAAAGGGTACTTGATCACTCCGCGGTGCCGCGCGCGAACGAACTCAATCAAGTATGCGGTGCGCGCGACTAGCGCGTTTCAGCAAAAGTTGGTTGCGCGTCTCGTCATCGGCGTGGCGTTATTAGTCATCGCCCCAACCGTGGCGAGTTCAGTGCCGTGTTTTTACACCGTTGCCATGACGCTTTCAACTTTTGCACTCGCACTCATCGTGTTGCATAGATTTTCGCGCGCCATTCCAGGTGGGCGCATGGTGAAACGCACGACGGCGGTTGGCGGTTTGGTCACGTACTACCTCGTCCCAAGCGAGCACTGGAACAAAGTGATGGACATGTACATTTCAGCGTCTACGAAACCAATCAAATTGGTCGTTCGATTGATTCAACAACGATACACCAATGTGAGTTTAGAATCAGTCTTAGCGGAAGATCCTTGGGCGCTCTACGGCGCGCTTACAGGTTTTGGTTTGCTCGTCATCGGCGCCGGCGTCGGCCGATGGCTGGTAAAGTCATTCATCATCGATGCCGCGACCGGAGGCATCGCCTCGAGCGTACGGGGATTTGTGACCATGTTCATTCGTGTCATTGGGTGCGCGCTCGTGCAGTTTTCTACGCTTGACGTACCGATCGGTACGGCGTTTGTGTGCGTGGCGGCGATGTATTGCTTGTACGCCCCCGTTGCTCGTACAACAGATCGCGTCATTCACGCCGCTGGAAGCCTCGTCCGTGGTCGTGGTGGCACGCGTACTAATGCAAATGCCAACGATGATTCTGACGATGGCGAACTCGTGCACGAGCAAGAATGGGATAAAGACTCAGATGACGAAGACGAAGCGTCGTGGGGCGGCGCATTTGGCTTGCGGAGACGCAAACCGCTTCCCGAATCCCTCGACCCCGAACCTCGAACGCCACCCAAGCCATTGCTATTCGACGCCGCAGGAAAAACAACTCCAGTTCGTCGCGATAGCTTACTCCGCCGGGCGTTCACATACGGTAAACCAGAAGATGAATCCACGCCTCCGGCCAAGCCGCCGCTCGGTGCAGCCGCCGCCGCGTACGGCCGATACCTCACCCCCGACGAGCACGACGCCGTCAGTGCGCTCAAAACCAACTCCGAAATGGATGCTCTGACGAAATCTCCCGAATTCGCCGCTTGGTTGGCTAAAAACTCGCATAGAATCCGCATGACGAGGGCGGATTAAACATTTTGCTTGCTTTCCCGTAGCTTTTGGAGGCGGCTGTAACACAGAATTCACCCATCACTTTCATGACGACATAGCACGACGCGCCACTGAGCCCGCACACCGATCCCACAATGGGCCGTGAAAAAGTATTATCGAGCGCATCGATGATCGCATCTTCGTCCATCGCGCGCACGGATGCGACATTCGGCGCGAGAAGGTCAGAAACCTACGCGCGCGACGCAAGCGCAGAGTCGATGAAATTACGACTAGCCGTAAAGATACGCGATGAATACGGCGCAGTGAAGGCGTATGCAAAACAAGAAAATGGTGGTGGTGGTTCGGCGCGCGCGAGTGCGCGGTCGACGGCGGCTGGTGCGGCACGCGAGGACGAGAAGGGTGAGGATCCGCGCGTGCGCACCCGAGCAATTGGAGACACGGAAAAGAAGCGCAAGAAGCCGAGTGATGTGGCGGCGATGATCGATGCGATCGATGAAGATAGCGAAGATGAGGAAGCTGGACCGGTGGCGTTTGGTGCGAAGGCGAAGACGTCCAATGCATTGGCGACGTTCAAGGGCGAGGATGCGGTGGCGAATTTGCCTCTGAGCATTTTTGGCAAGCACGCGAACGCAGCCACGGGGGCAAATATCGCTCGCAAGTTAGCGAGCCAGTGGCCAGTACCAGAGTGGCGCGCGCCTTGGAAGTTGTATCGGGTCATTAGCGGGCATCAAGGATGGGTGCGTTCGGTAGCGGTGGACCCGAGTAACGAGTGGTTCGTCACTGGTAGCGCCGACCGTACAATCAAGGTCTGGGATCTCGCCAGTGGGTCATTGAAATTAACGCTCACGGGTCATATCGAGCAAGTCACTGGATTGTGTGTGAGCCCGAGGCATCCGTACATGTTTAGTTGCGGGTTGGACAAGAAGGTGAAATGTTGGGATTTAGAGTACAACAAAGTGATTCGCAACTATCACGGACACTTGTCGGGAGTTTACTCCATTGCCATGCACCCGACGTTAGATATATTGATGACTGGTGGTCGCGATAGTGCGTGCCGCGTGTGGGATATGCGTACGAAGAAGCAGGTGTTTTGCTTGAGTGGACACGAAAATACCGTGGGGTCAATCTTAACGCAAGACGAAAACCCTCAGCTCATCACCGGTTCTTACGATGGCACCGTTCGTTTGTGGGATTTGGCGAAGGGGAAGACTGTAGAAACGTTGACCTACCACAAGAAGGGTGTGCGCGCGATGGTGATGCATAAGAAGGAGTTTGCTTTTGTATCGGCGTCGGCGGACAACATTAAAAAGTTTTCGTGCCATGGTGACTTTATGCACAATATGCTCACGCAGCAGAAAGCCATTGTGAACACGTTGGCCATGAACGATGACGACGTACTTGTCAGTGGTGGTGACAATGGGAGCTTGTACTTTTGGGATTACAAGTCTGGACATTGCTTCCAAAAGCAAAAGGCTCTGGTACAGCCTGGGTCTCTCGAAGCCGAGTGCGGAATTTATGCCTCGAGCTTTGACATCACTGGTTCGCGTTTGATCACGTGCGAGGCGGATAAAACCATTAAGATGTGGAAGGAAGATGCCACCGCGACGCCGGAATCGCATCCAATCTTGCCGTTCGAGCCGCCGAAGAATATTCGACAAGGCATCGGCGCGTGTTAGGAGGCGCGGAATATTAGATAGAAATTACAAATTGTGAACATAACCGTTGTTTTATAGCTCATCATGCTTGCCCGCCGGTAACTTGCCCTCGTTGAGTAACTTCTCCTTGTGCGTTTTGAACATTTGAAGGGTGTCATAGTCAGCGCGCATGAGCTTGGCAAGCTGCTCAACGTCGACGCCACGCTTATTCTTAATGAAAATATCAGCACCCGCTTGCATCAGACCCCATGCCGCGTGCACGTGATCACCACGAATCGCTTTATGTAAAGGCGTTTCACCATCTGCATCTTGCGCATTCACATCGGCGCCAGCGTTGACTAAAACGTCGCACATTTTAGACGACGAACGGTGCGCCGCTTCGTGCAAAGGCGTCGTTTGATTCCCCGTCGATCTTCTCGCATTCGGATCGACGCCATCCAAATCTAACAACGCCTCGACATAATTCACACAACGCTCCTTCCATCCGCGAGCAGCGATGTGAATCGCCTGGTATCCGTGTTCATTCTCCTCTGTCACGTTTGCCGCTCCGTGCTCAACCAACACCTTCAGTGTCGGCACCGAACCTCTCACCCCACACGAACCAGCGTTAAAGTGAATCGCCCGTCCACCAAACAGCTTCTTACCCGTATCCGCACCAAGTTCAATCACCGTCTTCACGTACGTATCATTCCCAACCATAATCGCGTGCTTCAACGCCGTGAGCCCGCTCGGGTGCAGCGGCGCGTTGATATCGTGATGGTCTGGAAACTTTTCAAATTGCGCGCGCAGCTCGGCGTGATCGCCCCTGGCGCTCAGATGAAGCAAATTTGCAGGCTTTTCCACTTCGGGCTCCGCCGGCGTCGGGTCCTCGATCGGGTCGTCGTGCGAGTGATCGGCGTCGGGGTCGTCGCCACCGAATCCATACGTGCGCCGGAGCTCATGGTACAAGCTTGAGCGTCCGTAACCCCCGGCGGCGACGAGTGTAGGGAGCGCCAGCACCGCGATAACGCAGAGCAGTGCGAGGGCGTGCGCGGCGTGCGCGGTGCGACGCGTCATCGTCATCGCGCGCGCCGTGGTTTGGGGTGAGCAATCATCATCGTCAGCCTAGTCATCTTTTTGGACATCTCATCCGGAACTTTAAGTATTTGATGCGCGAGAACTGAGGCGGTGTGGCGATCATGGGTTCTAAATACATACTATTGAATATCTGTGTGCGCGTGCGCGCGCATGAGCTAAGGCGAAGGGAGAACATGAGATGGAACGCGCGTCGGGCGCGTCGTCACGTCTGCGACGTCTGCGAAACAAATGATCGTAACGCCACACGTCCACATTTCTTATACGCATCGACGAATTTCCGACACTCGGTGACGTCCTGTGCGTGCGCACTGTAACACGCCCGCACATTGGCGGCTTCAACGTCGCACGGCGGCGTCGAGGCGCCTTCGTACGCGTTTGATTCCTCGGCTTCGATGACCGCCGCGTACGCGTTCAAAGTCTCAATCTCTCGCTCTTCGTGCTTTAAAAGCACGTCACCGACGCGCGTTGTCGCGCGCGTGACTTCATCAATATCTGGATGCCGCTGTCGCACCACACCGCCCGCGTGCATGTGCGACGACGTTAATAAATCCGAAGGCGCAAAGACGCCGCCTCTCGTCGGCGCCGGCGCCGGCGCGCCGCGCGACATCAACCCCACCCCGACGCGTCCCCCACCGTCACCTCCCGCGCGCGCCTCCGTCGCAGATGACGTCCCTTGATCGTTTCCAGACGTCGACGGCGCATCACCGCGCGCGTCGCTCGACGCATCGCCGCGTCTCGAACGTTCCAGCTCGCGCACCAAGTGCGCCGTGATCTACGCCCGCGCACACACCATCGTCAGTCCGCGATCACACGCGCGCGCAAAGCGCGCCAATCTACGAGAATACACCACACGTGCGCGACGCACGCGCGCGACGCCCCGCGAACGCCCCGCGAACGCGCATCACGCGGCGAATACTTTGAAATTGTTCAACCTTCATCGGCATCGTGTTCAAACGAAGCCACGCTCGCAACGCTCGCGCCGAATCGCGTGGACGATCGCGCGAATCGCTCGAGACGCACCCGAATCCTCGCCTGCTGCTCGCGCGGCGCACCACCGCCGCGGTCGAGGCGCGACTGTTGCAGACCCATCGCGCGCGGATGATGAAGCGGCGTCGCACACTGGCGACATAGTGTACGTGGTTTTAGCCTAATAAACTATGGATAAGCCACACTTCGCGACGCAAGACGACGACGACGACCGACGACCGACGACGCGCGGCGATGACGATGCCGAGCGCGTAAATCACACAACACACATCGCACGCACACCGCGCGCGGCATGCGATCGCACGCGGTGGCGTCCACGAGCGCGGCGAGCGCGGCGATCGACCGCCGATGGCGAGCGCATGCGTGGCATCATTCGGTGCATATCTCACGCGCGCGCGTCGCGCACGGCCGTCCGTGGCGCCCGAATAAGAGCGTGAATGAACCCATAGAGATGTTTGAATCGCCACGCGACGCATCGGAGGATGAAGATGCAGATGAAGGGACGACAGAGCCGATGATGTCGGAGGAGGCGCGCGTGCTCGCGAGGATAGCGGAGCGACGCGAGGCGTTGTTTACCACGAAATCATCGCGACAGCGACGGGTAAAGGATGATGAGAAACGACGTGCGATGCAAATTGAAATGGGTCCGTCGTATGATGATAATCAGGCGGCGATTGAGGCGATTGAGGAAGAGGAGAAGGCGATTCGCGCGCGAGCGCTGGCGGATATGCCAGAGCTGCGGGCGCAAGCGCGACGGCGCGGCGCTATGTATGATGAGGAGGCGATGCCGCCCGGAACTCGAAGAAGTTTGGGTGAGGTACGTGAGCAAAATGCGTTGAATGCGTTTAGTAAGAGTAAAGCAGCGAGTAAGAAGGAGACGGAGTTGGTCTGGGTGTTTGAACGCCGCGGCGAAGGTTGGGGCGAGGAAATTTTACCGACAATTAAGGCTGAAAGACGTCTGGTTGAGCAAGCACCGCAAAAGGCACTGAGTCAGGGCGAAGCTATTTTAGTGGAACAGTTTGGTATCTCCGAAGATGATGCCATAGCAATACTTAGCGCGGCGGCGGCGTGGCGAGTGACAAAGATGGGGCGTGCGCTCGTAGATAAGCGCCGCTTGCGTCTCGCGCAACAAAACGTCGGATTGTGCACCAAGGCGATGATTGAAGCTGGTGCGAGCGTCGAAGACGTGGCAAATATCGTTCGAGAAGTTCCGCAAATCCTTTCTGTGATTCCTGGAGCGAGCACGTGGAATTCAAAATTTATTGAGTACGTCGTGCGCTCAAAGGCCGAGGGTGGCGGCGCTCTGGGACCGATTCGCTTGAAAGCGTATACCGGTCGTCCTCGATACGATCGACCGGTTGAAAGTCTTAAACCATGGGTTTTAGAACAACGTGAGCGTCGCATCGAAGGTGACCTTTCCCAGGAGCAAGCATATTTGCTCGACGTCGCGGGCTTTGATAAGGACACGTACGTTCCAGTGCTTCGGCGCAACGCAAAAGCTGAATGGGAGTCATCATTTGACGAGCTCGTGGAGTTTCAACTAGGAAGCGGGCAAATCAATCCATCAGATGAACGCTCCAACGCGGGTCTTGGTGCTTGGTTGGAGCAACAGAAAGAGGCGTATAGGCAAGGAAAGCTATCGGAAAAGCGAGAGGCTCGTTTGCGCCGAATCGGCATCGCCTTTGACACTACAGAGGCGGTCAAAGACGCGCAGAAAGTGACTAGTATTAGAGACGTCACCGTTGAACCTGTCGAAATTATGACGGTGAGGACGAGTTTTATCGAATCAGCTATGGAGTTGAGAGAATTTTTGGACAAAGCAGGCGAACACGCCGAACCAGAAATTGGCTCACCAATTGGAGTTTGGCTATTACGTTTAAGACAACGTTGTCGAGACAACAAGCTGAGCGCTCAAGAACAAGAAATTCTTGCCACACTTAATATTGATGCGACGTATATTCCAGAGAGCTGGATCGCGATGTTGAACATGTATGCCAACTTGCGAGCACGACGCTCGAGTTACCTCGGCGTCGATATAGACCGCATCAGAGCGTGGCAGCGAGAGCAATTTGAACTCGTCAAAAAGAACGACGGTTCGCTTTCAGAAGCTCAGATAAAACGTCTACGACATGCGGGTATGATTGATAGTATTTCTGGCCTGGCTGCCACCGCTATTAATCGGGATAAACTCGAACTCGATCGCCGACGAGAAGAATGGGCGGCGCGAGTCGCCGCGCGTAAAGCCAAGACGCTTGAAAACAACTCGGACGACGGCGAAGATAAGTAGGAAAACTAGAAATAAGTTGCACATGTTTGTATAATACACAATGTTTACTATCGTTTACTATCGCTATAAAGCATTTGCTCACACCGCCTGCACGGTCCACGTCGGACCGCTCGTCTGGCGCTGGTATTTTGCAAACGTGGGATGCTCTTGCAACCTCCCAGCCGCCTTGAACGTATACACCTTTGCTCACACCGCCTGCACGGTCCACGTCGGACCGCTCGTCTGGCGCTGGTATTTTGCAAACGTGGGATGCTCTTGCAACCTCCCAGCCGCCTTGAACGTATACACCTTTGACGTTTCCGCCAAACACCACGCACCGACAAATACAGCCATAAAGTTTACCACCCAAAACCCATACACAATCAATGCCGCCGACATCAGCACAGAGATGACAATCACAACCATCGCCGCCGCATCCATAGAAACTCGACACATCGCGAGAAAGCTCACGAGCACTCGCGACGCATCCAGCGGGTACGCAGGCACCAACAAGTTAAAGCAGAACAGTAAAATTTGTATCCAGCACGCCTCGCGGCACAGCACTGGCAAAAAACCATCCACAGTCGCCATCAAATCCACTTTGCCGCTCGTCGCGTACAACATCAGCGCCCAAAACGCGAGCATGGGCGCGTGCGTCAGAGGACCCGCAACCGCGACAAATAAATCTCCCTTTGCGCTCGCGTCTTCAGTGCTGATGTACGCAAGTCCACCAAGTGGCCAGAGTAAAATATGTGATACGCTACCGCCAACCATCTTCGCCGCCGCGCAATGTCCGAGCTCGTGGATTAAAACCGTCTTGAGGAGCACGACATTGAGCAAAATTCCCAAACCAAACCATTCCCAGCCAGAGATGGCGTACGCCAGCATTGTGAGCGCAAAGTAAATGAGAAAAAGCGGCGTGAGATAGACGTCGATGCCGAACAAGGTGAAAAGGAAGAGTGATCTCGAGTACCACGGTTCAGGAGTTGCAGATTCCCCACCCCGCTGCTGCTGCTGCAGCTCGGCGATTGTGTGGACGTTACTCGGTGTTCTGGGCGGTGCCGGCGTGCTTGGACCGTCACTGCGAGGGAAAAGGTTCAATGGTTGGATATCCGCCGTGCGCGACATGGTAGTCGAGGATGAGATGCTCGTGGGCGACGGACACTGGAGGTGGTGCCCTGCGACGGGCTCTAGATATTTAGAAAAGAATACACAAGTTACAAAATGGTGGGCGCTAAACCTAATAAGGACAGGCCTTGGGGAGCTTGGTCTTTGCGTTGCGTCCATTCATGTCGAACTTTTTGTTTCCTGATCCAGATTGGACCATGAGCGATCCTTGATACTTGCGTAACGCGCGTTGCGCTCGTCTGTGCACGAGAGAAATTTGCGAAGGAAGTGTGGGGTAATCACGACGAGTGATACCACCACCTGCACTGCGGCGTACACCTTCGGATGTAACTGGCACGCCAATGTGTCGTGCATTTGCCTTGACCGAGGCGCGATTATCATATGGTCGATGATTTTGTTTGTAGTAGCGTCGCAAGTCGCGCGGACCGATGCGCTTCACCTTGCCGTCACCACCGATGATGATCAATTCGTATCCATTATCCGCCAATCGCACCGGACCACTCGTTAACTCTTCCATGGTGAACCCAGGAGTATCCTCGTCCATATCGTCATCATCACTACTTTCCGCCTCAGCCGCGGCGCGTTCGATGTTCCGCAACGCCTCGGCGGCTTCGTCATTCTCCATTTCTTCCCATTCGCCCTCGTACTCATCATCATCATCATCATCATCCACATCTGCTTGTCGTCGAGATATTTCATCCAATAACTCGTCAGGAACTTCTTCACCGCGAGCGATATACGCATCCACCTTGGCCAATGTCTCTTTATGCGCCTCGGCCCACTTCTCAAAACGTTGCGCCCGCAGCACGCTCTTTGGTAACTCATCCTTTCGTTTCAAGTGCCCAGTCCCAGTTTTAGCCGTACCACCCTCAGACCGCTTCTTCTGCGCCTGTTCTTGCGCCTTGGCTTGCGCGATAACCCGTTCGAATAAATCTTTTCCAACCACCGGTAACCCGCCGACGTTGCGCTTCAAGTTGTACCTGTGCCAATCAGACTTGTAGTGCGCCTTGAGCGCCTCCATGTCATCGAACACCACGCCCTATATCATTCGCACGATACACAAAACATCCACCGTCAGTATTTTCGCGCGAGAGATCACCACCGCGCAGCCGCGACGGCGACATACGCGCGCGCATCCACGCACGCGCCGCCTGTAGGTCTGCGCCTCGAGCGGCATGCGTTCGACACGAATCCCGCGCGTGCGCGCGCGTACCGGTGCGGTGTGACACGTCAATCCAGACATGTTGCGCGACTGTTTTCGCTCGTCGATCAACCGCGCGCGCCGTGCGTCGCGATGTGCGCGCGCGCGGGAATTCGCGTCGAAAGAACGCCGCGAGGGCACTGGTGTGGAAATCCTTACATTAGTGGCGTCAAAACGCCGCCACCCACGGCGGCCTCGCGCCGCGCCGCGCCGCACTCGGCGACGTCGCGACGCGCGCGCGCACGACGGCGAGCGATCGCACGCATTATCGCGCATTATTGTAAACCGCGCGCGCACGGGGGCGTTCGATAGATAGACGCGAAAGATGGCGAAGAAACAACGCGGGGTGGGCGGCAAGTCGCCCGGCGGCGGGAGCGCGGGCGCATCGAAACCGAAACACTCGCTCTCGGTGGTTGGACGCACGAATGGGAGCACCAATACGCATGAACGGAGTGCGGCGACGGTGAGACGGTTGCAAATGTATAAACAGCGACCGGTGCGGGATGCCAAGGGGAAGATATTAAAGCAAGATTTGCAGAGCAAGGAGCTGCCAAGCACGCGAATCGTGCCCGACCGACGATGGTTTGGGAATACGCGCGTGATTGGGCAGAAACAATTGGAGGAGTTTAGAGAGGAGATGGCGACAAAGTCCAAGGATGGGTATACGGTATTGATTAAGCAGAAGAAATTACCCTTGTCGTTGTTAAAGGATCCCGAACGCGGACGAGCGAGACGAGTGAACTTATTAGGACAGACGTCATTTGCGGATACTTTTGGATCGAATAAGCGACGAAAGAAGCCAAAACTGGCGTCAGATGATTTGCAAGCGTTGGCATCGAACGCGGAGAAAATGGGAGACGTCTATACGGAGGGTGTACAGACTGGAGTGATTACCGACCGCGATTTGGTCGTCGAGGATGACGGCGTGCGCCGCGAAGCCAAGGCGGGTATGTTTGAAAAGGGTCAGTCCAAGCGTATTTGGGGCGAGCTGTACAAAGTCGTGGATTCTTCTGACGTCATCATTCAAGTCATTGACGTTCGTGACCCCATGGGTACGCGCTGCTATCACTTGGAGCAACATTTGAAGAAGGATGCGATGAAGCGTCACAAGCACATGATTTTGTTGTTGAACAAGGTCGACTTGGTTCCAGCCTGGGTCACCAAGCGCTGGCTTCACACACTTTCGAGAGAGTTTCCGACAATTGCTTTCCACGCCTCGGTGAGCAATCCGTTCGGTAAGGGTGCGGTGTTATCATTGCTTCGACAATTTAGCCGTCTTCGCATGGATAAGCAAAACATCTCCGTCGGCTTTGTCGGGTATCCGAACGTCGGTAAATCGTCCGTGATCAACGCTTTACGGGCAAAACGTGTGTGCATTACTGCGCCCATTCCTGGTGAGACTAAGGTGTGGCAGTACGTCAACTTGACGAAGCGTATCTTCTTAATTGATTGCCCGGGCGTCGTCTACCACGACACTGAAGACACGGATACTGATTCCGTGCTCAAGGGTGTGACGCGTATTTCCAACCTCGATGACGCGCAAGAGCACATTGCTGACGTTGTTGCTCGCGTCAAGGCGGAATATTTACGCCGCGCGTACAAAATTCCAAGCTGGACCGACCCAGATGACTTTTTGCGTCAAGTCGCGCGAATGAATGGCAAATTGCTCAAGGGTGGCGAAGAAGATGTCAACGCTGTGGCCAAGGTTATTTTACAAGACTGGCAGCGTGGACGGATTCCTTGGTTTGCGCCACCGCCATCACTACCAGACGGCCCATCGCAGACGACGGTGAATGTCCTAGAAAGCGCGTCGGCGGTGGAGAAAGAAGCGGCGCAAGGCTTCGCCGCCGTTGCTGCGGAAGTCACCATGCGCCAGGTGCATCGCCGTATGCCTCAAGCGCACGGTTTATTCGACGAAGAAGACGCGCATGACCAAGAATACGCGACGGAAGACGAAGATGAGCCCGCGTCTGACGCTGAAGACGATGATGACGATGATGACAACGAAGACGATGGCGAGGGAGGCAAGGCGTCCAAGCGCAAGCGCGACGCGTTATCCGACGATGAAGTCGACGAAGAACGCGACGAGGACGAAGAGGAAGACGAAAAACAAGCGCCTCCAGTGCATGGTGAACTCTCCGAAAGCGAAGATGTCGACATTAACGACGAAACAGGAGGTGGCATTGATGAAGAAACTCTCAAAAAGTTTGCGTCTGACGATGATGAAGACGACAACGACGATAGCGATAGCGACAGCGACGGCTACGGCCCCGGCGGATTATCATTTGACCAAGTCCTCGCAGAAATCAAGGGTGAAGTCAAAGAAAAACCATCAGGCGTGAGTGGAAGCAATAAATCTCACAATAAGAAGCCACGCGGGGAGACATACGGAGCGGCGAAACCCAAAGGCAAGACACACAAAGGCACAGTGTCCTTCGTATCCAAGGCCAAGGCGGATGACGGCAAACGCGACCGAAGCAAGGGCGCGCGACGTCCGACGCGCGAAAAGCGTTCAAAGATGTTAGACATCTGAAGAAAAAGTGTTGTAACTTGAACAAGCAGAAAACGGTTTTATAAAACGCTCGCTGGATAGATTTTTTCAACGTGTGTGAACCTATTACTACTAATCTGATTGTTTCATGAATCATCGCGGTTGCTGCGCGTCCGCGGCGTCGCCGATGAGGGGCAATTTAATAGTCTTTCCTCGCGCCGACTGCACCGCGCCCGCCGTACACGACAAGTACGTGAAAAAGAAGACGGTATTGAAGAACAAAATCTCCGCCTGCAATCCAACGCCTCCGGTGGGGCCACTGCCGTCAATACCTTGAAACGTGCGTGTTAGTAAATCCGGAACAATGAGCAAAATGTCCAACAACACGGCTTGCTGGGCGTTGAAGCGCACGAAACGCTTCATGTTTTGATTCTGCACGACGCCTAAATACGTGCCAAAAAACACGACGACTTGTAAAAACCCAAGCGAGCCCCAGAGTTGAATCAACGGCGCGATAGGTAACAGCACTAAACTCAGCGCCGGCGCTTGCATGAAAAGAAATTTCGAATACTTCAACCCGTCGAGCAGAGGAAGCATGTACACCAATGCCGCAATGGCGCGCTCAGAGAAATCGTACTCCTCGTCATCGCCATCCATACTCTTACGCACAGGAGACGACGAAATTGATTTTTCACGTCGAATACGCGCTTGTGCAGCAGCCAAATCCGCGGCGATCGACTTCGCTTCCGCTTGAGCCGCCGCATCCAACGCGGGTTTCGCGTTTGCGCGCTGTGCAGCTCTATCCGCCTCCTCGCGCTCTTGCGCAGGATCCTTCATCGGTGCCGCGCCAAAATCCCCCAAAAGCTTATCCAAATTACTCATCGTATCTTCAACCTTCTTACCCTCGGCATCGCCACCCTCGTTCGCGCCGGCGCGCACCACGACCGACGTTGTTCTCGTCTTGAGCGCCATCGTGCGGCAGTCATGGTGCCCATGGCGACGGTGACGACGTGTCGTCGTCGTCGTCGTCGTCGCGGTCGTCGCGCGCACCGTCGGTGTCATCGTCGCAAACATGTCTATCGTTCCCGTGCCCGAGCCCGTTCGTTCGTGCGCCTCGTGGCGTCGGACAATGAAGCGTACAGATGTAATCACACATCTATGACGACGTCATCCAATATGTCACGACATGTCCCGTCGACGGAGCGTTTTCGCGACGTATACGCGCCGACCGCGCGCGCTTGAGCGCGTTTTGTGCGATCATGTATGACGTATGACTATGTGTGTGTGTGTGTTTGACAATTCAATCGATCACGTGCGGGCTAACGTACGAGGGGGATGTCGAAAACAGAGAACGTACGCTCCGCGCGTTACATGCCTTGACCGGCGAGGTAGTCGCCGAACTGCTCGACGTGCGCGGATACCTGCCGCGTTTCTAAATTATTCCCATGAATCCCAATCACGAACGCTGTTTTGGTTTTTTTCACCACGACGCCGTAATCAGCGCCCTTTTTACCGCGCACGACGCCGTAATCGTCGCCGCCGCTCAGAAAGACGTACCGCGTGCCTCCGACGACGATGCCTTCGCTCGCGCGCGCGATGGGATCAGCAAACAACTCATTAAGCTTGGCCGCTTCATCGGCATTGAATCCAGGGAAATGTTCGGATTGACCCCAGATGTTACCCGCGTGGTCCGCGATGGCGCACGCTGAGAGCGCACCGGAGCTCTCGGCGTCGCTCGCGCGCACCGTCGAAAGCGACTCAATCATCGCCTGCGTTGGACGCGTACGCGCGCGCGCAAAACACTCGTCAGTACAACGCGCACACACGCGCACGCAACGTAGAAAACAACGATGACCAAACAAACATCCACGTCCTCATCATCTTCGTCGTCGTCGTCGTCATCGTCGACACACAACCAATCAATCAATCAATCAATCTGTCCCGTCGAGGCAACTACCAGCAGCTTCAACCCACGACTTAGACGACGACAACGCACGCACGACGACGACGACGCGCGCGCACACGCGTCACATCACCCACGCACATCCCAAGACATGGCGACGCGCCGTTCGCACACCACCCGCGCCCCGCGACGTCGTTTGCGGTGGCCACTTCAAACTTTCACTGGGCTCCAAACACTCGCGAGTGCCCCATGTACCCCCTGGTCATGATTGGACAATGTCGCATATTCCAAAAGTCACCGCAGCCGCAACACCTAAGATGTTCGACTGTACGCCATTCGCCGCCGCCGACGCCGCCGACGACGACGACGACGCCTACGACGACGCGCGAACGTGCGCACAGTTGACACGCGATATGACGGTGCCGCAACCGAGTGCGGTGACGAGCCTCACGCGCATGGTTGCCGGCGTCGTCGCGTGGGAGGGTGCGTTTCAGATCTCAAAATTCTTTTTACGACACCTTCCCGAACGCGACGACAAGGAGCGGACGTATAAACGCGCGGCGGCGTCGTATATCGTGAGTTTTATACATGCCTTCTTTTTGACCTGGGCTGGGTGGACGATCGTGCGCGAGCTTGAGTTTGGTGGAGCGAGCGCGAGCGCGGAGCGGCTGTCGCTGTACGCCAACGACGACGCGTCGTTTGTGGGATTCGTGGAGATTGTCACGATTGCATTCTTTAGCTATGTGGTGTATGATTTATTACACGTGATTGATCAGTATCCTGATTTGGGTGGGGCGGATATATTAGCGCATCATTTCGGGTTTTTTGCGGCGGCATTGTTGGCGTACGCGTACGGCGCCTACCCGCTCATGTTGGGATGGTTGTGCACGTGCGAGACGTCTACGCCGGTGTTGAATGTGCGCTTTTTTATCAAGTCTTGGCGAGAGATGGAGTACACGTTGCCGAATATTGATGCCATTGCGTCGATGTTGGGGATGAAAACGCGAGGGGTGATTGCGGGGAATTGGATGGAATATTACGTGTCGGTGGCGTTTTTGTGGGTGTTTGTGGCGGTGCGCGTCATCGGCTATGGGTACGCCCTGATTCGTTTAACTGGAGATTTAAAACTCTTGGATGACAATTTTATCCCATACACCGTACGTGCGATATTGTACACGCTCACGTGCGCTGGGTTGATGTTGAATCTGGTTTGGAGTTACAAAATTTACGGCATGTGCAGACACTTTCGACGCAAAGTTTTGAAGCAACGAGACGACTCTGGCGATAAAATGAGCGACAGCGAAGAGGATGCGACGACGACGACGACGACGCCTAAACGTAGCTAAAGTTGATGTTTGCCGAAACGTAGCTAAAGTTGATGATGATGATGAAGATGATGATGATGCGCGGTGCATGATGTAATAACGTTATAAATCTTGTGTTTTACAAAAGAGTCGTCGCGTGCCTCCTCTATGTCTGTGTTTTCTCGTCGCGCGATTACGCGCTTATTACTTACTCGCCGTATATATATACCGGTAGCGCGTGACGCATCAGTACCGTCGCATGAAACCGCCACCACCGCTTCGTCGATCGCCACCTCGGTTCCACGGTAAGGAAGATTCGCGCGGTGGCGGTGGAGGCGGCGCTTGACGTCTATCCCGGGTGGAAGATTCGCGGAACTTCCCGCCAGCCCCGGCGGGTTGAAAACCAGTGGCGATGACCGTCACAGCGATTTCCCCCGAGTACTTTTCATCCACGACAGAGCCAAAAATGACGTTGGCAGCCGGGTCAGCTAAAGAGGTGACGACTTCAGAGACGGCGTTGACTTCCATCAACGTCATATCTGGACCACCAGTGATATTGAACACGATGCCAGACGCGCGGTCGATGGAGTGTTCGACGAGCGGCGCGCTCATCGCCGCGCGCGCGGCTTCCTCTGCTCTGCCCTTACCGCTAGCCACGCCAACGCCCAACATTGCAGTGCCACTGTCTTTCATCACTGCCCGAACATCAGCGAAATCGACGTTGACGAGACCCGGGATGGTAATAATATCTGAGATGCCTTGCACGCCTTGACGTAGCACGTCGTCGGCGAGCAAAAACGCCTCCTGCAGCGCCGTGCCCTCCTCCACCACATCAAGCAATCGGTCGTTAGGGATCACGATGAGCGTGTCAACATTCGCACGCAAAGCTTCGATCGCTTCAGTGGCTTGTTGAATGCGTCTTCGACCTTCGAAAGAGAATGGATACGTCACTACGCCGACGGTTAAAATTCCCTTCTCCCGCGCGAGCTTTGCCACGACGGGCGCCGAACCAGATCCAGTACCACCACCCATACCCGCGGTGATGAACACCATGTCCGAACCTTGCACCGCGTTGTTAATCGCCGCTCGGCTTTCATTCGCAGCGATTTCACCGAGCTCTGGGTTACCACCCGTGCCCAAACCGCGCGTCACTTGTTCACCAATTTGAAGCTTATTCTCCGCCAACGCGTTCACGAGCGCCTGAGCGTCGGTATTCACCGCCCAGAATTCAACACCCTACGACAGTAGTAATACAATACACGGCAATACGCGACAACGTCAGCACGACGAAGACATCCATCGACGAATCGACCATTGAAATTCAAGTGTCAATTTTAAAAATCAAACGCCCGCGGCTCCTTCGTCTCCTACTTGTCGTCGTCGTCGTCTACGAGTCCGCCCGTAGGCGCCAATCCGAGACGACGCATACCATCAACGTCGCGCACGCGCGCACCGCGCATTATCAAACGCATCGCACGCACCTGTAACCCACTGGAAATCATCCGATTCACCGCATTCCCACCGCCTCCACCGCACCCGATGACTTTGATCTTCGCCGCGCTCGCGCGCACGTCAACGCCAGCGCGACGCGCAACGCGCGTGTTCGTGCGCGTGCGCGCGCATCGCGCATCGCGCGTCGCCAATCCATGGATCGTCGAATGTCGTAACGACGCCGATACGGTGGACATTGGTATCGCGTGGAGACGACTGAGGAGGACACATCGTCACCGCATTGATCGCCGCGCACGCGCCCGCCGTTTCGCGAGTGCGCCGACGCGAGCGAGTGTGAGAGGACATGGCCGACATAGATGTGCGTGTGCGACGCGATGGCGATGCGAACGCGACGCGCTGAGCGATGGATGCGGTGACAAAACGCGTCGTAAGACTGGCGCTTTTTGAGACTCGTGGTGTTTTGAATTCGCACGCGTGTTTTGCGCGCGTGCGCGTCGGTGCGCGTGGACTGACCGCGGTGAATGGTTTTTGACGCGTATTAGAGCAGGCGGTTAGTGGTGAAACCGACGCCTCGGCCGTTACCGAGGTGTCCGGATGAAGAGTTGGGGTTCGGAACGGTGCGTCGAGAGAGAGAGAGAGAGAGAGCTATCCGCAAACGCGTACTTTTGTGTATAGATAGTTCGCGGTAACGGTGGATGAAACGAGCCGAGTGTATTGACGAGTGATGTTTGCATTGTTTTCGCGCGTGTTTAGGTGATTACGGATCACATGTTAAAAGTGGAGTGGTCGGTGGATGGCGGCTGGGGCGCGCCCGCCATCGTGCCGAGCGGTCCCGTCGGGTTGCACCCGTTCGCGCACGTGTTTCACTACGCGGTGGAGTGTTATGAGGGTATGAAAGCATACGTGGATTCAAATGATCGCGTGCGTTTGTATCGTCCGCAGATGAATATGGAGCGGTTTCGAACATCCTCGCGACGAATGTCGCTGCCAGATTTTAACGGCGGCGAGTTGTTAAAATGCATCGAGCGTTTGGTTGATCTCGATAAAGATTGGATTCCGAAAAAGCGTGGGTACTCTATGTACTTACGACCGGTGATTTTCTCCACCACGCCGTGGTTGGGGTTGACGCAGTGCGCAGAGGCGATGATTTTAGTTCTTTGTTGTCCGGTGGGGCCGTATTTCAAGTCTGGGTTTGTGCCGATTAAACTCAGCGTAGACGCTAAGTATATTCGAGCCTGGCCGGGTGGTACAGGCAACGTTAAATCTGGAGGTAACTATGGTCCAACAGTTATTTCTCAAGCCGCTGCGGCGTCTAACGGATGCTCACAATCGTTATTCGTCTATGCCAAGGAGGAATACGTCACCGAAGCGGGAACAATGAACATTTTCTTTCTCTGGCGAGACGAGCGCGGGGTAAAGCAGCTCGTTACTCCAACTTTAGATGACGGCACAATCTTGCCTGGCGTTACTCGTCAAAGCGTTCTTGAACTCAGTCGCCAATGGAACGAGTGCGAGACGATTGAACGAATGATTCCATTTGCCGACGTCCTCGCCGCCTCTGCGCGCGGCGACCTTTTGGAAGTCTTTGGCACCGGTACCGCCGCCGTCATCCAACCCGTCAGCGGCATTGTCTACGAAGGTCGTGAAATCAATCCATCCGAACCATTCGACGACAAATCCTTCCAACGTCGCCTCACTGATTATTTGATCAGTATTCAATACGGCGATATCGAACACCCGTGGTCGCACATCGTGCCGCGCTTTGACTAACGGGTCGGCCGAGCGTCGAAACGCCTTTCCCTCGATTCAGCCTTTTGTTCCGAGGAACCACGCGCGCACAATTCTTTCCCTAGTTATTAATAAAATAAAACTGTATATTATCATCCAGCGATATCACCAAGATCGATCCAAGACGTCGATTACGTGTATCGTCGTCAGCCTCTAAAACTTTTTTTTTCCGCTCGTTCGAGGCGTATTTACCTTTCGCCTCGCCCTTTCGCCACTCGTCGACGCGCCGCCGTACGACGCACACGCACGCGCGTGCATGCGCACACGCACACGCACATAGGTATACGATGATGATGATCTCGTCCGCGTCGGCGGCGCGCGTGGCGCCTGCGCAACGAAAAAGTACCGCGCGTTTCAGCGATAACGGTCGAGCGATGGTGCATGTGCACGGATTACGACGCAGTACGCTCACCGTGACGCACGGATCGCGATTCGAAGACGCCAAGGTACCAGTGCAAACCAATGCCTTCAATGCATTTGATGTTTTACGCAAGACCAAGTCACGCGTGACGGCTCGGGAGGGCGTAAAGTTGAGCGCTCTGGCGGTGGCCAACGCCTCGAGCGCGGATTACGGGGACGCCGGGACATCACCCGCGAGTGGGGGATCGAACGCGCCTAACCCGGTGGAGACGTTTATGCAGGGCATGCGTGATCGATTATCGTGCGATCCCAACTTTTTTTTCAAACTCGGGGCGGAGATTACGATTGATGAGTTTATTACTCTGTTTGTAAACGTGGCGGTTCGGGGGAACCCGCTGACTTGGAATGTATCTGAGCAACTGGCTACGGCGTGCCAAATGTTTACCGCGGCGATTAACGATACGTTGATTGTGTACTTTTTGGCGCCGACCAAGGCGAGTGCGGGGAAAAAGCCGGAAATCGCGAGCGTGTTTGAAAAAGGTGACTACACGCTCGCTCAACGCGCCATGTGCTTTGTGAACAAGGCAAAGTTCTACGCCGCCATCGGGGCGGTGTCGTGTACGATATCCATGTTCTTGGCGCTCGCGCTCGGTGGGAACATCGGCGGGTTCACGCACGAAGTGTTATTCCGATCCATCGCCACTGGTGGTTTACACATGGGTTTGAGCGCAAACACGCGCTACCAAATTGTAAACGGTATTGAGCGCGTGTGCTACGACAAGTTACCCACGAACGTGGCCAAGAGCGCGTCTGTGGCCGTGCGCATGGGTAATAACTTCTTGGGCGCGAGATTATGGATGCTCATGGCTCAGTTTACGGGCTTGAGCTAGCTATTACGGGCTTGTGTAATATTAAAAAGTCAAAAGTCAGGGCTAATCAAAAAGTGCAAACGCATCGCCTCCGCTCTTGGCACGTTTATTGCTTCCTTCATCCGCGCTGACCGACACGGAGAACTTTTCTAATTTCTCTAAGACCCCTTTTAAGATTTGACGTTCGCTTTCAATGAGGGTCGCCGCACATTCAAGGCGTTCATTCTTCCTGCGCTCTTCATCGCCAACCGTCACGTACATCGATAATCGACGCTCAATAGCGCTCGAGATGACTTTTACGACGCTGCACGTCATCATCGGCTGCTGTTCATGAGCACCTTCCATAGCTTTCGCCACGGTTACGATGGCGTTGATGGCGTCATCTCGTCGTGCCGTGTGTCTAACTTTTCTAAATATGTCGTCATCCTCAACGCACGCCCACACGACGTACATTAAATCATCTGGTAATGTACACGCACGATTAATATCAAAAGACGAATCGGCAGAAGAAATTAACGATGCGGATTCTATCCATTCAAATCTCTTTGCAATCTGTGAGCCTGAAATGCCCACCATTGCCGCCGCCACGCGAATGTTTGTCGTGCTCAAGGACACGACATCCGCCGGATTGTCGCGCTGCGTAAATCCATACGAGTTCAACAATCTTGCGTTACCCAAAAACCCATAGGTGTTGAATATCTCTTCTCCACTCTTGACTCCACCCTCGCGAACGATTCGCACGCCCAACGCATCGTTCTCGCTCGTCGAAACCGAGCCGCCGCCATCGCCGATGTTGACGTCGTGGCCGCCGGTGCGATGATTGAAACAATCCGCGATTGGCGCGAGTCCGATCCCACACGTGGGCGAGATTTGAAACGCGCGACTACTCACCACCGTTCGCGCGCGGTGAAACAAATCAAACGAGCACTTCACGTCGTGTGCTTTGAAAACTTCTTCAACTATGCAATCCCACTCTCTTCGCGCCTCGCGCAGCTCGTCTCGCAACCCAACCTCAACCTCTGTGTTTACTAAATACCCACGCTCTTCATCGCTCCACATGGATACCACGTTAGGCTCGCAGTCGGGCAACACGCGTATGTACGCGAAGTACTTCGACGCACGCCCGAGATGCCTTTCGACGCACAACGCGCTCGCCGCCTCGCACAACCAACCCGCGAGAAGTTTTTGCTCCACAACCTTTGCGTGAATCGCCTCGGCGACATCTGGCATTCCACACGTGCTCAAAGTCAAGCACATGGACACTGGAATGCGCGCCAAAACGCGGTTTACGCCGAGATCGCGAGTGCCACAGAGAACGCCTCGACCGCCGCCGCCGCCCTCTGACGAGCGCGCGGCAAAAGTCACCGCCTCGTCATCCACGACGATATCATGCATCGCGCACCACGCGAGAAACTCATCAAATAACGCATTGTGTGTCGCTTGAGCCGACGTCATCGCGCCCGAGGCACGTAATGACGACGCGTATGCTTTGTATGTAAACTTTTCTAAAATTAAAAACTAGCGTTACAACCGACGGCTACGCGCGTCGCAAACTGAACAAAATCTCTCTCACACGACACGTCTCACGTCTTACGCCTTCCACAGCGACTTCACCGCACGTGTCACGCCTTCACCCTTCGTATTCAATTGAAACAACCCCACAAGCGTGGCCACAGTAAGCGCCAACGTCGCCGCGCGCGTCGGTCCCCGCATCGCCCTCGGGCAATAATCTGAAATGATCTGTCCCACAACGTCGCCAACCACAGTCATCACCGTCGTCAGTCGCGCGCCAAAACACAACACAACGCAAACGCAATACGCAAAATATTCTCACCCATCACTCGCGCGCGCTCACACACGCGACAACGTACGAAATTCAACGCAATGTGCGAGTGCACGGGCAACGCCACGCCGAGCGCCACATCGATCGGCAGCGACCCGCCCGGAAGCATCGCCGCCGCGGGCACCAACCCCGCGAGCGCGAACGAGCTTCCGTGGTAGATTTTCATCATCGCCCGTCCGCTGTCCGCGGCGAACATCGACGACATCGCGGACGCGGCGCGTTCTGCGCCAACGACGTCCGCCGAACGCGCGCCTCGATGTGGGGTGGTCGCGATCACACACAATGACGGATTTTGTTTTTTTTCGCAAAAGTCGAAATTCAAACCAGCGCGCCACTGACAGACGACCGAACGACGACAGACGACGACGCGCGCGTGCGCGACAGCGACGGGTTCGCGATGGGGATTAAAGGATTAACTGGGTTGTTACAAGATAACGCCCCTGGATGCGTGCGGGAACAAAAGTTTGAGTCGTATCTCGACCGAAAAGTGGCGATCGATGCGTCGATGCACATTTATCAATTCATGGTGCGAAGGCGCGACGCGACGCGAGGCGATGTGACGTCGAGCTGGGTGGTTGTGAGGCGTGGAGTCGCGAAAGGGACTGACTTTTGTATTGGTGGTGCGTTTTGCGTGCGTAGATGGTGATTGGGCGACAAGGGGAATCACAGTTGACGAATGAGGCGGGGGAGGTGACGGCGCACTTGCAAGGCATGTTGACGCGCACGTGTCGGATGCTCGAGGCGGGGATTAAGCCGGTGTACGTGTTCGATGGGAAACCACCGACGATGAAGGGTGGAGAATTGGCGAAACGTAAGGATAAGAGAGAAGAAGCAGAGGCGGCGTTGAAGGCGGCGAGAGAGGCGGGGGATGCCGAAGAAGTTGAAAAGTTGGCCAAGCGAACGACGCGCGTGACCAAACAACATAGTTTGGAGGTTATGAAACTCGCGAGATTAATGGGATTGCCAGTTTTCGAAGCACCGTGTGAAGCCGAAGCGTCGTGCGCGGCGTTGTGTAAGGCTGGATTAGTGTTTACGGCGGCGACGGAGGATATGGATACGTTAACTTTTGGTTGCCCGAGAATGTCGCGCAACTTGATGGCGCCCAAGTCTCAAGATAAGCCCGTGTTGGAGTTCGATTACGCCAAAGTCTTGGCTGGACTTGAGTTGACTGAAGATCAATTCATAGATTTGTGCATTTTGTGCGGGTGCGATTACACTGACAGCATCAAGGGCATCGGTCCCAAGACGGCGTTGAAACTCATTCGCGAGCACAAAACAATTGAAAACATCCTCGAAGCAATTGACACTGAAAAATACCCGCCGCCAAAAGATTGGGAGTTCAATGAAGCGCGAAAATTATTCAAGAATCCCGAAGTCATGGACACCACTGGGTTGAACTTGACGTGGAAAGCGCCTGACGAAGAAGGATTGGTTGAATTTCTGGTCAAAGAAAATGGTTTCAATGAAGATCGAGTTCGCGGAGTTTGCGCCAAAATCAAAAAAGCTCGCGCGGGCAAGGCATCGCAGAACCGTTTGGAAAGTTTCTTTGGTCCGCCAAAAATCATTTCCAGTACCATCGGAAAGCGTAAGATTGAAGAAAAGACGAACGGCAAAGGCAAAGCGGCGCTCGGGAACAAGAAATCAAAAGGCGTTAGCGGATTCAAGCGCTCCAAGTAGACCCCAAACCACGACCGACGGTCAAGATTTCGTGTACATGCAATCAAAACAATTTCAGCGTATCATTTACCACCGCGCCACTTGACATTTCTTTCGATCGCCGTCCGCGCCTTATACCCTAGCCATCAAGGCACGCGCGTATTTCGCCGGCCAAAGCGCCACACGGTAACGCACTCGGATCGATCATGCGCCCTGTGGCGTGTGCTGCGCCAATCAGGACATCGCTGTTAACTGAGCGTTCGTCTACGTCCGCGCGTTCGACGTCTTCGCGCTCAAATACGCAGGTGAAAGCGTCTGTGCATGTGCTACAGCAGAGAGTCTCAGCAACCGCGTTAGCGTTGCTGGTGCTCACAGCCGCGCCTTCACCATCATTCGCACGCGCACCGCCGTCACCAAGTTATAGCGGTGTTGATCCTGCCCAGAGCTCTTTCATTCAAGGACTGGTGAAGAAGAGCGCGGAGGATAAAGATGCGCTCAACCAACAACGTTTAGAGAACTTTTACAATCGCAAGTTTCGTATCAACGAAATCGTAGGCGCCGAGGTGTTGCAAGAGCCGTGCGACCCGCGAGACCCAGAATATGGGTTCAAATGCCGTCCTAGTTTGCCTCGTTTACCACAAGATCGCTTCGTCGATAAGGCGTTCGAGGAACCCAAAACTGGGTTCGGTTTGGTGAAATCAAAGGCTGAGGTCGACGCTGCGGCTGAAGCGCTCATCGAGCGATCAGATGAGTCTTTGGGGAACGATGAGACCGTCATTAGTGATGAAGTCGAATCCGGTGCTAGTATTGTGGCCACCGACGATGATATCATAGACACTAACGAGCTAGACAAAGCTTCGTCGGATTAGTATTGAGTTGCAATAAATATTTATATAGCGCGCTAATTCAACGATGTTGACCATGTTCTTCTGAAGTAATTCTATTTTAATACGTTATCGGACCCTGCAGACTACCCGTGGCAAACTGTCGGACGATGGGTTCGCTGGTGGTGTCAAACTCTGCAACTGAACCTTCCCACGCGACCTTGCCTTTGTGCAAAAAGACAATTCTATCGACTGATCGCCGAATGGTACTGTGTTGATGCGTGACGACTATATAACTGGACACCCCGCCGATTTCACCGTTGTTGCATTCTATCCCGCTGGCATTAGATGTCGATGCTGGCTTGCAATGCAGCGACCGCATTAAATCCTCCACCACCGTACTCGCCACTGGGTCCAACCCAGCCGTGGGCTCGTCATACATCACAACTTCCTCGATCGGACCCTCCTCTGCACCATCATTGATGCCAGATAAGTGGTCATCTTTGATGATCGCCCGTGCCAACGCGGCGCGCTTTTTCATACCTCCCGAAAGTTGCGCTGGATACTTATCCTCGCTTCCTTGCAAACCCACGGCGGCTAAACTCTTCTTCACCAACCGGCGAATTTCTTCCGGTTGCAAATCACTGTGCTCGTAGAGCTTAAACCCAACGTTTTCTCCCACGGTGAGAGAATCAAACAACGCCGCGGATTGAAATACCATCCCTACGTGTAACTTTGGTTTCGCCTCGTCGCTCGCCAATCCCGCGCGTTTCTCACCGCAAATATACACCTCTCCTTCATCCGGCACTAACAACCCCGCCATGATACGTAGCACAGTAGACTTACCCGTACCCGAAGGACCAATAATCCCAACCGCCTCGCCTCGTCGAACCTTGAAGCTCGCGCCGTCGAGGACAACTTTCGACCCAAACGCCTTCTTCACGTTGCGAAGTTCAATCAACACCTCTTCGTCTTTCTCCACGTTCGACGACCCCGACAACGACGACGACGATGGCTGTTCACCGTTCACCATCGCCCCTGTTTCGCCTGATGACGATGGATTCGAGCTCGATGTGTCATCCACGACGGCGCGCGTGGCTACCGCGCTCGATCGATCGATCGCAAGACGACGTGGCGTGCGTCGGGCACTCGAGGCTGAGCGACGAGCATGAGACGTCGCGCGGGCGACAGACGCCGTGGCGTGGACTGCGTTGATGCGCATAGTGTGTGACATCTCGCGCGAGCGTTCAGCGTGAGTGCAAACTGTATTGAAAGGTTGGCTTGACTGAATGAATCACGCGAGCTCGACACTGAGGATTTGGTGAGATAGCGTCGGCGACAGAGAAGACAAACGACGGGGATGCGTTTCTAGACGTGCTAAGAGGTGCGCTCGATTTACCTGAAGTGATTCATTAAGTGGAAATGTGTGATTAAACGGAGTGTGTTGTGCAGACGCGTGCTGCATGGCTGCTATTACGAAAGTAGTTGCTGCTTCGTGAGTTCAAAGAAACCATCTTTGCTGTCTCCGCTCGAGTTTGAGTCGGACTCTTTCACTCTCCTCTTGCCCTTGCCTTCGGGATTAGGCGTAGACGTCGGTGAAATATCGCTATATCTATGATAGAGCACATTTGCCACCGAACGATCGATGAGATTCTGATCCTTGTCAGTGACTGGCATGATTTCGTTGTCGTCATTTTCTCGCACTTGTGTAGACTCGGCTAGACGCATTAAACTGCATCTGATGTTTTCACGCGTCGCCGGTCTTAATGTACTGATAACTTTCTGGAGTTCAGCCAAAGTGGCATTGCATTCATCGACACTGGCGTAGTTCGCCGTCGCGGCTGCGTTTGTCGCGTTCTGGCGTTTGGCGCCAGTCGGTGGTTTAGTGCCGCTTGGCACGCGAAACCTCGTACTCGTCGAACCCGAAAGCGAGCCTGAAACAGAGGCGAAATTTTGCGCAGATACTCCTTGCATATTTAACGCACCCGACGCTGGCTTGGATAATCTCTTTGGCACCGCCATCGTCGTCTTCCTCGCGCCAGACGTCGTCTTGTTCGCTTGGCCTTTTGATGAGCCCATTTTGCTGTCCGAAGTTCGCGCGCGTTTGGCCCCAGGTCTCGAGGGAGAATTCACCGCTTTGACATTTTTCTTACGCCCGTTTTTCGGAGCGTTCTCGAATGTTTCGGGTACGTCCAAGCCCAGGTCTGATTGATACCATTCCATCTCCACTGGATTCCAATCCACCTGCCGCTGCTGCTGCAGTTGCTGCTTTCGCGCGATATGCTGCGAAATTTGCTGTTGATACACTACAGGAATCCCAGCTTGCATCTGCTGGTCATTCCATCTTCTATGTGCGCCGTCAACGACGCCACCGAGCGGCGCTTGCGGCACTTGATAATCCCCGGCGTTAAATCCAGGAATACCGTCTTCGCGCGCGCCGTTGAACATTTGATCTGTAAATCCTTCAAAGGCTTCCGATGCAAACACGTCATTCACAGAAGTATTGTGAACATCAGAAACGTTTCCTGCATTTGGCACGGTCGATGTATTCGTGTACGGCGCTGATCCGCGCGCGTACATTTCCGTTGTGAACACGTCAAATATCGCATCCGTCGCCGCCGTCGCCAACTCATTTTCCACTATCGATTGACTCCCGAGCGACTGAAACGAAAATGAAGACATTCTCGGCACAGCAAATGAATTCAATAAACTCAAATCCACTGTATCCAACAACCGTCCGGCGTGTGTCAACTCCACCGGCGCCGCGACGTCGCCCAAAAATTCATCGAGCTCGCTTCTCGCCTTGGTCGTCGTCGTCGTCGTCGTCGCTCGCTTACTCCCCTTCGTTGTCGTCACCCCCGTCATCGTCGTCATTTTCACCCGTTCATCATTCGTCATCGCCTTCCCTCCGCGTCCACTCGGCGACGCCCCCGAAACCGGTCCGCGGTTCCCGCGCGCGCGTCCGCTCGCCTCCGCCATGACGCGCGCTCGCCCCCACGCCGCGCGCTCGTCCTCCTCCGTCGCGCGTACTACGACACCCGTATATCCCGTCTCACGTCTCACGCCGCGCGCACGTTCTATATATATTCACGCACACCGCACACCGCACACCGTCGTCGTCGCTTGCGGTCCAGAACCCGTCCTGGTGCGCCAGCCGATCGATCCTCCCGCGGGTGTTCGCGCGCGATGGATGATAATCCGCGTCGCACCCCCGGTCACGCGCCGCGCGTGCGCCGCCGGCGATGCGCGTGTGCGTGCGCGTGTGTCGCGTAACACTCACGCACTCTCTGCGTCGAACTCACGCACGGTCGTGGTCGTCGCGTGTGGTGCGGTTGTGGCGCGCGGAGTCCCAACCCAAATCCCGCGCCAGCGTGCCCACGATGCGCCGTTTGCGAATGAATGAATGAATGAATGCGCTGAATCGACGTCGCTGAATCGACGCGTGTCGTACGTCACGTCGTCCTCACGCGTGCGATGCGATGCGATGAAATCCGCGATGGCGATGTCGTCGTTCGTCGTCCGTCGTCGTCCGTCGTCGTCCGTCGTCGTCTGTCGTTAATCAATCAATCAATCAATCCATCCGTCGTCGTCGTCGTCGTCGTCGTCGTCGTCCACGTCGCACGTCGCACGTCCACGTCACGCACCCGTTTAAAAGCGCCCGCGCGCGATGGAGATATTTTCCCCCGATCCCGCGCGCGATATATCGTTTTTTTGTGTCATACATCCATCCGGAAACAAATGGGGTGTAATAATGATATGATAGCGCTAAAAGACACAATGTATTGTGATATTTGACCGTTCATGACTGGTCGAGCTCG
>Ga0181562_10000087_pt1 | contig 63371 bp, 54 predicted proteins | sample 011ome_26_FD_139344 | JGI IMG/M metagenome (GOLD analysis project Ga0181562, IMG submission 139344) | Coastal salt marsh microbial communities from the Groves Creek Marsh, Skidaway Island, Georgia - 011511BT metaG (megahit assembly) | ecosystem: Environmental > Aquatic > Marine > Intertidal...
GGTTGTTCGCTGGGAGCTGCCAGCCTGTCCATGCGTCGCAGCATCACGGCCACGGGTTGTGAAATCATCGGTATTGATAATTCGCCGGCCATGGTGGCGGGCTGTCAGGAAGTGTTTGCTGCCGAAGACGGCCAGGTCCCGGTAACCGTCCAGTGCGAAGATATTCTCAACAGCACCATCGAAAACGCCTCTATCGTGGTGATGAACTTTACCTTGCAGTTTGTCCAGCCAGAACAGCGCGATGCGCTGATGCAGAAAATCTATACCGGCCTGTTACCCGGTGGTCTGCTCATCCTGTCGGAAAAAATCCGTTTCGAGGATGCGGTCCTAAACGACCTGTTCATAGAAATGCATCATCGCTTCAAGGAGCAGCAGGGCTATTCACGACTGGAAATCAGCCGCAAACGCGCCGCACTGGAAAAAGTGCTGATCCCGGAAACCATTGGCAATCACGAGCGACGCATCCAGGCAGCCGGCTTTAAGTCCTTCGATGTCTGGTTCCAGTGTTTCAACTTTGCCTCCATGGTTGCCGTCAAGGCAGTCTGACAGGAGCCATTGCCCATGATGGATTATGCCGAACTCAGGGACTGCCTGGCAGAAAACGGCCAGCTCGCGCCAATCATCCCGGCATTACCGCAAGATTTCCTGACGGCCTTCAACCATGGTGATTTTGCCGGCTGGGTTCAGGCATTGCAGTCCCTGCCAGCGCTGGTACCGGCTTCCTTTGAGCTGACTGATGCCGTGCGAATCGGGGAGGCCAGCCAGATCAGCGCTGACCAACGTGAACATCTCAGCCAGACACTGCTCCGGTTGCAGCCCTGGCGCAAGGGTCCCTTTGAACTGTTTGGTATCCATATGGATACCGAATGGCGCTCCGACTGGAAGTGGGACCGGCTGAAGGATCATATTGCCCCCCTCGAAGGACGTACCGTGCTCGATGTCGGTTGTGGTAATGGCTATCACTGCTGGCGCATGGCCGGCGCCGGCGCCCGTTTTGTCCTGGGCGTGGATTCGCATTTGCTGTTCACCATGCAGTACTGGGCCATCCGTCATTTTCTGGCCACTCCGCCTGTCCATGTGGTGCCGCTGGCGCTCGAAGACCTGCCGGAGGGATTGAACGCCTTCGACACAGTCTTCTCGATGGGCGTGCTCTATCATCGCCGTTCCCCGTTCGATCATCTATACGGTCTGAAAGACTGCCTGCGCCGCGGCGGTGAACTGGTGCTCGAAACACTCGTTATTGAAGGCGGGGAGGGCATGACACTGGTGCCGCAGGGGCGCTATGCCCGCATGCCTAACGTCTGGTTTTTGCCGTCATGCGAGACCCTGCACGAGTGGCTGAAGAAGGCCGGTTACAAAAACATTCGCCTGGTCAATGTGGCGAAAACCACGCCGGAGGAGCAGCGCACCACGCCATGGATGACATTCGAATCGCTGCCGGAGGCGCTGGACCACAACAATCCTGCCATCACCATTGAAGGTTACCCGGCACCAGTACGGGCCATTTTTGTCGCGGAAAAACCCTGAAGCGGCATTTTGGCCTGTCTTCTCGCGACATTATCCACTACAATTTTGCACTTTTATTACACAATTAATCCACAATGCTCACCGCAGCACGCAGGATGCGACAAAGGCTGCCAGGCCCGTGTTGATTGTGTGATCGCAAGACACTGATACACCAAAATTCAGAAAGAGAATAAGAACACAGCCAAAATTCCAGGTGCCTGCACGGACACCTGCCGTCTGCACTTAAAATAATAATCAGGAATCCCGCATTACCCATGGCCCGACCGTTACGTATTGAATTTCCAGACGCCTGCTATCACGTCAGCAACAGTGGCGAAGACAATGACCGCATCTTTCCCTCCAACAGGTATTACCAGGCCTTCTTTGACGGGGTAGCTGAAGCCGCCCAGCGACTCAATGTTGATGTGCTGGCTTACTGCCTGCTGAAAAATGAATACCACATGCTGATTCGCACGCCCGAGGGTAACCTCAGTCGTTTCATGCGACAGTTGGATGGCCTCTACACGCAGAACTTCCAGAAGATGCGCAACGAGGGCGGCCCGGTATTCAAGGCGCGTTACAAATCCGTACTCCTGCAACCGAATAAATACCTGCAGGGCGTGTCCCGCTATCTCCACAGTCTGCCGAAGCAGGCACGCCAGAATCCGGAGACCTACCCGTGGTCTTCTCTGCCGGCTTACCTGAACAAGGCGCGAGCGCCCGGCTGGCTCAATCGCGAGCCGGTGCTCAGCACCATGGGCAAGGCACCGCGACCGAATGCGCGTTACGGAAAATTTGTCGCCGAAGGTGTGGATGCCGAGCTGAGCCACTTTTATGGCAAGAAAAACCAGCTTTCCATTCTCGGTGATCCAGGCTTCCGCAAACGCATGCAGGCCAAGTCCTCACCTGACCAGGTGCGTGGCAAGCCCAAAGGCGCCCAGGCGCGGCTGCGTCCGTCCATCAGCAAAGTGGTGTCAGCGGTGGCGGCCCATTACAACGTGCCGGAAAAAAGCATCCTCAAAGCGGCGCGCGGTCCTGGTTCCAAGAACGTGCCACGCTGGATGGCCATGTACCTGTGCCAGGAAGTGGCAGGCGTAACCCTGCAGGATATTGCCGGACGTTTCGGCCTGAAACGTTACGGCACCGTATCCACCACCATCGGTAAACTGAAACAGGAATTCACGGACTCGCCAAAAGCCCGGACTGCCGAGAACAAACTGCGTGGTACGCTGGCACCCTAGCGAGCTCCAGGTTACGCTTGTTTTTCCCAAGTGGGGCTTTACACTCCTCCCTGAAGCCCTCGAGCAGTCAATTCCAGTTATCGCCGAATGATCGTTGCCAAACACACCAAGCCGCAGGATTGCCCGCTTGAACTGGGGGCGTTTCTGCGGGAACTGGAAAAGGCCGGACGTATCTGCCAGGAACAGCTCGATACCCTCGCAGGTCGTTGCCGCACCGCTGCCCAGCAGAAAAACCACCTCCTGACCTATATCGCCGACCAGCACCTGGACGACCAGCTGCATACCGGCAGCAAGCTGACCCTGGAAGCCCTTACGCGCTTTCTGGCGGAACTGTCCGGGCAGGAATACTTCCACATCGATCCACTGAGCATCGATGCGGCCAAGGTGACCCAGGTGATGTCCTATGCCTTCACCCAGCGCCATAAAATAATGGCCGTGGCCGTATCAGCCACGGAAGTCCCCATTGCCAGTGCGGAACCGTTTATCGCCAGCTGGGAAGCGGACCTGGAACATGTCACGCGCAAAACCATCAAGCGCGTGGTGGCCAACCCGTCCGACCTGCAACGCCTGACCGAAGAGTTGTACCGGCTGGCAGCGTCCATCGATATTGCCAAGTCCGGCAGTTCCTCGCGGGCACCGGGCCTGACCAACCTTGAGCAGATGCTCGAGCTGGGCAACATGAAAGACCCCGAGGCCAATGACCAGGGGGTGGTACGTATTGTCGACTGGCTACTGCAGTATGCCTTTGAACAGCGCGCCAGTGATATTCACATAGAGCCGCGACGCGAAGTGGGTAACGTCCGGTTTCGCATCGACGGTGTGCTGTACACCGTCTACCAGATCCCCATGCAGGTGCTTAATGCGGTCACCAGTCGCCTGAAAATCCTCGGGCGCATGAACGTGGCCGAAAAACGCAAACCGCAGGATGGGCGCCTGAAAACCAAGAGCCCGGAAGGCAATGAAGTGGAACTGCGCTTGTCCACGTTGCCGACAGCGTTCGGTGAAAAGATGGTCATGCGCATCTTTGATCCCGATGTCTTGCTGAAAACCTTCGGCGACCTCGGCTTTGACGACAATGACCAGGGACGCTGGCAGGAGATGATCGGGAAAAAGACCGGCATCATACTGATTACCGGGCCGACCGGCAGCGGCAAAACCACAACGCTGTATTCCACGCTGAAAACCCTGGCCACCAAGGAAGTGAATGTCTGCACCATCGAGGATCCGATCGAGATGGTCGAATCCAGCTTCAACCAGATGCAGGTGCAGGAAAACATCGACCTGACCTTTGCCAGTGGCGTAAAGGCGCTGCTGCGCCAGGACCCGGACATCATCATGATCGGTGAGATCCGCAACCTGGAAACGGCCGACATGGCGATCCAGGCCGCCCTGACCGGGCACCTGGTGTTGTCATCACTGCACACCAACGATGCGCCCACCGCCATCACCCGCCTGCTGGAGCTGGGCGTCCCGTCCTACCTGATCAAGGCGACCCTGGTGGGTGTCGTGGCCCAGCGCCTGGTCCGGGTGTTGTGCCTGAATTGCAAACGCCCGGCAGAACCGGATGTCGATGTCTGGAACGCGATGGTCAAACCCTGGAGCGCGCCGCTACCGAAACAGGTGTTTGACCCCGTCGGTTGTCTGGATTGCCGGGAGACCGGCTTCAAGGGGCGCCAGGGCATCTATGAAGTCATGCCGTATTCGGAAGCGCTGCAACAGTTCTCCGAAGCCAAGGACGATCTGCCAAAACTGCGCCGGCAGGCGTATCAGCAGGGCATGCGCAGCCTGCGCCTGAGTGGGGCTCAGAAAGTGGCTGCCGGCATCACCACCATGCACGAAGTGCTGCGCGTGGCGCCGGAATCCCGTTGACGGCGTTGCGGCCTGTCAGGTTGGCCAGGGTGTAAGGCATGAAGATTCTCATTATCGGGCCGTCCTGGGTGGGTGACATGGTCATGTCGCAAAGCCTGTTCATGGCGCTGAAGCAGCAAAACCCTGACGCCGATATCCATGTCCTGGCACCGGCCTGGTGCCGGGCCCTGCTGGACCACATGCCGGAAGTTAGCAGCACCATCGAGATGACCTTGGGGCATGGCGAGCTTGGCCTGGGCAAACGCCGAGCACTGGCCAGACAGTTGCAAGAGCAGCGTTTTGACCAGGCCATCGTGCTGCCCAATTCCTTCAAGTCTGCCCTCATTCCCTGGTTTGCCGGTATTCCTGTCCGCACCGGCTGGCGCGGGGAAGCCCGGTCCTGGCTGCTGAACGACTGCCGCGTGCTGGACAAGACTGCGTATCCGCTGATGGTGGAACGCTTCGTGGCCCTGGCCTCTCCCGTCGGGCAAACCTTGCCGTCCCCCTTGCCGAGACCGGCACTGCGTGTCAGTGCCGAGTTATCAGAAGCGACCCTAGCCACGCATGGCCTGGATCGGCAGCGGCCGGTCATGGTGCTGTGTCCCGGCGCCGAATTCGGGATTGCCAAAAAATGGCCGGCCGCAGGCTACGCCGAGGTGGCTGCCCACTGGCTGGCCGAAGAAGGCCAGGTCTGGATTCTGGGTTCAGCGAATGACCGGGAAGATGCGACTACCATCAAACGCCAGGTTCCGGCGGCCCTGGCAGAGTTCTGCCTGAACCTGGCCGGTGATACCACCCTGGCCGAAGCCGTGCACCTGATGGCCTGTGCTGACAAGGTGGTCAGCAACGACTCCGGCCTGATGCACATCGCCTCAGCCCTGGCCCGGCCACTGGTGGTGATTTACGGCTCGACATCGCCGGCCTTCACGCCGCCACTGGCAGACCGGGTACAGGTGGTTTCGCTGGGGCTGGACTGCAGTCCGTGTTTCAAGCGCGTGTGTCCGCTCGGCCATACCCAATGCCTGAAGCAACTGTCGTCGGCACAGGTGCAGCAGGCCGTGCAGGCACTGGATGCGTTATGAAAGTTGCCCTGGTCCTGTTTGACTGGTTTGCCCACGGTGGCCTGCAGCGCGACTGCCGCCGCATCGGTGAAAGCCTGTCCGAGAGGGGCGCAGACGTGGATGTGCTGTGCATGTCCCGGGATGGTGAGGTGCCGCCAGCATTGCATTGCATCGAGGCACCCGCCATGAACAGCAGCAAGGTGACGGCAAGAAAGGCCTTTGCCCGCTTTGTCGCGCAGCAGCGCGATGCCAACGCCTATGATGTCGTGGTCGGTTTCAACCGCCTGCCGGGCCTGGATTATTACTTTGCTGCCGACACCTGCTTTGCCTGGAAGGCCGCCCGCGAACGTCACCTGTTCTATCGCTGGGCGCCGCGCAGCCGACAGTACCTGGCCTTTGAACAGGCTGTCTTCGGTCCCGGCAGCAAGACCCGGGTGTTCATGCTCTCGCCCATGCAAAAAGCCGAATACCTGGCCTGCTATCCGCAGTGTGAAGTGCGCCTGCTCGATGTGCCCCCGGGCATTGCCCGTGACCGCATGGCGCCCGCGGATGCTGACACGGTGCGTCAACATTGGCGCTGCGAGTTCGGTCTGTCTGAATCGGACCTGGTGGTGTTACAGATTGGCACAAGCTATCCGGTCAAAGGCGTGGACCGTTCCCTGGCCGCTATCGCCGCGTTACCCGAAGCACTGCGCTCGCGGGTGCAGTTTTTCCTGCTCGGCTCGGACCCGCGTTATCGTTATGCCACTGAAGCTGCCCGTTTGGGGATGGCAGCACAGTTGCATATCCTGGCAGGCCGGGACGACCTGCCGCGTTTTTACCAGGGCGCTGACCTGCTGCTGCAGCCTTCACAAAAGGAAAGTGCCGGCATGGTGTTGCTGGAGTCGATCGTGGCTGGTTTACCGGTGCTCACAACGGCAACCTGTGGCTATGCTTTTCACGTCGAGCAGGCACAGGCGGGCGTGGTGTTGCCGGAACCCTTCACGCAACAGAGCATGAATGATGCGCTGGCGAGCATACTGGCCGCCGATAAATCAGCCTGGCGCGAGCATGGCATTGCCTACGGACGCCAGGGCGATTTTTATGCCATGCCGGATCATGTGGCACAGATCATCCTGGCCGGTCACGGGGCTAAAGCTCATGGCCACTGACCTGTACCTGCGTGAGGACATCGCCGCTTTCCTGGGAGAACGCGATCCCTTTGCCACCTTTGCGACGATGGACGGGGAGGTGTTTCGTGCCCTGGAAAGCCGCCGCACCTATGCGGTGCTGATCCAGGACAGGCGGTTCTTCATCAAGTATCACCGCGGTACCCCGGTTGGGGAAATCCTGAAAAACCTGATCCGCGGGCGTCTGCCCGTGACCAGCGCCCGCAACGAATGGCGCGCCATTCAGGCTCTGAATGAACTGGGTGTATCCGTCCCCGTCATTGCCGGTTACGGTTGCCGCGGAGCATGGCCGCACGCGCAGGAGTCCTTCATTGTCACGGAGGATGTAGGCACGCAGCGAAACCTCGAGGACCTGACACGGGGCTGGCCAACAGCGCCGCCGGTGTTCCGGCACAAACAGGCGCTGTTGGAAAACGTGGCCGATATCAGTCGCACCCTGCACCGCCATGGCATCTGTCACCGTGATTTCTACCTGTGCCATTTTATGCTGCTCTCGGCGGACCCGCCTGCGCTGACCCTGATTGATCTGCATCGTGCGCTGATCAAAGCCAGCCTGGATCAGCGTTGGGTAATCAAGGATGTCGGCAGCTTGTATTTCTCCGCCATGAAGATCGGCCTGACGCGCAACGATCTGTTTCGCTTTGTGCGTCGTTATTCGGGCACATCCTTGCGACAGACGTTCACTGAAAAAGCGGATTTCTGGCGTGCTGTGAGAGACCGGGCCGACCGCCTGTTCCAGCGCCACGGCTGAAAAGTGTCAGGGTGACAGCCGGTACACGATGACCGCGTCGTTGCGATTGTTGGCAAAGCGGGCCAGTTCGGTGATCCTGTTGCGGCTGGCAATGGTTTCAATGGCCGCCACTTCCCTGCTGGCCAGGTCCAGCACCAGGAAACCCTCCCGCGTGATATTGTCGAGCACCCGCATCACATCGGTGTCCACCTGGTCATATTCCGGCACCAGCCCGCTGTAATAGGCAATCGCCGGACTGTTGGTGGTCAGGCGTTCATCGGCGGCTATATTGCTACGCGTCCAGTCGATACCCTCCTCGATATAGTCTTTCGAATACCCGAAGCTGACCAGGCTGTCGAGCAGGAAGTAGGTCGCACAGGCGGCAAAGAGTCGCTGAAAGCGTTTCGCATGGCCGCTGTCCTGTGCCTGCCGGTACAGGGAGTCCAGATACAGCGGCAGCAGCGACAACAACAGCAGGGCTGCCATCATGGCGTAACGCGTGGTCAGAAACTGCAGGATCGAGACAAACAGCAATAGGGCCAGCAGGGCACTGCCCAGGAAAAACCACCATGGCCAGCGTGCGTGATCGGGCAGGGAAAGCTTGCGGGTGAGTAAGCCGACAGCCAGCAGCAGGCTCACGACAGGCCCCAGAGACATCACCAGGTTCAGCACGGTTGCATAGACAAATCCCAGGCCAAGGATAAAAAAACCCTTGCCGGTAAAGCCGTCGAGGTCGGTGGTCACGTCCAGTGCCAGCGGAGTACCGGCGGCAGCATTGGTTAGGGTTTCCGGGTAATTGCTCAACAGCGGCAAGTACCAGCGGTAGGCAAAGCGGAAAACATCAATCAGGCTGATATCGGCGGGCAGAAACAGCAGTAGCAGGACAATGCCGCCCGCGGCTGCCAGCACATACAGCGTACCGGCACGGACAAGCCGCTCGTTGAGCGCCACCTCACGCTGCAGCAGCAGGGCAACGGGCGATACCAGCATGATCAGTAAACCTTCCAGGCGAAACACGATCGCCGCCGTCATGGCCAGCACCCAGCCCACGGCATGACGGGAATGACTCGTCCGGCAATAACGGATTAACTGCACCAGGGCGCTCAAGCATAGGCCCCAGTAGCCGAAATCGCGAATCAGGTTGAAACGCATTTCATTGAGCGTGGGAAAACACAGAATCACGACAACGGCGAAAAAGGTCACCGGCGGTGAGTGCTGGTATGACATCACCAGGGTGATGAAGGCATAGACCAGAACTGCAAAGGCCAGGATGTTGAGCACATGGGCGCTGGTCATGAGGTCGCCGGGCAACACGGCATCCACAAGGCCGATCAGCACGGAATAGCCATACCAGCCATAGGAGGTCAGGGTGGCCTGCAGGCCGTCACTGACAAACAGTTCAGCAGCGCGCAAGTAGCCGAAGGCGTCATCGTTGGGGATCGGGTTGAGGGTAATGACAAGCAGCGAAAACAGGCAGCTGAGCAGCACGGCACCCCAACGTAAATCGATACGCTGCAGAAAAGGGGGCAGGGCGGTCATGACCTCAGGCTTCCAGGCCGGACAGTTTCAGTCCGGCCTGTTCGGCATAGCTGACAAAGAGCTTGTTGCGTTCAGCGCCGGCCAGCCCCAGGTTTTTGGACAGCCGGATCAGGCTCTCGCGGCGCTGTTTCAGCGTGGGCACATGGCGCAGCTTGAAAAAGTCGGTCGGGTCGGCAATGCCGAGATGACCTTCACTCTCCATGAACATGTCCAGCACCGGGGTTTTGCAGTGGAATCCGGCAGTATGCAGTCGCGCCATGAGGCCGGCGAGATCGGCAAGCGGCAATTGTCTGGACGGTATCTGGCTCAACAGGCGTCCTGCCGGCATGAAATAGGTGGCCAGTGTCACGTCCTTTTCCGGCACCCGGAAAAAGTTGTCCACGGTGATGGTCATGAAACCGGCCATGTGCAGCTGTTTGGCGTGCCGGTCAAACTGCTTGGCCGCATGACCACTGAAACGGCGCCTGCTGACCAGGCCCGGGTATTCGCGCAACCAGAGTCCCGAGGGCAGGCGGTAGTCCTTGATGTCGTCCAGTTCTGACAGCTGGGTGGCGCCTTCAACCACCTGGTGAAACTGCTTGGTGGTCAGGCGATGGTTCGGGGTGGCGATGTCGGTGTAGGGACTGTCGGGTTTGCCGCCCGGTTGTGTCTTGAAGCGTTTGTGCATCCACAGGTACTGGGCCGGATATTGGCGGATGGCCGTTTCGATCATGCGATTGGCCAGCGTGGCGTCCTGCAAATCATCTGCGCCGGGAAAATCATCGGGAAACGGCACGAATTCAATTTCGTATTGCGCCGCGGCGCCACGTCGATGCTGGCGGATAAGGAATACCGGTGAATGATTGAACGCGGCAAAGCGACTGCCGGCAGTAATGGTGGCCGCGGGTTTGCCGAAGAAAGGCGCGAAGACGGCATGTTGAGGACCGTAATCCTGGTCGGGGGCATACCACAGGGTCTTGCCCTGTTTGAGATGGCGAAAGGCGCCACGAATATCGTTGCGATCAAACACGCCGTCGCAGTTGGACAGCCGACCACGCAGCATGAAGGCATTGAAGAGCGGGTTGCGATGGGGGCGGTAGGTGACGGCAATGGGATGAAACAGCGACAGCAGGTTGGCGCCAAAATCCAGGGTCGAGTAATGCGCGCCGATGAGCAGGATGCCGCGTCCCTTCGCCTGCGCCGCTTCCAGTGCCTCGAGGCCGATCAACGTGGTCTGGTCTTTGAACGCTCCCGATTTTCTGACCCAGCCGGTGACAGTTTCGATCAGGCCGATACCGTTTTCCTGGAACGTTTTTCTTACCAGGTCTTGCTGGGCCTGGGCGTCGAGCTCGGGAAAACAGAGCGCTATGTTGATGGCGGTGATGTAGCGACGTTCCCGCGCGAGCCAGTAGGTCAGCATGCCGAGACACTGACCGGCTCGATAACGGGCAATGAAAGGCAGCCAGGCAATAAGTGAAAGGACAGCGATGCCCGCCCAAGTCGGCCAGTACCTGATATGCGTAAAGGAGCTGAGGGACGGCGGTTTTTGCATACACTTCTGAATCGGATTTCTGCCGCATTGTATCAGAATCAGCAAGCCGGATTGGCTATGGTATGATAGCCGCCACTTTCAGCCAGGGGCGCTGAAAACCAGCCGAATCAGTACAGAAACCGACGTCATGAATGCCGAATTTCCCAAATTTGATACAGCCCGTGTTCTTGTTGTGGGTGACGTTATGCTCGACCGGTACTGGCAGGGAGCGACATCGCGCATTTCCCCTGAAGCACCGGTACCCGTAGTCCGTGTCAGTGGCCGGGAAGACAGCCCGGGCGGTGCCGGTAACGTCGCGCTCAACATCGCTGCGCTGGGAGCGGCGGCCACATTGGTGGGACTTGTTGGCAATGATGAAGCCGGCCTGGAACTGGCCACACGCCTGACAGCGGCCGGGGTGTTGTGTCATTTCGAACAGGTGCCGGACAAACCCACGATCACCAAGTTGCGTGTCGTCAGCCGCCACCAGCAACTCATCCGCCTCGACTTCGAGGAACCGTTTTCGCCCGAGTCGGCGACCGCGGTCAACAACCGCGTCGAAAGCCTGCTCGGCAACACCGACATCCTCATTGTCTCCGACTACGCCAAGGGCGCGCTGGCCGGTGTCAGCGCGCTGATCAGCGCCGCACGTCATGCCGGTGTGAAAGTGCTGGTGGATCCCAAGGGCCATGATTTTACCCGGTACCGTGGTGCCACCCTGATGACGCCCAACCTGGGTGAATTTGAAGCGGTTGTCGGCCCGTGTCACAGTGAAGAAGAGATCGTCCATAAAGGCCGTGAACTCATGGCGGCTCTCGAGCTGGAAGCGCTGCTGGTGACCCGCGGCGAACATGGCATGAGCCTGATTCGTGCCGATGAACCCGAACTGCATATTCCGGCCCGCGCCCGTGATGTCTATGACGTTACCGGTGCCGGCGACACCGTGATTTCGGTGCTCGGCGCCGCCCTTGCTGCCGGTGCCGCGCTGCCCGATGCCGTGGCGTTGTCCAACATCGCTGCAGGACTCGCCGTTTCCCGTGTGGGGACTGTTGCGGTCAGTGGCCCGGAACTGCGCCGTGAAGTGCAGCGCGACGGTGGCGCTGATCGCGGCGTCATGACCCGCGACCAGCTCGCCCTGGCCGTGGCCGATGCCCGCGCCCATGGTGAGAAGGTGGTGTTTACCAACGGTTGTTTCGACATCATTCATGCCGGCCATGTCGGTTATCTCGCGGAAGCCCGCAAGCAGGGTGACCGTCTTATCGTGGCTATCAATGATGATGATTCTGTCAGGCGCCTGAAAGGCAATGGCCGGCCAATCAATCCCATCGACCGGCGCATGGCCGTGGTGTCAGGTCTCGAGTCGGTGGACTGGGTCGTGTCCTTTGCCGAAGACACACCGGAGGCCTTGCTGGAAGTCATTCGACCGGACTGCCTGATCAAGGGCGGGGATTACGGTATCGAAGGTGTTGTTGGCGCCGATATCGTGCACAGCTACGGCGGTGAAGTGAAAGTGCTGTCGTTTTTGGACAACTGTTCCACGTCGGCTATCGTGGAGAAAATACGCGACGACAGGAAAGCCTGAATTATTTTTCCGGTAACTCTGCCTCGGCCAGTTTTCTGGCCAGCGTCACATTTTCTGCCAGGTGTGCCGGTGTGATGGTACCAACGATCGCCGAAGTGATGCCCGGCGTTTGCATCAGCAAGGCCATGCTGTCGGGGATGGAACCGGCATGGCCGCTCATCAACCCTTTCTTGACCAGAACCCCCTTCGCCTTTTCCTGCGCATAGCCGAGCACAGCCTGGTCACGTTGCTCCAGGTTGTAGGTGATCATCACGACATCGAGCAGTGAGGCCGCCAGCACACCACCCGCTTCTGTCTTGGTTGACATGCCAATCACCCTCACCAGGCCTTCCTGCTGGCACTGGCGCAGTGTTGCCACGCAATCGGTCTGGTTGAGGATGCCCTCGTCATCTCCGTTGGAATGAATCAGCACCATGTCGAGGTAATCCGTGTTCAGCCGCTTCAGGCTGCGTTCAATGCTCATGCGTGTGTGGGCCGCGGAAAAATCAAAGTGTGATTCGCCGTTGGCAAACTCTTCACCTGTCTTGGTGACGATAACCCAGTCCTGGCGCTTGCCCAGCAACTGGCCGAGGCGTGTTTCGCTGCTGCCGTAGGCCGGCGCGGTATCCAGCAGGTTGATGCCCAGGTCATGCGCTGTGGCCAGCAGGTTTCTGACGGCGGCATCATCAGGAATGGTGAAACCGGTCGGATACTTCACGCCCTGGTCACGGCCGATCTTGACGGTACCCAGACCAAGGGCTGAGACGGAGATATCCGTCCCGGCAAGATGTCGCATGAAGGCCATGGCTACAACGACTCCCACGGGGTGGCGGCAACAGCGGGGCGGGTCAGACCCGCAGGGGGCACGGCATTATCCGGCAGGGGCTTTATCCCGGCCGTATCAAAATGAGCGAGTACAGCATCAGCCAGGGCCGGTGACAGGGTCAGCTTGGTGGGCCAGCATACGGCGACGTTGCCATGATTCGACAGGCTGCCATGTTCGGGGCGGCGGCCATCGGGCTGCTGCAGTTCGGCCCGGTCAACAGACAGCGTACCCCAGGCTGCGGCGGAAAAGTCACACCAGGGCAGCAGGGTTTCCAGTGCCGCGCGGGCTTCCCCGATCAGGACGTCAGTGCTTTTGCCGACACCGTTTTCCGCCAGGCGACCACCGAGGTACCACAACGGTTGTCCAGCGCTGTTGCGGTGAGTCGTAATGGTCAGCTCCGGTGTCAGGTCGATGCTGCTGGAAACACAATGCACAAAAGCCGGCGTCTCAATAGTGTGCCGGACCATCACCTGTTGCAGAGGCCGCTTCTGCATGGCGGGCGCGGTAATGCCAAACTGGCTGAGCAGTGCTGCGTTGCCGCTGCCACAGCAAAAGATATATCGGGAGGCTTCGATACGTGTGTCGTCAGCCAGGACCAGCGCATCCACATCGCCCTTGTCGGTGCACGTAAGTCGCGCCTGGTCCCAGTTGATGCTGAATACCGCACTGGCCTGCCGGTCACTGAGGGTCTGGAGCAGGGAAGGGACATCGACCACGAAATCATCGAGCCGGTACAGCGGGCTGCGCGTCTGCCCGGCAAACAGGGGTGGGTAATCCTGAGCCTTTACACTCTCGGTCCGTGATGCCAGGGCCTTGCTACCCAGAAAGGACAGCAGGCGCGCGCGCCAGGAAGCCCGCGGCAGCATATAGTAGTGTTCCGATAACACCCGCGTTTCCGACAAATCGATCTCGCCAGTACCGGCGAGACAATCACGCCAGCGCTGTGGCATGTCGGCGATGGCGACGGCCGCTTTGTTGAGTGAGCCGTCATGCACGTATTTCAGACCACTGTGGATAATGCCCTGACTGGCGATGGTTTGGCCGGTGCCGAGCCGATCCTGTTCAAACAGCCAGGCGTTATAGCCGGCCTGGCGCAGGCGGTTCAGTATCCAGAGACCGGCTACACCGCCACCGAATATCAGGGCATCTGTTTTCAGGGTCCGGGTATGTGCCATAGGGGAGTTTGTGCGCAACGGGAAAGCGTGACAGTATAAACGATTAACCTGAATTCTACCGGCATTGATCCGACGCCAGCCTGCGTGAACCGTTTTTTCTACTCCACTCTTTTTTATCTCGCCACGCCTGCTTTACTGGGCAGGTTGTGGTGGCGTTCGCGGCGCGCACCGGATTATCGCCAGCGTTGGCGTGAACGCTTTGCGCTGTATGACAACCCGGCCGTTGAGCAGCCGGTCGACATCATGTTCCATGCCGTATCGGTCGGGGAGGTGCATGCGACCGTACCCCTGATCAGGCAGTTGCAGGCACAGCATCCGGCATTAAAAATTCTCGTGACGACCACCACGCCGACTGGGTCGGCCCGCGTCACTGCGCTGCTGGCCGACAGTGTGCAGCACGTTTACCTGCCCTATGACATGCCCGGTCCTATCAACCGTTTTCTCGACCGCTTTGCACCGCGCCTGGTGGTGATCATGGAAACAGAGTGGTGGCCAAACCTCATACACAGTTGCCAGCGCAGAAACATCAGGCTGCTGCTGGCCAATGCCCGGCTGTCGGAAAAATCACAAAAGAACTATGGCGCCATCAAGGGCCTGGCCCGAACCATGCTGGAGCAGTTCGATGCCATCACGGCCCAGTCGGATGAGGACAGCCATCGTCTGCAAGCTCTCGGCGCCAGCCCAAACAAGATCGAGGTGGCCGGCAGCATGAAGTACGACATGCCATTGCACCGGGACCAGTTGGCACAGGCGCGAATTGACAAACAGGGTTTGGCCGGGCGTCCGGTCATGATTGCCGCCAGCACGCGTGTGCTGGATGGCGACAGCGAAGATGAAAAGGTCCTGGCGGCATTTCGCCAGGTGCTTGCCGCCAATCCGCAAACCTTACTGATCCTTGTGCCGCGCCATCCCGAGCGTTTTGACAGTGTGGCTGCGCTGGCAGGAAAAGCCGGCTTACGGGTTGCCCGCCGCAGTCGCGATTCGCTGCCCCTGGCAGACAATCAGGTCTTCATTGGTGATTCGATGGGGGAAATGCATTACTACTTGGGACTCTCGGACTTGGCATTTGTCGGCGGGTCGCTGGTGAACACCGGATGCCAGAACATCATTGAACCGGCCGCCATGGGGCTGCCCGTGATTACCGGACCTTCCCGGTTCAATTTCCAGGCTGTCAGTGACGGGTTGGTGGCCGCTGGCGGGCAACAAATTGTGGCGGATGCTGATGAACTTGCCACCACTGTCAATGCGCTGCTGGCGGACCCAGCACGGCGTCATGCCATGGGGGATGCTGCTGTCCGGGCGGTGCAGGTTAACCAAGGGGCGACTGCCCGCAACCTCGGCATCATCAACAGGTTGCTGGAAGCGCCGCCTGTTGCTGATGCGTCTGCTGGCTGAGGCAGACCCTGGCCAGCAACGGCCGGATCACTCCAGCCAGTTGTTGAGGTCGATGATGTCCTGCGGATTGAGGATGCCTGCCGCCTGTTTCAGGTTGAGGGTATTGATGACGTAGTTGTACCGGGCATTGGCATAATCCCGACGCGCCTGGAACAGGGTGCGCTGCGCTAGCACCACGTCCACCACGTTACGTGTACCGACTTCAGCGCCCACTTCGGTGGCTTCCAGAGCACTTTCGGCAGAGACGATGGCCTGCGCCCGAGCCTGAACAGCCAGGACATCGGTTTCGACACTGCGATAGCTGTTGCGGGTACTTTGTGTACTGTCGCGTTCGGTTTTCAGCAACGCTTCTTCACTGGCATCGCGGGTGTAGTATGCCTGACGCTTGCGGGCGGCATTTAGGCCACCGGCAAAAAGGGGATAGGTGAAATTTAGAGTGATGTTAGTGCGCTCAGAGGCGATACCCGGAAAGAAGCTGAACTGGTTGGCAGACTGATTCCAGCCATAGCCGGCGTTGATCTCCAGGGTCGGAAACATCGCGGCGCGGGCAGATCTGGCATCTTCTTTCTTGGCTTCGAAATCATGTTCTGCGGCCTTGATGGCCAGGTTGTTGCCCATGGCCAGGTTGACCCAGTCTTCCAGGGTTTCCGGTGCCAGTGACTCGATCGGAAATTCGGTGCTCAGCGATTCCAGGTCGCTATGGGCGCGGCCGGTGATGGCTTCCAATGCTTCCAGGGCCTGGTTCAGGTTGTTTTCTTCCACCAGGCGATTGACCCGGGCCAGGTCGGCATTGGCCTGGCTGTCATAGACATCGGTGATCGGAATCAGGCCCACTTCAAAACGCTCGCGGGTCTGTTCCAGCACGCGGGAAGCGGCATCTTCCTCGGCACGGAAAGAGGCGAGGTTGTCCTGTGAACGCAACACATTGAAGTACGCGGTCGCGACTTTTAGGATCAGCTGCTGTTCCGCCTGGGCCAGGTTGGCAGCGGCCTGCAGGTCGGTTTGCTTTGCAGACTGGAAGGCGTACCAGGCCTCGAAATTCAGCAGCGCCTGGCTGATGTTCAGGCTGTATCCCTTGGTGTTGAAGCCGTTCTCAAAACTGTGCGCGGAACCAAATGCCGTGTCGACAGCAGGTCCGGCAGTATCGCGGGAGGTCGACCCATTCAGCGTGACACGGGGCAACAGGAAAGAGCGGCCCTGGTCCACTGTGGTGTGGGCCGCATTGAAGTTGGCGCGAGCCTGGCGGATTTCCGGGTCGTTATTCACGGCCAGATCAAAGATACCGGCCAGGTCGTCGGCACGGGCACTGTTGATGGGGAGCGCGAGCAGGACGGCTGTCACGCAACTGGCAAGAGCGACTGCCGGACGACAAGCGCGTAAATTTCCCATGATTTTCTCCATTACAAATCGTGACTGACCTGTTGGGGTCCCTCTGGCAGGCCTGTATTCAACGTATTGAAAGATAAGTGAAAAGTTAAATTTTACAGAGGGTCTGGCCGGCAACAAAATTCCGGCACCATCGTTGACTGACTGGTCAGTCAGTTTCTTTTCTTTTCCACTTTCTGTCAAGTACTCCCGGGGGTAGCAGGGCTTTTTGTCTTGCTGCCATGCTTCGAATGACGGTTGTGTTTCCGCAGTGCGCAGCCCCTGGCCTGCCGCGCCGATGCCGGTTTTACGCAAACCCAATGCGTGTGGACCAGCCATGCCGTTGTCTGAGCGGTGCTGTCTGATCGGTATTGCGGCACGGGCTTCACCTTCCCATTCAATAGTCGAGTAACACTTAAGCGTCGTTTCACTTTCGTTTCAGTTTCGTTTCACTATCGCTCGACGGATGTTCGTGCATCGTACCGTCATCGGGTTCATCGAAAAGTGCCGGCATGTTAGGCCGGTCGAGGCTGCTGCATTGTAGCAAAGAATTGCCGTAAACCCGGCAGCGACCTTCCTGTATGCTGTCGTAAACAACACCCTATTCCAGCCCCATGACGAGGTAATAACGTGAAACAAAATCCCTTGCTGACGCCAGCCTTTTCGCGTCAGGATGTTGAGATCAGCGACTGCACGCAAACCCATGCCGGCTTTCTGAGTCTGGACCGGATGACGCTCAAGCACCGTTTTTTCAATGGCGGCTGGAGTGGTGCGGTAACCCGTGAAGTTGTGCGACGCGTGCCCGGTGTGGGCGTCTTGTTATATGACCCTGAATTGGATATGGTGCTATTGGTTGAGCAATTTCGCGTGGGTTGCCTGGAGGCCGCAGGCGGGCCCTGGAAACTGGAACTGGTAGCGGGTCTGATCGACACCGGGGAATCGCCTGAACAGGTGGCAGTCCGTGAAACTCGTGAAGAAGCCAATGTCGATATCAGCACCGCCGGCGACAGGCTGCTCCCGATCACCAACTACTATCTCAGTCCTGGCAGCAGTACAGAGTACATGCATCTTTACTGTGCCCGCTTTGATGCTTCACGGGTGGCCCGTCAGCCTGACAACGTATTTGGCCTGGCGGAAGAACACGAAGATATCCGCGTCGTTATCCTGAGTCGCGAAGAAGCCAGCGAGGCGATCATCACTGGCCACATCGACAACGCCATGAGTATCATTGCGCTGCAATGGCTGGCGCTGAATCTCGAAGACGTCAGGCAGTCACTGGCACAGTGAACAGGCCGGAGAAGCCCGCAAGAGCACACCTGAACGAGAATACAGCAAGCGCGAAACCGAAAAGCCCACTGACAACAACGCAACCGAGGTCGAATCACACCGGCCAATAATGATGAAAATAAAATCCTACACAATCGATTTGAGTGAACAGATGGCGGTCTGTGATGCCAACTACATCCGCCTTCTCAAGTTGCTCGGGAGCACCCGTTCCCTTAGCCGCCGCATCGTGGGATTGCCTCATCTCGGACAGGACAGTGATCAGGAAAAGGTGTTTGTTTGCCTGGAAGTGCAGGAAGACTTCAAGTACACCAGTACCATTCGTATCAGGCAGTTGCTGTCCCGGGATAATCTTCAGCCCGTTGACCAGGCGATGCCTCATGACCTGATCGGACAGTCACCTGCTGAACAGACCATCGAACCCCGGAATAACCCCAGCGAGAGGGAAGCTTCCGGGACTACCGACTTCACAGTTTCTGACGGGCATCACGACAGCAAGGGCAGGTGTGTGCAGTATCACACTCCGGAAATGATGGTTCGTGTATACCATGATGCCAAGACTGCCGAAGTAACCAGCTACCAGAATCATCGTTACTTCAAGGCGATCTACTCGGTGCCCAACCAGTTCATGTACCAGAGTGACGAAAAGGAGCAACTGAATCTTTTTTTGGCTGAATGGCTGAATCTGTGTATAGATGAAGGATTGAGTGATCCGGCTGAATTGCAGCTCAACTGCCTGTCATGCCCTTGAGGCAACCCTTGGGGTAAGTATCCGGAATACCGCCGGATTGGCTAGTGATCAGGACGTCTGCGGACAGCAGACCGCGAGCGGCTTGCAAATGGCCAATAGGCGCCAGCACGCAAGCACGCAACAAACAGGTGAGCAGGCGAAGAAAAGGGAGCGGGGCTGTGTTACACAAAGCGGCAGACAGATGGATTTTTGATGCCCGGTATGTTTTAAGGGAGTGACCACCATTGGCTGAAGTCCTGGCAAACAATAACAACCAGAGCTACAGGATTGTCCAGATTACGGATTCCCATCTATTTGGCGATCGCAGTACGCTTTTTGACGGCCTCAATACGTTTGACTCTCTGTGTGATGTCGTCAACCTGATCTCTGAACAGCAGTCACAGATCGACCTGCTGCTGTGCACTGGTGACCTGTCACAAGACACCAGCATCCAGGCCTACCATAATTTCCTGGAGGCCATGGCCCCCCTGCAAGCCCCGCAGCTCTGGTTGCCCGGCAATCACGATATCCGCAGTCACATGCATCAGGCGCTGGATCAGAACAGTGTCCACCTGAAGCGTTCAGCGCAACTTGGCCGCTGGCGCATCATCATGCTCAATTCCCGTGTCCCGGGTCACGTCTATGGCCTGCTCGACCAGAAAGAACTGGCTGATCTGGATCTGGAGCTTGCCGACAGTGAGCGCAGCGGTTCCCATGTGCTGGTGTGTGTTCATCACAACTGCCTCCCGGTGAAAGCTGCCTGGCTGCAGCAGCACTGCCTGAAAAACAGCGATGAGTTATTTTCGATACTGGACAGTTATTCCCATGTGCGTGGCATCCTGTATGGTCATATCCACCAGGAGTTCAGTGATATGCGTAACGGCGCCAAGATTATGGCCACGCCGTCAACCTGCATTCAGTTTCATCCTGAGAATGACGAGTTCACCCTGGACGATGCCCAGCCCGGTTATCGGTGGCTTGAGCTCAACCCTGACGGCAGTATCGAAAGCGCTGTCGCACGTGTCACGGAAAAGACCTACAACATCGACTTCGGCAGTACCGGCACTGAGCCGGCCGCGCGCGCAGAACACAAAATTTCCCGCTGAATTGGCAAATAGCATTCCACCTACGGGGGCGAAGCATCGTATAATTGCTGCATGACTTCGAGCCGGCCGCTTATTCTCTACATACACGGATTCAACAGCTCACCGGCCTCTGCAAAAGCCCAAGACTTTATCGACTTCTGCCACCAGCATCCTGACTATGCGGTGGCGGTGCCGGCACTGTCCCATGATCCCCAGCAAGCGCTGGCGCAACTTGACGACCTGATCCGGGAAGCGGGTGAGCACATCCATGTCCTAGTGGGCAGTTCCCTGGGTGGTTACTACGCGACCTGGCTGGCGGAAAAGTATGGCTGCCGCGCCGCCCTGGTCAATCCGGCGGTATCGCCGGCGAAAACCCTGGGTGAGGAATTTCTCGGTCCGCAGAAAAACCTCTATACCGGTGAGGAATATGAATTCACCCGCGCCCATGCCGAATTTCTCGATACCCTGGATGTGAACCCGATCCAATCACCCGGGAATTTCCTGCTGCTGGTGCAGACCGGTGATGAAGTGCTGGATTACCAGCTGGCCGTTACGCGTTATGCGCAGTCCCTGCAGGTAGTGCAGGAAGGTGGCAGCCACCGGTATGAAGGCTTTGCTGCCATGCTGCCGGCGATTCTCGAGTTTGCCGAAACCGGCACACTGGCACCTGATACCCTGGCAGCAGTCAGCACGCTGCAACCAGAAACCTCAAGCGACTCCCCTGGAAGGAAAGCACAGCACGTATGAGCAAAGACTATACCTCCGGTTCCATTGAAGTATTGACCGGTCTGGATCCTGTCCGGCGCCGCCCGGGCATGTACACCGATACTACCCGTCCCAATCACCTTGTGCAGGAAGTGGTCGACAACAGTGTCGACGAAGCCCTGGCCGGCCATGCCCGCACCATCAAGGTCACCCTGAACAAGGATGGCAGTGTGGAAGTGTCTGACGACGGCCGCGGCATGCCGGTGGATGTCCACCCGGAAGAAAAAGTCCCGGGTGTGGAGCTGATCCTGACCCGGCTGCATGCGGGCGGCAAATTCAACAGTGACAACTACAAGTTTTCCGGTGGTCTGCACGGTGTGGGTGTGTCCGTGGTCAATGCCCTCTCCAGTACCCTGGAAGTTCAGGTCAAGCGTGACGGCAAACTGCACCAGATGACCTTTGCCAATGGCGAGAAGAAAACCAGCCTGAAAGTGATCGACAAGGTCGGCCAGCGTAACACCGGCACCACGGTCATCTTCATGCCTGATCCCAAGTATTTCGATTCTCCCAACATTTCCATTCCGCGGCTGATCCATGTCCTGCGCGCCAAGGCGGTACTGTGTCCCGGCCTGCATATGATTTTCGAAGACAAGACGGTCAAGGAAGACAAGGCACAAAGCCAGGAATGGTGTTTCCAGGACGGTCTCACCGATTACCTGCTGCAGTCCACCGAAGGCTATGAGCGTATTCCTGACGAACCGTTCACAGGCGCCATGCAGGCTAACGACGAAGCGGTCGACTGGGCCGTGCTGTGGATGCCCGAAGGTGGCGAACTGGTCACCGAAAGTTATGTCAACCTGATTCCCACCATGCAGGGTGGCACGCATGTGAATGGCTTTCGTACCGGTATGATTGATGCCATCCGCGAATTCTGTGAATTCCGCAACCTGTTGCCGCGCGGCGTGAAGCTGAGTTCGGAAGATATCTGGGAGCGCTGTTCCTACATCCTGTCAGCCAAAATGATTGATCCGCAGTTTGCCGGCCAGACCAAGGAAAAACTGTCCTCCCGCCAGAGCGCCGTCTTCATCGGTGGCGTAGTCAAGGACGCTTTCGGATTGTGGCTGAACCAGCACACCGATGAAGCCGTCAGGATTGCGGAGATGTGCATCAACAATGCCCAGAGCCGCATGCGTGAAGGCAAGAAGGTAGTGCGCAAGAAGGTGACTGCCGGACCGGCACTGCCCGGCAAGCTCGCCGACTGTACCACCCAGGACGTCGACTCCGGTGAGCTGTTCCTAGTGGAGGGTGATTCGGCAGGGGGTTCTGCCAAGCAGGCGCGCGATCGTGTCACGCAGGCGGTGATGCCGCTGCGCGGCAAGATTCTCAATACCTGGGAAGTGGACTCCGGTGAAATCCTGGCCTCCCAGGAAGTACACGATATTTCCATCGCCATTGGCGTGGACCCCGGCTCCAGTGACCTCAAGGGTCTGCGCTATGGCAAGATCTGCATCCTGGCTGATGCCGACTCCGACGGCCTGCACATTGCCACCCTGCTCAGCGCCCTGTTCGTGAAGCATTTTCCCGCCCTGGTCGAGGCCGGTCATATCTACGTGGCCATGCCACCGCTGTACCGCATCGATATCGGCAAGGAAGTGCACTATGCCCTCGATGAAGACGAGAAAAACGGGGTGCTCAACATGATTGTGGCCGAGAAGAAAAAGGGCAAACCCAACGTGCAGCGTTTCAAGGGCCTGGGTGAGATGAACCCTATTCAGCTGCGTGAAACCACCATGAACAAGGACACCCGCCGGCTGGTGCAGCTGACCATCGACCAGGCCAAGAAAACCCAGGACCTGATGGACATGCTGCTGGCCAAGAAACGCTCTGCCGACCGCAAGGTCTGGCTGGAGAAATACGGCAACCTGGCAGAGATATAAAAAGCGGATGCAGGAGGCAAGAGACAGGATGCAGGTGATCGTGAAGGTTTCTTCTTGCATCCTGTCTCTTGCCTCCGGCATCCGTTCCCAGAGAAGAACACTTTAAGTAACGTATTAAATTGAACCAAAAAGAATATGACAGACAACATTACCCTTTCTGAAGACGGCTTCGAACAAATGGCGCTGCGCAAGTTCGTGGAGCAGTCGTACCTGAACTATTCGATGTACGTCATCAACGACCGGGCGCTGCCGCATATCGGCGATGGCCTGAAGCCGGTGCAGCGCCGCATCGTGTATGCCATGTCGGAGCTGGGACTGAAGTCCACGGCCAAGTACAAGAAGTCTGCCCGTACTATTGGTGACGTCATCGGCAAGTATCACCCCCATGGTGACTCTGCCTGTTACGAAGCGATGGTGCTCATGGCGCAGCCGTTTTCCTACCGCTATCCCATCATCGACGGCCAGGGCAACTGGGGTTCACCCGATGACCCGAAATCCTTTGCTGCCATGCGTTACACCGAGTCCAAGATGCGCGCCTATGCGGATGTGCTGCTCAGCGAGCTGGGCCAGGACACGGTGGACTGGAAACTCAATTTTGACGGCGAACTGGAAGAGCCGCAGATCCTACCGGCGCGCCTGCCTAACGTCCTGCTCAATGGTGGCAGCGGAATTGCGGTTGGTATGGCCACCGATATCCTGCCGCACAACCTGCGGGAAGTGGCCCAGGCCTGTATCCACCTGCTGGATAACCCCAAAGCGACCACCGCCGACCTGATGAAGTTCGTGAAGGGACCAGATTTCCCGACCTATGCCGAGATCATTACGCCGCCTGTCGAAATTGCCGAGATTTACGAAACCGGGCGCGGCATGCTCAAAAGCCGGGCTGTTTATGCCAGGGAAAACGGTGACATTGTGATTACTGCGCTGCCGTACCAGGTGTCCGGCGCCAAGGTGCTGGAGCAGATTGCGGTGCAGATGCAGAAAAAGAAACTGCCGATGATCGTCGATATCCGCGACGAATCCGACCATGAAAACCCGACCCGCATTGTCATCGAGCCGCGCTCCAATCGTGTAGATGTGGATGCGGTCATGGCGCACCTGTTCTCCACCACAGATCTGGAGCGCAGTTACCGCACCAACTTCAACATGATCGGCATTGATGGCAAGCCACAGGTCAAGCCGCTGGTGGCCCTGCTCAAGGAATGGCTGGAGTTCCGTACGACCACCGTTACCCGCCGCCTCAATTACCGCCTGGAGAAGATCAAGGCCCGGATGCATATCCTGGATGCCTTGCTCATCGCCTACCTCAATATCGACGAAGTCATCAGGATCATCCGCACCGAAGACAAGCCCAAGCCGGTGCTGATGAAAACCTTCAAGCTCACCGATACCCAGGCGGAAGCCATTCTCGAGTTGAAGCTGCGTAATCTTGCCAAGCTGGAAGAAATGAAGATCAAGGGCGAGCAGAAGGAGCTGGCTGAAGAGCGTGATGCCCTGGAAAAAACCCTGGCGTCGAAAGCACGGCTGAAAACACTGATCAAGAACGAGATCCAGGCTGATGCCGACACCTACGGAGATGACCGTCGTTCCGAGCTGGTGATCCGCGAGGAAGCGGTCGCTTTCAGGGAAGAGGAGCTGATCTCCACCGAGCCGGTAACGGTCATTCTGTCGGAAGGTGGCTGGGTCCGCGCAGCCAAGGGGCACGAGGTTGATCCTTCCACTCTGGCCTACAAGTCCGGCGACAAACTGAAACTGTTTGCCCGCGGCAAGAGCAACCAGAATGCGGTGTTCCTGGATTCCACCGGTCGTTCCTACACGTTGCCGGCCCACTCACTGCCCAGTGCACGCGGCATGGGCGAACCGCTGTCGGGACGTGTGAAGCCGCCATCAGGTGCCACGTTCATGGGCCTGATGATCGGTGATGCCAGCCGGCTGTGCCTGATTGCATCGGACGCCGGTTACGGTTTCATCACGAAAATGGAAAACCTAGTTAGCAAGAACAAGGCCGGTAAGGCCTTGCTGAACCTGCCCAAGGGAGCCAAGGTGCTGTCACCGGTGCCGGTGGATGACATCGGAAGCAGTGAAGTGGTGGCCATCACTAACGAAGGCCGCATGCTCATGTTCAAACTGAGTGAACTGCCGGAACTGGCCAAGGGCAAGGGCAACAAGATCATCGGTATACCGTCGGCCCGGGTAGCCGAGCGCGTGGAATACGTGGCTGCCATTGCAGTCATGCATGCCGACCAAGTGCTGGTGATTCATTCCGGTAAACGCCATTTCAACCTGTCCATGAACGATCTGGAACACTACCGTGGCGAGCGCGGTCGGCGGGGCAACAAACTGCCCCAGGGCTTCCGCAAGGTCGACAGTGTCGTGGTACAGGACAAGTAATCGGGTTGCCACGCATCTGTGCCGGAATTTGTGGCCGGCAGATCGTGGCTAAATCCCATCCTCTATGGGTGCCGACATGGCACCCCTGCAGAATGCGCATGGGTCCTGTCCAACGGGGTGATGAACCTTCAGGCGCGCCAGCCAGGTTTGGTAAAACTCCCGTAATTTCACTGTTCCGATGATCCTTTGCATAAAAATGTTCGGGCCGGTCACGGCTGTTTCGGCAGGTTACCGGCCATAATGGCGGACGCACAGGAACAAGGCGCAGGTAAGCCCGAGGGCGATACCGACGCAGTCCTGAACTTACAGACTGCCGCCGGGTCGTCGCAAGGTGGCGGTACGCTCGACCTGGGTCGCATGAACCGCATGCTTTCGCGCCTGGCCGGTGAGCAGCACTTTCTTGATATGGCGATTTTTCAATGCCATTAGGAATTCCAGTCCGTTCATTTACGGCATGGCGCAGTCAACGATCACGGTTGAGCAGGTCTGGAAACGGGTATTGTTGTAAATTTCCTCGTGCAGTTTGCCGACATCCACATGGGACAGGGAGTCGGACTCCAGCGGTCCGGTCTTGTAGTTGTTGTAACAGCGCTGCAGGAAGCTGACCTGGCGATGAGACTGGCTGACATAATCGAGTGCCTGCGAGGCAGAGCTGAAAAGGCGGTAACTGAGCTTGCGATCAAGCATCAGGCTGATGCCATAGGGAAATCCGGATCATCATCCGCCAGGACAACCTGGGTGGGGAAGTAGAAGGATGTCTTACGTTGATATGATCGTCCATTGTTAAGTCCGTTATGGTCTGCGCGAGGGGCAGCGAATAATCCTTTACCGCCTTGAGCCCTGATCCCGTGAGTGTTTCTGGTCAGGAAAAGTGAATGATCAGACTTCCTGTTGCTCGGTACGTTTGTCGGGCCCCTTATCCGTACCCAGTATGTGACGACGTTGCTGGCGAATTTTGTCCATGTCTTCGGCAAAACCGTTGGTCAGAACATAAGCCATAAAAGACACATTGTCAGCGGGCATGCTGACTTCCTTTTCGCCGTCGGTATTGAAGGTTTCAAAATAACGGGCCTGGGTACAGGTGGTCTCACTGATGACCAGTTCATTCGGGGCACACTGTTTGCACAGGAAGTAGGTGATATCGAGGATCTTGCCTAGAATAGTGAATTGGTCAGGCGCAGCACTGTCTTCGATGCCTGGTGCCATAAAGATATCTCCGCTGTGGATAGCCATGAGGAAATCCAGCACCTGCTCGCCTTTCTTGCGATGGCGGTGGTTGATGCGCGCCATGACCGACTGGAACAGAGCGGCGCAACACAGGGCGTTGGCAGAATGGCTGTCTTCACATTGCCGTTCGTCAAAACAAACGACAACGGACTCGCCATTGATACGATGGAATTCACCGCCATAAAGTCGGGCAGCCTGTTTCAGGTAAAACAGGTATTCCTGCAACAGCCTGGTCAGCGTGGACGGGTGCAGGACTTCGACGGCTGTATGGATATTCACGACCTTGATGACAAGCACACTGGCTGACAGTCGTGCGGGTTCCTCAAGACTGTCGTTGTCACCCTGCCAGACACCGGTTTCTAGCAGCCGCGATTCCATTTCCTGGTAGCGCGCCAGGAGTGCATCGAGTCCGGCTTGCAGGCGCAGTGTCGGTTCTGCAGATGGATCGTCATCCTCGTCATCCGTGTCCTCTGCCAACGTATCGGCCAGTTGTTGCAGCGGTGCCGTGAACTGGCCCGCCAGAGCGAAGGCGGTGGTGACTACCAGCACAAGCCCCACCACCAGGAGCAGCAGGAAAAGGTTGCGCATACGGTCGCTAGAGTCTGCCACGGTTCGAGCATTGAGTTCGATACTGACGGCCCCGGCCACGGCATCCTGGACACGAATGTCAGCCATGTAGAGGCTGATGCTTTCGCCGGGCATGGGAGGCGTACCGATGCTGGAAAGTTGGTTGCCGTCTATGTCCTGCACACTGGCGGCACGAATGGTGTCGTTGCGCACCAGTTGTGTCAGCACCACATTGAGGCCGAGGAGGTCATTCACCAGCACCAGTTCACGAACTGATGACGCGGTCTGCTCCGCCAGGGACTGACCCAGAATATCCTGGTGCTTCTGCAGGGAACGATTGAGCTCACCCTGGAACAGTAGCCAGAACGCTGTCGTTACAACGACCAGCAGCAGGCCAAAACTAAGGGCGATCTTGTGACGTAATTGCAGGGGAAACCTGTCCTGACCGGCGGATGAAAATCGCTGCTCCGGGGCGTCCTGGCGATCTGTATGGCGGGATGTATGGTCGGGCAAAGCCTGCTGCTCACTCACTGCAGAAACAGGCGATAGTGTAACGCGTCTTGCCTTGTCTTTGGAAAAAAAGCAGACACCACTGAATGACAATCACCCGCCCCTGCCGGGCTCATGCTGCGCTGGTCAGCGTCCGGCTTTGCGGGAAACCATAGTCAGGTTCAGCACCGGGCGCCTGTACACCATTGCCCTGCACGCCGTCGATGCCCAACGAGAACAGTTGTGGTAGCTCGCCCGAGTCTGCGACCTCTGTAGCCAGCACAGCGATACCATATTGATGAACGGCCGCCACCAGCTTTTCCAGCGACTCCTGCTGCGGCTTGCTGTATTGCAGTTCGCCCAGCCATGCCGGATCGAGGTGGACCGCTACGGGGGTGACTTGGGCCAGCACGGCCAGGGGGTCCATGGCGCGGCCAAAGTCCGACAAATGCCAGCTGATACCGAGAGCATCCAGGCGCTTGCAGAAACTCATGACCTGCTGGCGATGGCTGTGTATGTCGATTTCACTGATCACAAACCGGAACTGTTCCGGCGAGCGGTCGTGTTTGTGGCACACCCTGGAAAACCAGGCCGGAAAGGCGAGCTCGGCCAGCGTGTTGCTGCTGAGGCTGACCAGGTAAAGCGCGGCGTGACGCGGGACCGCGTTGCGGGTAAACAGTTGTTGCAGAACACACCGGTCTGTTGCCATGCCATATCCCTGCATGTTGGCCTCTGCCATCAGGCCCTGTGTAGCCAGGGTGCTGCTGTCATGGCCCGGCAATTGCCAGCTGACTTTATATGCTGATCGCGCGGGGGCACGCAGGGCGATCAGGGGTTGGAAAGCCAGCGGCAGGGTTTGCCGTTTCAACGCGTTCCGGAGCAGGCTTACAAGCTGCTGCCTGGCCGGAGCCTGCGGGGCAACCTGCACCGTATTGCCCGTATTCAGTCTTGCCCGGTGAATGAGCGCTTCCGCCGTTTGCCCCTGGCGATGGATACTGGCCAGCCCGATGGAGGCACTCAAGTCGAGCGCATCGATACCCGGTGGCAGCAGGCTGTTGTTCACTCGGCTGCGGATATAGTCGGCAACCCTGATGGCCTCATCTGCTGCACAGTCAAACAGCAGGATGCCGAATTCATCGGCGCCCAGTTTGCTCGCGGTATAGGGTTTGCTGATGGCTTTACCCAGGAAGCCGGCAATATCGGTCACTACCTGCATGGTGGTGGCCTTACCAAGGGTTTCCAGGACGCGCTGGAAGTTATCGATGCGGGCCACCAGGAGCATGCTGCATTTGCCCTGGCCCGCGGCCAGCGCTGCCTCCAGGCGCTGGTGAAACACCGGCAGGTTCTCCAGTTGTGCCAGGATATCGACAGATGGCTGCGTTGCGACATCGGTTTGCCGGGTCTGCTTTTGCACGGTCAGGCACAGGCAAGGTTCGCCCTGGTAAATGCCTGTACTGAATTGGCATGCCAGTCGTTGTCGGGTTTTGGTGACCAGGGTATGCCGGCTACCCGCCAGTGCAGCCGAGGTATACAGCCGGCCCAATGTCTGTTTGTCGCCGGTGCAAAAGAGCGCGGAAAAACGCTGGCCTGCCAGCGCAGCATCGGCGCCTGCATCTAAGAACTCTTTGAAGGCGCTATTGCAGGTCAACATCCTGTCATCCCTGATGAGCACGGTCGGTTTCGGTGAGTCGGCCAGGAGGTCCTGGTACTGCCGGTCGAGAAGGGCCAGATTTTGGCGCAGCTGGTGGCAGTGGCGTTGAGTGGCCTGCCACTGCAGTCGCCAGGTCAGGCATTGCAGGATCAGGTTTTCATCAGCAACCTGCAGCCACTCGACACCGGCAGGCAGCATCTTGTCATGAGGTGTCCTGCCCAGCATAACTACCGGTGTATCACTATCGGCTTGCCGATAAGCGGCCAGAAACCGGTCAGCATCAGCCTGCGTTGTCAGCAGCCAGAGATCGCAGGGTGTGGCGGCGATATCGGTATCAGCAGCAACCATGTCGATGCAAACGCGCAAGTGCGCCCGGCGCAAGCCGCTAAGCAGCCGGTTGCACCAGGCCTTGTCCTGGCCCACCAGGTTGATTTGCAGCGCTGATGCCGGCGTTGCCGATGGCGTGCGAGATGTGTGTCGTGAGGGACTGGTCAGGGCGGAAATTCCTTTTCCTGGTTGGTGATAAACACAGTTTGGAGGCGAGGTATGCGTAAACCATGGCTTTACCGGGCGACCTGCTGGTCCGTGATCTGATCTCTCGCTAGGGCTTCTGCATGGCACCCGTACTTGACACCCCCCGGGCAGAGCCGCTGCTTCAGACCGGCGTTTTGGCGCCGGCGCCGGGTTCTTCACGCACCAGTGTCGGCACCAGGTACCCGGACAGCCGGTTGCGCAGTTGAGTCATCAGCCTGTCGGCGTCCTCTGCCGTCACCTCGAAATGCGCCGCGCCGGTGACCCGGTCCAGCAGGTGCAGGTAGTAGGGCAGCACGCCAGCCTGAAACAGACGCTCACTCAGTTCAGCCAGGGCAGCAACGTCATCATTGATGCCCTTGAGCAACACGCTCTGGTTCAGCAGCGTGACACCTGCACCTGCCAGGCGCTGACAGGCGGCATTCACCTCGCTGTCCAGTTCCTGCGCATGATTGCTGTGCAATACCAGAATAGTCTGAAAGCGCGGATTCGCCAGTATGTTGCACAAGGTGTCGGTAATCCGTTGCGGAATCATCACCGGCAGTCGTGTGTGCAGGCGAATGCGCGTGATATGCGGGAAAGCTGCCAGTTCGGTGTAGAACCAGTCCAGGTAAATGTCCGGCAGGGTCAGCGGGTCGCCACCGCTGAGAATGACCTCACTAATGCTTTCATCCTGGCCGATGTAGGCCAGGCTTGCCTGCCACTGCGCCTTGCCGGGCACATTGTCGGCGTAGGGAAAATGCCGCCGGAAGCAGTAGCGGCAATGGACCGCGCAGCTGCCGGTGGCCACCAGCAGGGCGCGGCCATGATATTTGTGCAGGATGCCCGGCCGGGGATTGCAGTCTGCCTCGGCGAGTGGGTCCGGACCGAATCCAGGATGTTCGATGGCTTCCTGCAGGTCAGGAAACACCTGGCGCAGCAGCGGGTCTGCCGGATCCCCGCGTCGTATCCGGGCCAGGTAGGGCGTCGGTACCCGCACCGGAAAACCGCTTAGCAGGGGGTGGTCGGCCGGCAGGGCCTGCAGGTCCAGGTCCAGCAGGCGGGCCAGTTCTCCGGCATCATTGACCGTGTTAGCGAGGATGTCCTGCCACGGTTCACGGGCAGACACAGGCTTCAGTGGAATCGGGTTCTGGGTGGGAGTCATGGGAGGGGAAGGATACAGGTGGACGGGAAAAGGAGAAAGGGAGAATAAGGAGGAAGGGACGAAAGGAGGAAGGGAGTAAGGGGCGCCAATGGGTTTGTCAGTATCAGGTAAATATTGCGGACAACTGATGTAGTTTAGATCATTACCTCATTCCCGACGCTGCAGGTTGCGCGCCTTCCTCCCTTCTTCGATCCTCAAAAAGACATAGCGACCACTCCGCTCCCACCAGTATTGTTTCACCCCCAATTCTTGTATCATGCCCCACTTTTCAGACACCAAACCACGGGGTTTTTCCATGGCAACCTACTCCACCAATGAATTCAAATCCGGCCTGAAAGTGTTACTGGAAGGCGATCCCTGCACGATCCTGGAAAACGAATTCGTGAAGCCGGGCAAGGGCCAGGCCTTCAACCGCGTGAAATTCCGCAACCTGCTCAATGGCCGGGTATGGGAGCGTACCTACAAATCCGGTGAATCCCTGGAAGGGGCCGATGTCATGGATGCCGACATGGAGTACCTGTATACCGATGGAGAGTTCTGGCATTTCATGAAGACCGACGGCAGCTTCGAACAGGTTGCTGCCGACCAGGCCGCCGTGTCCGATGCCCTGGACTGGCTGAAAGAGCAGGACGTCTGCGTGGTCACCACCTGGAACGAGGCGCCGATCAACGTAACCCCACCGAATTTCGTGGAACTGGAAGTGGTTGAAACCGATCCTGGCCTGAAAGGTGACACCGCCCAGGGCGGCACCAAGCCTGCTAAGCTGACCACTGGCGCTACCGTGAAAGTGCCGTTGTTCGTCGAAATCGGGGATGTCCTGCGCATCGACACCCGCACCGGTGAGTACCAGAACCGGGCCAAGAAATAATCCGGCACCCGGCCATGGTGGGCAACCCCTGGCAACCAACCACTAACCTCGACATGCTGCAGGCCAGGGCTGAACTGCTGCAGCATATACGCGGCTTCTTTGCTGAACGTGATGTGCTGGAAGTCGACACACCGCTGTTGGCTTCCGCGATCGGAACCGATCCGGTCCTGGATCCGGTGCGCGCTCTGCTGAAAGACCATGCCGGTACCGAGCAGACCCTCTTCCTGCAAACCTCGCCTGAATTCCCCATGAAGCGCTTGCTGGCCGCCGGCAGCGGCGCGATCTACCAGCTGGGAAAAGCCTTTCGCAATGGCGAAGCCGGCCGTAAGCACAACCCGGAATTCACCATGCTGGAATGGTACCGCCCCGGCTTCACCCTCGAGCAGCTAATGGCAGAAGTGGATGCTCTGCTGCAGAATGTGCTTGGCCTGCCCCCGGCGACACGTATTTCCTATCGTGAACTGTTTATGCAGCATCTGGATATCGATCCGTTCACGATTTGCCCGGCTGACCTGATGGTCCGTGCCCGGGCGCGAATCGATACCGGTTTTACGTCGAACAATCCCGACCACTGGCTCGATCTGCTCTACAGTCATTGCATAGAGCCAGCATTGATGAAACCGGTGTGTATCCATGACTATCCGCCCAGCCAGGCCGCATTGGCAAAACTGGCCGTGAATGCCGATGGATACCAGGTGGCGCGACGCTTTGAGGTGGTCGCACAGGGGCTGGAACTGGCTAACGGCTATGATGAACTGGCCAACGCGGATGAACAGCGTCAGCGTTTTGAGCGCGATCAGGCGCAGCGTCGTGCCGAAGGCTTGCCGGTGTATCCGCAGGATGAGCGGTTGCTGGCAGCACTGGCAGCAGGATTACCGGCATGCTGTGGTGTTGCTGTAGGCGTGGATCGTCTGCTGATGCTCAAGACCGGTGCCAGTGATATCCGTGATGTGATCAGTTTTCCTGTCAACAGGACCTGAGCACTCACCAGGTACTGGCCGCACATGGCCCCGAGAGATATTCCTGAAGACGACTGTGACGGTTTGCGTCATGCTAACGATTCACCAGCGATCTCAGCCCCATGGCCAGAAACAAGGAACAGGTTACCAGGCAGGACAGGATGACAGACCAAGAACATCAAAGCGCAGGCACGTCCCAGACGGATACCGGGTCACGCGATGCGTTTACGTCGATGGAATACGCCGGTTTCTGGGTACGATTGCTCGCCTGCGTTCTCGATACCGTGTTGCTGCTGATGGTCGCCGTACCGCTGGAGCTGATGTTTTATGGCCCGCAGGTCCTGTTCGCCACAGAATCGCCCGGCCTGGCATATGATGTTATCAATTACGGTTTGCCGGTGTTTTCTGTCATGGTTTTCTGGCGCTATCGCGCGGCTACCCCTGGCAAGATCATGATGGATATCTACATCGTGGATGCGGACACTTTGCGCCAACCGACGTTCGGACGCCTGATACTGCGCTATCTGGGCTACTACGTTTCCATCTTCACCCTGTTTCTCGGCTTTTTCTGGATCGGCTGGGACAAGCGCAAGCAGGGCTTCCATGACAAGATTGCCAAGACCGTCGTCATCAAGAAAAGCAGTGCCGTGATCACCAGCGGCGATTATGGGCAGAAACAGTTAGGAGAGCAGGGCAGTTATGCCTCTGGCAACAAGGACAGTGATCCTGTCGAGCCTGCCCCGAAGGATCCCTGGCAGGAATAGACGCCGAAATTTCCTGGCTAAACCTGCCGTGATGCTGGCGTCAGCTCGCCAATGGCTTCGCCCATGTTCACTGGCCGGTCACTCTCAAGATCGGCAGCCCAGCGCACCGCCCCCGGACCAAACAGTACGATGGCAGTAGACCCCAGTTTGAAGCGTCCCATCTCTTCGGCTTTGCCAAACTCCAGCGGCGGATGCTGCTGCTCATAGCCGGTCTCGTTCAGGCCATGACTGGCAGGCGCTACCTGCATGGCCCAGACCGTTTCAATACCCGCCACAATCATGGCCCCGACCAGCACCAGCGCCATCGGCCCGGCATCGGTATCATAAAAGCAGACCACACGTTCGTTGCGGGCAAACAGGTTGTCGATATTTTCAGCCGTGGTCTGGTTGACCGAGAACAGCTTGCCGGGTACGTAGATCATTTTTTTCAGAGTGCCGGCGCAGGGCATGTGCACGCGGTGATAATCCCTGGGTGACAGGTAAACTGTGACAAATGACCCTTCCTGGAAAGGCCTGGCGGCATCCCCAGACCCGCCGAGCAGTGCAGTCAGCGAAAAGGCCTTGCCCTTGGCCTGGAAAATACTGTCTGCCGTGATGTCACCGGCGGCACTGATCACGCCGTCTGCCGGACTGACAATGCTGTGCGCGCTGTTATCGACAGGGCGGACACCGGGCTTGAGTTCACGGGTGAAGAAATCATTGAAGCAGGCATAGTGCTCCGGGTTCTCCTCAGCAGCTTCTTGCATGTTCACGCCGTAGCGCAGGATAAAACGCCGAATCAGCAGGTTTTTCAGCCAGGGTGTGCGTGCATTGGCGAGCTTGCCGATCAGGCGCGAAAGCAGATGCTGGGGCACCAGGTACTGGAAAAGTATGAACAGGGTTTTCATGGCAGGTACCGGTGTGTGATCGTCGAGTCGGAAAGAATATTCGCGGCCTTGTGATCAGGTTTCAATCGGCGTATCCGGCAGGTTGCCCCATTCCGACCACGAGCCGTCATAGGCGCGCACCTGGAAACCGAGAGCCTTCGCGATCAGGAAAGTCAGTCCTGAGCGATGATGGGTCTGGCAATGGGTGATGATCTGGTTGCCTGCTGTAATACCAAGCTCCTGTAATTTGCTGCGCAGGGCTTCCAGCGGCAGCAGGCGCAGGTTGAGTGCCCGATCCATGGTGTGCAGCCAGTCCAGGTTGATGGCGCCCGGGATATGGCCGCCACGTTGGGAGGACAGTTTGGTGCCGATGTATTCCTCATGACTGCGTGCGTCCCAGATTTTGGTGTTGTCATCATCCAGTGACGCCAGCACTTCCTCCAGGGAGGCATTGAATGACATGTCTAGCTCAATACTGACATCAGTTGGTGTCGCTTCAACTGGGGTGTTCTCTGTCGGGTGGCCTTCCTTGTACCAGGCGTGGATGCCACCGTTCAGGTAGGAATAGCCCTGGTGACCAATGATGTCGAGTGTCCAGATAAAGCGTCCGGCCCAGCCACCACCCTCGTCATCGTAGGTAACGATATGCTTGTCGGGGCTGTAACCGATGCGGGAGAACAGCGCTTCCAGGCTGGCCTTGTCCGGCAGTTTGCCCGGCGCAGGCGGAGTGCCTTTCACCAGTTCCTGGGGGTCCACATGCACGGCACCCAGGACATGGGCCTGGGCATAGGTGGCAGCCTGGGAAACATCCACGATCAGCAGGTTGTCGTTGCCCAGCAGGTCTTCCAGGGTTTGCGGTTCAATGATGAGGTCGAGATCCAGTGCCATGACAGTGTCCGAAGAAAAGAATAGATTTTAACCGATTCGTGCCGCGTTCGCGAAAAGCACAGCGCTATTCACGAGGTGATGGTGTTGCGGATAAGCCGAAAACTGTCGATGCGGTGCGCGCTGATCTCGCCGTTTTCAACGGCCTGTTTCAGGCGGCAGCCAGGCTCATGTTCATGCCGGCAATCGCGAAACTTGCAGTGACCGAGAAAGAGCCTGAACTCGATAAAGCCGTTTTCCAGGGTTTCCTCGTCCAGGTGCTCTAGGTGAAATTCACGGATGCCGGGAGAATCGATGAGATCGCCGCCATCGGGAAAATGAAACAGCCGTGCCGACGTAGTGGTATGCCGGCCCTTGTCGCCGGCTTCGGACAAGGCGCCTTCCAGGGTGTTGGTGCCCGGCAGCAGGTGATTGATCAGGGCCGACTTGCCGACTCCGGACTGGCCAACAAAGACGGATGTCCGGTCATCCAGCAACTCCCGCAGCGCCATCATGCCATCACCGTGACGACTGGACACCTCTAGCACCGGGTAACCAATGTCGCGATAGGTCGACAGCAGGGCTGACAAGGCTGCCCGGTTGTCATCATTGATCAAATCGGATTTGTTGAGTAGCAGCAGTGGGGCAAGCCCGTAATGTTCGGCGGCCACCAGGTAGCGATCCACCAGGTTGGCAAAGGGTTCCGGCAACGGTGCAATGACGATCACGATCTGGTCGATGTTGGCCGCAACCGGTCGCAATTCCCCCATGCCGGTCGGACGTTCGAGAAAGTTCTGCCGCGGCAGGGCGGCAATGACGACACCGACAGGATCGCCTTCCTGCCAGATCACGTAGTCACCGGTCACCAGTTGTTCGAGGTTGGAGCGCTGGAAACAGCGAAAGATGTCGCCCTGGCGCGGGCCTTCTAGGGCTTCGATATCCAGCTGCTGGCCAAAATTGGAAATGACGATGCCCTGTTGTTCACTGCCGAGTTCGGCACCACGGAGTGTGGTTTGCAGACGGGCTTCCTGTTTCGCGGCCCGGTCGGCATAAGCTTCTTGCATCTTGCGGATACGCCACAGCTGGCGGCGATTAAGCTGCTTTTTTTTCATGCAGGGATGTCAGCAGATTTTGGCAGGCGGGCGGTATCTTCAAGAGCTTCTTTGCTACAATCAACGTGGTTAACTGGCAATATACAAGCAGCATTCGGGCAGTATATAAGAAGCACAGGCTGGGATTCTATGGATAAAAGGCAGCACCTGATCTGGATCGACCTGGAGATGACAGGTCTGAGCCCTGAAACCGATCGCATCATCGAGATTGCGACCATTGTCACCAACACTGACCTTCAGGTTGTGGCCGAAGGACCGGTGCATGCCATTCACCAGTCAGTCACGATCATGGCGGGCATGGATGACTGGAACCAGCGTCACCATGGCGCCTCCGGCCTCATCGAGCGTGTCAAGCACAGCCCCTACAACGAAAGTGAAGCCGAACAGACCACGCTGAAATTTCTCAGTCAGTACTGCGAACCCGGCTTTTCTCCCATGTGCGGCAACAGCATCTGCCAGGACCGGCGTTTCCTGGCGCGCTACATGCCGTCGCTGGAAGCCTTCTTTCATTACCGCAATCTTGACGTCAGTTCGGTCAAGGAGCTCGCCAAGCGCTGGCGCCCGGATATAGCTGACGGCTTCAAGAAGGCCAGTTCCCACCAGGCGCTGGAAGATATCCGCGACTCCATTGCCGAACTGCGGCATTACCGCGAGCATTTTTTCAACACACAGCGCACGCCTGGCTGATCCGGAAAAACATCCGCCCAAAAAAATGCCCTGTCCGGGGAGGACAGGGCATAGGCGGGGACGTTTTACGAGAGCTTGATATCGGCATGAGGGAAGAGTGCCGGCTTGATCAAGCTGTCTACCGGATTAGAGACCTACTAATCACCGGAACTCTTTTTACGCGTGCCCGTCAGCCCCGGATCACAGTGGGAATGAGATTTTCCCAAATTTTTCTAAATCATAAAATATTGAGCAAATTCATTTAGATATGGCGATTTTTTCGACCGGGATTGCCCGGTTTGAAGTGGGCAAAGTGCTCGCTATATACTGGTCGACCTGTCTTTTTTTACGCCTGAGCGGCGAAGAGTTTTCCGCAATACCCGCTAATCCGAATGTATCGATCCAGGAGACTGTGCCATGACGATTGATTTCGACTGCCGAGCGACTTTGGCAGGACCAGCCTTGTTGTTTGCGGCCTTGCTGGCCGGCTGTTCTGCTGAGGAAACGTCCGCGCCGCAAGCCGCGGCACCTGCTCCGGTGATGTCGGCCGAGCCAGCACTGGGTTCCGGCATCGATATCCAGTACATCGACACCAATCTGGCTCCCGGCGATGATTTTTACGCCTATGTGAATGGTGTCTGGCTGGATGCCACGCCCATACCCTCAGATAAATCCAACTACGGCTCCTTCACCATACTGGCCGATGAAGCCGAAGCCAGCTTGCGCGAGATCATCGAAGCAGCCGCCGGCCAGGATGCCGCCCCCGGCACCGACACCCAGAAGGTGGGTGACTTCTACACTAGCTTCATGGACGAGGCCGCTATCGAAACCCTTGGCGCGGCGCCACTGCAGCCACTGCTGGCAGAGATCGCAGCTGTCCCCGACAAGGATGCCATGCTCATCAAGATGGCGGAGCTGAACCACATCAGTGTGCAGATGCCGGTGGGTGTCTATGTCGATAACGATGCCATGCAGTCGGACCAGTACATCAGTTACCTGTCGCAGTGGGGACTGGGTCTGCCGGATCGTGACTGGTACCTGTCCGAAGACGATGCTACGCACCAGGAAGCCCGCGATGCCTATGCCGCCTATATCGAACAGGTGCTGACCCTGGCGGATTATCCCCGCGCCTCGGAAGCCGCCCTCTCCGTACTGGCCATTGAATTCCTGATTGCCGGTCAGCATTGGGATCGTGTGCAGAATCGGCAGCGCGAACTGACCTACAACAAGATGAGCCAGGACGAACTCGCCGGCCTGGCACCGGACATGGATTGGAGTGCCTTTCTGACTGCCCTGGGCATCACCGAAACGACCTACGTGATTCGCCAGCCCAGCTATATCGCAGGCCTGAACGGAATCTGGAACGACATCACTCTGCAGCAGTGGCAGGACTACACGAGCTTCAAGCTGGTCGACTCCCTGGCCGGTTACTTGAGCGATGATTTCGTGCAGGCCCAGTTTGCCTTCGAGGGCCAGACGCTGGGCGGACTGGAAGAAATGCGCCCGCGCTGGAAACGCGGTGTCGACACCGTTGATGCCGCCCTCGGGGAAGTGGTCGGCCGTCTGTACGTGGAGGAGCATTTCCAGGACGAGGCCAAACGCCGCATGGACGTACTCGTGGAAAACCTGCGCGAGGCCTTCCGTGTCGGGATTGATGAGCTGCCGTGGATGACCGCTGCCACCAAGGCCGAGGCCCAGGGCAAGCTGGCCAAGTTCACCACCAAGATAGGTTATCCCGACCAGTGGAAGGATTATTCTCCATTAACCGTCGCCCCCGATGACCTGGTCGGCAACGTGCTGCGGTCGCGCCGGGTCGAGCATGAACGCGAACAGGCCAAGCTCGGCAGCCCGATAGATCGCACCGAGTGGTTCATGACGCCCTATACTGTCAATGCCTACTACAACCCGCCGATGAACGAGATCGTGTTTCCGGCTGCCATCCTGCAGCCACCGTTTTTCAATGTCGAGGCGGAAGACGCCGTCAACTACGGTGGTATTGGTGCGGTGATTGGCCACGAATTCAGCCATGGTTTTGATGACCAGGGCCGCAAGTCTGATGGCGATGGCAATCTGCGTGACTGGTGGACCGAGGCGGATGCCGAGGCCTTCGCCGAACGTGCCGGGGCACTGGTCGCCCAGTACAACCAGTTTGAAGTGTTGCCGGGCAAGTTCCTCAACGGTGAATTCACGCTCGGCGAAAACATCGGTGACCTGTCCGGCCTGGCCGTAGCCTATAAAGCCTACAAGATGTCACTCAACGGTGCAGAGGCACCGGTCATAGACGGTCTCACCGGTGATCAGCGTTTCTTCATGGGCTGGGCCCAGATCTGGCGTCGTTTGTACCGTGACGAAAACCTGGAGATGCGCATAACCTCGGATCCGCACTCCCACAGCGAAGCACGCGTGAACGGCATCGTACGTAATTTCGATGTCTGGTATGACGCCTTTGATGTGCAGCCGAACGATGCGCTTTACCTGCCGCCGGAAGAACGGGTCAAGATTTGGTAAAGCCCGCCCGTCGCCATGCAGGCTTGCTGCCATGGGTGGTAGCCTGCACCCTGCCGCTGTCGGCGTGCCAGGCCAACGCGGAATTGCAGCCGTTCACCAATGACGGCTGCAGTGCCTTTCCGGACGGTACCCTGTCGCAGCGCACCTTGTGGCTGCAATGTTGTACCGCACATGATCGGGCCTACTGACAGGGCGCCACCTATGACGAGCGCGAGGCGGCTGACAATGCCCTGCGCGACTTTGTCGATGCTGTCGGGAAACCGGAAATTGTCGTCCTCATGCTGGCGGGAGTGCGGGTAGGCGGCACACCGTATTTGCCGACCCGGTTCCGCTGGGGCTATGGTTGGCCATGGCCACGCGGTTATCGCGCATTAACAGACATTGAACGTCAGCAGGTGGAGAACCTGTCTGCCGGCACCGGACAACACTAACAACAAAACAACAGTCATGAGATCATGAAAGCATTCTTTACCCGGGTCTTCTGGTTCATTCTCGATCGTTTTGAAAAGGGCGAGGGGCCTTACAGCTACAAGGCCTCGAGCCGGAAAATCCTGCTCATCGTCGGCATGCTGTTTATCAGCCTGTCCCTCGGCTCACTGTATTTTTCCTTGCAGAAAGGCGACTTCGCCGGCGTCCTGCCGGTGATCGTGTTTTTTGGTGTGGGCTTTGTTTGCCTCATTATCGGCCTGCTGGGTACCGACCGCGCTGTAGCCACCCTGTGGGGCAGTGCCACCAACCCGGGCGGCAAGAAGTAATCATCGAACGTTATGCCCCGCATGGCAGCGACCGGCAACAGCCCCCATAATCGTGACGAGATTTATGTGATCGTCACAGGCTCGGGATATTTTGTTGATGCCGGCACGCGTCAGACCGTCACTGCTGGCACCTGTATTTTCGTGCCCGCCGGGGCAAACCATCGTTTCGAGGATTTCACAGACGACTTTTCGACCTGGGTGTTTTTCTACGGTCCGGCAGGTGGCGAGGCCAAAGCGGCCTCCTGAGGTCAGTCTGTGTCGCCCTGGTCTTTTGCCAGACGCCTGTTTTGCGCACTGATCACCAGCACCACACCGGGCAGGGTAATCGCGGCGCCCAGGATGATATGGGCATTGATCTTTTCGTCTGCATGAGGCAGCCCAGGAAGATCGCCACGGCCGGATTCACAAAGGCATAGGTCGAGACACTGGCCGCGGAAGCATTCTGCAACAGCCAGACATAGGACGAGATGGCGCCCATGGGGCCGAAAATTACCAGGTAGGTGAAAGCTGACAATGACACCAGCGAAACGGCGACCGGTTCAAAGTCGTTGAACGCTCCGGTCAGTAAAGCCGTCAGCAGCAAGGCCATGCCGCCGCCACACATCTGGCAGGCAGCTGACATGAAAATGGATTTTGGTTGCGTGAATTTTTTCGAGTAAATAGAGCCGGTTGCCCATAACAGCGAGGCAAACATCACCCCCAGTGCCCCGGTCAGGTCGATGCCCGTGGCCGCGATCTGCACCGGATCAATCAGTACCACCACTCCGATGAAGCCTAGGAAAATCCCGATACTGCCTTTCTAGGTTGGCGGCGGCCCGCCGGCCCACAGCCAGTCCAGCATGATCAGCCAGAGGGGCAGCAACAATACCAGCAGGGCTGTCAGGCCCGAGGTGATGAACTGTTCTGCCCACACTACCAGGCCATTGCCGCCCTGGAAGAGAAAGGTGCCGACCACGGCCAGGTTCAGCCATTGCCGCAGGGAAGGGTTGGGCGCACCGGTAAAACGCATGACGCTATAAAGCAGAATCCCCGCCGTGCTGAAGCGCACACCGGCCATCATGAAGGGCGAAATCGTTTCAATGGCGTAGTGGATCGCCAGGTAGGTCGAGCCCCAGAGGGAGTAAATCAGACAAAAGGCCACGGCCAGCTTCAGCTGCGTCGGGCCGAATGGCAGTTTCATGGCACGCCGTCTCGGCAGTGAGTGCTAAAAAGGGGATAAAACGTTACCTTAAGAACATGCCGACATAGAAAGTGTTGTAGGTCGGCATAGCGTAGCGTTTGCCGACATTCCTGACTGCCGTCAGCCAGCGCCTCAATTATTCAGCAGATTCGCCGGTGAATACTGGTCGGTGAGAATGCGTTCATCGGCATCCCAGGTCACCTCTGTACTCATGTAGCGGGGGAACTCGGTGATGTCCATGCCGAACTGGGCCAGGCGCTCCTGGAATGCCGGCGCCCTGTCGGCCAGGGTGTCCTGGTCGGGGAGCGGCTGCATGGAAGCGACGACCACCCGGTTGCCGGTGTTGGGCAGGCGAATGCTGTAAATTTCATCAAACACCTCAAAATAGGTGTTGGACTCGGCGGCAAACAGTCGACTGGTGGAAAAGGTGTTGGCCACCACCATGCCATCCGGTGGCAGCAGTTTTTTCACTTCTTCCAGAAACTCGACTGTCATCAGGTGTTCCGGAATGTACTCACCGTTGAAGGCATCAAGAATGACAAGGTCATATTGTTCCCCGCGCAGTCCTGCACGTTTTATGAAGACACGGGCATCACCGACATCGACGCGGATCTTGTCTGTTTCCTCGAAGCCGAAATAGTCGCGCGCCACGCGGAACACGGCATCATCAATTTCGGAAATCAGGATCTCGGCATTGGGAAACAGGCGGTTGTAGGTGTCCGGCAGGGTGCCGCCGCCGAGGCCGACAATCAGGATGCGTTCGGGATTGTCCTGCACCAGCAGGCTCGACAGCGTCATCTTGGCATAGGGAAACACGAGTTCCACCGGCCGGTCGAGATAGCGGCAGCTCTGGTTCTGGCCGATGCGGCTGGTGATGGTGAAACGCATGCAGCGGCGGCTGGAATCTTCGGTGACCACGATATTGCGATAGAGCGAACGCTCCTGGTGAATATAGCGCACCCCGACCTGTGCGGCCGCATCGAACGCCAGGATGACCAGGGCGATGACGACGACAACGATCAGGTGGACCCTGATTTGCTGCCAGATAGTGGGGGCTTGCTTGAGCATGATCATGAAGCGTCTGCGTCTGCGGATTTTACGCCGGCCATGATAGCAGCTATGCCAGCGCACAGCAGGGTGGCGACCATGGTGAAAAGAATCTGGTTCACCGTGAACCACAGCACCAGGTAAAACGAGGTCGCCAGCGTGCCCAGGGCACTGCCCAGTGTCGACACAAAATAGAGTTTACCGGCAACATGCCCGCTGCCATGGGTGGACTGCACCATCAGCCGCACGGAATAGGGCGCAATCATGCCCATCACCGCGGTGGGCAGGAAGAACAGCATCATGGACACCACCAGCGAGCCGTAACGCGGGTCCTCGATCTGCAGGAACAGGAATTCCATCAATTCATTGCTCCAGAGAATCAGCGGCAGGAGCAGCAGGGCCGCACCGGCGAAAAAGCCGCCATAGATTTTCAGGTTGGGATTCAGGAGCGACAACTTGCCGCCCATCAGGTAGCCGATGGACAGCGACAGCATGAAGACGGTGATGATGCTGCCCCAGACATAGATGGAACTGCCGAAGTAGGGCGCCAGAATTCGGCCGCCCAGCAACTCGATCGCCATGATGATGAAGCCGGCGATAAAAGCCAGCACCATGACCAGCGTTGTTTGGAAGGTTGTGTTAATTTTTATATTCATAAGAAGCGCCGCAGTATACCTAAACTATCGTGCTGGCCGTAATGGCTTTCATTGCGGCTATTGCGCTCGAGATCTATGCGTTATTTTCTGTTTTAAACCGGAGAGGCCGGAGCCGTGAATCCGGCCACGCTGCAAATCGATTTTTACATACGCAGCCCGGAACGCAATGACAACAACCACCCCAACCAGGAATTTTTTGACCATTTTATCGTGCTTGAAGTGACCCGGAAGTAAAAAGGCTGGTAGGTCGGCAAACGGCCTGCGGCCTTTTATGTCCTGGGGGGTCATGCCGAACTACAATGGAATACGATCTGATATTAATTGTGCGCGGCTGAAGACGCGGCTACAGCCTGGATTCAGACTCTGTAGGAGCGACTTCAGTCGCGAATTGAGTCTTCGAGCATCAGGAAAAAACAGCCTATACCAGCCGAAAAACGTAGAAGCGGCTTCAGCCGCATACGAACAAAAAGCAGGAACCGCCATGACCGAACCCCGTCCCCCGTTACTCCCCCCCCCCTTTTTTTTAATGAAGCTGAATCCGCAGCCCAAAAAGTGCGTGCCGCCGAAGACGCCTGGAATAACCGTAACCCGCAAAAGGCCTCGCTGGCCTCTAAGCCGGACAGTCAGTGGCGCAACCGCCTTGAGTTCTTCAATGGGCGCGAGGCCATCCGCGCCTTTCTCAAACGCAAATGGGCCTCGGAACTGGACTACCGCCTGATCAAGAAACTGTGGGCGTTCACCAACAACCGTATCGCGGTACGCTTCGCCTTCGAATGGCGCGATGCCAACGCGAACGGGTTTCGTTCCTACTGTGACGAAAACTGGGAATTCGATGCCCACAGCGACATGGCCGTGCGCCGGGCATCCACCAATGATCTGCCGATCCAGGAAAACGAGCGCCTGTTTCACTGGCCGGACGGACCGAGTCCGGCTGACCATCCTGGCCTCAGCGAGCTGAGCTTGTAGGCCGGATAAGGTCCGCAGGGCGCCCAGAAAAGTTCAAATTTTGGCAGCGTCACGAGCGAAGGCTAATCAAGGCAAGATGCGCGCAAGGCAGGAGCGTATGAATCATCCGTGACTGACTGAGCACCTTTTTAACGCCGAGTAGCCGAGCGCAGTAGCAACTGCGATTGTGCTTACATCAAAAAGTTAACTGGCCCAGGAGCGGTCGGTGACTTTGTCTATAAAGTCACCTTTCTCTGCCTGGCGGTGGGACCAGCGGTACTTCACATGCTGCAGAAACTTCGTGTGCCAAGACGCTGACACTTCTTTTCTTTCGCGCCAGTAGAGCACGAATTCCAGAATCAGCTCCTGGGCAAACTTCAGGTCGATGTTGGCCAGCTCCAGCACGTCATACACTTCATCACTGGGCTGGTAGTCTTCCGGCAACAGCCGGGGGGCGGTGTCATGCTCCAGCGCGGCTTCGAACTTGGCCCACTGGCGCCGCACATGGGCTATGAACTTGGTGTTCCAGGTGCTGGTTTTTAGGCCGGTCTCGCGCCAGTAAAGGACGAACTCCGGTACGGCATCCTCAATGAAGGAATGATTGATGCCGGCGTGTTCAAGAATGCTGAAGGCATCCTCGCTGGGCTGCCAGTCCGCGGACATATTGGCTTCCAGTTCCTTCAGCCCGCGGTGGCTGCGACTCTTTTCCCATTCCTGCACGATGTACTTGTAGAACACGTTGTGCCAGGAGTACTGGGTGCGGCCGCGCTCCTGCTGGCTGATGACAAACAGGCGCACATGTTCGTCGATGAAATCACGCGGGATATTGCGCTTGCGGCACAGCTCATACAGATCGGCGCTGGGCTGCCAATCTGCCGGTATCATGGTAGCCCGGCCGCTCGGGCTGGGGCGAGCGGCCGGTGCAGCAGCCTGTGCCGCAGCACGCGGCTGCAGCTGAGCCGGTTTGCTGTTGCCGGCCTGCTGGATCGCCAGGCGCATGACTCCCGGGGCACAGCCAGCGGTATCGATATGAATCAGGCCTTTTTCCAGCAGGTTCTGGCGAATATGGCCGATGTCGCCGGCTTCCCAGAAGGGCAGTGCTTCACCCAGGGCCTTGTCGCTGATCTCCAGCCAGTCGCCGTTGCCCGGCTGGCGCAGCATCAGCTCGCTCAGGACATGCAGCATGACCGCCTCTTCCAGGCCAATGGTGGCGGCCAGGGTCGGCGATATCAGCAGCGGGCGTTCGGGAATTAGCGGGTTTGACATGGTGATGTGAACAGGCCTCAGAAGAAAGGAAGGTTGCCGGGCGCACCGTTGATCAGCAGGTTGCCGTCATTCAGGGAAACGGCGATCTCATAGCCTTCCTGCTTGGCGATCAGTGTACCGGCCTGGACCAACTGGCCCAGCATGATGCCCAGTTGCGGGCGCTGCAGCATGATGATCTGGTCGAGGTCCTGCGCGCTCATGTCATTGGCGTCGAGCTGGTTGCGCAGGAATTGCTCGTAGGCAAGGTCAGCCATGCCCTGGGAAAACGCCAGGTCGAGATCTAGGTCGACAGCGCCCATCATGGCAAACGGATTCTGCAGGGCGGCCGGGTTGCTGAACAGGCTGTCATCGATGCGCAGGGTACCGGACATGTTCAGGAAGACACCATCACCGTAAGTGAAGGCCAAGCTGTCGAGACGAAACTCGGCGTTGCCGTAGGTGTTGGCCATGGCAGCCTGCAGTGCCTGCTGCATTACTTGCGGATCCTGGGTAAAAAAGTTGGGACTCATATACAAGTCAGCCAGCGCCTGCAGCGCCGCCTTGTCCATGTCGCGAATGGAAAAATGGAAGGCCAGGTCTTCCAGTGGGGCGCGCAATTCCGCGCTGGTCATGCGCGCGATGCCGAACTGGTAGACCACATCGATGCGCTCATCCGAGGGCGAGGTGATGGAGGTGTTCATGGTGAGGTGTTCTACATTCACCGTATCTTCCGGTGTCACGATCTCGATGCCGGTGACATCGAACTCGAAATCCCCAGTACCGCCGACAAAGCCGTTGCGCATGTCGCCCTGCATGGCCAGGGTCGTGGGTGACAGGGCCATGCTGTTGCCGGTGTTGTCGTCGAACAGCACGGTATTGCCAATACTGCCCCTGGCGTCATAGACCCGCCCCCAACTGCCCAGGTTGACCAGTAACTGCATGCCGCCCAATGATAGGCGCTCACCGTCTTCCTCGGCCTCGAAGGACGGGGCATTGAACAGGAGCTCACCGTCCCCGTTGAAGCCAAAGCTCAGGTTGGCATCGGTGGCATCGGCATGGGTTAGGGCGGTTGCCAGCATGGGTGGCAGGTCGATGTCGCCATCAATGCCGATTCGGACATGGACAAGACCGGTGCTGCGCGTCGGCGAATCCAGCAGCGGTCCATGCTGGATATCGAGGGTAAACGGAATGCCGTCTTCCAGTGCCGCCAGCATTGGCAGGATCGCCGCACGTTCCTCCGGCGTCATGTCAGCCGTAATGGCTGCCGTGTCAAGGCCGATACTGACCACGGCACTGGCATCGCGGTAGCGGGATTCGTAGCTTTCGACCGATGCGCGGTAAAACGGATTGGCATCAATGCGCTCCACGTTGGCGCGTAGGGTCTCTTCCACATTCTTGCCAATGAGAATGGGGCTGGCAGTGCCGGCACCGATGACCACCACGGTGGCCAGGCTGATCAATACTTTCATGCGTGCTCCTTCACCAAAATTTGTGAACGCAGGGTGACAGAGTCTGAGCGGAAAATCTTCCGCACGAGTCGCAGAAAATTCCCCGGATAAGTGTCACGTAGTTCATAGCGCATCGAGGGCTTCACTGAGTTTGCTGACGGCAATGACGTTCATACCGTCGATTTTCTTTTTCGGCGCATTGGCCTTGGGCACGATGGCACGGGTGAAGCCATGCTTGGCGGCTTCGCTGAGCCGTTCCTGGCCGCTGGGCACGGGACGGATTTCACCGGCCAGGCCGACTTCACCAAAGACCACGAGTTCGCGCGGCAGCACCTGGTCCTTGAAGCTGGACACGATGGCCAGGATCAGCGCCAGGTCGGCACTGGTTTCCGCCACGCGTACGCCGCCGACCACGTTGACGAACACATCCTGGTCAGCCATGAACATGCCGCCGTGACGATGCAATACCGCCAGCAGCATAGCGACGCGGTTGTTGTCGAGCCCGACCGAAACGCGGCGCGGGTTGCCGTACTGGCTGGCATCCACCAGCGCCTGGATTTCCACCAGCAGCGGGCGCGTGCCTTCCCACAGCACCACCACCACGCTGCCCGGCGAAATTTCCTCTTCCCGCGCCAGGAAAATCGCCGAGGGATTTTTCACTTCCTTCATGCCGGTGCCGGTCATGGCAAACACGCCGAGTTCATTGACGGCACCAAAACGGTTTTTCTGCCCTCGCAGGGTGCGGTAGCGGCTATCGCCATCGCCGTCGAGCATCATGAAGCAGTCGATCATGTGTTCGAGCACTTTCGGACCGGCCAGGTTGCCGTCCTTGGTGACATGGCCCACCAGGAACAGGGCGGTGCCGGTCTGTTTGGCATATTGGATCAGGTAGGCAGCGCATTCGCGCACCTGGCTGACACTGCCGGGCGCGGAAGTGACATCCGCCGAATGCATGACCTGGATGGAATCCACCACGATGACTTTCGGACGGCACTCTTCGGCCACCCGGGTGATTTCCTCGATGTTGGTTTCGGCCAGCATCTTCAGATTGTTCACGGGCAGGCCCAAGCGCTTGGCGCGCATGCCGACCTGCTGCAGGCTCTCCTCGCCGGTGACGTACAGCGCTTCCATGGTCTGGGACAGATGGCACATCACCTGCAGCAGCAGTGTGCTCTTGCCGGCGCCGGGATTGCCGCCGATTAGGATGGCAGAACCGGGTACTAGACCGCCGCCGAGCACGCGATCGAATTCGCCCAGCGTGGAGGAAAAGCGCGGCTGTTCTTCCAGGTCGATGCTGCCAAGCGTCTGTACACTGGCGCCGGGACCACCGGCATCACCGGTGATGCCCTGGCGGCGGAAGTTTTTCGGTGCCGACGGTGTGGTAGCCGGCCCCAGCATGACGCGGGTCAGTGTATTCCATTCGCTGCAGGCCATGCACTGGCCCTGCCATTTGGTATATTCGGCGCCGCAGTCACTGCACACGTAGGCGGATTTTTGTTTGGCCATAGGAGATCGAAAATATCGCGGTGCTTCCGCGTTAGTTGTCTTTCAAAATGTCTTAGGTCGGCATTACCCTCTGGGGCCTATAAGGCCGCAGGCCGTTTGCCGACATGTTATGTATTCTGATTGGCGATGATGTCGGCAAACGCCGCGTTGCGGCTATGCCGACCTACCACTTATCCGTTGATATAACTGAACTCAACCCGACGCGCGATGCTGCAGGTCAGGTTATAGGACAGAATGCCGGTTTTTGCCGCCACTTCATCCAGGGACAGAGCTTCTCCCCACAGGGTGGCAACACCCCCTTCCCGGGCCTCGGGGATCTCGGACAAATCCACGGCCAGCATGTCCATCGACACCCGTCCCACCGTGCAGGTGCGTTTGCCGTCAACCATGACCGGCGTCTCATTGGGCGCATTGCTCGGATAGCCATCGGCATAACCGATGCTGACGATGCCGGCGCGCATGTCCCGCGGACAGATGAACTGTGAGCAGTAACCGATATTGTCACCGGCCTTGAGCTGTTTCACGGCAATGATGCGGGCTTCCAGGGTCATCACGGCTTTCAGGTCAAAGGCCTCCCGGCGCAGGCTTGCTTCGGACCAGGCAAAGGGTGAGGAGCCATACAGTATGATGCCCGGACGCGCCCACTCGCACTGAGTGTCCAGTGAGGTCAGCAGCCCTGACGAACAAGGAATGCTGGTCACGGGGTGTTCGGCAGATAACTGTTCCTCAACCACGCGAAAGGCTTTTATCTGCTGCTGGTTGAGCGGTGAAGCGGGCAGGCTGGAATTGGCCAGGTGGGTCATCATGATGACGTCTTTCACCCAGGGCCGGGCTTTCAGGGCGCGCCAGGTGGTGGCGTAGGTGGCCGGGTCGATACCCAGGCGGCCCATGCCGGAATCCATTTTCAGCCACAGGGTCAGCGGCGCTTTCAGGGTCATTTTGCCCAGGGTGTCTTCCAGGATTCGCAGCTGATCAGGCGTATGCACCACCAGCTGGAAGTTGTGCTCGGCCACGGCGGCTATGTCATCGGCCTTCATCATGCCCTGCAGAATCAGCACGGGTTTGCCGGTGCCGACGGTATCCAGGGCGAGCGCCTCCAGCACATCGGTCACTCCGAACAGGTCAGCATCCGTCAGTGCCTGGGCAACTTCGGTCATGCCATGACCGTAGGCATTGGCCTTGATGATGGCCGCCACGTGTCTGGCACGCGCGTGTTTTCGTGCGACAGCAAAATTGTGGCGCAGAGCCTGGAGGTCGATGGTGGCCTGGACGCGATGAACCATGAGCAATCCTGTCAGCGGCGTGCGTGCGGCATGACGGGCAAAAGCCTAATCATCAAAGGCATCGTCGTCATCGAAGTCGTTGTTGAAGGCATCGGGACCGAAGTCCGGGGTAATGCCGGGGGTGGGCGGTGGCGCGCTGCTGGAGGGCGCCGAGCCGGCCTGGCCGTAATAGTTGTTGCTGAAGCCGCCACGAAAGTCTTCGTTGACCGGCATGAAGTTTTCAAAGCGGGTGTACTTGCCGATGAAGCTCAGGCGTTCTGTACCGATGGGACCGTTACGCTGTTTGCCGATGATGATTTCCGCCACGCCCTTGTCCTGGGTGTCCTCGTTGTACACCTCGTCGCGGTAGACGAACATGATGACGTCGGCGTCCTGCTCGATGGCGCCGGACTCGCGCAGGTCAGACATCACCGGGCGCTTGTTGGGGCGCTGCTCCAGGGAGCGGTTGAGCTGCGACAAGGCGACCACGGGACATTCGAATTCACGCGCCATGAGTTTCAGGGAGCGCGAGATCTCGGAGATCTCGTTAGTGCGGCTTTCCGCCGAACCCTTGATCTGCATGAGCTGCAGGTAGTCCACCATGATCATGCCGATGTGGCCGTGCTCGCGCCAGATACGGCGTGCGCGTGAGCGCATTTCCATCGGGCTCAGGCCGGGATTGTCATCGATGAACAGCGGCTTGTCCTTGATCTTGCTGACGGCATTGGTGAGTTTGGGCCAGTCCTCTTCTTCAAGCTGGCCGTTGCGCATCTTGGTCTGGTCGATCTTGCCCAGCGAGGACAGCATACGAATGACCAAGCTGTCTGCCGGCATTTCCAGGCTGAACACCAGCACAGGCTTGTTGGAGGCCAGCAGCGCATTTTCCACCAGATTCATGGCAAAACTGGTTTTCCCCATCGAGGGGCGCCCGGCGACGATGACCAGGTCGGATTTCTGCAAGCCGGAGGTTTTCTTGTCCAGGTCGGTAAAACCGGTGGTCAGGCCGGTGATGCTGCCCTTGGCTTCAAACAGCTTGTCGATGCGGTCGAGGGCTTCATCGACGATTGGGCTGACGATGCGCGGGCCGCCGTCACGGGGACGTTCATCGGCAATGTTGAACACCTGCTTCTCCGCGAGGTCGAGCAGCTCGACACTGTCGCGGCCGTCGGGATTGAAGGCGTGTTCGGAAATCGTGTTGGCGGCGGTAATCAGTTTACGCTGGATGGCACGCTCGCGAATGATGTTGGCGTAGGCACGGATATTGGCGGTGCTGGGTGAGCTTTCCACCAGCTCACCGAGGTAGTCCAGGCCGCCCACAGCATCCAGGTTGCTGGCGTTGTCCAGGGCTTCGCTCAGGGTCACCAGGTCGATGGGGTCACTGGCGGCGGCCTGCTGCTGCATGGCCTGGAAGATCAGCTTGTGTTCCTTGCGGTAGAAATCCTCATGCATGAGGATGTCGGCGACATCATGCCAGGCGCTGTTGTCCAGCATCAGCGCTCCAAGCACGGACTGTTCGGCATCGATGGAATGCGGGGGCAGTTTCAGGCTCGTGGTGCGGCCCTGCGCGGATTCGGGAATCTTGTTGTCGCTGAACGGTGACTCGGCCATGGCCTGTTTTGGTTGTGATTGGTATCGGTTTTAGAAGCAAATCAGCCCGGTCAGGACTTTCCCCGGCGGGGTCGGAAAGTGTGCCACGAGCGGCCTGTCATTGCATCCGCTTTATGCCGGATCACGCCGGAAATACACCGGTTTTCGGGTTATCCACAGGGTATGCAACGGCTTGTTCACAGCCTGTGCACCATCGCCGTAAACCCCGGTGTCAAGATGCGCGTGCCAGTTAACTGCCGGTTAACGTTAACGTAACAGTTTGGAACCGTTAACGGCCTCATTTCATTCATTTTTCGCCCTAATATAGTCAGTAAGGCCGCGGCCGGGGTCGCGTGATGAAAGCGCTTCCACGGGCATAAAACCGCCAGCAACTACTTAGTCACGCCCAGCAGCAGTCCGCAGCAGTAAGGAGAAAACCATGTCCAAGACGATCCCGCACCGTGCCGGCATCAGGTGTGGCAAGCTCATGACAGCCATCAGTGTCGCGCTTGCCGCCATGCCGGTGTTGGCCCAGCCGCCCGAGCTCGAGGAAATTGTCGTCTTTGGCCGCAACACGGATCTTGTCGGGACGGCTGAAGCCGCCAGCGAAGGCTCTGTTTCGGGCGCCGACCTGCTGGTCAAGCCCCTGTTCAGAACAGCGGAGCTGCTGGAATCCATGCCCGGCATGGTGGCGGTGCAGCACTCTGGCAGTGGCAAGGCCAACCAGTACTTCCTGCGCGGTTTCAATCTCGACCACGGCACCGACTATTCGGTGTTCGTGGATGGCATGCCCATGAACCTGCGCAGCCACGGTCATGGCCAGGGCTACCTGGACGTGAACGGGCTGATCCCGGAAACCGTGGAACGCATCGATTATCGCAAGGGCCCGTACCGGGCCGATATGGGCGATTTATCCATGGCCGGTGCCTCACTCATCAAGACCATCGACCGTCTTGACGATAACTTTGTCTCCCTGGGCAGTGGTGAGCTTGGCTGGCGCCGGGCAGCAGGTGGCGTGAGTCAGCAGGTGGGTGACGGCACACTGACCTTTATTGGTGAATACAAACAGAACGACGGTCCCTGGGAAAAGGCCGAGGATCTGAACCACATCGCCCTGTGGAGTAAATTTCTGCGTGATATGGATTTCGGCCAGCTGCTGGTGACCGTGTCCGGTTACGACGCTGACTGGGACCCGACCGAACAGGTGCCTGAACGGGCCTTCGGCACAGCGGCCTGTGCTGATGCCTTCTGCTCACTTGACCCGACAGCGGAAGGTGAAACTTCACGCTGGATTGTGACCAGCGAGCTCACCGGGGATGACTGGAGCGGCACTCTGTATGCCCAGACCTACGACTGGACCATGTCGTCAAACCCGACCTACGATTTCCAGATCAACCAGTTCGACAAGCGCTGGACGGTAGGCGGTCAGGCCGAGAAAACCTTGCTGGACGGCATGGGCTACCGCCTCATTGGCGGCGGCAACTTCCGCTATGACGATGGCAGTCGAATCGGTGTTGAACATACCAACCAAGGCGTTTACGTGGCCGACATCGCGGCCAATGAAATCCAGGAAGGCTCATATGGCGCCTTCCTGGAAGCGACCTGGTATGCCACCGACACCTTGCGCCTGATCGGCGGTGTGCGCGCCGACTACTACGATTTCGAGGCCATTGGCCTGAACCCGCTCAGCGTCACCGGAAACGCCACCGATTCCCTGGTCTCACCGAAAGTGGCGCTGGCCTGGCAGGCCCTGGATGACCTGGAGCTGTATGCCAACTGGGGCCGCGGATTTCATTCCAACGATGCCCGCGGTGTCGTCAATGCAGTGGCCCCTGTTCCGGGGCTGTCGCCTGGCGAAGGCCAGGAACTGGGCGGACGCTGGACAATCGGCGACTTCAAGTTCACTGCCACCTACTGGTGGCTGGACCAGGAATCTGAGCTGATTTTCGTCGGGGACTCGAACTCGGTGGAACCCAAGGGTGGCTCGGAGCGCGACGGTTACGAGCTCACCATGTTCTGGCAACCGCTGTACTGGCTAGGTGTTGATGCGGTGTATACCCATAGTGATGCCCGTTATGTGAACAACCCGGATGGTGATTTTGTCGAACAGGCGGTGGAGGAAGCCGGGCAGATCGGTATTTCCGCCAGCCGTGACAACTGGGACCTGGCCCTGCGCATGCGCTATCTGGGACCGTATGCCCTGACCGCCGACAACAGCCGACGCGCCCAGTCGCTGACCTCAGTGAGTGTCCGTGGCGCCTGGCACTGGCATAACCTGACAGCCTTTGCCGAAGTCACCAACCTGCTGGATACTGACCGCAAGGAAATTGTCTATTACTACCCGGCCTATGTGCCCGGTCTTGACCCGGTTGGCTCCTCGGCGGATGACATCGACTGTAATGTGCTCGATTGCACCATCAGCCGGGCTGCTGTGCCGATCAACCTGCGGGTTGGCCTGACCTACAAGTTCTAGACTCTCATCCCCCTCAATGCCCCTGCAGGGTCCGCCCGTGGTGACACGGGCGCGTCCTGCGCTTCGCCTGTTTAACGTTAATTTTTAGTGATCTTGCCGCAAATGCCTGTCCTAAGAATCGCGTACGAAGCTCCAACGGAGTTGCTGATGAATTGTCAGAATGGACTGTGCAGCCTGCCGCCAATGCCCGCAAAATCAGGGCTGTAGCGGGTTAACGGTAATGTTAAACTGCCTTGATTGAGCAGGTTTAACGTTAACAAAAGGGCTTGTAATCCGTTCAGAATGAAAGACAATGCTCGGCACTAAACGGACGCCAGCAGCCATGACCCAGATTACCCAGGAAGAGCTTCACGCCCTCACCACGCGCATTATCGACAGCGGGGTGCTCGGCCGTTCCAAGACCTATGGTGCGATTCTGCGCTACCTGGTCGAGTGCTCGCTGAAGGGTGATACGCCCAAGGAAGCCGCCATCGCTGTTGATGTGCTGGGGCGGGAAGCGGATTTCGATGTCTCGAAAGATTCCATCGTGCGCGTGCACATCTATCATCTGCGCAACAAAATGGGTACCTACTTCAGCCGCCAGGGCAAGGACGAAAAGTACCGTATGGAAATCCCGAAAGGGCAGTACATCATCAATACCCACCTGAACGCCGATTACCAGGAAAGAGTGGGGGCACCGACGTCCGCGGCCGACAGCAAGGACGGCCAGGGCCTGCCCTGGAAACTCGGGCTGAGCGCTTTGGCGTTGCTGCTGTTGCTGCTGAACGTTTTACCCCGTGATCAGAACCTGGCACCTGTCGCCACGGCCGGGCCGGCAGTGGCAGGCATGGAGCCCTGGCACTCGTTTCTCGATGACGAGTTGCCCATCCTGCTGGTGATCGGGGACTACTTCATTTTCGGGGAAACCGATGCAGACGGTAACGTGGTGCGCATGGTGCGCGAGTTCGACATCAATTCCGCTGCCGAGCTGTCCCGCTTCCAGGCCAGCAATCCGCAGGCCGGTCGGAAGTATTACAACCTCGACCTGAGCTATATTCCGGTCAGCATTGCCGAAACCATGGCGCGCATCATGCCGGCGCTGGATGCCAAGGCCAATCGCATCAGTGTAAAGATGATGTCCGACCTGAATACGGCTGACCTGGCCGGCAACCACATCATTTACCTGGGCTACCTGAGTGCGGCCGATACCCTGCTGGACCTGATGTTTGCCGATTCCGGGCTGTCCATCGGCGCCACCTACGATGAACTCATCAACCTGGAGTCCAACGAATACTATGTCGGTTCCTCGGCGCTTTCCGGCAGCGAGAGCTTCCAGGACTTCGGCATGGTCTCGACCTTTCCTGCCCCCAATGGCAATCACTACCTGCTGATCGGTGGTATGCGCGATGAAGGCCTTATCAATATCGCGCGGCAACTCACCGAAGCAGAATCCCTCGCCGCCCTGGCCGCCAATTTCGACGCGGACCACGCCAATAGTTTTGAGGCGTTGTATGAGGTCTTCGGTTTCGACTACACCAACTTCGGCGGTGAACTGGTGTACTCACGCGCTCTGGACAAGCAGGTGGTCTGGGAGACTCGCCTGATTAATCAATAGCTTCGACGGGCATTCGGGGAAGTTTGGGCATAGGTGGGGTTGTCGACAAAAGGATAAAGGGATAAACCGATAAAGCGTCTGTCGGGAGTTAGAGGTAGGTCGGCATAGACCGCAGGCTGTTTGCCGACGTAAAAAAGAATTTGTGGAGAGTTTACTTAATAGCACTCATGGGAAAGATGCCTTGATGGCTAAAGGGTTAGAGGTTTTACTGACACGCTGACCTTATCTCCGATGTCGGCAAACGGGCTGCGGTCTATGTCGGCCTACACGTGTGTTCCTGCATACGCTTTATCGGCTTACCTCTTTATCCTTTGATCGATAACGGCCAGATAAACATGACTTGCTCGTTTTCGCTGCAGTTTCTCGAAGCAAAAAAAACCCGGATCTTTTGAATCCGGGCTTTTGGGTTGATCCGGGAGTGCCGGATCGGGGTTCGAGCCTTAGTCGTTCTTTTCTTCTTCGATCGCTTCGGCAACGTCTGAACCTTCCGGCACGATGACATCGGATTCTTCTTCCGCATCGATGATGCCGTCACCGGCATCCGGCTGGGCGCCAGACGGGCTTGAAATCACGACCTTGATTTCGGCGCTCACTTCGTGGCTCAGGTGAATGGTGACGTCGTATTCACCGGTGTGACCCAGGGCACCTTCCGGCAGATCAACTTCACTTTTGTCGATTTCAAAACCACCGGCAGTGGCTGCTGCGGCGATTTCGCGCGTACCGACAGAACCGTACAGTTTACCTTCGTCGCTGGCATTGGCTTCGATCGTTACCACGATACCGCCCAGCTGGGCAGCACGTTTCTGCTCACCGGCCAGTTTCTCTGCGGCCTTGGCCAGCAGCTCACCCTTGCGGGCTTCGAAAGTGGCAATGTTTTCCTTGGTGGCAGGAATCGCCTTGGACTGGGGAAACAGAAAGTTGCGGGCGTAGCCAGCTTTGACGGTGATCTGGTCGCCAATGTCGCCAATCTTGCCCATTTTTTCCAGTAAGATAACTTCCATCGTTCTTCCTCGTTATAACCTGTTCAAATTTGGGATCTGATCCCGTTCTATTTCTGTATGCGCTTGCGCAAATCCATAACACTGTCAGTCATGCCCAGCAGGATGATCACTGGCGGCATGAACAGCAGGGCCAGGTAGCACAGCGCTAAAACCGGCGTGCCCATTTTCCTTGCCGCTACCATGTAATGCGAGAAAGCCAGCCCTGCAAACATCGGTGTTAAACAGAACAATGGCATCCAGCTTGCTATCGGTTCCACATCCAGCAACCCTGCCAGGATGATGGCGACCAGTAACATCATGACCCGTGGATCTATGCGCAGGTGATGAAATTCCTGCTGAAATCCGCCCGGGTTGTACAACAGGGCCTGCCAGTAGCGTCCTATGATGACACTCACAATCACCATCAGGCCGTGATACGCGCCGTAAAAGCTGAACAGTAAAGCCGACAATTGCTGTGCGGTGTACTGCGTACCACTGGCCTGGTCCATACGGCCACCAAAGCCGCTGCTAAGCACTGTTTCGACCTGGGTGACATAGTTCTGCTGGAACACCAGGCTGAACTGTGCCAGCAGGGCAACACCCGTGGCCAACAACAGGGCCAGTTGCCAGGACCGCGTATCTCGCAAAGCCCACGCCACGATGAAGGCGCCGCTGCAAATAAACGTTGGCGAGACATCACCCAACGCCCAGAACGTGCCTGCCGGCAACATTGCCCAGAGCAGGATTAGCAAACCTTCACTGCTGCCCTTGCGTAATGTCACCAGGGCAACGGTGGCAGCGCTGAATAACGTCAGCAGGGGAAAGAAGCCACACAGCAGTGTGATAATGACCGCCTGTCGGCGCCCGAGCATCACGTATTCTGCCAAACCGCGCATGCTTTCCCCTTTAAAACCGGCGCGCTTTCGCGCGCCAGTGAATTACACTTCGTGAGAATCTGTGTACGGAATCAGAGCCAGGTAGCGTGCACGCTTGATCGCAGTGGCCAGCTGGCGCTGGTAGCGCGCCTTGGTACCGGTAATACGGCTTGGTACGATCTTGCCGGTCTCTGAAATGTTGGCTTTCAGGGTATCCAGATCCTTGTAATCTATTTCTTTTACGCCTTCCGCGGTGAAGCGGCAGTATTTACGGCGTCTGAAAAATCGTGCCATGGGTGTTCTCCAGTGAAATCGGTTTAAGACTCGTCAGAATCTTCGTTGTTGTCATCGTCGTCATCAACATCATCGCTGTCGTCATCGTCATCACTGTCTTTGCTGTAACGGGACTCTTCAGCGGCCATACGCGCGCTGGCGCGGGCTTTGCGTTCACGACTTTCGTTTTCCGCCTTCATGATTTCACTCATTTCAGAGATGGCTTCCTTGCGCTTGATAACCATGTTACGCAGGACGGCATCATTGTAGCGGAACAGGGTAGTGATCTCGTCGAGCACTTCCTGGCTGCATTCGATGTTCATCAGAATGTAGTGGGCTTTATGGATTTTGTTGATGGGGTAAGCCAGTTGACGGCGTCCCCAGTCTTCCATGCGATGGACTGTGCCACCGGACTCGGTGACAAGTTTCGTGTAACGATCGGTCATCCCGCCAACCTGGTCAGACTGGTCAGGATGCACCATGAATACGATTTCGTAGTGGCGCATTTAGCATTCCCTATGGTTTAACAGTCTCCTGCAGCGTGCATTGAGGCACTTCAATCCCTGGTTCGCAGGGCACTCCAGTGAGACAAGGAGTTTTCATTCAACCCGGCGTGTTCAGGTTTGCCGGGGAAAAGAGCGCGCATTCTAGGGAGTTGGGGCCAAGAAATCAACCAAATCAGTGGCTTCTGTGCCAATTCGGCAGTGGTCTGTGACGCTGTCAGTGCAGCTAGAAACCCTCGCTGTGGTCGGTCATATCGTAGGTCGGCATAGGCCGCAGGCCGTTTGCCGACAGGGCATATCGGGAACAGAGCACAGTACTAAAAGGAAATATGTCGGCAAACGCTTCGCTATGCCGACCTATACGGCCAGACTATGCCGTTGCCAGCCTGACTTTTTTAACGTTGCCAAGGTTGGCTTTCTGCTGCGCATGCCAGAGGTCATAATTTTGTTGCATGGCCAGCCAGCTTTCCGGACTTCTTCCTAGTGCTTTGGATAGCCGTAATGCCATTTCAGCACTGACCCCGCTTTTAGCCGGCAAAACACGGTGCAGTGTTGAAGGAGCAACATCGAGTTTCTCCGCCAGGAATCGACAGCCCAGTCCGTAGGGCTCCATTCCGTAGGGCTCCATATAGGTGGCAAGGATAAATTCTCCGGAATGAGGGGGATTGAATTGTTTCATCAGTGGTAATCCTCGTAATCCAGTATGTGGACATGCCCATCAGTAAACTCGAAGGTTAAGGGCCAGTTGGCCGTTACCTTGATGGACCAGACACTCTGTCGATTGCCTTTAAGCTGATGCAGTCTGTAGTTCCTGATATTCAGGTCCTTGATTCGGCGGACTGTATCCAACGCTGCTAATTGTAATTTCAGTCTTTCACTATGTGCCGGGTTAATGCCTTGCGTGTTTTCCGTCCGGAAAAACAGCGCCAGACCTTTGTGTTCGAAAGATTTGATCATTGCCAGATGTTGCGTGTTGCGCAGCACACTCTGCCGGTAATGGGATTCTAGCTTCAGTGTTGGAATGAAATGGTGATTTGCCCGGCAAAGGCAGTAGGTCGGCATAGCGCAGCGCTAGCCGACAAGGCATGCCGGGGGTTGATCAGATGTTGTTATGACAATGCCGGCAAACGCTACACTATGCCGACCTACGAGGCCAAGCCATCAATGATGGTAGGTTATATAAGGCCACAGGCCGTCATCCAACGAAAAGATTATGTCGATCGGATTTTAATGGGTGTAAAACGTCGGATGGCGCTGCGCTGATCCGACCTACACACGGATCGGCATTGTGTCAGCGGGCCAACTATCGCCGCTGGCGTACGGCCTCGAACAAACATATGCCGGTCGAGACCGACACATTCAGGCTGCTGACTTCGCCTGCCATGGGAATCGATATCAGCGTATCGCAATGTTCGCGGGTCAGGCGGCGCAGGCCTTTGCCTTCGGAACCCATGACAATCGCGACAGGTCCTTTGAGATCGGCCTGGTACAGTGATTGCGGTGCTTCCCCGGCGGCGCCGAACAGCCAGATGCCTCGGGCCTTGAGGGCTTCCAGCGTGCGTGCCAGGTTGGTGACGCTGACAAAGGGCACGATCTCGGCAGCACCGCACGCGACCTTGCGCACAGTGGCGTTGAGCTGCACGGCATTGTCCTTGGGCACGATGACTGCACTGACCCCGGCGGCTTCAGCGCTGCGCAGGCAGGCGCCGAGATTGTGTGGGTCGGTCACGCCATCGAGAATCAAGAGGAAGGGTGGTCCGTCCAGGTTTTCCAAGAGAGCATCCAGATCCTGTTCATGCAACTCGCGGCTGCTGGCACGGCTGAAGGCGACTATGCCCTGATGGGTATGCGGACATTGCTGGTCGAGTTCCTGGCGCGAACATTCACTTACGGAAATGCCCTTGCTGGCGGCCTTGTCGAGCAATGATTGCAGCCGTTTGTCCTTACGCCCGGCCAGAACGAGCAGACGCTCGACACTGTCGGCCTGGTGGTTCAGCAGGCTGCTGACGGCATGGATGCCATAAACCTGTTCTGACTGGCTCATTGTATTAACTACTGCTGTTCTTGCTTCTGCTTCTACTGCGGCGGTTGCCCCGCTTGGATCCCTTGGCGGCTTTTTCCGGCGCATCGGCCTTGGTCTTGGCTTTGCCGGTGCTGGCCACTTTCTGATTGTTAGCCGGTTTTTTCTTGCTCGCTTGCTTTTTTCGGACGCCCCGTTTGCTGCCATCCCCGCGCTCGCGCTGAGGTACCGGCGCTGAACTGCGGTTCTTCTGCAGTACCTGCAACAACTGCAGGTCGATCTTGTGATCGTCCATATCGACACGGGAAACCTGCACATGCACGCGGTCGCCCAAGTGAAAGCTCTCGCCGGTGCGCTCGCCGGTCAGGCTGTGGGCCACCGGATCGAAATGGTAATAGTCGTTGCGCAGTGCCGTGACATGAATCAGGCCTTCGATATGAATGTCATCGAGCTCCACGAAGACGCCGAAGTTGGTCACCGACATGACGGTGCCATCAAAGGCATCGCCGATGTGCTGCTGGATGTATTCACACTTGAGCCAATCGATGACGTCATAGCTGGCGGCGTCGGCACGGCGCTCGGCCGAGGAGAGCAGGCCGCCCAGGTCATCCAGTTCCGGCAGGGTGTAGGGGTAGATATCCTTCTTTGCCAATGCCCTGGACCCTGGGGCCTGGCGCAGGTGCTTGTTCTTCTTGTTGCGGATCTGGTAGCGAATGGCCCGGTGCACCATTAGGTCGGGGTAGCGCCGGATCGGTGATGTGAAATGGGTATAGGCACCAAAGCCGAGACCAAAGTGGCCGATGTTGTCGGGCGCATAAACCGCCTGCATCAGTGAGCGGATGACGATGGTCTGCAGGATTAGGCGGTCGGGCCGGTCGGCTAGGCGCTTGAGAATGGTCTGGAAATCCGTGGTGGTGGGATTGTCCTTGCGGGCCAGGCCAATGCCGATGCCGCGCAGGAAGTCGTAGAGGTTCTCCACCTTTTCTTCATTGGGCCCCGCATGCACGCGGTATAGCGCGGGCTGTTTCAGTTCGAGCAACAGTTCGGCGGCACAGACGTTGGCGCACAGCATGCATTCCTCGATCAGGCGGTGGGCATCGTTGCGCTCCACTTCCAGGATCTCCGCCAGCTTGCGGTCCTCGGTAAACACGATACGCGTTTCCACAGATTCAAAATCCAGCGCGCCGCGTTTTTCCCGCGCCTGGTGCAGGATCTTGTAGAGCGTGTACAGCGTGTCGAGGTCATCCACCAGCGGGGCGTACTTGTCTTTCAGGCGCTGCTGGATGTTGGTCTGGCTGTCGTTGCCCGGTGCCTGCACGAGGGCGGCAACCTCGGTATAGGTAAGGCGGGCGTGGGAGTAAATGACGCCTTCGGAAAAATCGTAATTGGTAATATCGCCCTGGGCATTGATCTGCATGCGGCACACCATGACCAGGCGGTCTTCCAGCGGGCGTAGTGAACACAGGCCGTTGGAGAGTTTTTCCGGCAGCATCGGCACCACGTGACCCGGGAAATACACCGACGTGCCGCGGTTGCGCGCTTCCTGGTCCAGTGCGGTGCCTACCTGGACGTAATGGGACACATCGGCGATGGCGACATACAGGGTGAAGCCCTTTTCGTGGCGTTCGCAGTACACTGCGTCGTCGAAATCCTTGGCATCCTCGCCATCGATAGTGACAAAAGGCAGGTCGCGGTAATCGATACGGTGCCGGGTCTCACTGTTATCGGGAGCATCTGGCAGCGCAGCCATGGCTTTGTCAAAACCGGCTGGCCATTCGTGGGGAATGTTGTGCGAGCGCAGGGCGACATCGATTTCCATGCCGGGGGTCGAGACATCGCCGAGCACTTCCACGACTTCGCCGGTGGCCTTGCGATGGCCTTCCGGAAAGCGGGTGACCTCGACCATGACAAAGTCGCCGTCTTTGGCGCCCTTGCTTTGTTTCTTCGCGACCAGGATTTCCTGGGAGATGCGCTTGTTGTGCGGTACTACCAAACCGGCGCCGGCTTCCTTGTAATAGCGTCCGACCAGGCGTGTGCTCTTGCGCTGCAGGATCTCGACAATCTTGCCTTCCTTGCGGCCACGGCGGTCAACGCCAGCCACGCGGGCCAGCACGGTGTCGCCATCAAAGACTTTCTGCATCTGGCGCGGCCCCAGGTAGAGGTCGCCGCTACCATCTTCAGGCACCAGGAAGCCGAAGCCGTCCTTGTTCCCGATGACATAGCCCTTGATCAGGGCCATCTTGTTTACCAGGCCGTAGGTGCCGGCACGGCTGCAGATCAGCTGTCCGTCACGGCACATCGCGTTCAGGCGTTTGCCAAGGGCATCGCAGGCTTCATGATCGTCGAGCTGCAATTCGCGGCACAGGACATTGAACTGGGCGGGCTCACCGCGTTGTTCGAGGTGGTCAAGAATGTATTCCCGGCTGGGGATGGGATTGGCGTAGCGGTCAGCCTCCCGGCGAGCGTGGGGGTCGACTATGGTTTTACGTTTGGACATTAAGTGCCTGATAGTAAGGTGTTGAGGGCAGTATACACCTGCAAGGCGGTGTAAATAGGAATGTTTGCGGAAATCATGGCAGATGCCATGCCGCAGGAGCGGGTTCAGCCGCGAACAGAGACCGATAAAGGAACCCTACAGCGGTTAAGAGCGGCTTCAGCGACGAAAGCTTGCGGGCGCTGTCCTGAAGGGAAACCCCGTGCGCATTGACGCGCCGACAGGGCAGGATTAGGCTTTGGGGTCTTTGTCGCATGTCTTGCAGATATATAAGGGGTAAACCATGAAATTCAAATCCACCATCGTCAGCTTGATGCTGGCCTGGGCCTTTGCCACCACTGCCCAGGCCCAGTTCCTGTCCGGCAGCACCGTGTCTACCAATAACGGCAACCTCACCATTCACCCGGTCGCCCATGCCTCGTTTGTCATGGAATGGGACGGCAAAACCATCTACGTCGACCCGGTAGGCGGCGCCGCCCTCTACGACGGCATCCAGCGCCCCGACCTGATCCTGATCACGGATATCCATGGCGACCATCTCGATGCCGCCACCCTAACGGCACTTGCCGGTAACGCCCGGCTCATCGCACCGGTCGCCGTCAACGAACAACTGCCCGCCGCGCTGCAGGCCAACACGTTCGTGCTGGGCAACGGCAACAACGTCGACCGGATCGGCATCAATATCGAAGCCATTCCCATGTACAACCTGACGCAGGACCGCCTGCAGTTCCATGACAAGGGGCGCGGCAATGGCTATGTCGTCACCTTCGGCGGCACCCGCGTCTATATCAGTGGCGACACCGAGGACATCCCGGAAATGCGTAACCTGGAAGACATCGATGTGGCCTTCGTCTGCTTCAACCTGCCATATACCATGACCGAGAGCCAGGCCGCTTCCGCCATCAACGCCTTCCGCCCAGGCATCGTTTACCCGTACCACTACCGGGGCAGCGACCTGGCCCTGTTTACCAGCATGATCGATGACGGCATCGAAGTGCGTGAGGGTGCCTGGTATTAAAAACGAGAAAGAGATGAAAGAAGGAAGGGAGAAAGGGGGTGCTGTAAGGCATTAGGCTGCAGGCAATCTCTCTTACCTGTATATGTCGGCATAGGGCGCAGCCCGTTTGCCGATATTCCCCCCGTAGGCCGGTAGAGGCGCAAAGCGCCGTCATCCGGCAATGCCGCGCCATTCTTGCCTTAACAGCTTGCCACAACAGAAGGTAGGTCGGATAAGGCCGCCATCCGACATCACCA
>Ga0181562_10000094_pt1 | contig 60975 bp, 44 predicted proteins | sample 011ome_26_FD_139344 | JGI IMG/M metagenome (GOLD analysis project Ga0181562, IMG submission 139344) | Coastal salt marsh microbial communities from the Groves Creek Marsh, Skidaway Island, Georgia - 011511BT metaG (megahit assembly) | ecosystem: Environmental > Aquatic > Marine > Intertidal...
ACGTAACACGTAACACGTAACACGTAACGTAACACGCTAACGCTATACGCCGCGAAGTGCCGCGTACGATGTGCCCGCCGCCTGTTACTCTTCTTCAACATCGCACTCACCGCAATCAAAGCCCTCGATTTCGTCCCAATACCCAATTCCTCCCGCCATGTGTAAGAGGTTATCCGTGCCCCAACCTCGCGCCGCAAGCTCGTACAGCGCCATCAAACTTGGCGTCTGGACGCCGTTTTCATAATCCACACCAGGCTCGCCTAAAACTCCACCCACATCATCATATAAGATAATTTTCGACCCCCATTCGACGTGCTCTTGTAATTCGTCCAAGAAATCCTCATTTTCCGTGACATTTAAATACGCCGTGCCGATGCGCTCGGGAAATATCATCGCCGATAACGCCGCTTTGCCCCACTGGCTCGGATCCTTCGCATCCATCGCGCGATAATATTGCGCATTCACCGCACCCCAGCAATGACGATCACAATAATCTGCAAACGGACGCACATCAACGAGCGTATACCCATCCTCTTCGCACATCGCCTTCGCGCTCGCCGGCGCGATTTGTTCGATACCGGCGCCGATGAGCTCCTCTTGTATCAACCGCCACACCGTCGGGCCCGTATACGACTCCGCGCCCGGAGACCCTTCTGGACGCAAAAAAGGCCCAGGCGTCCAAAATCCATTCTCATCCTCGCTCGCTCGCGCGCGCACGCAGCGTCGCGCGCCCGTAGCCGATGGCTTTACCGATGGATAACAACTACCGGTGCGCGTATCTGCGCGCGCGCGCTCGGACGCGACCGTGGGCGACGCGCGCGCGGCATCGATGGCGCGAATCATCCGCATCGTCATCATTCCTCGCCGTCCTCCTTGTCGTCGTCGTCGTCGCCTCGATGTGCGTCGGTGCCGTCGCGCGCCGGGGACTGCGGTCGACGACACTTTGCGCACGCCAATCACCCACACACGCCATGCCGTCGACGCGCGACGGACGTCGACGGACATAGTCACGTGATTGCGCGATGCGCGCGCGCGAAGCGATGCGTCGCCTCGCTCGCGCGTCGGCGTCGGCGTCGGCGTCGGCGTCGGCGTCGGCGTCTCGTTCTTCTCCACGTGGGACGATGATGACGCTGCTCGTTGACGATGTCGCCGCACGTACGTCGACGTACGCGCGATGTGTGGCGTCGAACGCGCGGGGACACGATCGCGCAGCATCGAATGCGTCGTCATCGACGTCTTGGGCGTCGGATGAGGAGCTTAGGATGATGAATGCGAGGGTGGAGCTTGCGCGCGTGGCTCGCGGGGCGTACGAGGACGCGGGCAAAGGGTCGTCGATACGCGCCGATGATGGCGTCGTCGTCGCACCTTGGGTGCGCGCGTTAGTCTACGATGTCCAAGCGTTCGAGGCGTGGTTCGCTAGGCGGCCTTGGATGGTGCTTAGGCGCGCTTTAGTGGTTGGGTATGAATTGAGCCTCGTCGGCGTCGGGGTCGCGGCGCAACGCGGCGAACGACGAATTCGTGCTCGAAAGTTCACCGAGACGCTCACGAGGCTCGGACCGGCGTACATAAAATTAGGTCAAGTCATGTCCACTCGAGCAGATGTGTTTCCGGTGGAGTATGTTGAGGAATTGGCGAAATTACAGGATGCGTTGCCTCCGGCGGACGCGGCGTCGAGCATCGCGGCGTTGGAGCGAGAATTAGGCGTTCCCATCAAGTTTTTCGACGCGTTCGACCAAACTCCCGTAGCCGCGGCGTCCTTAGCGCAAGTATATCGCGCTACGCTTCCGGGCGGGCGTCAAGTGGCGATCAAGCTCCAGCGTCCAGGATTGGCGGAGCTCGTCGCGCTCGACGCCGTCATTTTACGCCGCTTTGTGGCCGTCGTCGGGAAATGGCGCAACTTTAAGAGCGATGTTGTCGGCATCGTCGACGAGTTGGTCGGAAGAATCTTTGAGGAAATGGACTATACCAAAGAGGCTGATAACTGCGAGCGGTTTCGCGAGGTCTACGCCGAGGATGGCGATGCTGGGGTAGGATTAGCTGGGTACATTGGCGCCCCGCGCGTGGTGCGCGCGTTGAGCACGCCGAGCGTTCTCACCATGGAATGGGTTAACGGCTTACGCTTAACAGACATTGACGGCATGATTGCGCGTGGATTCACCCCGAACGAAGTTCTCGATCGCGGTTTACGCGCATCATTGCACCAGCTCCTCACGACGGGGTTTATGCACACCGACCCGCACCCGGGGAATTTAATCGTCGCGGCAAACGGCGGGTTGACTTATTTAGATTTTGGCATGACTGTAGAAGTCCCAATCGAGACTCGCCGCGCGATGGTGCGCGGGTTGATTGGATTTGTCAATCGCGACGCCGCGGGATTGGTGGGGGATTTGCAAATAATGGATTTCTTGCCACCGCACGTGGACGCGGTAGCCGCGCGCGAGGCGCTGCGGACGGTTTTTTCGGGCGAGAGCGCGAGTAAGGTTCGGGACAGTATGGATTTCATGGGTGTTGTTTCTCAGCTTTCCACGGCATTGATGCAGCACGGCTTTAGGTTGCCGCCGTATTTTTCGCGCATTTTACGCGCGCTCGCGGCGCTTGAAGGCACGGCAACGACGATTGATCCGTCCTTTAGAGTCGTCGAGCGGAGCTATCCATTTGTGTTGGCTCGGGTGTTGAGCGATCGTAGTCCAGAGATGCGAGATAGTTTGCGAAGGTTGTTGCTCTCCGACGATGGCGCTATTAGATATAAAAGACTGATTCGCTTGGTGCAGGCGTACGGCTCGGAAACGGCGCCGATGAGCGCGCCAGGTACAGATGCTGAGTCGTGTCGAGTGGTGGTTGAAAAGGTTGTTGCCGGCGTTCGCGAGCTAGCGTTTGGCGAACGTGAGTGCACTAACAACGAGGAAGAAGCACGCCGAGCGACGAAAATTGCAATTGAGGACGCGCTGAATTTCTTGTTGAGCGAAAAAGGTTCGGCTACACGCGAGAAACTTGTGGAGGACTTCTTGGACGCGTGTGAGATGCTGCTCGCTGAAGACACGGCGTCAGCGTCATCCTCTCCGGATGACATTACCCTTGAAACCGCGGTATCGACGCTCAAATCTACCACGATGGCTATCATAGAGAACACAGACGTATTGATTCCAGCTCTAGGCAAAGCTGCACGGATACCGGAAGCGTCTCGCGCAGCTCGAGCCGCCATTGACTCGGTTCGGCGCCGTGCAGAAATCGTGCGCGCTCGGCGTCTTCAGGCTGGTGCTACGGCGTGTGCCGACGCAAGTGAGCTCATTCGCCGCGTTGTACATGAACTCACGCGCCCGTCATCGTCGAAGCGCGCTTAATTACAATTCATTCTAGCTTGCATAGTTTCGTGTAGTTGCAAAAGTCAAACAAACAATTTAACGGACCTCACTTTGTGCCACACCTCATCGCTCTGCCTCACATGTACCAATACGAAGCAAACAAACACGTAAACCATTGCGATAATGTCGCGGCGTGAAGCTATCCTCGCCCGCGCGGCACTTCTCGCGAGCTCAAGCTCAAGCTCGAGCTCTGCGAGCGCGCAACCAGAACTCCTTCAGGACGACGGCGACTCCATGCGCGCGCTGCGCCGCCGTCCACCCACTGTACCGTTAGAAGAACGCTCCGAACGTATCAATGCGCCGTTTAGACCGCGCGGTGATCGACCAGTGCCACCAAGATCGCGTCCAGTCGTCGCTGACGCGCCACCTTCGATGAGCTTGGCGCCAGTCAAACCGAGGAGCGTTGACCCCGAAGCGCTCGCCAAAGCCGATGCAAAGCTCCTGCTCAAGCTTAAGACAGATCAACCGATCATTGAGCAGGCATTCTCGCTATCAGCACCGGCAAAAGTGCCAAAGGCGGTGCGCCAGAAGTTTTTAAACACGTTAGCCGCGAAAAAGCTACGCGAAGCTGCGGGCGTCGGCGCGCACAAAGACATTCTAGAGACGTGGATTCACGCGAATGCAGACGCGTGTCGACGCGCAGTCAAAGACGCCGTGGACGAAGAAATAAAGATTCACGTGAAAGCGACGAGCAAGGTGACGTATAGGAATTTATCGGCACAATTACTGTTACGCGGAGGAACGTCGCCAAAGCCTCCGCCAGGCGCATTGGCTCAAGACTATCAAAGCAACGCTGCAGATTTAATTGATTTGGTCGACGCGCGAACGGTGCGCGGAGATGCCCTAGTATTTTTTGTGCATGCGTGTAAGCGGCGTAAAGGTGACGCACATTCGCGATGGCTCGATCCAGTGATTGCGGATGAAGACGAGTCAACACACGACGAGGCTCCGTTGTCGCCGCTCGCGAGCGAGGTTGTATTAGAACCGTTCGTGGAGATCAAATCGCCAATCATTGATGGACAGAATGTGAAAAGTGTAGCATCAATTGCGCCTTTGAGTTTTGACGACAACGTCACTGCTCTTCCAGTGTCATTAAAGGCAGTTGAGGCGCCGCCGAGCGCGAGAGCGGCCGTTGTAGAATTTACGCGAGAGCATTTAGCATTTCTCATCGCACAGGGACTCACGACGTCGGATGTTGCGGACGTGGTGGAGAGCAAAGTAGTAAAAAAGGTCATGAAGGTGCACGCAGGGACAAAGGATGGCTCGTTTTTAGCGAAAGAGGCGCCGAGTGTGAAAAAACTCATAGAGAGTCAACTCGCGCACGAATCAAAGTCTAGGAAGACATAGATAGAGATGAAATATCAATACCAGTAGCTGCATTCTTGAGGATATTGAATTAATGTGATTATGCGTGTCTACTCATGCGCGGGTGCGCGTACGCGAGGCACGTGCGCTCACCTTTTTGACTGGCGCGGCGGCCTTCTTCGCTGGTGCGACAGCGTCGGCGCGCTTGGGCACGGCAGCGAAAGGCGTAAATGGCACGTCGCTGGGTGCTTCTTTGCGCGACAAAGAACGCGCCAAATTGACAGGTCTAAGTTCAACGAGAAGAATTTCTTCACCATCCAAGAACTTTGGCTCAGGTTGTGCCCATCTCTTGATGCCCGTCTTGCACTTGGGCACGGTGATGAACTCACTGTGACCGGCTTCGTCACAATCAATCGTCAACTGGTTCCATGTGGGGTCAAAGCTGAATTGTACCTCATCTATGCTGTGTACGTTCGGAAGGTGGACGACGATATCCACGCCTTGCTCCTCGGGAACTTTCATGATTTGATACGTCGAAACAAATTCGTTTGACGGAATGATGAAAATGTCCTTGAGAATCTTCATGGCGATGTATGAAAGGATGACGATCCAGATAAAGTCCGCAACGCGCACAGAAAGAGCGTCAATCGTGAACTTTGGGACGCTGAAAGGAAGCTTGGATGCGGTTTCGGCAGGGATGCTCGCAACGCCTGCGATAATGTATCCAGCAATTGGAACGCCTACGTGCTTCGCCGTGCCAGAGCGAACATCCTCAGTGAAAGGAATGAAACGCTCGCGGTAAGACTTTTGTAGCGCCGCGTAGATGCGCGTGTATTCGCTAACAATTCGATCTTTGATGGGCTTAAGAGAGAGTTTCGCCATGATGCTGCTCATAAGGGTAGAAAATTCATCCGCCAAGTCAAACGCGCGCACAGCTTGACGCGTCGTGAATTTCTTTGGAAGCTGCTTGTCGTTCTTCTTTTTGCCCACACGCTTTTCGTGAATCAATCGTGCTTGCTTCAAATCATCTTTAAGCTCTTTCAGTGCGGCCATTTTGTTTACGGCAACGTCTACCGCGCCTTTACCCGCGTTTAACACCTTGGTGGTGTGCTCCTTGCCGACGCTGATTACCTTGGCAGTTTGCTCCTTGCCGATGCTGATTACCTTGGCAGTTTGCTCCTTACCAGCGTTGACCACCTTGGGAATATGTTCCTTACCAAAGTTCACGACTTGTGCGGTCTTTTGCTGGCTGAAATCTACAATTTCTGCGCTCTTGGCCTTGCCAAATTCCAGCGCTTGCGTCGCCGCATCCGTCACCGGCTCCGCGCGGCGTTGCAACCACACTGGTACCCAAGCCTCTTCCGCCGCGCTCGCACGGCTTTCGCACATACTCAAGCGCGTGGATTCACTCGCCTTGGTCAATTCTAATTCTTCCTGAGCGGATGCAATTTTCTTTTCCAAAGCGCGCACCGCCTCGGCGTTTCGCTTTGCCTCCGCGCGCGCCTCCGCCTCCGCGCGCTCAAGCTCCTTCACGCGCTTCGAGTTCGCTTCACGCACTTCAGCCGCCTCTGCATTCATCTTCTTCACCTTCTCCGCCGCATCCGATACCTCCTTGCGCAACGTTTCGCCTTGCGCTCGCAACGTTTCAGACGCGCGCTCCAATTTCGCCTTCTCCTTCTCGATCTTCTCAATCTCCTTCATCGGCGCGCATCCCGCGTCGCAATCGGCGTACACCCCAATCACAAACATCACCACCACGCACACCATCGCCCATGCGCGCGCGCGCGCGCTCCATCGCGCGCCAGTCCGCATGGTTCACGATCGGATGACGACGTCAAACACCACACGAAATGCGTCGCTTTATCCCAACACCCACGCCTCGTCGCGCAGCGCTCGATCGAAACGCACGCACAGACGCAATGCACGCCTATGTGTGCGCGATGTGCCGTCGCGCGTGCGGCTGTCGCGCGGGGCGAAGTGGCGCGCGCGGCGCAAGATCACACGCTGGCACTTAAACGGGTGACCAACTTCGTAGCTCCACGCGGCACAGCGCGACGCACGCCGAGCGACGCACGTGCGAGGCGAGACGACGACGTAGACCGCATCGCACGTCATCGCGCACGCGATGGGGGACGATTTGCGTAAGAAGCGCGACGCGTACTTTGCAGAGTTGGTGGAATCGGAGGCGAATGCGAAGAAAAAGCAGAGCGGGAAGAAAACATCGGTGACGACGGGTGCGAGCGGCGCCACGGGTGCGACGAGTGGTGGGTTGAAGTCTGCACCGATCGCTGTCGGGCGCGCGCGCGGGGTTGGGGTGTTGAAGACGAGTGGTTTAGCGTTGAAGAGCGCGCGGGCGTCGAGCGGCGGAGGCGCGTCGACGACGGCTGGGACGGCTGGGACGACGACGACGAGCAGCGCCGCCGCCACAGTCGGCGCCGCGGCGAAAGGACAGACGATTACGGGGATTCCTGATGCCCCACCCGGGGATCCGTGCGATTTAGATTTGAAGAAACACGATGGGAGGCGGTACGCAAAGTTTACCGTGCCGCGTGACGTCGAGGTCGGACGAGAAGCGCGGGTACAGATTTTTCCAAACGGTCCTATCGTTCGGTTCGTCATTCCCGCGAGCGCAAAAGGCGGGGATACGATTGAATTTGCCATCGAGCCTTGGACTTCGGATGATGTGCCGCCGAAACCGCCGGGTGGGGTTGATGAGGACGACGAAGAGGTACCTCCGCCGCCGCCGCCGGGCGAGCCGCCGGTGATGGGCTGGGCGCCGCCGCCGCCGCCGCCGCCGGCGAGCGGGGTGAGATTTGGCGTGCCACCACCGCCGCCACGCGCGGGGGCGATTCCAATGGGGTACACCAATGTCCCACCGCCGCCTCCACTTCCGTAATATAGCTTCTAGAACAAATCGTATTGTTATGCAAAGACTTTTGTAAATCGCAACTTGCGTGGACATTACATTCGCCGCGTAGCGTCTTGAATGCGTGTATCAGAGGTCATGGTCTTGGAAGCACAGAGCAGTGACTGGTGCTTAAGGGTACGCCAGAGGCGCTGGCGCTGGCGCTGGCGCGCTGGCGTATGAGTCGTCGTCGCTGTACATGTTGTCATCGATTTCGACGCCGCCATCGGTTTTGATGTCTTCGATTTCGTCTTCAATCTCTTTGAGCAACTTGTCGTCAGAAGGCGCAGGTGCTGGTGCTTCAGCGTCATCAGGCGACGGCGCTGGTGCGTATTCATCGTCGTCTTCGCCACCTTTGTCGAGCGCTTTGCGCGCGCGTTCTATGCGATTCTTTTGTTCTTCACTCAGCTCGCCGTCGCCATCAACAGGAAGTAAGACGCCATCAATGACGTGCACGACGGAGCCACACGCGGGGATATCAGCAGCTACAATCTTGGCTTCAGAGCCATATCCTTTGATGTAGATGTTACCTTCGTATGAGCTCACTTCGAGGCTTCCAGGCGAGTCAAGAACGCGCGACAACGCCGTTTGGAGAAATTTGCCGTTCATTGCATTCAATTGCCCGTATAGTAGCTTTTGATTGGGAATTGCGTGATACGCAATGATCAATCCTTTGATTTCCTTGGTAGAAAAGAACTCTTTCAGTCCCTCTTTGATGGAATCGTATCCGCCCCATTCGACGAGAGATTTGATAGCGGCATTGCTGGGCGCGAAAAAGGTATCTGTGGCCGTTGAATTGTTCAACGCTTCTCGAATTCGAGGTAAATCTCGAATCGCGAGTGCAAGATCAGAGAGCATCGGTCGCGATTCAATCACCTGCGCGTGCGAACCATACGACGCAAGTTAGTGTTCAACTAGACAGACAGCGAATTCCGAGCGGCGGCGTGTATACGTACATCCAACATGGTTTCACATTTTGCTTGTTTCTCTTCTTGACCTAAAAGCTTGCGGCCGTAGTATCGAAATCCACGTCGTCCGGGACGAACCACGGCGGCACCGGCGACGGTAGTTCCGTACGGTCCGACTGCTGCACCTGTGCAAATGAAAGAGTCAAATCCAACATTGGAATTGTTGCAACGTATCGTACCGTAGTAAATGACAGCGTCGACGGGTATGATGGCGAGCACGAGACAGAAAACAGCAACAAGAGTGTGGCGTTTCGATTGCGAGGCAAACGCGGACGGCGACATGGTTTGGGAGCGGTAGTGCGAGTCTTGAAATGACACCCTGGATTGCTTGCGCCTCGTCTCGGCTATGTTTTTACTAAACCAAAGGTTAATCAAGAATCAAGATATATATATATATTCAGCTCTACGTCCGGCAAACAACGAATACATATCTAACTCCCATGCGCTCACGCCGCGGAGCGACGAAACGTGTAAAAATACTCCATGCGGCCTCTCGCCCAATCTTTCTCTTCTACCTCCTCCAACGATACCTCCTCAAACCCATGCGTCACGAGCAAGTCCTTCACGAGCGCTGGCGACAACGCATAGGGCGGACCACCCTCAAAGTCCCCACATGGAAACACCAGAGACGTAATCGTTCCATTGGGCTTGATGCACCTTGACATCGTTTTCGCCCACTCGCCGCGACGGCTCGGCTCGATGGCGCACAGAAACGTACAATCATACACAAAATCATACTTCACCTCTGGCGCATGCGCGAAGAAATCTTCCACAACGATACGTATCGTAGCATCACCAGGCACGTCGGTTTCATTCGCTCGCAAGTGCGCCTCCGCCGCGCCGCGCGCCGTTTCGCTAATCTCCAGTCCCACGACGTCCCGAAACCCACCTCTCGCCAAGCTCGCGAGCGCGTACCCGCGACCACACCCCGGCACCAAACACTTCCCTCGCCCAATCGCCACTTCGCCCGCGTCCAACGCGCGTTGCAGCGCGGGCTCCGTGCGCTTACAGTCGAACCCCGTCGAGCCCGCGCTCCACATCGATTCCCAATCCGTTCCCCCGTTCGGCTGTCTAAACGCCGCCGCGTTGGACTTGACCGGTTCCGCGCTCGACGCCATCGTCGTCGCGCGCCTCATCGGTGCGATTCGTGGATAGACGCGCCGCACGCTCGCCGCGAGGCGCATCGAGGTGTGAAGGCACGCATGGTGCTCGCGCCGCACACCTCGCCGCCGCCATGCTGCGCGCGCTCGCCCCTTTCGCGGCGCGCGCAGTTGGGCAGAAATGCTCCGTCGCGCGTCGTCGCGCGCGCGGTGGCGTCGCGCGCGCGAATGTGTTTGACGCGCTGGAGCAGCGCCTCGCCGCGGCGGCGGCGCGCGACGATGAAGATGCGCGACGGAGCGAGCGCGCCTATCTCGACTGGCCGCCAGAGGATGAACGAACGGTGTTTCGCGCGACGTCGGCGGTGAACGGGGACGTGCGCGTCGTGGCGTTTGGGCCGTTTCGGTCGTTGCGGTTTAACGACGTCGAGCAAGGGTTGAGCTACGTCGTGGACGAGGATGGGGACGCGCGCGGCGCGCGCGCGGATGACGGCGCGCTTCCGTATGAATATTTGCGCGTGATGACGGCGGTGTCGATCGGGTTGTCGTCGTGGCGCGGCGTGGATCTCGTGCGTGAGGGTGGACGGTTGTTGTATATCGGTTTGGGCGCGGGCGCCGCTCCGGCGTTTGCGCAGAGGAAATTTCCAATGTGCGACGTGCGCGTTGTGGAGATCGATCCGATGGTCGTCGACGTCGTTCGAGAGCATCATGGGTTAGATATGGATGTCGTTCGAGCGTTCAGTGATGATGGTAGTCGCGGCGATGGTCGATTACGAGTGGTTTTGGCGGATTGCGCGACGACGATGAGGACGTGCGCGCCGAAATCGCTTGATGTGATCTTCATGGATGCGTTTGACGGCGACGGCGAGATTCCCGCACACTTGGTTGAAGATGATTTCTTACGCGCGTGCGCAGAAGCACTCACGGATGGTGGAAGCTTGGTGCTGAATATGTTTAACGGCGTGCGCGGAAGTCCCGCGCGCGACGCTGTGGCTACGTTTGCGAGGACGTTGGCGCGCGTCATCGGGCCGGTGTGCTCGTTCCCGGTGATGGAGTCGCCGGTAAATGTCGTGTTGAGCGCTACGAAACGTGAACAGGGTGAACGAGATAGACCGAGTAGAGAAGACATCGCGCGCGCGGCGGCTTTGGTTGGTGAGCAATCCGGTTTTGAGTGGAGTCCGAAACGTTTGGTTGAGGGCGCGTTTTGGGTCGAGGTCGACGACAAAAAGGGCGGAGACATGAAAGAAGTCGTCGCGGGTGCTCCAGGGATTTTAGGTAAATTTAGAGGTCGTAACGGCACCATTATGCCGCGCGAATTTTTAGTCACTCTCGATGACGAGTAGCTGCGAAGGTTACGTACGAGAAAAAAGTTGTGTTTATTAACCGTGATGATTTGTGTCTGAACGACGACGCCGACGACGATGACGAAAATCAATCGATCGCGCTCGCACGCTCGTTCGCTCGCTCGACGACGTCGCGTGGAATGACTTTGTAAAAGAGTAGCTGAATTTGTGAGATAAGTTCCCTTTGTGATTCAATCCCCGTGAAGAGAAATGTAACCTGCCTTTGCGAACCATCTTTTATGTCTAATTCGGGCGCTCGTATTGCGTCACGTTGGTCACCGTGTTCCAGTAGTAGACGGGTCCGCCATTGCCCGGGTTGACTTCTTCCCAACCGTGAGGAAGAGGCGCGCCTCCAGCCGGAGCCGCGGCGTAACCTTGTTGTTGCCCGTAGCCTTGTTGCTGCCCGTACGCTTGCTGTTGGCCATAGCCGCCTTGCTGCTGGTAGCCGCCACCGAAGCCGCCTTGTTGCTGGTAGCCGCCACCGAAGCCGCCTTGCTGTTGGTAGCCGCCACCGAAGCCTCCTTGCTGTTGGTAGCCGCCACCGCCTTGACGGCTCGGCGCGGTGTGAATGTACTCTTGGATCATTCGTACCGCTTCAGCGCACTGTTGTGGGGTACCGTATACCTCAGCAATGTTATCAACGCGATTCATCTTGACGCGAGTGCCGGTTTGGGACTCGACACGACGAATGTTTTCACCACCGCGACCGATGATGCGACCCTCTTGACCTTCGCACGGCACCTTTTCCATGTGACCGCTGAAGCCGCCGCCGCCCATGCCCATGCCACCACCAAATCCAGGGCGAGCGCCGCCGCCGAAACCAGGGCGATCAGAAATACCAGGGATGGGTAAGCCGGCTTTTTCCGCCGCCTCACGGACGTTGCCCTCTTCAACAATGCGCGTAATCTCGTCGCAGCACGCGTTGACGTTTTCAAGCTGACCAACAACCTCCGCCAAGTGCGCCGGTCGGTTCATAGTGATTCTGCAACGGAAACGATCTTGTAACTCACGAATATTTGACCCGCCGCGACCGATGATGCGTCCCTCGTTGGACTGCGTTGGCACATCCTTGCGAATTTGCCCATCCGGAAGCTCGTACGTCGCGAGCTTTTGACCACTCGGGGTATCCGCGCTATCCACCGATTTCGGGCCGTCAGCGCCAACACCACCATCACTCTTGGCGCGCTGCGCCTCGGGCTCAGCGTCATCACCATCCGGCGATCGTTCGCGCTTCTTTTCCGCCGCCGCGTGCTCCGCCATCGCTTTAGCCGCCATCTCCTCAGCCTTAGCCTTCATATCCTTCGTATCATCCTTCGCCGCCGGTGCCGCCGCTTCTTCTTCCGCTTCTTCTTCTTTCTCCTCTTCAGCAGCGTCATCGTTATCCTCCTCTGCGGCGCCATCATCATTCGCCAGCGCCTCCTCCAAACGCGCCACGAGCGCCGCCTTCAACCCAGTCGTGTCCAACCCGCGCGCCTTGAGCGCATCCTTAAGTTCCGCCACCTTCATCTTCGCCGGCTCCGACATCGTGTCTTCAATACTCTTCTTTTCAATACGTTTCTTGTATTCACTCACAAAACCTCACAGTCTCGTACGCGCGACTGACGGTGGGAATTGAGAAAATTAAGATCTCTTTCCCCTAAATCGTTGGGGCGTGTGGCTCGAGCGCGCGTCGTACGTCGGCGAGGTGCGGAATGCGCGAAATGTGTGCGCGAAACGCGTTGCGTGTCGTGCGTGTATGCGTGTGCGTCGCGTGCGTGCGGACGTGAGCGCGGGCGGCGTGACGTGCGTCGTAAAGTGGCTCGGCGGATCGGGACACTTCTGGTTTTTGACTTTTTTTGGCTTTCCTGGTCATGATCGGTCGTTGAGTCCCTCCGAGTCCCTAAGAAGAAAGAAGAGAGGAAAAAATTTCTCGCCTCGGGACGGGATATACCCACGCGCACAGGGGTAATTTCGCGGCGTCGCGCGCGCGCCAAGATCGCGCGCGCGGTGATTTCGCGGTGACATGTCATGCGCGGTGGATGACGAGCACGATGGGCGGTATCGCGCGCCCGAAGGCGCGACAGGGGCGAAGGTTTTAGGCGTGGGGAACTTTGGGACGGCTAAATTAATGCAAAGCACGCGCACGGGCGCGCTGGTGGCGATCAAGTATCTTGAACGAGGGGAAAAGATTGATGAGAATGTGAAGCGGGAGTTGGTGAATCATCGATTGTTGACGCATCCGAATATTGTGAGGTTTATAGAGGTGATGTTGACGCCGACGCACTTGGCGATTGTAATGGAGTACGCGGCGGGCGGGGAGTTATTTAATCGCATTGCGTCCAAAGGGAAGTTTAGTGAGGACGAGGCGAGGTATTTTTTTCAGCAATTAATATCTGGTGTGGCGTATTGTCACGCCAAGGGCGTGGCACACCGAGATTTGAAGCTTGAGAATACGCTGTTGGACGGAGGCGCCGTGCCGCGATTGAAAATTTGCGACTTTGGTTATAGCAAGCACAGTGAGATTGATAGCGACCCGAAATCCACGGTAGGAACGCCGGCGTACATCGCCCCTGAAGTTCTCAAGCGTCAGGTGTATGATGGTAAGACTGCGGACGTGTGGTCGTGCGGGGTGACGTTGTACGTCATGCTCGTCGGCAAGTACCCATTCGAAGATAAGTCAGATCCGAGAAACTTTCGGAGTACGATTACAAAGATTTTCGCGTGCGATTACAAGTTCCCATCGAACGTCGAGCTCAGCGACGGAGTTAAAGATTTAATTCGTCGCATTTTCGTCGTCGACGCTGCGAAGCGCATCGATGTGTCTGGGATACAATCCCATCCGTGGTTCACCACAAACTTGCCGCTCGAATTGCTCAACGTCGACGCCGATGTGGACGAGTCGGAAATGATGACGATTGAAGATATTCGTGCAATTGTCGACGCGGCCAAAACACCAGGCGTGTCGTCCATGCACGCCAACACAGCGCATGCGCAAGAAGATATTGGTTTTAGTGGTGAATTTGAGGGTGAATTCGACGACGACGACATGCACGCCTAGCGTCGCGAGCGAGAGTCCCCTCGCGTCTCCGTGTACTTGAAGTGTAAAATTATTTACGTGTATGCAGACTAATCTGTTAATTACAAGCACGCCATCGCGCGGCGGACTCATCTAATCGTGTTTTGTACGTCTCTCCCTCTAAATGAAATCAAATAATGCATGCGCTCGCATAAGGACACAACAAATCGGCAACTCTCTTAAAGCTTGATTTCCACATCCACGCCAGACGGAAGCTCGAGCGCCATGAGCGCATCAATTGTCTGCGCCGTGGGCTGGTGCACGTCAATCAAACGGTGGTGCGTACGCGTCTCAAAGTGTTCCCGGCTGTCCTTGTTCACGTGCGGCGAACGCAACACGCAATAAATGCGACGCTTCGTCGGCAACGGCACCGGGCCAGAGATGCGCGCCTCCGTGGCGGCGGCGGCGGCGATAATCTTATCGCACGCGCTTTGCATGTGGTTCGTCTCAAAAGAGCGAAGGCGGATGCGAATCTTTTGGGCCGCAACCGGCGCCTGTACATATACGTAAAAAACAATCACAAACGCGGTTAGTGTCGCGCTCAAATCCACCCGATGTCGCGCCCCGCGCGTAGGGTCTACACGCCAACCCATCCTCGGGCGACAGCTCGCTCGCGCCCAGCACGCCACCATCGCCGCCGCGCGCGCATCCGCGACGCACACCGCGCGCAACACGAAAAATCCCACCACGTCACCATCGCCACCATATCATCGCGCGCGTCGTGTGCGCGTCAACCCCCTCGCGCGCGCACACTCGAGGGTCTCTCACCACCCCGCGTCGTCGTCATCCGCATCGCAAAAACGTACCGCTTGCGCTCGCACCGACATCGCGCGCGTCGGTTTCGCCTGCGCGTACGAAAACAACGAAATATTTCCCGTCAGTCCACTGCGTGTCGCCGCGTGCATCGCGTGCGTCGGTCGTGGAATCCACGGACATTGGGGTCGTCGTAAAAACCCTGAAACCCCATAGCGAGTCGCCGCGAACGATGCCGATGCGCGCGCGTCGTCGTCGCGTTGCGTCGCGTCATACGTACCGTGTGGCGAGCGGTGGCGGCGCCGCGAAGGGCGGAAACGCTTTCGGTGGCGAATAACGCGCTGGACATTGTTCGCGTGCGAGGGTGTGGCGAAGTCTCGCGCAGGCGCGGCACGGGTCAATCGTCACCCTGTCGCAAAACCCTAACTAAACCCTAATGTGCCCGTTTTGAATGTGATACTCGTGGACGGCGCACGCCCGGCGCCGGTGCTTCGGCGCCATCGCGCGTCGCGTCGTCGGTCGTTCCACGCGCGCGTCGCATCGTATTTCTATTTCCACCCTCGCGCATCACCCAAGTCATCATGGCTGGCATGGATGCGCGCATCGATGGTGCGTGCCGCTGGCGATGTCGCTCAAAACACTGACGGCTGAACGACGACGCGCGTTGGTGTTTTTTGCGTCGCGGTTCGCGTGCGTCACGGTGTTCGCGCGCGCGGTGTGCGCGGTGTGCGCGTCGCGTGCGGACATGGCGCGGTGCGGCGCATTCGCGCGCAGATTGGCGACGTGACGCGTGACTGAGCGATGTGTTTTTCGTTTGGTTTTGAATTTGTGCGCAGCCCTCATCTTGCGTTTGCACGAGATTGAAGCCGTGAAATTCGGTGAGTTTAAGTTGAAGTCTGGGATCATGTCGCCGATTTATATTGATTTGCGTGTGATTGTGTCGTATCCGGATGTGTTGACGTCGGTTGCGGAGTGTATGTGGGATGTGCTCGCGGCGAACGGGGCGACGTTTGATAACATGTGCGGGGTGCCGTATACGGCGTTGCCGATCGCGACATGCATGTCTTTGGCGCATAATATTCCAATGTTGATGCGACGTAAGGAAGTGAAGGCGTATGGGACGAAGAAGCAAATTGAAGGTGCGTTTGATGAAGGGCAAACGTGCTTGTGCGTTGAAGATTTGGTGACTTCGGGGGCATCCGTCATGGAGACGGTGGAACCATTGGAGAGCGTCGGGTTGAAGGTGAAGGATGTCGTCGTACTCATCGATCGCGAACAAGGTGGTGAGGCGCGATTGGCGTCGAATAATTTGCGTCTCCATGCCGTCCTTCCGTTGACGCGTGTGTTGAAGACGTTGGAGGCTGAAGGTAAAATGAGGTACGTAAAATGAGAGCGTTTTTCTTTTGAAATCGTTGCCCGAGGGCGTGCTTATAGTCTTCTCGGTGTCGCGAAATCTACGCGATATCGAATTGTTCACGCACGCAATATTAAACAGACGGTAGCTCCGCAACCCTTTCCCTCGCCAATCCAGCCAATGGAGTGGTGAGGTGGATATGCACCGAAATCTTTCTCGCGAGTGTCGACGCGCATACTGACACTCGTCTTGTTTTTCATTTGACAGTGCCGAGCTCGTGCAAAAGGTGAAGGATTTTGTGGCGGCGAACCAAACGATGCCCGCAGCTGGTGCCGAAGTTGCCAAACCGAAACGTATGACGTACACCGAGCGCTCGGCGCTCACCGATAACGCGTGCGCCAAGCAATTGTTTGCGTTGATGGAGTCCAAGAAGACCAACTTGTGTGTCGCCGCCGACGTCGACACGGCGAAGGAATTGTTAGAGATGGCTGAAATTCTTGGACCGGAGATTTGCATGCTCAAGACGCATTGCGATCTCTACCCCGATTTCACCGATACTTTTGGTGAACAGCTCATGGCTATCGCGGAGAAGCACAACTTTTTGATTTTCGAAGATCGCAAGTTTGCAGACATTGGCAACACCGTCGTCGGTCAATACGGAAGCGGCGTGCACAAGATTGCAGACTGGAGTCACATCACCAACGCGCACATCGTCCCGGGGAGTGGCATTATCGATGGTTTGAAATCTGTCGGCCTCCCCAAGGGCCGCGGTTTGCTCTTGCTCGCTGAAATGAGCTCCAAGGGCACGATGGCCAAGGGTGAATACACCGACGCCGCGATTGGCATGGCGGCGCAACACCCAGACTTTGTCATGGGTTTCATCTCCACCAACCCCAAGGCATGGAAGGCGGAGTGGAGTAAGGGTTTGATTAACATGACCCCGGGCGTACAACTCCAAGTTGGTGGCGATGCCATGGGCCAACAGTACAACACCCCGCACAACGTTATCGTTGAAAACGGCAGCGACGTCATCATCGTCGGTCGCGGCATTTACAAGGCGGCTGACCCCGCGGCGGCGGCTAAAGAATACCGCACCGCTGGCTGGTCTGCGTACCAAACGTCGATCGAATAGAGTTTGAAATTTTATCGGTACTAAATTCTCCATTACACACGTGTCTTTTTAACTAATTTTATTACGAGAAGAGTTTCTTCACCGAAATGTTCTTTTCGGAATCCTTTTGCATCACCTTGGACACGGCCATTTCGAAATCCTCCTGCGTAACGTGCACGCGTCGTTCGCGTAAAGCAAACATCCCAGCTTCGGTACACACCGCCTTGGACTCAGCCCCGGACGCGCCGCCCATCTTGCTGGCAATTTTCTTGAGATCAATCCCGCGCACGAGGTTCATCTTTCGGCTATGAATTTTGAGAATGTCCACACGGCTATCCTCCGAGGGATTGGGGAATTCGATTTTTCGATCGATGCGACCGGGGCGTAACAGTGCCTGATCGAGAATATCCAATCTATTCGTGGCCATGATGACCTTGATTTTATTCGTCGCCTCGAAACCGTCGAGTTGGTTGAGTAATTCAAGCATTGTACGTTGCACCTCAGAGTCGCCCCCGCCTCCGCCGCCAGAGTCTCGCGCGCTCCCAATGGAATCGACTTCATCCATGAAGAGAATACTTGGCGCGTGCTCACGAGCCATGACGAATAATTCACGAACCATACGGGCGCCTTCACCTATGTACTTTTGAACTAATTCCGACCCAGAGACGCGAATGAAACAGCAGTCGGTGTGGTGCGCCACGGCGCGCGCCAAGAGCGTCTTCCCCGTGCCGGGCGGCCCATACAAAATGACACCTTTCGGTTGCGCAATCCCAAGTGAGTCGAACAATTCGGGATGCTTGATTGGTAATTCAACAACTTCTTTAATCTCCTTCACTTGCTGATCCAAACCACCAATCATGTCAAACGTAGAGTCTGGAACCTTTTCAACCTTCATCAGCGACACGAGCGGGTCGATGTTCGACGGCAACACCACGTGCAACGTATAGGAATCATTTCTCAACGCCACGCGTGTGCCGGCGGTAAGTTTCGTAACATCAATCTTTTTATCCATATCACACACGTATTTACCTTCAGGGTGCACCTGTATGATGGAAAAAAACGGCTCACGCGCGCGGCGTCAGTGTCTCGTCCCCGTCTCGTACGGCGGCGTACTCGCGCGATCAACGTCACATCTACAAAAACGCACCTTGACCAACACTTTTTTCTTACCCATCACCTTGACAACCTCACCGACGTAAGATCCAGGTTCCTGCAACATGTGTAACTCCTCGCGTAACGAGCGAACTGTGCGTTGAAAGACGAAAACGCGCTTTGGTCAGTCTCTTTGAACAGTCAAGTCTTCGCGTCGCGATCTGCCCTGCACGATTCACCCCTCACGCCGCCATCACCGTCATCCGCGCGCGCCACGACACACGAATCACGCGCATCCTAACTACGCGCGCACCTTTCCCATTCAACTCGTTCCGCTGCGCTTCTAAGCGACGCAAGTTTTGCGTCTTTTGACTCAACGCCACCTCCATGGATTCAATCTTCGCCTTGTAATACGCGCGAAGACCCGCGGGGGAGGCGTCGACGTCCATCGAAGCTACCGCCATCGTCATCGTCTGCGCGTTTGGGGCGTGTGCGCGCGGTCGTTGAGCGTTTGATGCGTCGGGAAGTGTCGATCGTCACGCGGCGCGACAATCGAGCTCAACCGCGCGCCAAAGTGGGCACGGCACTTACGCGACGTCAGCGCGCGACGTAGCCGCTGCGACGCCGCGCGCGCGAGTGCGATCCGTTAAACCATACATCTTATGTCCACTGCCGCGGTTCGGCTCGTGATGTGACTAATGTGACTATTAATGTGACTATGTCTACGGTTTCACTTTGATGACTTTTTCTCTCTGCCGCGCAAAGAATTTTCCCACTTGCGCTGAAACTTTTGATAGAGCAACAACGCTGCGCGGGCGTCATCTACCGACGAGTGTTCGCCTTTTTGAATGACTAATCCGAGATGCTGGGCGACGAGATCGCGCAGGGCGCGGCAACCTCGTCCGCGCGGAGCTCCGGGCACGCAGCGTTCATCCGAGCGCAACGGGCGCGTCAAGGGATGATACAAACTCGTATCCCGCGTATCTTTCTTCGGATGATCTAGCATCAAAACTTTCATATCATTCTTGAGCGAATGCCCGACGAGTATTCTCCCATTGAATAATTCACTTAGTTGCGCTTGAACCTTCTGAAAGCTCTTTGCGCCATTCGCGCTCAATAAATCCTTTGGCCGCACCCCCGACACCGCCGTCCTATAATCCACCACACGCTCCGTAGGCAACACAAATGTATCTAATATCACGTGTCCATCCTCATTCACCACCGACGCACGCGCTAATATCGATCGTTTCCCATCCGTTCCCACGCCGACCATTTCGCAATCGAGCGCCAACACGCGCGTCACCGACCTATTCTTCCCCGTCACCCGCGGCTTCTTCGCCGCCGCCTCGTCGTCATCACCCGCACGCCCATTCGTCGTCGTCACATCCTCCATCGCGCGCTTCTCCGCCGCGCGTTTCTTCGCTATCGGCGTCGTTCCAGCGCCAATCTTTGCCTTGAGCGCCGCCCAATTGGATCCACCCGCGTTCGTCACCGCCGCCGCCGCGGTCGCCGTCGCCGACGCACCACCACCATCGCCATCGCGCGCGGTCTTCTTACGCTTCGCCATCGCGCGCGCGCGTCGTCGTCGTCGTCGTCGTCGTCGTCGGAGGCGGCAGCGACAGGCGAGTCGCGCTGTGTAGGTGCCCAGCGCCACGCCTCATACCGCGACGCCGCGAGCTCGCGCACCGCCACGTACGCGCGAACACCGCGTCGAAACGCTCATGTTTGTATCTCCGCGCGCGGTCGCCGTCGCGTTCGCGCGCCGCGCGGCGTCGTTATCGTCGCCGAAGACGCGATGCGCTGGCGGCGGCGCGGATAGACCCAGTGGGACGACGCTGCTCATGCGCCGCCGGTGCGCGTCGTCGTCGTCGTCATCGTCGTCGTCGTCGTCGGTGCCAGGCGTGGTTGGGCGAGCGATGCCACGTGATGTGCTCGCGCGCGCGGCGTCGCCGACGGTGGAAGACGTCGAGAATGAAGACGCTCGGTTGAACTTTAGCGGCGCGTTGTCGACGACGGATGCGGGCGGCGTGTGCGTGTTGGAGGGCATGCGCAGTGCCGCCCCGGCTGGGGCGATATTGACGTTCGAAAGTGGTACACGCGCGATGTTGTTAAGTCACCGCGAGCCGAAGACGTTTGGGTTGATGTATGACGTGGATAGTTCTGGGCGGAAAGTTATTCGGGACGCGGCGAACGCGGTGGCGCCGGGCGAACGCTGCGAGGCGAGTAAGGTTGATTTCATGCTCGGACCGAGCGCGGGATCGACGTTAGGGAAGGTTGTAGATGCACTTGGCGAGATTGTAGGATCGAACGTGGCGATGGTGACTGGAACGGCGGATTCGTCGAGAATTATGCGCGAGCCACCGAGCGTTGAGGATAGAAAGCCCATCACGACGCCGCTCGTGACGGGGATTAAAGCCGTGGATTTACTCGCCCCGGTCGGCCGTGGACAGTGTATGTTGGTGAGCGGTGAACCAGGTACGGGTTTGTCCGAACTCGGGTTGACGTCAATCGCGGCACAAAAGAACACGGGTGTGAGATGCGTGTACGCGGCGTTGGGCGCGCAAGCGTCCCGAGTGAACGAAGTCACAAAGCGTTTAGAAGCTGATGGTGCCATGGCGCACACGACGATTGTGACTTGCAACACCAACGCAAGCGAGGGGGAGCGGTATGCGGCGACGTGCACGGCGTTTGCGATTGCCGAAGGTGCGCGGGCGACTGGGCAAGACGTGCTCTTGGTGCTCGATGATTTCACCGGCTTGGTGAACTTTACGACGGACATGTCGCGCATGGCGCCTCAATTGAACGTCCCTGAAGGCACGCAAGAACAAATGGAAGAATACGAAGGGATGTTGATCTCCGCCTCGCTCGCGGAACGCCGTAGATTCCTTGGTATGACGTTGCAGCGTATCGCTCGATTGAATGACAAGCTCAAGGGCGGATCCATCACGCTCATGGGCGTCATGTATCACCCGAAAGGGGCGTACAAAAAGACGTTCAAGAGCGGTGTCGAAGGCGCTGGCGCCGGAGGCGCCGTGCTCCCGAGTAGCGTGGACACCATTGCGGGTTTTGCAGATATGCCGCCAGCGATTCAAGAAAAGCTGCGCAAGGCTCTCGAGGCTAAAGCTGCCGCCGCCGCCGCAAAAACTGCGAGCGAAGGAGAGCTTCCCGAGTCCAAATTCGTGCAATCTCGACCGATGGTTGAAGAATTCATGTCAATTACCGATGGCCAGGTATTCGTAGACTCTTATGACCCTCAAGAAGGCTGGATCATTAGCGCCAAGGATTCAGTGAGTCGCATTGGCGCGCCCGGCGCCGCCGGTCCGTTCCGTTCGCTAAACTTTCTCCAATTGCGTCTCGATTTGATGCAATCGGATGATATGGGTACTTTCGGTTGCGCTGGTGACGAAAAAATCAAGCTGCGCACGAGATCTGAAGCCATTCGCGGATTCTTGAAGCAAAAACAAGGTGACGTCTCCACGCTCGCCGAGCAAACCATCGGTTTGTTTGCGATTCAAAAGGGTTACACAAAGAACAAGACCGCCGATGAGGTTGAGCAATTGCTCGCCAAAGCAACGCAACGCGCAAACGAAACGCTTGGCGAAGAAATGAAATACATTAACGAAAACCAGTCCAAGGAACTTTCCGCCGACACCATGGCTAAGTTTGCAGCTTTATTTGACGGCATCGCATAAAACAAGTAGAAAGATTAGAAACAGAACGCTCGCACGATTTAATTCAAATATATATATTTTTTTATCAAATATTAGCTTTACTCACGGCGCAGTCGCACTAACATACATATCATACATATCAATAATGGTCGAGGGCCTCACATGAGCTTTTCGCGGAACAAGGCGATCAAATCATCCTTCTTTCGGCATCGACTGTGTTCGTAAATAGTCACTGTGGGATCAACTTTTTTCAAGGCTATAGCCGCTTCGCGAATGCTCTTTGGCCCTTTTTTGGTGTTAATTTCTGACTCTTTTCCACTCACGATGAGCTCATACATCAGCACGATTTGTCTCGGGACATTCTTGGAATCGATGCCAAGCTTTTTCGCCACCGCCTCCGTAGCCTCCGTAGAACACGTTTCAGGCTTTGGCTTTGGCTTTGGTCGTGGCATGCGTTGGCCCTTTGTTCGAGGAACTGGCGTCACTGGCGCTTGAACTTCACCTGATTTTGTGATGCGAGATCCCAAGAATGGCGCTGGCATGGCTTCTTCGTCCTCGTCATCCGTGCGAACTCGCTTGGTTTCGCGCTCGATGATTCGCGCCGGCGATAAATCTTTGGCCCGTTCGAGAATCGAATCAGCCTCCAAATTTACCGTGTCCTGACTCGGATTTGGTATATAAGGCGGGAGAGACGCTGAATTCATTAACACCGAAGGTGGAAGAGGCACTTGCGGCGAAAACACTTCAATCGATAACGGCGGCGAAAACGGATTAATCCACGTATCAAACGACGACGGCATGCCGACCGACGGCCAGAGAGAATTTGTGACCGAAGCGCTATGGAAAAAATCAGGAATCAAGCAACCATCTACTGGGGTGATGTCCTTCGTCATGAAAGCACTGCGCTTAACTTGAAATGTCAGCTTGGCGTTTGCAATGTCAAGCTGCGCGCAGTTCCAAAGAAACGACAAAACTTGATCATTTGCCACCGCACTCGCGCGCGCCGTAAGCTCAGTAGCTCCCGTGTTCTTGAGAAGTAACGACACGGGCCAGAGATATGGCATTGCGTGTCCTGGGAAGCATACATCCGCGAGAAGCGCGTCATCAGGTGATTTCATGGGCGGCAGGGAACATTGCAATCGCGACGTAAACGCAAGAAGAAATTCCTCCATAGACTGAAACTCACTGTTCGGAGGCAACTCACGACGAAAAGCAATAATTGCAACTTCAACACCAATTTCAGGCGCCGCTTGCGCCATCACGGGTGTGTGTTGGATGTTAATCACCTTGCCACCGCGAATGAAATCGCGAAGAGCGCTCTCGCTCACGTCCACCTCGCGCATCACATCGATCACACTTTCCAAACGCTGCAAACGCATCACCACAGCCGTGATGGACGGGAAATAAATCTCAACATCATCATGCTCGTTAACATCGCGATCAAGTCGCGCGTGTGCTCGCGAGCAATTCACACCACGCTCGATCTCGACCCCGCACGCCGTCGTCATCTCGCCCGGTGATGCTGGCCAAAAATTCGCCGCCATGTACCGCTTGCCCGTATCATTTTCACCGAAAATACGCCAGTTTGGCAATTCCGCGAACGACCCCAAAACAATCATAGGCATCATGCTCATCAATACATCCATCTCTGACGCATGATCTAAAGTATCCGACACATCCTCGATTCGCAACGGTGCCAGTCGCGCGTCTTTTCGCATCGACATCAACACCGTCTTCGTCGCCTCGATCAATCGCTTCTCCGTCAAACACGCAAACGTATTACTACTCATCGCCACGATGCGCAACAACTTCGTCCGTTTCGCGCGCTCTTCCTCCTCCGCAGTCTCGACAACCGCGGCGAAAGAACGCGCCAGAGACATTAATTCATCATTCGCCGCGTCTTCCAAGATGTGCCTGCATTGCTCCATCGCCGCGCCGTCATTCACATCCGGCGTGCATCGAAACACCAGCGCACCCACACGCGAAAGATTAAGCTTTGCGAGCACCGGCGTGCGCACGTCGCGCACCGCCGTTCGTCGCATACCCACGCTCGTTGACGATTCGTATCGATCACGAAATCAATCGGGTCGCACCGTCCGAGAGGCTGCGAACACGAACACGCCGACACCCACCGTCGCGACGCGCCGTTCGCCCGCGTCGAGGCGAAATCACGCGTAGAAAAAATCCCTCGAACTCGCGTCGCGCGCGCGAGCGGACGACCGCGCGGCGTACGTCGCGCGTGGACGCGTCTGACGTCGGTCGCGCGCGCGCAAACCAGGCACTGGACCCGCCAGTATGTATCACGCGAGTGCCACTGTCCCTGGTCATGACTGGTCGAGTATTCAAAACGGACCGCAATTTTTTTTCCGCGGAACCTCCGCGCGCGGCGCCGACGGGCGCCACACGTCGCCGCCGCCGCCGCGAGCGATGGATCGCTGGCGCCACACCCCGCGAGGCGCGTCGCGCGCCGAGCAGTGGCCGCGCGCGTGCGGTGCGTCGACGTCGAGGCGCGAATTCACTGGGCATTTCCACGCGCTGGTGGAACTTCGGAGCGACGAGACGCACGCGCTCGAGGTGTGCGCGCAGATCGAGAAGGATCTCCCGCGCGTGGGCGGCGCGTTCGATGGGTTGGATTTAACGCCTGGTGGTGTGGCGTGGAACGCGTTGCGGCGGGTGTTGTTGGCGTTCGCGTCGCACGCGCCGGAAGTGGGGTACGTGCAATCGATGCATTCGATTGCGGCGTTTTTGTTACTTGCTGGCGTAGATGAGGAGGATGCGTTTTGGTGTCTCGTGACGCTGGTGCAGGAAGTCGTTCCGGGGTATTTTTCATCGGGCATGCTCGGGGCGAAGTTGGATCAGCGCGTGTTTTCGCAATTGTTGCGAGAACGGTTGCCGGCGGTTGGATTGCACGTCGCGGCGTTGGCGGCGGATGATATCATCGCGGCGATTATGAGCAGCCAGTGGTTGTTGACGTTGTTTGTGAATGTGCTTCCCACGCGAGTGACGATGGAGCTATGGGATGAGGTGTTCTCGTGTGTGCATAGAGCCCCGTTGTTTGCCGCGTGTATTGCTTTGTTGGAGCCAAACGCGGAGGACATTTTAGCGACGACGGAGATGGGTGAAGCAATTGAACTGTTACAAAAGCTTGGTGATACTCTACAAACCACCGATGGCGAAGACGATGATGCTAAGTGCGATGCATTTATGTCGCGCGTGCGCGAACTGATTGCCAAGGATTTGTCTCCCGCCCGCGTGGATGGTTTGACGGCTCGCGTGCGCGGCAAGCAGCGGCGTCCGAGCGATATTCGCTTGCCAAAAGCCATCACCGACGTCGCTGCGTATACAGACGTGGATGATTTGTATATTGGTCTAGTATCGCGCGATTTGCAGCAAAAGATGGCCCATTTGAACGACGGTGCCGCCGCTGGAGCACACGAGGAGAAGACGTCGCTTCGCTCCGAAATCGCGGCGCTCAAAGCGGCGCCTCTTGAAGATGACCGAGCGAGCCCGCCACGGGCTTCGATGAATGACGGCGATGCTCCTCGACCGAGTGCCAGTGAAAATGAACCGCCGTCAGCGCCGCCACCGTCTTCGGGATTGACCGCGGATGACGTCGATTCCATCGCGGCGCAAATCGTCGCGCTGGAAGCGCATGCGCGTACGCTTCCCGAGCACGGCAGTGATGTACTCGCGTTAGTAAAACACACTGTTTTGCGACCATTGCGAGCGATTATAGAATCCCGCTTGAAGCCCTTTCGAGAAGAAATCGTGTTCCTCGACCGTGAGTTTTCTATGAAGACGCAAAGGCTTCGTCGCGTCATCGACGAAAATTCCGACGGCGTGTCAGATTTATCACAATTGGTCCTTCGCTCACAGGCGTACACCAAGTCAGTGTGGCCGCTTTGGAGTGAATCATTGTTTGAAGACACCGTCGAGCAGGCAGAGATTACGCTAGAAAGTTTGGAACAAATACGAGCCGAGCTGAGCTGGATGGTGAGCGTCTTTGTCGGCGAGAAGAAGAAGGAAATCGCGCCAAAGATCCCGCGTGCCGAGGGCTGGGAGGACATCGCTGCAGTCAACTTGATGGATGCCATTACGCCTGAACCTGACGCAGAGTGTCTGAATGCATCGGTTCAGTCGCACAAGAATGAGACTGAAAATAAGCTGAGTGAAATTCGAGCCGCGGTGACAAAGACGCACGAAGACGCCGTACGCGACTTGCCTGTTTTGCGTAAAAATTTATCTACGACGACTGGTAAGTTGAAGGAAGAACTATCATCAGAAGAAGATGCAGTAAACTCATGGGCCAGTGCTGCCGAAAAGCGTAACGCGTCCAAACAGCAATCGATGGAAGCCAAGCTTCGAGACGCGTCGGGTGGGTTACTGCGCGCGTACGACGCCAAATCGCTCGTCGTCGACGCATCTGATGACGTTTCCGAAGAGAACGCCGTTGCGGGCGACGTCACGACTACCTTGCGTACTACATCTCCAAGATCGGAACTCGAGCGCTCGCACGCGGCCGAAGAGCTCCGGCTTCAGGCGGTGCTGCAAAACATGAAAAATTTGGAAATGATGCTCAATCGTCGTGCCAACGCCCTTGAGCGCGAAAAACAAACCGCCGCGAGCGTGCGCGCAATCTCCGAACGCACGCTATCGCAAACAAATGCGTCATTACTACTCGTTTTCGAAGCTGGCGAATGGCTAGAGAGCCAGTTGACCGCGAGAAGTTCGCTAGGTTTTGTGGATAAGTTTGAGGATATCGTCGTGCTCGCCGAAGAATTGAGCACCCACGCGCGGATGTCGTGCGCGCGAATTCTTCAAGAATGGGCATTGTTCGTACGCAAACTCACCAGTCAAGTGGTATTAGAGTACGTCAGTATTATTGATACATCCACACAAGCGATTTCAGACGTCCAAGGGGTGCTGGACGGTCATCTATCTCGCCTCGATTCCGCCTCGAGCGTTGGCTCAGGTTCGCCGACGTTCTCCTCAGCGCGAGCGCTCGATCCATCGGTGGCATCGCCCCCGGGATCGCTCCGTGCCTCTTTCGGTGGTCTCACCACACACATGGAGAAGCTCACCGATATCGCCGGCTCAAAGCTCGGCACGATCGGTAACCGCTTGCGAAATATGGGTGTGACGACAAACGCGAGCGACGCCGCGTCGCTCGCCTCTCCGCGCGCTGCTGGCGCCTCCACGCCCCAGGCACCGCTGACAACGTCAGCGAGCAAGGCAAGCAAACTCGCGATCACGTGTCGCGAAGATAACGAGCGTCTCGAAAATCGACGCGCGCAGCTGCTGCTTAAAAAGACCTGGCTTCGTCAGCACGTCATGGAGCGCGGAGATTTGTAGCCATCCCAAACGCGAGTCGAGTCAAAACGTCATCGTCTTCGAGGGAGAGTACACGAATGTATTAACACCAGATTTGTTTAAATATTAGCTAGAAATTATTATAAGTTTCTTCGTCATCGTCCTCGTCGTCCGAAGATCAACACGTTAATACCGCGTGACGCTTTTTACGCCCACTCGGCGTCGCCGCCGGCGTCGCCGCCGGCGCCGCCGCGACAGCCTTGCGCTTTGTCGGCGTCGTCGCCGGCGTCGCGCTTCGACTCAGCGGACTCGACCCAAGATTCCCCGTCCGCCTGAACCTCGTCCCGCACGCATTACACAGCATCGGTTTCGACGACGGTCCTCGTCTCCACTGCGGCGAATCCAACGCCCCGCAGTGGTCGCACGGCCCGCCCGGCTTGTGCTGCGGCTGCCCCAGTCCCGCCGCCGCGGCGTTCGCGCTCGAGCTCATCAACTTTGTCGTCGCCGTCGTCGCCATGGCGTCCCCATCGCGTCCAAGTATCCCATCCGCGCTATCATCCATCGATAGCGACACCGTCTCCTCATCACCCTCCTCATCGCACTCGCCACCATTCGTCTCTGCGCTCCGCAGCACCGACGCCAGCGTCGCGCCAGCCCCGCTCTGCAATATCCTCGCCTCCAACATCGCGAGTTCCGCATCCGACACCGCGCGCGACGCGCCGTCGTCATGAATTTTAACCAGCGTATACCACTGCGCGCGCACATGCGTCGCACCAACCGTCGTCGACGCCGGCGCGCCGCGCGGCGCACGCGCCGATGCGCCGGGCGCGGGCCACGACGCGCGCGCATCGTGCTGGTCATCCACGTCAAGCATGACGCACGCGACATCCTTATGATCATACACGCACGACGGCGCGGGCTTAGACTTTTGCCCACGTAACGTCATCGCGGAATCGCTCCGTGGCAACCCCATGGCGGTGACAGACATGCGATTGATTGATGGATTAATTGTCGAATGGATGTCCGCGAATGGATGCGGAAACCGCGCGATGCGACTGGGGCGGGTGCGACCTGTGTGCTTTCGCGCGCGAGCGTCCGTCGCGGGTACGGCGGGATATATACAGCGAGACGCTATGTATATATTCCCTCGCCTACGCGGTGCGGGTGCACGCGAACGACGTCGCGTCGCGATGTGATGCCGTCGGAACGTTCGCCATCCACCACCATCATCGCAAACACCCAAAACACGAGCCAAACAATCCATCGAACAAACATCGCCATCGGCATCGGCATCAATCAATCAATCCGTGCGCGCCGCGCCATCGATGGCGCGCGGAATCGCATACGTATATACCACACACATCACCATCGTATTCGTCCGCCATCGCCATCGCCATCCCCCATCCATCCATCCATCGTCGTCGTCGTCCACACTCGCGCGTCCTTTCGCAAAAGCCATCCATCCATCGTTCGCGGGTTCTGCTTTTCCGACGACGACGACGACGACGACGAGGCTTTGGCGACGCCCCATCGTCGTCGTATGCGCAAACAGTGCGACACCACGACGACGACGACGGCCGGGGAAAGATCTTTCGCATTCTGGCGCCAAATCTTTGCGGTGTGGCGACCGACCGACCGACCGAGCGACCGTCGAGCGTGTGGCTCCCGTGCGCGCGCGACGATGATGGGGGTGTTTTGGCGTGCGATACGCAAGATGTGGTGGTGGTGTGTTTTATTTGTATATTGTTTTATTTTACGCGTGCGCGATATGGAGTGTGTTCGGGTGACGCTATGGGAATCATGGCACGGTGTGGGTGTGCGATACAGATTGGTATCGATGGGCGTGCGGCGTGATGGCGGGCGTTTGGGGGCATGTATGGGTGTGTGTGTACGTCGTTGTGGTCGTGATTGGTCGATCGAATGCTGCGGGTCCACGGGTCGTTGGGGGCTCGCCCGCGCGACATCGCGCGCCGGACGACGTCGGGTTCGTCGGGGTCGTCGGGGTCGTGCGTGGACGCGACCTACGCGCGGTGCGTCGTTCGCGACAGAGGGGGGAGTGTTCGGGATGTCACGTGAAGCGCACGGCGGTGGAGGCGACGACGCGGGCGGTGGAGGCGCCGCGCAAACCGTGGAGGATGTCGTTCGCGTGCGGCTGCAGGAGCACTTGGGGGGTGATTTAGTGTTCGCTCGCGCGAGCTCGCGTGAGCGCGAGCCGTATTGGCCCGGTGTCGTGCTCGAGCCGCGAGATGCGCCGCCAGCGGTGCGTAAGGAGATTATCGCCGATGCGGTGTGCGTGATGTTTTTTGGGCCGAGCGCGGCGCGCGGGCGCGAGCGGGACTTTTGTTGGGCCACCGAGACGCGCGTAGTGCCGTATGAGGAGAATAAGCGCGTGATGGAGGCGCAGCATGTGGCGAAGCGTATGCGGCCGACGGCATTTCGCGTGGCGTGTGAGGAGGCGGAGGAGTTGTATAACGAGAATGGCGGCGCGCGGTTGGGCACGGGGGCGTTTGGTTTCGGGGATGAGGACGACGCGGAGTTGCCTCGTTCGTCGTCGACGCCGTCGGTGAGTGCGTTTGGGTTGCCGTGTAGCGTGCCGCAGCAGCTGCGCGTGGTACCCAAGTGTTCGTCGTGTGGCGTGAGCACGGATGAAGTCCTCGCGCACGGCGCCAAAGGGCGGTGCGCGCTATGTCAAAAGCTGCACAAGGAGGGACAGTTTTGTCCGGTGTGCGACCGCGTGTGGCATTGGAGCACGGGCGATCCCATGGTTGGATGCGATCGATGCGACATGTGGATTCATCGAGAGTGCGATAGTTTAGCAGCGGAGGTGTTGGATAAGGAGGAAGAAAATGGCGAGGAGTGCGCGTACTCGTGTCCGTCGTGTCGGTCCAAGTCGGATGCGCAACGCGCGATTGAGCGCCGGGAGGCTCTTGAAGCTGAGCACGCGGCAAAGGTGAGGGAGGAGCTGAAAGAAAGGCGACGATTAGAAAAATTACTCAGTAAAAAGCGCGTGGGAAGGCCTTCGAAGGCGATGAAGGAGGCTGCGTTGACGCTGAAGCGGTCGCCAATCATCAAGTCGCCGCACGCGGCGTCGAAGAAGCAAAATACAATTCCCAAGCGACCGAAGAGCTCTTGGCAGCTGTTCGCGGCAGATTTTTTTCAGAATTATAAAGAAAAACACGGCGAAGACAATATCGATTTTGCTGAAGTCTATAGATTGCAAGGGGCAGCCTGGCGGGAGATTGAAGCGTCGGAGCGCTCGCGATACGAAGAACTCGCCACCGCCGAAGCCGAACGTTTCCGGGAAATGATTCTTGATATGAATGCGCGTGGCGAACTCGACGATCAAAGTCTGAAGAGATACGACAAAATTCTAAACCCTGAGGCGTATGAAGAAGCAATCAAGATCAAGCGCGAACACAATGCTCGCGATAGTAAGGCGTCTCGACATACCAAGGCGGGTCTGATGTCGCGGCTTCCCGATGGAAGCGCGATACCAGAAAGATTGGAGGTTATTTGCAACGGTGTTTTAGCAACGTATCTCACGCAACTGAATCAAGTGTTATGCATGTGCTCCGATTGCGCTGGACAAGACCGCCACATGTCGCCGACGGAATTCGAAAAGCATTGCGGTATGGCGCAGGCGAAAAAATGGAAGACGTCGTTGCGCATGATTGAGCCGGCGAAAATGCCCATCGGTCGATTTTTGGATGGCGCTCAAATCAAAGTCTCGAGTAGCGATCAACAGAAAAATAGTCCGAAAGAGCTCGATTACGAGATCGTTCAAGTGAGCTGGAGCGTGGATAGATGCGCGGTGTGCGACGACGAGCGTGATTTTGATTTCGATCAACTCATCACGTGCGAAGCGTGCGCGGTTACGGTACATCAGTCGTGTTACGGCGTACCAGACATCCCCGACGACACCGTGGGGTGGTTATGTCGTTCTTGCGAGCACACTGGAGGCGCTGTGAGCGAAACGCCGTTATGTTGCTTGTGCCCAGTCGCGGGCGGCGCGCTGAAACCGACGACAATTCCTTCTCTTTGGGCGCACAGCGCGTGTTGTCAATGGATCCCAGAAACCACGGTTCTGGATATCGAACGCATGGAGCCTATCGACAATATTGCGAATATCCAGAAGGAGCGTTGGTCGCTGCTTTGCACGGTGTGCAAGCAGCGCATGGGTGCAAAGATCCAATGTTGCCATCCAGGATGTTATCTCGCGTACCATCCCTTGTGTGCTCGCGCGACGGGACTTTATATGGATGCCAACGACGACGGCGATGACGATGAATCACCGCTACAGCTGCTTTCGTATTGTCATAGACATTGTCGCGTCGACACAGAGCGTGCGCTGATTTATTCCGGCGCTGAGGGGTTGAAGATTGGTGAAGAAGGGCGACTGGTGCAGTGCGGCGCGAATAAGCAGCGCAAGCAAAAGGCGGCCAAGGTGGCTTCTTTCGTTGTCGACGTTCCAGTGCAAGAGAATCCCGCAAACGCAGCCGTAAACGAAGAGGAATCTGAATTGAGCTCAGATTCGGAGTACGACCCGATGATGTGCGCGAAATTCCGCCCATATGTTCGACAAGGGCACCCGCGGACAGAGGCTGATGTCAAGGATGAAAACGACGACGCCGAGCCTGGTTCAGCGGCGAAGCCCGTGCGTATTCGTAAACGCGTGTTACATGCGAATGTTGAAAATGACGACGACGTAGATAATGGCGTCGGTGACGACGACGATGCTGATGACGACGATGCTGACGATGACGACGAGGTTGACGACGACGTCGAGGAGCCTTTGGCGGAGGTGCCCAACGAGGCTGCAGAGGAAGAGGACGGCACGGAAGAAGAAGGAGAAAATGTCGACGAGACTGAGTCTGACGCCATGTCTACCGATGAAGACACCGCCGATGGCGCATTTCCATCGAACATGAAACGCATCAATGAAGATGCCTTTGAGCTGCCAATGTCTAAAAAGGCGAAAGTCGATGCGCCGAGCGAGTCGACTTTTCCTGGCAAGCCAATTAGCGTCAACATGGATAACGCAAAGAAACCCGTCAATGATTACATCCCATTACCAGGAGGACTTCCTGTTCCCGAAGACAATATTCCGCGTCCAGAAGTACCAGAAATGCGCGTGCGCTGCAAGACTTTCAAGGGCATTTTCAGACCCGCCGACACGTACATTCGATGTCTGTGTGGCAAATGTAAACGTGACGCCAAGGAGGCGAATAGCGATGCCCCTGCTCTATGGCAAGGCCATCGTTGGGAGGCGCACTGCGGTATGAAGCATGCAAAGAAGTGGAAGATTTCCATTAAAGTTGTTCCTCCGGGTGACGAAGAGAAGGATGAATTGGACCTCAAGAACTTTGGCGAATGGCTCGACGAAAATAACATAGTTGTCGTCGCGGGTTCGTCAAAGCGTAGACCGCGCCCGTTGCTTCCCGGAATGCCTGTGAGAAGAAAATATACAAAGAATTCTCGTGGGGCGAACGCGCTCATCGGTTTGGGTCTTGGGACGTTTGAAAGTGATCGTACTGAAGACAAGATGGATGAAGAATCCAAGGCGGGCGCGCTCGTCGGACGAAGTGTGCGAGTCAACATCGGTAGTGTGATTATACCGAAGTGGATGAGCGGATCGATTGTTGATTACAATGTTTCGCGAACTGGTTGCCGGCACAAAGTGCTATTCGAAGATGGCAATGATCAGATGTTTACATTTACGCGCGATGGGGCGAATTTGCAATTCACCGACGGCGACGCTCCCGACCTATCTTTCTTGCCAGAGCCAGAAAAGATGAGCGCTCAAGAAATATTTCAGCACAAAGTTAAGAAAGCTATATCACAGGCACAATTTCCTTCGGCCAAACGCCCTTCGAGTGCTGTAGACCGGGCAAAGATTACAGAACTTGGACGACCCAAAAAGCCTCGCGAAAAGGAAGCGTGGGTGCAGTGCGAGAATCCATCTTGCGGTAAGTGGCGTCGAGTGCCACACAGCTTCGCCGAACAATTCTCGGCTGACGATGCCGACATGTGGACGTGTGAGAAGAATCCCCAACAAGGCTTCGCCGTGTGTTCTGTTCCACAAGAATTTGAGGATGATGAAATTGATAGGCGTATTGCTCTCGGCGACGACGCACCGTTCATGGATGGCTCGGACGACGATGATGATGGCGATGAAGATACCATTAGAGTATACGTCCCAGATGATTTACCCGCGTGCGTGAGTGTTATCTGTCAGGCTGTTCTGGGGGTATTCCACTTGCAGACGAGGAAAGTAGAGTGTTTGTGCTCGGATTGTACGTCAAGCGAAGAAGGTTCTGTGTTTCATCAGATAACCGATTACGGTGCACACTGCGGAGTATCGACAAAAAAGTGGCGCGAAAACGTTCGCGTTATTTTGAAAGATGGAAACGTCATGCAACTCGGGAAATGGCTTGCGATTTGGGGATGCGAGATTCGCCGAGAAAAGTATGTGGACACTTCTGATAAATCTCTCATCCACAGTCATAAGCTCAGTCGTAAGCAACTCGAAGAAATTCAAAGAAACGTTTACAAGCGACTTGGGCTGAGTAAGATTGATAAGAACGCCACCGTCTCTGGTCCACCGCCCAAAACTGGTAAACGTCAATACGTTGAGCTCACGCCGTACGTTGTCAGAGGGACGCGTGGCTGCTTTAAGCGCGAGCTCATTCCCTCTAAAAAGTACACGCCTGAAGAGTTTGTAGCGATTCAGACAGAACGTAAAAATCGCGGTGGTGATGCTCCCGTGGTGGAACAACAAGGAATGCCAATGCGAGAGAAACTTGAGCAAATGACTGCGACGTACTCTGAGCGCTTGACATTTGCCAAGTCAAACATCCACGGCTGGGGATTGGTCGCCAAGGCGCCTATGAAGGCAGGATCAATCGTCACACAGTTCAAGGGCGAAACATGTCGAAGTACAGTCGCCGATCTCCGTGAAGCACGATACGAAGAAGCTGGTGTGGACTGTTACTTGCTCAAGCAAGACGACGACACTGTCGTCGATTGTACGTTTCAAGGCAATTTTGCTCGTTTCACCAATCACAGTTGCAACCCGAACATGTATTCAAAGATTGTCAAAGTTGACCAGGACAATCACATCATATTTTTCGCTAGAAATGACATCAAGGCTGGCGAGGAATTGACTTATAATTATAGATTTGAAAGCGAAGACGGCAAGGTACCGTGCTATTGCGGCGCGCACAACTGCCGCGGTTACTTGTGCTAACGTGACCGCCGACGAATTCGGGTTTTTAGATAAACGTAGCATAAAAATAGAATTAAATTAAAATTTCACAATGGTTTAGCGCAAACGCGATGGTGTACATATCAATCAAAGAATGAAAATGAAACAACCCGTCACGCCCCCATACTTCGCTTCACATAGTCGCTCATCAACTGATCGTTATCCTTCGTCAGCTCCTCCACCGCTACCCTTTGTACTGATTCAAAATCAAATTCACCATCCGCGTACGCCTTCCGCACTTCCAACAACCGAAGCGCAAGCAACCGCATTTCGGTATCCTCGTGCGAAAACATCTTTCTCAACCACTCGTTCCCATCCCGCAACGGATTCTCGTGCAAAAAATTCGCCAACGCCTTGGACAACTCCGTGCCCGCGCCCTCGTTATCGTACCCTTCCTCCTGCGCTAAAACCACGCGCACGGCCACCATGGTAAACAAATTCTTCAACGCCTGCGACGCCTTCACCTCTGGGCTCATGCCTTGAAAACAATCGCTCGGGACGTGCATTTTAGCCTCGGTCACGCACCACCCGACGCGCCGCGTGGTGCGCGCGCGGGGGCGATGCGCGCCAGCGAACGCCGTGGCGTAATGCGCGCGAGCGTGCGCCATCGTCGTCGTCGCGCGTCGCGCACTGCGGCAAGAGCACGCCACTTTTTGGGACACCATACAAAAGCGCAGCCGCCGCCAGCCGCTGGCGCGCGTCGCCAGACGACGACGCCGGTGGCGCCCATCGTCATGTCGCGCGCATCGACGTCGCACGAGGCAACGTTTACGCTGGAGAACGAAGACCACACGCTCGGGAACGCGCTGCGGTACGTGCTCAACGCCAACCCGGCGGTGACGCTGTGCGGGTACTCGGTGCCGCATCCAATGGAGCGCAAAGTGAACGTGCGCGTGCAGACGAACCCAGCGAGCGGGGTGACGGCGCAAGGGGTGATGCGAGATGCGTTGTTGGATGTGATTTCGGTGTGCGATCACGTGCATGAGACGTTTGAGAAGGCGGAGGCGGCGTTTGAGAAGGGGAAGAAGTAGTAGGGTAGCGAGGATGCGCGCGTTCGAGCCGTCGTAGTTGAATAGTAAGGCTGGGATATGAAGATTCCGGAGAGTGTTTTAAAATAAAGTACAACAATGAATTTTACATGTTTTGGATTTCTAGCAAGCGCGCTTCAATGGATGCGAGCATGGGTTTGTATCCCAACGCGCCGGCGGCGAGCAAGTCGCCGCGTTCTCGCCGCTGGCGGTCGACGTGGCGAGACATGGACTTTACCGGTGTCACTGGAGCCGATGCCGTAACGTGCGGTTTGGTGTTTTCGCTCGCCACCCACTGCCCTTGTTCTTCGATGATTTCAATCAAGCGCGCATTCTGCGCCTGCGCGCTGGCGAGCTTTTCTTCAAAAGTGGAAATTTCAGCGCGCGTCGCGTCGTGCGCCGCCACGCGCTGAATGATTTCTTCGTCTAGACGCTCGAGCTCAAGCGTTTGCGCGTTCATTTCTTCAACTAATCTATCCCGTACTTCGACGAGCTTAGTGACGCGTTCGTCAGCGTTCGCTTCGTGCACGGTCTTGTCGTTATTCATATCCTTGGCTTTGGAATGTAACAGTTGCAATTCTTCAAGCGCTTCGCTCAACGAAGCCGCAGTCTTGCGATTGGAGCGCTCGATGAATTTGCGAACGCGCGCGGGAAGTTCATCGTCGTTACCGCTCGTCGTGTCTTGAATTTCGGCTTTGATGGCATTGATGACGCGCTCCGCCTGTTCGGCGCGTCTGGCGACTTCTTCCAACTTATGCTCCGCCGCGCGCGTCGCTTTTTGGACTTTGGACATTTTTTCTCTATAATCGTCAGCTTCTCCTTCTGCTACGGCGGCAACGCGCGACGCAGACTCAGCGCGTTCGTTCATAGCGTCTTGTGTTTGCACTAATTCCTCCAACTCAGCCTGAATCTCTTGTCGTCGACGGCGCTCGTCTTGCAATTCAGCGAGCATGATGTACTTTTCCTCTTCTTGCGCCGCAATTTCCGCCTCAGTAAAGAACTGTCCACGACGGCTCTCGCTATTGTCGTCTTCTCTACTTGACGCGATGGCGTTCTCGTCGCGATACATGCCGCGTTCTTCACGGAGCTCGTGAATGGCTCGTCGAAGCGTCGATAACTCCTCTGCGCTCGCGAATTGCTCCTCGCGACTCTCCTCTAACATGCGTTCAACAGTGCGCAAACGCGCGCTCGCTGACTCTTTCGCACGCATAGCCGCATCCCGCTCTTCTCGAAGCGCAACGACCGTATTTTCATTCCCTTGAACCTCAATCTTTTCTTTGCGCAAACGTTCGCATTCAAGCTCGAGCGCGGCGCGCGTTTCGAGCGCGTCTCGCGTCGCGTTCCTCGCCTCTTCCAATAATTTTTCAGCGTTCATTCTCGCCTCTTCCGCAATTTTCGCACGACTTTCCAGAGTCTGCCGTATTTCATGCACCTCGACCGAAGCGCTTTGCGTCGCCGACGCCTGAGCGAGTTCTCTTTCGCTCTCGGCGCGTGCCAACGCTGTTTTGAGCTCCTCTCGGCTCCTTCGCACCACCGCGAGCTCAGACTTCACAGTCGCCAATTCGTCCTTCACCGCCTTACCCTCGCGTTCTGCGCGTTCTAATCCCGCACGCAAGTCATCTTCGACCGCACTTGTCGCCTCAGGCGCGACTTCAACGGCATACGCGCGAGGCGCGCGCTCTGGCGTGGGAGGCGCGCCAAAGCCAAACGTAGAAGCCTCATCATCGACATCCGCGAACGGAATCGCCCCCGACGCGCGCACGGGCTCGGTCACCACCTCGCCACACGCCTCTGCGTCACCCTCAGCGACATCACACCCCGCACCGGTGGCTTTGCGCGCGCGAAACGCCTCGAGCTACACCGCGAACACACACACCATCAGTCACCAGTCGACGCATCATCACGCGCCGACGCGCGTCATCGACGTCGACGACGCCCATGCGCGCGTGCGCGCATCGACGCACCTTTGCTTTACCCGCGGCGCGTAAATCGGCCTTGCTTCGCGCGGACATGGCGCCGCCAGCGCGCCGAGCTGTGTGATGCGGCAGCGCGACGGTCGGAGTTCCGGATGCGCCATTGATCGACGCACCATGTCCTCCGCCGACGTCGAACGCGCGCCCAGCGCGGCGGCAGCGGCGACAACGTACGAATTACAACCCGGGCGCCTCATTCGCATCGCGTGCGTGAGCGTGGTGCTGTGCATCGTGGTGACGTTTGCGTGCGCGACGACGGAGAGCGTCATTTATAGCGATGTATTTCCGGTAATCTCGGAGACGTTTGTCACCGAACCAGGGTCGTACATCGCGGAATTTTGCTTGGGGTTCTCGGCATGGGTGTTATTTGCGATGGTTTGGGTGGTTCGGGCGTACTTGGAGACGTACGCGTCGTATAAGGGTGACGCGTGGGCGCGACACGCGAGACGGAGCGCGTACGTCGGTTACGTCGGCGCGGTGTGTATCGCATTGACAGCGGCGATTAATATGTGGGAGAGTTTTGTTGCGCATATCATTGCAGCGTTTACGTTTATGTTTGCGCAATCGATTTGGATTGCGTGCGTGTTGGCACAGCTTCGAGCGCATCCGGACGCGGTGTCGACGGTGAGCTATCGCGCGAAATGCTGCGCCCTCGTCGGCGCCACCATCGGCGTTCTCATCTTCACCGTTCTCAGCTCAGCGGTTAAACGCGAAGATGCATATTCATTTATTGGCGCTGGAGAATGGCTCGCGGTGTTTTCTATCATCTTCTTTGCGTACACCATCGCTTGGGATTTCGAAGCCAAGAAAGTCGCCGTCGTCTTACGCGTTCCCGAGTCTAATACCTCACACCTCTAGCCACGAAATCCATGGGAACGCTCACATAGTTTGCTATGTTTTAACATACCTCGTCACAGACGTGCCCGCATTGCGCGCGCGCATCGTCCGCCACGAATGCGCGCACGCGCATCCAAATGTCCCGACGTCACGCGTCGCGCGCTTTTTCAGCTCAGAAACCCCACCAGCCGGGCTCACCCTCACACCGCCGCGCGCGTCACCGCACGGTCGTTCACCATGCCCGCCGTCGCGCCGACGCGTCACGCACACGTCGCCCTTCGATCTCCCGCGCCGCGCGCACGCGCCCTCGCGCGACACACGACGCGCGCGGCGTCGCACCGTCGCGCGCCGCGCACCGCCGCCTTGGATGTGCACAGCGCGGAATCTTTAGGGATTGACGGCGGCGCGTACGCGCGCGAGCTCGAAGTCGCCCTCGATGCGGTGCGCATGGCGAGTACGCTGTGCCAGGAGGTGCAAGCGCAGCTCATGCGCATGGATGAGCAGGCTGAGACGAAGGAGGATCGATCGTTGGTGACTTTGGCTGACTACGCGGCGCAGGCTATTATTTCATGGTGCGTCGCGCCGTCGCGAATGAGCGTCGAGAGTGATGCGCGCGTGATCGTATCGGTGTTATTGCGTTTGATTGTGTGTGACTGACGCGTGTGTGTGTGTGTGTTTTGACGATGAACGTAGGCGCATCGCGCAAGAGTTTCCGGATATGCGACTCGTCGGCGAAGAGGATTCGGAAGCGCTCACCGAAGGCGGTGAAGGTGGGGCACAGACGCTCGGGAAAGTGACAGCATTGGTGAATAAAACATTGAAGACGCATATGGGTGCCGCTGCGCCGGAGTTGAGCACGATGGATGTCGTGAATGCGATTAACAAGGGCCAAAGCAGCGGCGGGCCGAGCGGAAAACACTGGATTTTGGACCCAGTGGATGGTACGCTTGGATTCGTGCGTGGTGACCAGTACGCCATCGCTTTGGCGCTCATGGACGAGGGGGATTTAAAGGTTGGAGTTATGGGATGCCCGAATATGCCAAAGTCGGGGGATGTGTTGGAGTTTGAGACGAGCTACACGTATGGGTTTTCACCGCGCTTGGTTTCCAAAATGCTCGCTGGTGATTCTCTAGGTTGGTACAAGGGTTGTATCTTCACCGCTGTGCGCGGTCATGGGGCGTACATGTTCCCAACTGACCCGTCGTTGAAGATTGATCCATTGCAAGTAAGCGTGAGCGACGCGTTTGACCCGAGAAAGGCAAAGTTCACCGAGCCGGTGATGAAGGCCAACTCTTCCCAAGGTTTCACCGCCGCCGTGGCGACTAACTTGGGCATTGAAAGCAAACCGTTGCGCATTTATTCTCAAGTAAAATACGGCTCCGTCGCTCGCGCGGATGCGGATGTGTTTATGAAGTTCCCCAAAGCGGGTTACCAAGAGAAAATTTGGGATCACGCCGCGGGCGTTATTCTGGTTGAAGAGGCTGGTGGGCGCGTAAGTGACGCCGGTGGTGCGCCTCTCAACTTCGCTGGTGGAAGGTTTATCGAAAACTTGGATCGTGGTATCATCGCTGCATCCTCGGCGCTACACGAGCGACTTCTCGACGCCGTCGCCAAGTCGTGGTCGTCGTCGCAGCTTTGAGAATTTTACCGCCATCATCACACTCCTATAGCCCAATTCTAAGTTGTTATGCATTCTTTTCAAGTCGCGTTTAATCTCCGAGTCACGATGCGTCACATGCTCTTCGAATCGTTCGCGCAGCCGAAAGCGTTTTGCCGTCATGATGGTTTGATTGAATACACTGTTGTTGTATTAAAATATTCTCGGAATCAGCATCCTTCCCGCTCGCCGCTATCTATAATGAATCACCTTACTTAGAGCGTAAGGCTGCTCGGGTTTTCGATGGTTTCCTTCAAGGTGACGAGGAACGCCGCGACGACGTCCCCGTTCACGTGGCGGTGATCCGCCGTGCAGTTCACCGTCATAATCGTCTTGACACCAATCATACCGTTCACCGGGACGACAGTCTTCTCGGAACCACCAACGGCCAAAATCGCGGTTTGACCAGGGGGGAGAATGGCGTCGAACGCGGAAACACCGAACATACCCATGTTGGAGATGGTGAACGTACCGCCAGCGTAGTCCGCCGGCGCCAAACCGGAACCGCGCGCCTTCTTGACGAGAGCGCTCCAGTCACGGCCAAGTTGGTACACATCCGTACCCGCGGTGTCCTTCAAAACCGGGGTGATCAAACCGGACGGAAGCGCAACCGCAACGGCGATGTTAACCTTGTCGTTGTAGATGATACCTTGGCCATCGACGTACGTGGAGAACATGAGCGGGTGCTGCGCGAGCGCGACGCCGACCGCCTTGGTGAGCAACGCCGTCATGGTCACTCCCTTGGGCTTGAGGGTGGCGTAAAGCTTGTCGAACTCGTCGGTGCAAATCTTCATGGCAACGCGAGACACCGGCACGGAGAGCGACGGGAGCATGTTCTTCGCCACGGCGGCTTGCATCGGCGCGAGCGGAGTAATCGTGCCAACCGGCGCCGGAGGGGCAACCGGGGCAGCCTTGGCCGCCGCCGGGGCAGCCTTGGCCGGAGCAGCCGCAGGCGCGGCACCAGCCTTCGGCGTCGGCGGAACACCAGCCGCGGTTTCGATGTCAATCGCGGTGATGCGGCCGTTCAAGCCAGTCCCGCGCACGGTGTTAATGTCAACCTTGTGCTTCTTTGCGAGCTTCTTGGCGTACGGCGTGGCGACGATGCGGCCGGCCGCAGCGGCGGGCGCGGGCGCAGCCGCAGCAGGCGCTGGCGCGGCCGGCGCCGGCGCGGGCGCAGCAGCGGCCGGCGCCGGCGCGGCAGCGGCCGGAGCCGGAGCCGGAGCCGCGGCTGCGGGCGCCGCGGCGGCGCCGCCCCCGCCGCCAGCCTTCGCCTTCGCCGCCGCAATCTCATCCTCACTGTCCACGACATACGCAATCGGCGCACCAACCGTCGCAACTTCACCATCCTCAACCACGATATGCGCGATAATACCGTCCACAAACGATTCCACATCCATGTCCGCTTTATCCGACTCCACGACGACCACCGCGTCGCCCTTCCCGATCGTATCCCCTTCCGACATCAACCACGACACAATCTTCCCTTCCGTCATCGTCGACGACAACGCCGGCATCATAATCTCCTTAATCTCCGCCTTCACGCTCACGCGCGTGCGCGCCTTCACGCCACCGGACGCACTCGCGCCACGGCGCGAGGTCGATCGGAGGGTTTGGCGCGCCCCCGACGCCCCTCGCAGGCTCACGCGCGACGTGAGCGCGCTGTACGACGTAGACATGGCGAGCGAATGTGACGAAACGGTCCTTGACGTCCTGGTCGCGACTTGGTGTCGGGCGCGCGCGTGCACGGCGTCCACGAGTGCGGCGCATCGCGCGCCTCGTAGGTTTCTTTTGGATAACGCCTCGACGTGCTGGTTCAAACGTGGTGATCTATTTTCACCAATCACGACTCAAGGAGGACCCCCTCGATGTGACCATTGACCAATCGTGACCAGTGGCACACGACCCACTCGTGATACATTCAAACACGGCCCGCCCCAGTCGCGGCGCATCGACCCGCGCCCGCGCGCGCGCGCGATCGGTCTTACCGCGCCTCAGTGACGGATCCAAACCAAGTTGGATTGTTCGACTCGGGCAATTTACACACAGGTACGCTCGCTCGCGCGTGTTGATGCGTGCGCGTGCGGTCGCGCGGTCGCGATGCGACGTCGCGTGGGCGTGATGGTGCGCGGGAAAGCCCTAACGCGTGGGCGACGATCGATGGCGTCGGCGGCGACGTTGCGAGACGCGTGCGAACGCGCGATGGTGCGATACTGACCGTGGATGTGTTATGTTTTCGTTTTGTGATGCAGATTTTTATAGAGAAGGATGTCTGCTGCTGCTGCCGCGCCGTACAAGGCGCCTGCCGCCAAGGCTGAAGAGGAGGTGCAACGCATGCACCGCATTCGCATCACGTTGACGTCTCGTAACGTGGCGAACCTCGAAAAGGTGTGTGCGGATCTTATCCGTGGTGCCAAGGACAAGCGCTTGAAGGTGAAGGGGCCGGTGCGCATGCCGACGAAGAAGTTGAAGCTCACCGTGCGCAAGGCGCCGAACGGGGAGGGTACGAACACGTACGACCGCTTTGAAATGCGCATCCACAAGCGTTTGATTGATCTTCACTCGCCGGCGGATGTTGTCAAGCAAATCACGTCCATCTCCATCGAACCGGGTGTTGAGGTTGAAGTGACCATCTGCGACACCAAGTAGACGCGTTTCAGCGTACCTCGGCTCGAAAGACGTCGTCGCTCGTTCTAAAGTCTATGTCAGATTAGGCAACCGCTCTGGGGTTGATGCGTGTAATCAAATCTTCCTATCTCGTGGTTTTCATCGAAACACCCCACGTGTCGCCGCGCGCATATTCGTCTCGCTGTAAACGCTTTTTGTCTCGATTCGCTAAAGATATCTCTTCGCCTCGTCATCTTGCGGCTCTTCGTACCGTCGACCGCAGTGCGAGCCTCGCTCCGACGTCGACGCATGTCGTCGTTCATTGCGCGCACATCACCGTCGACGTCACCGTCGACGTCGTCGTCGACAACGCCGTGGACCGCGCGCTCGACGGCGTCGCGCTCGAGCGCGGCGAGGACGCGCGTCCCGCTGCAACCGCGCGCCGCCGCGAGCTCCTCCTCGAGCGCTGCCGACGATGTGTGCGCGCTCGAGCGCGAGTGGCGCGCGGCAGGCTACGACCTCAACGCGCGATGGGTGTTGATGAAGCGTCTGTGGACGCTGGAGGCATCGCGTGCGGGATTGTCCCTGGACGAGTGGAACCTCGGGTGGCACTCGGCGAAAAGCTACGTCGGCATCACGTACATGTACGACGACCGCGGAGACATCTTCGTATCAAAGTATCTCTGCCTCGACCCGGAATTCGACAATGCTATTGGATGTTTACGCCATGAACTCGCGCACGCGGTGGCTGGACCGACAAGCGCGGATCATGGGGCTGGATTTCGCGCGGCGTGCGAGACGCTGGATGTGCCTGCCGCGTGGCGTTCGGCGACGACGGGGGCATTCTATTCCCGACCAGCGGTGCAGATGATGTGGGCCAAGCACGACGTGCAAGAAACGTTGCGAGGTGGGAAGTTTGCCTCGCTTCCAGAGTTGTTGTACGAGAAAACGATATGGAGCGCACCCGTGAACGGAGAGCGCACCGTGTATACAGATCATGAAACAAACACAACCATCGACGCGTTTCAAATGTACGCATTGGTCTGCGCCGCGGAGGAAGAAGAGGCACAGCGGCAAAACGCGTCGTCTTGATTGCGTTGAATGCGCGAAGGTGCGCTCATGTGTGTAGCATTGTAATTTATATTCTCATGTGCCAGCAAAGCGTCTCGTCGTCGTGTCCATCAATGTCGTGTGTTGAAATTCTCTTCTTAATGTTTCTTGCATCCTCACTTCTTGCGCTCACTGCTCGGTAAACACGGAACGTTTTTAAACAAAATTTCTATCGCGTTCGACATCTCGCCAAGCTCTCGGCCGACACGGGCATTGTTCAAGTACACCCGTTCAAGATTTGCTCGCTCTGACTGAAACTTGCGCTCCACCAGTCGAACAACCTTTTCGTTGACATTGTGTTCTATTTTGGTGCACTGCGTCTCACCCACGCTCGAAACTGTGGCAATCATCTTATCTATTGCGTTATTAACCTTCTTGTCCGCCAGATTCGCAATGTTAACGATGACACCGGCGATTTTGTCGCTCATTTCCTGACGAAACGCCTGATGCAGATTGTTCACGCGTTCATTCGCTGCGGCGTTCTCCATCAAAACCTTCTCCATCAAAATCTCCTCCTGATTCTTCAAGCGCGCGCTGAGCGTCGCTTCCATCGCATTACATCGTTTGTCGACGTACTCTTCAAACGCTCGCATGCGATCTTGAAGTTGTCGAATCGCAAAGTTTGACACCTCTTCGCGCTCTCGCGCTCTTTGCACGTCGTCATTCAAAACCTCAAAGTTTTTCTCCCAAACTGCCATGTTTGCATTCAACGACTCCACGAGTCCTCGCTTTTTGGCTTCACCTAATCGCATCGAGACGATGATTTCATTTATCTTCTTGCATACCGTGAATAATCTCGCATCTGAAGCGTTCGCGCGACAGCCGTACGCGTCCGCCTCGCGCTTCGCGTCATCCAATGCCGCCATCAAGCGCGCCGTCTCGCCTGCACCTTCATCCAAGCTTTGACGCACGCTATCAATATCTTGCTTGTACCTATACGCATGCACAGCGAGGCATGCGATGATATTTCGGACCGAATCCGCGTCGTATCGCGCGTCGCGTCGGTCAACGCGCTTGCGCTTCTCCCGAACCATCCCACCTTCATCGTCGCCGTCACCATCGTTCGTCGTCGCCGTGCACGACATCGCACCCATATTCACGCCGCGTCCATCGCCGCTCCCATCGCCGCCGTCGTCGCCGTTGTCATCGTCGTCGTCGTCGTCGATGTGGAACCAGCGCACGAATGTCTTTGCCCATCGTTCGTTACGCATCTGCGTCGACACCGTACGACGACGCTCGTGCCCCTCGCCGTCGTCGTCGCCGGCATCGCGCCTCGCACGTGTCCCATCGCCGTCATCGTCGCCGTCATCGTCAGCGGCGGCAGCCGTCGCCGTCTTCACCGCGTTTCGCGCGTCTCGACGATCATCTTCATCACCATCGACTCGTTCGATGGACTCCACCGCCGGTTCGTCGCGTCGCATTCGTCGTCGACGCACGCGCCGCATGTGTTGCGAATCGTGTGCGAGCCGCCCGTTGGCTTGCCGCGTCGCGCGCGACACTTTACGCGCCGTAGTGTGCGGGGCCGCGCCGACGATGCTGAGGACTGGCGACATAAACCGTCATGCGCCCGAAACGCTCGCGCCAGCTCACCCTTCGCGAGCTCGGTGGCGTGTGCGCGTCGCCGAATTCGTATTTCGTGCGCGCCACCGCGCGGGAGTGCGCGCCGCACGTCGAGACGTTGCGTCGTTGCGTCGATGCGATGCGGTGCGGTGGCCATCGCATCGATGAAGATGATGATGCGTCGCAAACAATAATATCGTGCGATGACATCACGCGGGACGCGCGCGAGGCGTTGACGCAGTTGGCGAGCATGAATGTGAAACCGGACGTCATGCGCGCGAGCGGGGCGGGGGTGATGGTGCGCGTGGTGAGTGAAGGCGCTTTGGGTGACGATTTAGCGCGTCGGGCGCGACGGTTGTTTGACGCTTGGCTCAAGCATGTGATCGCCGACGCCGACGATGCGTTCGAACGGTTCGGGCGATGAACGACCATCACGCACGATTGATGGATTCCCGCGTGCGCGCACGCGCGAGGTGTGAAGCTGAAAAGCTTTTTATTTTGGTGTCTGACGGTTTGTTCGATCGATCAATCGATCGCGCGCTTTATTCAACGTTTGTATTACAATTACACTATGCCGCTACGGACTGACGGCGTGATACCGCACGACATCGCCGCCGAGCGCGCCGAACGTGAGCTTTGACAGCGCGCTCGCGGTGTGGCTCTCGCGCACGACGCCGTCGTCGAGCATTTTTTGAAGATGTAGCCGCGTGATTTTCGCGCACGACGTGTACAGCACGAGCGTCGATACCAGCGACGCGTACATCGCCCGCGTGAGCTCCCACGTCGTCAGTCCCTCGCGCACGTGCTCGCGTAATGTATTCAGCAGCATATTTTCTCGACTGACGCGATGCGCGATGTATCCATTGACTTTTGCCGCGCCGTCGACGACGACGTCGCCGTGCGAGGGATACAAACGGTTCTCCCCGCCGAGCGTCGTCCCGCGTTTCCCAAACGACGCAAGTTCATCCTTTAATCTCCCCAACGACGTTGAATACGCCGTCAAATCTTCAAAATCCGTCGTCGAGCCATTCAACACGCAATCTCCCGCGAATATCGCGCCTTCTTCCTCCAACGCGAAGCACGCGTGGTCGACGGTGTGCCCCGGCGTCCGCAACGCGCGCAACGTCGCCCCTTCCACGCGTATCACATCGTCATCCTCCACCGGCACGTACGCCCGCACGCTCCCTCTCGTCTGCTCGCTCGCCACCCATTCGCCTTTATTCTTTCGGATCACCTTGTACGCCGGCACGTCGTAGCCCAGCGCGCGTCGCACGCGCGCGAGCCCGCCCACGTGGTCCGGGTGCCAGTGCGTGCACACCACGCACGTGATGCGCTCCACCCCGCGCTCGCGCATCGCTCGCAGCAAAAGCGCATCGTACCCGGCGCGTCCTTCGCCGCAATCGATCAGCGCGCGCTCGCGGCCGGTGCCGACGAGATACGTGTTCGTGCCGCGGAGCGTGAGCGCGGATGGATTGAGCGCGAGGATTCGCGTCACGCGGTCGCTGAGCGTGACGATCGGGGCGAGGCGAGGGACGTGCGCGGGGCACGGGGCGACGAGCGCGCGCAACGCCAGCGCCTGCGCGGCTTCGACCCAGGCGTGGGCGTTGGCGACGTCGGCGAACATTATGATGGGTGCGATGTGGCGTAGTGACGTTTCGTGCGTTTTTTTTTTGTGCGTGCGTTACGTTGTCGCGGACGGGGCGCGGTCGAGAGATGCGCAATGTGCGTCGCGCGGCGGATGTCGATGTCGTCGGAGGAGGACGCGACGGCGGCGACGTACGCCGATGTCGGGCTCGGGAAAGGCGCGTGGTGTTGCGACACGAGGAGGGAAATAGCACCGGAAGACGAGGCGGCGGTGTTTGAGGAGATTCCAAACTTTTCATGGACGTTTGCGCATTTGAAGGACGTGCCGACGGTGCCGGCGAGAAGAAACATGACGCACGTGGCGTGCTGGTGGTCGGGATGTCGATATCGCGTGGCGTTTGATGTTGAAGGCGGTGGGACGGTGGGCACGCTGAGGCGAAAGTTGTTCGACGGAGGCATGGGGCGCGGCGATGAGATGAGCACTGGTGCGCGTAGAAAAGTCGATGATGCGGAAGATATTGTGATGATGTATGCTGGAAAGCGCATGTTGGATTTGGATGCGCCGTTGCGGGAGTATGGCGTGCCTGTGGGGTGTAAGATTTTGTTGGCGATGCCGATGGCGTTGGTCGAGCGCGCCGAACGAGGCTTGGGTCCGGCGCCAGAGGATGATTACTGGGCATGATGCGCTAGTTTCATTGCGTTGTAATACAACATACATCTATAATATCATGGAAGGTAGTACATACAGTTTTAGTGGCCACCGCCACTGCTTGGAATTTCGGGCGGCGCGTCGGGCGACGGCATCGGCTGCCCGGTAAACGGCTGTCTGTCGCCGCTACCATATTTCGCGAACACTATCGTTCCCGTGACGTAGAAAATCATCGCGGGGATAAACATACTGAGCTCCCAGTTATCAGTTTCTTTCAACAAATATCCCGTCAGAGGCACGCCGATGACACCAGGAAGCGCGCCGCAGGTGTTCGTCATGCCGAGTAAAATACTCGAATATTTCGGCGACAAATCTTGGTGGTTCGAGTACAATCCCGCGTAGGAAAACGCACCTAGGGACAGACCCGCGGTGAGTAATCCAACGGTGGCGATTGGATTTTCTAGGTACGCCGCCGTGCCCATGGCCACGGCGGGCCCCATGAAGGAGATGGTTTGCATTGTCTTTCGCACCTTGGTGACGGGCATGCCTTTCTTGATCAAACGATCCGCCGTGGGACCAGCAATCGTGGCCACGGCGATGTTCGCTAGCGGTGGAAGCAACGTGAGGAGCGACGCGTTCGTAAGCGTCACTCCGAGCTCGTCGGTAAAGTACGACGGCAACCACGCGAGAAGGACGTAGAATCCCCAATTGTTGCAAAAGTGCACGTACATCAAAGCGCGCACTGGCGTACTCGATATAAACTCTCGCCAAGGTATTGGCGCGTCCTCATCGACCGCCGCAGATGAGTTTGCCATGACTTCCGGCGCACGCGCGCCAATCAACCCCGTGACGCCGTCATTTTTGTAACTTTTCTCCACCATGCCGCCAGAGCCGTACATTTTCATCGCCCACAAGCTCCACACCAAACCAAACGAACCAAACACCCAAAACACGCTGCGCCAATTCGTGGCTTGAATCAACAACGGTGCGACGCCCAAACCGAGCACAGACCCCATGTTAAACCCGCTAAACACGAACCCCACGGCGCGTGAACGCTCGCTCACGCTCACGCTGCGCGCTATAATATCAGTCGCCGCCGTCGGCGCCACGCCTTCCCCCAATCCCACGAGCACCCGCGCCAAGAATAAACTCTTCTCATCCGTGCCTACGAATGGAATCATCACTGTCGCCGTCGATAACAATAACATTCCGAGCGGTAACACCCTGGCCCCGCCCAATTTCGTCGACAAATACCCGCCAGGAAGCTGCGACGCCGCGAACCCGTAGAAAAACGCGCTCTGAATAAACCCCGCCGTCGTCGGTGACCACCCGAAATCCTTCGCCATGGGAATAATCGCCACAGATATATTCACCTTATCCATGTTACATATCACGAACGCAAAGATAGTGGTGAAAAGCACGCGGTAGCGACTCGGAGCGCCGAGCCAGAGGTTGGACACATCCGCGCGCGACGTCGGAAACTCAAGCGCCCACGCCTCGTCATCCTCCCCATCGCCCTCCGTCGTCGTCGTCGCCAGAGAAGAACTTTCAACGCGCCGCACATCGGCGCCCTCTCGTGCGCCCTCTCGCGCGCGCGCACCGTCAACGCGGTCGAAATCCACTCGCGGACGCGAACGTTGTTCCCCCGTGCTGTCATCCACGCGCGCGCGCGAGACGCGCGGTGTCGCGCGCGAGACGCGTTCGCGCCCACCGACGCGCGGACGGTGACGCATTCGCGCCGTCGACGGCGCGGCGAGGCGCATGACGGCGTCGCGCGCGGTTTCGCGCGTCGCGGAGTGCAGCTCGCGGAGGCGGCGCTGGCGCCTCACTTTCCGACTCGACGACGACGTACGCGCCGCGACGCCGCGATCGACGACGCGGACACGACGGGAAAGGACAGACGCACATCGCACGACATGTCACCCGCGGCGCAGACGCCCGAACAGATGTCCCCGGAGCAACGCGACGCCGCGTTCGCCATGGCTGGACAAGAGATGGAGTACAGAGTGGAGCTCTTTAACAAAATGGTGGCGAGCTGCTACGAAAAGTGCGTGCGCATCGATAGTGTGGGGTTGGAATAGTCGCTTACGACGTGTGTGCGTTCGCGCGAGCGTTTATTCGCGGTGTGTGCGCGTGTGTGCGCGTGTGTGCTGACGACGAGGTTCTTTGTTTCGCGTAGGTGCATCGACAAAAAGTTCAAGGATGGCGACTTGAACGTCGGGGAGAATTCGTGCGTGGATAGGTGTTCGGCGAAATATTGGGAGAGCGTGACGATCGTAGGGCAGATGCTAGGTGCGGCGGGTCAAGCGCCGCAGTGAGTTGATTTCCAAGTATACGTATATTTTTTCGTCGTCTGCGCGGGGCGAAACCTAGGGGCGTACGCGAAATAGTTTACATTTACGTTTACATCGTCGCGATAGAGCGTTTGGTGTGTTTATTAGAATGTCATATGCATGGTCAGAACGTATAGTAGTTATTCAGTACACGCTGTCGGAGTTAAAGCGACAGCTTTTGGTCGAGCGATGGCTTTTGCGGCGGCGGCACGCGCGTCACGCGCGTCTCGCGCGTCGCGTGCGGCAATCAATCAATCGGAAAATGTAATTCGCGGTATTCATCGTCGACGTCAGCACCGCTCCTACTAAGAAGATCGGCGCTCTTACGCTCGTACTCTTCCGCCATGGCGATGCGTTCGACGTACTTGCGCGAAAAGACGTCGATGTAATAGACGGCTCCGTTGTACACGCAGGAGAAAAACGCTATGGCCATCGCGGCGGTGTGCGCTGTCTTGCTCGAATACATCAATGGAATGAACATGAACGTCACAATCGTGTACGTCAACTGAATCCAAATAAAGACGAATTTGGTCTTGACTGTCTTCGCGTCGAACATTTCATCCTCGCCAAAAAAGCCGATGTGTCGCATCAACTTGAGTGCCATTCTATTCTGCGCCGATTTCGTGTCGCCCGCGAGCCATCGCAACGACGTCATGAGCGTTGGATCACTGTCCAGCTTTTTCATGTCTAAAAGTTCAGTTTTTATGAGATACAACACTTGCCACATCAAGTACCCGAATATCGGGTACACCATCAAGTCGCGCAAACCTTCGTACAGCGCCGGTGAATCTAAATCCATAGCGCTCAATCTATTGACGTCATCGCCGTGCCCATACCATCGCCCGCACCACGTCAACAAACACGGCATGGCGTGCACGAATACGCTCTGTACCTTGTCCACGCTATGAAACACCAACGAGTTGCGCCACATCGGAATAGCCACCAGCACTGGCCCATTAGCAAATGCAAAAATCGACCGAAACAACGTCACGTTTCTCGGTGCATACGCGTGGAAAATCAAACACGCCGCGTTCGCAAAGTAACAAAAGTCATACAAGAAATATTGCCAACGAATCATGCGATAGTACGCCGCTCGAGCGACAAAAATCAAAGGCGTGCACACGCAATAGTACTTCCAAAACTCCTCTGGCATCGACGTCGCCACGTACTGCGTCGTCATCAGCGCCCCCACGCCCGCACAAAACGACCATTTATCAATGCGTCGAATCACCCGAGGGAGCTTGACGTAATCCCGCACGCGAGTGCTCTCGTTTCCCGTCACCGCCCGTCGCACCGGTTTCCTCGCCGAGCTGATCAATTTCCCCGAACGCGCCCGAAACGCCGCCGCAATCGCGCGATCCGCGCGCGTCGACGCCGCGCCTTGCGTCGACACATCCGTTGTCGACGTCGTCGGTGTGCGCCCGCGCGACGGCGTGCGCGACGGCGAGCGACGCCGAGGCATGGCGTCGGCCAATGTGGTCGTTACTTATGCCCACGCGCGACGACGACGCCGTCCTCATCGACCGCGCCGAGCGCCGCCGGCGCCGCAACTGCGTCACCGCGCAGGCGTGCGTTCTCACCGTCGTCTTCGCGTTCGCGCTCTACGTCGCGTCGGCCATGATCGTCGCAGTGTACGCGCATTGACGTTGGAGCGATGGATGTCGGCGATGCCGATGATTTCGCATCGACGCTCGCGTCGACGCCAGGCGTTACCATCGCCTACGCCGACGCGTATGACGGGACGTATGTGATTGAATGGAGCGATAGCAACGCGCAGGCGCGCGTGCGAGCGACGCGACGACGGTGGACGCGGGATGAGCTCGCGAGCCGCGCGGAGGCGTTGCGAGCGTTTGACGGCGGTCAAGCGCTCGAGCTCGCGCCGCCCGTGCGCGACGACGACGTGCGAACGGCGGTGCGCGAGTTGTGTCGGAGGCTTGCGTGCGATGGTGGTCGATGGGCGTGGTCGTCGTCGCATCCGAACGTCGCGCCGCTGTGCGCGTGGTACACGGAGCCGGCGCCGGCGTTCGTGTTGACGACGTTTGAGCCGGAGCCTCGGTATACGCTCGCGAGTTGCGTGCGGCACGACATGGGGGCGTTTGCAGAGGCGCATGTGAAATCTTTAGCGGCGTATCAGATTGTTCGCGCGATGGCGCACGTGCATGAAAAGGGATTTGCGTTGGGCGGCTCGACGCGGCTCGAGGATGTTCACGTGTGTACGTTGAGCGGCGGAGCCGTCGGCGTGCCATTCGTGCAACTCGGTGGGATATTCAATTCCGCGCGTGTGCGCGATGGTCGCACGAATGATGGCGCGCGTCGCGTCGTTGTCAGTGCAAATGTGGCGGCGCGACATCGAATTGATGACCGCGACCAGGAGTACATTCGAGGCGTGACGTCGGCGTGGCGTCTCGGCGCGATGAGCAATTTGGATTACATTTTGGCGTTGAACGAACTCGCCGGTCGCGGCAAAGACCGCGCGTACTACACCGTCGTTCCGTGGGTGATTGATTTTACCGCCCCGCATCCATTTGCGCGCGATGGCGCGTTGTGTGGCGCGCGTGATTTATCGAAAACCAAGTGGCGCCTAACCAAGGGAGACGCTCAACTTGATTTCGCGTACTCGCACACCGACCCACCGCATCACATCAGCGATGATTGCCTGAGCGAGCTCGGCGTGTGCGTCGCGTTGGCGCGGCGTATGCCCCGCGCCATCCTCGCCAGAGTCGTGCGCTCGAATGTCGTCGCTGAAGAATATCCGGCGACGTTGGCTCGGCTCTACGCTTCGTCTCCTGATGACGCCCCGGTTGATTTCTATGTCAATACCGACGTGTTTACGTCGACGCACGACGACATGAAGGACTTGGCGCTTCCGCCGTGGGCCAACGAGTGCGCGCAGACGTTTATCAAGACGCATCGCGAGGCGTTGGAGTGCGCGAGCGTGAGCGAACGATTGCATGAGTGGATTGACGTGACGTTTGGCTACGCCACTCGAGGCCGTGCCGCCGTGGAGGCTAAAAACGTCATGGTGCGCGCAGTCGATGCGAGCGCATTATGTGCGAGTGGACGCGTGTGCCTGTTCGCGTCGCCGCATCCGAAACGCAGCGTGAGCGGTGGTAAAGTGCCTCGCCCGATGACGACAAACGCGCCGTCGTCGACAACGATGATGACGATGCTCGAACCGTCATTTAAAGGCGCGCAAGAGCGCGATTTACGCGCGCTTGGTCGCATCATCGGCGCCATATACACTGGTGTGCCGTGTCCAAAGCGCGAGATGTACGACGTCGATAGCGCAGATGGCTTGTTTGGCAACGCGTCGCCCATGAAGATGCCGCCGCGAGCCGGATTATTCGCCGACGTCGATGCCGACGACGCGACGTCAAAAGCTTTCGACGCATGGTTGCTCGACGTGCCCGTCGATACCCGCGGCGTCGTAGAACTCCTCACGCGCGACACCAATCCCGTCGCCGCATCTGCGGTGCGCGATAGCGTGTTATTCTCTGCCGACATTCGCGCCGCCGCAGCGGCGCTCGGAAAGACTCGCGCCGCGCGCGGCTCCCTCGCCGCGCGGCTCATGGCTGCCGACGAATCCATGAAGGCCGCATCGCGCACCGCCGCCGTGCTCATCATGCGCGACATCGCGAGCGACATCACCGCCCACGTTTCCGTCCCGCATCCGCGTGCCGAAGACGACGACACCGAAACCATGCGCGTCGCCATGTGCCTCGCGAGTTTCGTCGAAACCGCGTGCGGACGACTGCCTCGCGCGGTCATCCGCGACGCGCTCGCCCCAATCATCGTCCTCGCGTTACGCACGCCTAGCGCGCGACTTGATGTCGATGGGCCGACACTCAAGCGCGAATTGCTGCACCCGAGTGTGCTACACGCGACTCGCCGAGCACTCGGGAGCGCGGAATTTCACCGCCTCATCGTCCCGGCGATCGTCGCGTGCTTGCAATTCAAGCACGCGACGAGCGAAGAGCTCCATGCGGTGATTGCTGCGCTCGCCGACGTTGCTCGCGCGGCGCCGCTTCCAGTGACGCTTGCGCGCATTGTACGCGCGCTTCGCACGGCGCTCGCGGCTAATCGAGCGGATACGCGGAGCGGCGCCCACGTCGTCGTCGCAGACGCGCTCACCGCCGTCGCTGAGGCACTGGACGCGCGCGTCGCCGCGAGGCACGTGTTGCGATGCGACGACGACGAGGACGCCGTCTGCGAGGCGTCGCGCGTGGTGTCGCATTTGGACGGCGCGGATGTCCCAAGCGAGCCGTGGGCGTGGCTCCCACCGACGCTGTCGATGACCGCGGACGACGACATCGACGACGAAGACGCTATTCATGTCGACGACACCCATCAGCGCATGTCGCGCGTGCTTCGTCGTTGCTTCGACGCCGACGACGCGCCGTGGCACGCTCGATTGAGCGCGCTCGCGTCCTGGCGAGCGCACAGCCGCTCAGCGCGCGCGATGTCAGCGAGCGCGGACGAGCGCCTCATCGCCACCGTCGGCGTCTCGAGCCGAATGTCGAAACATCACGACACCGTTGTGCGCGTCTGGCGCGCCAGCGGTCCCGTCGGTGACGCCGTCCGCGGCGCGGTTGTTGAGTACGCGGGACACGAACGGGCCACCGCGGCGGCGTGCGCCTTTGTAAACAGCGCGTGTGACGCCGAAGGCGACGTGTCGCGCATCGCGTCGTGCGATGACGACGGTGCGGTACACGTGTGGAAATGTCTCACGGGCGAACGGGTGTGGCAATTCAGAGACGGCGCCTCTGGCGGGTTTACTCACGTGCTCGTCGCGGAGGACGCGTCGCTCGCGCTGGCAGGCGGCGCCAACGCGAGCGTCGTCGCGGCGGATATCACCGCGGGACGCGTCGTGAGGACGTTTTTATGTCCGAGGTCGTCGGCGTCGGCGCCGTCGGTCGACGGCGTCTCGGCGTTATCGTCGTCACCGTGCGGACGCGTGACGTACGCGAGCAATCGAGATGGGTACGTGTGCGCATTCGACACGCGAGCGCCGAACGACGAACGTCCAATTTTTGACGTCAAGGCACACGACGGCAAAATTTCTACAATCGTTGCGCCGTCGACGCCATCGACGACGATGTCGTCCCGCGCGTTTATCACCGCGTCGGCGGATATGACCATTGCGCTTTGGGACGCTCGGATGATAGCCGTCGCGGCGGAACACAAGACGCGTTACGACGGTCGCGTGCGTACGTTTCGCGGCCACCGGAGCGGGGTTGACGACGTAGTGCTCGGGCCAAATGCTGACTCGGTGCTGAGCGTCGCCGGGACGCGCGTCGGCGCGTGTTCGCTTCGCGACGACGACGGGTCCCGAGTGGTGACGTTCACGCCGAAGTCAATCGACGTGGACAACGAACGTCACGCCATTTTAGCGCCGATGCCGCCGCCGCGCATTGAACACCACGCATCGCCAGTGTCGACGTCCTCATCCTCATCGTTTTGCGCGCTCGCGGTACTTCCAGCGTCTCGTTTGTTCGTCGCGTTGCGCGACGACGGCGTCTTACGCATGTGTCATTAGAAGAAGCGTCATTAGAAGAAGCATCATTACTGTAGAAGAAGCGTCATTAGAATTGTTGTTAGCGTAAGTGTAGCCATGACGTATTCATTTATCCCATAGCTAATCCTCGCTCCAATCCGCACACGCGCTTGCCGGAGCGCGATCAGTCAACGCGCACGCGCACCCGTCGACACCATCCCGGAACAACCCATCCGTGCCGCAACACTTTTCAAAATCAATCCCCGCAAACGTTAACGCATCCGAATCGCCGCGAAACTTACCGCTCGGATCGAGCGCGTGTACTTGACAACCAAAGTGACAAAATGCCACGCCGTACTCTGCAGCGCCGTCGAAACATCCAGGTTTGGGAAATCCAAACTTGCCCCAATGCAGCCGACCGTCGCACGCGCTCGAACGCAGCACGTCAACAGCTTTTTGGAATTTCTCATTCGCCATGCGATCGACGACGCGCGAATACTTGACAAAATCCTCAATGTTCACGTACATGGTGCCCGCACGACCGTGCGTGGGGGCGAGCCAGGCTTGTTCGGGACCGATGAATCGTAGCAACGCTTGCGAGCGGAATCCGCCACTCAGCCGGGCGTCGCCGTAGAGGGCGTCTCGAAACGCTCTCGCGCACGTCCCGGCCTTACGCAGTGGAACGCCGACTTCAAGCTGTTCGTACCCAAAACGATCGTGCATTTCATACTGACGTTCCGTCATGGTGAGGTATGAATCTGATTGCTCGTCGGTTTCGGGTAGGATGTTTTCCGCCGTCGCTCGACGCCATTGTTGGGCCCAATTTCGAGCGAGATTTTCAGAGCCCATGAGCGTGACAGCCGCCGTGACGTCGCGGGGCGCCGAACGCGGCTGACGTTTCACCAGCGCGTTGACGTTCGATGCAGATAATGTGCCAAAGTGCTTTTGCGATAACTCTGGGCTCAGCGCGCGTTCGTCGTACGCGGTAAATGTCGGCATGGGCGACGACCGTTCGTACGATACGCGCGTTAATTCTTCGAGCGGAATGTACCAAAACAGCTGTTGCTCGTCGAGGGCTTTGATTTCATCAGTTTTTATCGCACACGCCCACGTGTCATCAGTATTTTCTTTACCGTGTCGCTTTTCGCACGCGCGCACGATGTCTTGTACACGCTGCATGTCGGCGACGAAATCGTCGGGTGAAAGATTTTCGTTCCGTCGCGTGACGAGCGTATTCGGCACGATACGCAGCGTGACGTCAACTACGATGCCTAATCGTCCGAGATTCGCGCGAAGCGCATTAAAAAGCGCCGTGTTTGTCGTCTTTTCGTCGTAATGCTTGACGCTGCCGTCGGCGTGGACGATGGTGAGCGCCACAAGTTGCGAAGCGAGCGAGTTGCCGTGGAGCGACGAACCGTGGCTCGCCGTCGCGCACGCGCCACCAATCGTCTGGTCAATAAACCACGGAAACGCCGGCAACGTGTACCCACGCGCCGCCAAACCATTGAGTAAATCTCGAGTAATGACCCCAGCGTCGCACCGCACGACCTCGCCGCCATCATCAATCCACCAGCGCTCGTCGCCAACCGTCGCCGAACGCACGCCTCGCGTATCCACGTTCACACCCTCCTCTTCATCCTCCGCGCCCACTGCACAGAACAACCCGCGATGCCACGAATGCCCTGCACCATTCGCCTTCACCCGCGCGTACGCGTGCGCAATTTCCGACACGTCTCGCACCGTCGTCGGTGACGCCATGCGCACCTCTCGCGCGCACGCGTGCTTACCTTGAAAATTCGACGCGTCGAATCCATACTCCGCGCGCACCGTCTCCGCCGTCGCGCACGCGGCGAACACGAGGGACACGATCGATGCGACGGACGGCGCGCGACGAACGCCCATGACGACCCTTCTGGCGTCCACGCGACGCGAGTTCTGAAGACACATGGTCCGCGCGCGACGGTCACATGGTGATACGAACCGTCGTTTTGTGTCTCGACGTCTCGTACACACGACGAACACAATATATATATATAGAGATACAATGGATACAGTACGCCACGTGCTTCATATGTCATACATAGTCAAAAGCGTACATAAATATGTACACGCAAAGCCCTAGGAATATCGGGTGTTTTCGAGATCCGTTCAAACGCCGGTAATCCAGCCGCCGCTGCCGCGCGTACGCCACACACCGTCGCGCGAACGCCTTCGAACACAGAACCCCGAGCGACGATGGCCATGCAGAACGTGTTTCCCGAAGCGCTCGCGCCGCTCAAGGAGGCAGATCGCGAGATTTATGATTTGATTCAGCTCGAAAAGCGCAGACAGATCCGAGGCATCGAACTGATTGCGAGCGAAAATTTTACGAGCGCGCCGGTGATGGAGGCGCTCGGCAGCGCGCTGACGAATAAGTATTCTGAGGGTTTACCTGGGGCGAGATATTACGGTGGGAATGAGAATATTGATAAGATTGAGGTGTTGTGCCAGAAGCGGGCGTTGGCGGCGTACCGGTTGACGGAGGACGCGTGGGGCGTGAACGTGCAGCCGTATTCCGGTTCTCCGGCAAACTTGGCGGTGTACACGGCGTTGTTGCAACCGCATGATCGCATTATGGGTTTGGATTTACCTTCTGGTGGTCATTTGACGCACGGATATTACACCGCAAATGGGAAGAAGATTTCTGCGACGTCGATTTTCTTCGAGTCTCTGCCGTACAAGGTGGATCCGACGACGGGTTACATTGATTACGACAAGTTGGAAGAAAAAGCGCTTGATTTCCGACCGAAGATGATCGTTTGCGGTGGCTCGGCGTACGCGCGTGATTGGGATTACGCGCGATTTAGAGAAATCGCCGATAAGTGCGGGGCGATGCTGATGATGGATATGGCGCACATCTCTGGTTTGGTTGCCGCGGAGGAGCAAGCGCAACCGTTTGCGTACTGCGACATCGTCACAACGACTACGCACAAGTCCCTTCGCGGTCCGCGTGCGGGTATGATTTTCTTCCGCCGTGGTGTTAACGCCAAGACGGGCCAGGCGTATGACTACGAGTCGCGCATCAACATGGCGGTGTTTCCGGCATTGCAAGGTGGTCCGCACAACCACCAAATCGGCGCTCTAGCGGTGGCTTTGAAGCACGTACAAACGCCTGAATTCAAGGCGTACCAAATTCAAACTAAGGCGAACGCCAAGGCGCTCGGCGAAGCTTTGGTGAGCAAAGGTTACAACCTCGTCACGGGTGGCACCGACAACCACTTGGTGCTCTGGGATTTACGCCCTCTCGGCTTGACTGGGAGTAAGATGGAATATTTGTGCGACTTGTTGCACATCACGTTGAACAAGAATGCAGTTTTCGGTGACGCCTCGGCGCTCTCGCCGGGCGGTGTGCGCATCGGCGCGCCGGCGATGACGTCGCGCGGCCTCGTGGAGAAGGATTTCGTGCAAATTGCCGACTTTTTAGCGCGTTCTGTGGACTTGTGCTTGGAAGTCCAAGCGTCGCACGGTAAGATGTTGAAGGACTGGAAGAAGGGCCTCGTAAACAACGCCAAGGTGGATGCCTTGCGCGCCGAGGTTGAAGCGTTTGCGGGTGCTTTTGAAATGCCGGCGTTCACCGCGGAATCCGTCGACCTTTAAGTTACTACCACACACGTTTTAATAAACACATTTCAACAACACATGTTAAACTACAAAACAATGAATGAACATCTAGATTGCACCGGCCTGCTTCTGCGTGAGTAGCTTGGGGGCAAAGTACGCGATACACCACGCGCCGAGCGGAGCGGTCAGCAGAATGCTCAACAACGCCGTTTGTAACAACACCGTGCCGTCATCCGCTTGCGTGGAATCCGCTCCGTACGCCGTCACCGCTTGATCATAAATAACACCCGCTAATGCCGCTTGAATGGTCGCTTTCGGTGTCCACGCGAACGCGATGAATGTGCGATCGCGAATACTCATTGTCTCGTTTCCATGCGTTGCGGCGAAGACACCCGCCGCTCGAGCCGCTCCGCCGCCGACGATGATGGCTAACGCCTTTGGCGCTACGTTCCAAAAACTCGACGAATGCAAATCGAGGGTGGCACCGATGATGACAAATAATAGTGGTGCGGTGAAATTTGACCATAACGTCGTGAGTGCGACGCTGGCGTCACGTAGCGCGTCGCTGCATCCGTGGTTGGTCCACTCCGATGCGAGCGAGGCGCAAAACGCGATGGCCATCAGCGCGCCTCCGCCGCTCACTTCCAAATGCGTGGCACTGTACAATATAACCATGACCGTTGACAACACCAAACTCGCGTCGAGAACACCGGTGCTTGGCTTTGTCGATGAACTTAATATGTTCGCGCGCACGAGCGCTTTGGCGAGCGCGGGACCGCCGACGCCGCCGACGACGATTTGCGTCGGCACTTTCCACGCCATCGCCATCGCGCCACTCCCGCCCCCCGCGGCGACGATGCCGCTGCAAATACCAAACCCAACGATGGCGATTATGCCATCAAAACTCGACGCACTAATAATCAACGCCGGTACGCCCTGTTCGACGCCCAATCCTCGTCGTTGAAATTCGGCGACGGGTGGAATGACGACGGCGAGCGAGATACCAGCCATCAAAAACCCACCCGCAAACGCCGTGGCGGCATCCAAACTAAACAACGCAATAAATAACCCCCCAACAATGGTCATTTCAATCATCCCCACGCACGATAGCTTGGCGACGTTCGCGCGATTCGCCCACGCGCTCGCGACATCCGTCGCGAGTCCCGCCCGCGCCAGGATGCACCCCAACGCAAACTTCCGCACGAGCGCGCTCGCATCCGTCGTAATCGCCTCCCCAATCGCCTCGCGCGTGCCGGGAATATTTTCAACCACCACGCCCGCGAGCATTTGCAGCGTCAGCGCGGGCGTCGGCGCCGCGTATGCGCTCAACTGTCCGAAAAAGGTGCTCAAAAAAAAGCAGTGCGCGAGCGCGAACGCGACGCCCTGTGGTTCGCCCGATGCGCGCAGCGCGGACGACGAGCACGTCGTCAGCGCGAGCGTTAACGCGCCGGCAACGAGCGCATAGAGCGCGTACTGGCGCATCGCGTCGAAATGACGTGCAGCATTGAAATCCTGGCACATAAAGGTGTAGGGTGACGCGTCGGGTCGGCGCGACGCGAAGGTCGAGTGTGGTCTGATTTGAACGCGCGCGCGCCTTATTATTTGATCGCAAATTACCACTACACACTTCTAACGTACTTACTTTCTACGTTACATACTTCAACAACATATGTTAAGGTACAAAACAATCGATGCATGAACATCTAGATTGCTCCGGCGCGCTTCGGCGCGAGGTATTCGCGTTTATCGTGAAAATATCGAGGATATCGAGGATTTGCTTCCCTTGTTATCTTTTCCGGTTATTTTGTCGCCGACACGCGCGATAGATTTGCACGTGCAGCACTTCCAACCGGGATTTTCGCTCGTTTTGCACTCGTTTGCGGTGTGGCCGCCGACGTTGGAGCATATGCACTTGTCATCGGGGTCGCCCGGCGTGCACGTCAACTCAAAGCCTGG